>Ga0074195_1000590_pt1 | contig 66800 bp, 67 predicted proteins | sample EPASupsiteHSE623_FD_64525 | JGI IMG/M metagenome (GOLD analysis project Ga0074195, IMG submission 64525) | Bioremediated contaminated groundwater from EPA Superfund site, New Mexico - Sample HSE6-23 | ecosystem: Environmental > Aquatic > Deep subsurface > Groundwater > Contaminated ...
GATTCATTATTCTGAATGATGGGGTGTCGTCGCCGCTGGCCTTCACCGAGAGGCCGGAGGTCGAGAGGAGGATCTTGACGTCGGTCGATTTCGTCCTGCAGATGATATCCCTCACGTTTCCGATCGGCAGATCCTTGAAACGCAGGGTCCTGCCGCCGTCGCCCCGCTCGCGCTCCGCGCGCGTTCCGCGATTCTCGCGATCCCTTCGTTCTTCGCGTTCCGCGTCGGAAAAATCCGCGTCCTTGAAGATCGTGGCGACGTTGAAGGCCCGGCGGATCACGTCCCCCAGGTCTTCCCCGTCGATGGTGATGCGCGTCTTGGCTTTGACGCGTTCTTTTTTATCGTCCGCGCCGTCTTTTTCCTCTGATCCGGTTTTTTGGCAGGTGACGCCCGATTCCTTGCAGAGGTTTTCGGCGAAAGTCTCGGGGTTTTCGAGGCCGGCGACGATTTCCTCTTCGCTCATATCGGGATGCTTGAGCGCCAGCTCGTCTATATGGTCTTCGATTTCAAGGAGGATGTCCCTCCTCGAGTCCTCTTCGAAGCCCTCCAGGCCCCGCGAAAGCGCTTCGATGTATTCTTTTCTTGTCATAATGCCGTTCCTCTGCCCGAAATGCGCGTGCGGGCCCGATCGCTTCTATCGTATTCCTCCAGCATCGCGGAAAGCAATGCCGAACCCAAGCCGGTTATGCTGTAATATTTTCGTGGATGTCCCACATCGGGGGTTTCCCAGCTGGACGATATGCTGCCGTCTTTTGTCATCCGCATGAGAAGGGGATAGAGCGTTCCTTCGGATACATCGATGCCTATGGTCTTCAGGCTTTCCATCATCTCGAGCCCATAGCTACGCCCGCTGGAGCCCAGGAGTTCCAGTATGCAGAGTTCCAGGAATCCTTTCCGGAACTGGCTTTTCCATTTTTCAAAAAGCTCGCCAGACATATCCATGAGCTTTTCCTTTCAGGGAAGAAAGATAGCGGGACGCGGGCGCTGTCGTCTCGCGGCGATGCGCCTGCCCTACCCCTTCCCTTTGCCCTCCGCGCCATCGCGGAGAGGCGCTCGGCTCAGAACGGCTGATTTTTGCCGAAAGACGTCGCCATGTAGTATTGGACCATCTCCCTGCCCGAGTATATATCGACCCTTCCGTCCCTGCCATAGACATCGCGCATCGCGTTACGTTCTCCGATCGCCCTGTAGCGATTGATCCCGCGGACTTTCGGCTCGACACCTGGCTGCAATGCACCGGAAACCGCGTGCACCATTCTCTGGAGTGATCGCATCACGCGCTTCACATCCATCAGAATCGCTTCCATGGTTCTCTCCTTTTCAAGAATACCTTGTATTGCATAATATAATTGTGTGCCTATTATTTTTCAATAGCTAGATGCAAATTTTTATGGATTTTCGCGATTTTTTTGCGCGCCGCGCCCCGCAACATGCCGCCACGCCCAATCGCACCTCCAGCCATTGACCGCTGCCCTGTCTTTGACAACAATGAAGCCGTGTACAGCGATTCACACCTTCATCTCGTCGACCTTCACGACAGGGATCCCGATTTTCTCTCGAGCTTTCCGGTGCCCGACTGGCGCGGCGCCGTGGTCGCCCATGACATCGAGGAATTCGGGGCGTCGGAAACCCTGCGGGCGAGCCTTCCCTTTACGGTCGCGGGCTTCGGCATCCACCCCCAGGCAATACGCTGGGATACGGCGGATTATATGCGGGAACTCGCGGAGAAAGGAAAGATCGCCTTCATCGGCGAAGCCGGATTCGAGTTTTTCGGCGACAGGCCCGAATGGATCAGGAACGACGAGAATATCAAACGACAGCGCGAAGCCTTCGAATTCCAGCTGACCCTCGCGGTCGCCAAGGGACTTCCCCTTCTCATACATTCTAGAAAGGGATTGGACCTGATAATGGGCTATGGCAGGGAGTTCCGGAAGCTGCCGGCACTCATCTTTCATGGATGGCCCGGCCGTATACAGGACGCGCGGGCCTTCCTGAAAAAAGGCATTCCGGCCTACTTTTCCTTCGGCATGCCACTGCTCAGGGACGCGAAACACGCCATGGAAACCTGCGCGGCCATTCCTGAGGACAGGATCCTTTCGGAAACCGACGCCCCCTGGCAGCCGCCTAAAGGCGAGGCCTGGACTGGTCCCGGAAAGATCGCGGCGGTTTCGCGGAGCATCGCGGCGATACGAGGGATCGACACCGAGGCGATGGACCTGCTGCTGCGGAAAAATTTCAATAAAGCCTTCGGCGTCAAGGAATAGGAAGACCACATGTTCAAACCATTCGAACTGGAGCGTTATTTCGCGAAGCATGAATTTTCGGCGCGCTATCTGCTCTGCACCTCCGACTGCGAAAGCATGTCGGTCAGGGAACTCCTGGCCCTGGAGCCCGAGACCGAGGAAGGCCTGCTCTCTACATGGCTCGGTTATACCGAATCGAGGGGCAATCCGATGCTGAGGAAGGAAATCGCGGCGCTTTACGATTCCGTGGACGAAGATGAGGTGCTGGTCCACGCCGGCGCCGAGGAAGCGATTCTCAATCTCTTCACCGCCCTCGTACGGCCGGGGCAGACGGTCATCGTCAATACGCCCTGCTACCAATCCTTGAGCGAAGTGCCGCGGGCTCTCGGCGCCCGCGTCGTCCCCTGGCACCTGCGTCCGGCCGAGGGCCGGTGGTTCCTGGACCCCGACGAGCTGGCCGAACTCCTGGCCATCCATGAGGAAGGGAAAACCGGAACGGCGCCCATCGTCGTGATGAACATGCCCCACAACCCGACGGGCGCTCTCCTCACACGCGCCGAATTCGACCGCGTCGTTTCGCTCTGCGAGAGCCGCGGAGCCATACTCGTCTGCGACGAAGTCTACAGGTTCCTGGAAACCGATCCGCGCGATCGCCTGCCCGCCATCTGCGATGCCTATGAAAATGGAATTTCGCTCTCAGTGCTTTCCAAAGCCTGGGGCCTGGCGGGGCTGAGGATAGGATGGCTCGCCACCCAACGCCGCGACATCCTCGATTCAGTGGCCCAGGTCAAGGATTATAATTCCATCTGCGCCTCCGCGCCCTCGGAAACCTTGGCAGGAGTCGCCCTGCGCCATTCGGGCGAGATCATCGCGCGCAACAGGGATATCTGCGCCAAAAACCTAGCCTCCTTTTCGCGTTTTTTCGCCGACAGGGAAGATATGTTCGAATGGATTCCGCCCCGCGGCGGTTCGGTCGCTTTTCCGAGGCTGAGGCTAGGCGGGGTAAGCGGCAGGTGGGTGAACGCGGAAAGAAAAAGGACCGGCAAAGATTCCGGGCTCAGCGCCGCGGTACTCGCCGAAAGGCTGCTGGAGGAGCAGGGAATCCTCATCCTTCCAGGTGGCTGCTACGATTACGATCCCGCACATTTCCGCATTGGCCTCGGCCGTAGGCAGGTACCGGAAGCGCTCGCCTTGCTCGACGAGTGGCTCAATCGCCAAACAGAAATCGCCGCGGGTTTTCCGAACAGAAGGCCTTTTTCAGCTCGGGGCTGAGAGCGCTCCCCGAAAATATCCTGAAATAGTCGGCGTAGGATCTCACTTTGATCAGATTGACCATGAAGTCGGAACCGAACATGATCCTCTTTTCGGCCACCTTTCTCTTGGAAGGATCCATGCTCCCCAGCGTGACGAGCAGGGAATCGTAATATTCCGGCGCGACGCCGTTGAAGGAAAAATCCCCGTAGACCCCAGGGAAATCCATCATGAGGCCGAAAATCGCGTCCCGCCATTCGGTGGGCGGCGGCGCCAGGCGATTGGGAATGCTGTACTGGGCGCCGAGATGGGCAAAATTAATGATGAGGCCAGGGTACTTTTCCAGGGCGGGCCGATAACTCGCGGGAGAAGTATTGCGCCAGGCTTCCTCGAGGGGAATCACCCTGAATCCGCCATCGTCGCAATGGACCGTGAGGGGGATTTTTCGCTTTTCAGCGAAGGAATACAGGATTTCCACCTTCTCCCTTTCGCCCCCGTCGGCTGGCCAGGGGTCGAAACCGAGGGGAGGATAGAGTTTGATGCCGGCGAAGGGCGAATGTTTTCTCTCGGGATCGCCGGCGAGAATCTCGCCCATGCTCCCGAAATCCGCTCTCGCCTCCTCCCTATCCCTCGTATAAAAGGACAGCCAGGTATCCAGAAAGCGCGTAAGCGATTCGGGACTGTGGGTTTTGGGATTTATCCCGAGGAAGGGCTGGATTTCCAGGAGCCCCTCTGGTCGGGTAAGCCTGTAATCCCTTATGCCGAGCATGACATCGACGATCTGCGCGTCGATGGTCTTCTTGGGGTATTTATCGTAATACGTATCGGGCTGATATGGCCCGGGCTCGCTGAAATCCATGAGCAGCGGGGAGATGACGAGCCTGCCGTACTTCCGGCCGCCAACATCGAGAATGCCGTCCCGCGCAAGCGGCGTTTCGTCGGCGGATTTCGCGTAGACGCCCGTCAGGTCGTCCTCCATCAGCTTGAATATGTCTCCCGGCTCGTTTTCCATGACCGACAGCATGTTGCGTATCTTTTCGCCGCCTCGATGGAAGAGCGAGGAAGCCAGGTATTCGAAGGAAGTGAGCTGGCTGAAAAGGGCTTCGAGTCTCCTCCTCCTCAATGTCTGTATGAGCGCGAGAAAGGAGGGGTGCGACAGCGTGTGGGCATGGCAGTGAATGTCGAAGAAATCCGGGAGACCAACGCCGGCGCCGGTTTTTACGCTCATTTCCCCGCTTCCCTCTCCGCCCGGCTCTGTCGGTTGGCTATCCATACCCCTAGTATAATCACGATCGCGCCCAGACCTTGCATGATCTCGAAGCGTTCCTTGCGGATAGTCACGCCGGCCACGATGGTGATCACGGTGACGAGATTGGCGAAGACGGCGCTCTGCGAGGCCTTCAGCCTGGTGAGAGTGAAATTGATTAGGAAGAACGCGACGATGGACGAGAGGATGCCGAGATAGGCTATGGAATACCATACCGAGGCCATGCGCGAAAGGAGAGAGCCGGGTGCCGCCGGGGACTGGGCGAACCACAGCGACTTCACGAGGACGATGAGGCCGAAGGCTATCGCCCCCGCCCACATCATGGCGAAGGTCCGCTCGAAATCGCTGAAGCGTCGGGAGGCTTTACGGGATAGTACGTTGAACAGCGCGGCGCTCAACATGGAGCCTATCAGGAAAAAGACCCCTCTCAGGGTACCTTCGCCGTCAGCCGCGCCAGCCCCCGGGCCGGTGAGAACGACAATGGCGACGCCCAGGATCGAGAGAACAAGGCCGAGGGTCTGCAAGGGCGTCGTCTTTTCCTTGAGCGCGAAAATGCTTAAGATGGCGACAAAGGCCGGCAGGGCGCCGAGGATGATGCCTGCTGTGCTGGTCGACGACTCGCGCACCCCGTAGGTTTCGAAGATGAAATACAGGATGGGCTGGAAAAGACAGGTCAGGATGAGTATGCCTGGTTTCTTCCCCCTGTAGTCCAGCTTCACCACCTTAACCGCGACGAGAACGCTCATGATGAGGGCGGCCAGAAGGAAGCGAGCGAAAATCAGCTCCATCGGGTCGAGCATGTCGAGGGCGCTCTTGGTGACGAGGAATGAAAAGCCGAATATGGTCGACCAGCCGATGCCGGCCGCTATGGAAACTGTCCGATTCATTGTGGCGACAGTAGCACCGGGGCGATTTCTTGGCAATCGGCGCATGACAGTATGATGCGCGGCCTTTCCGGTTATGATATATTCACGACAGAGGTGGAGCGATGGAAAACAACGTGGAAGCTTTCTGGGCCGACTTCGAGAGGGAAACCGGCGAAAAAGTGCTCGCCAGGACCATGGGGCAATTCTTCTCTTCGTCCAAGGATCGAGGCGACTGGGGTCTTCTCGTCCTCTCCCCCACAGGTATCCGCTTCCGCAGGACACCGGGCGAAAATTGGCTTGCCTCGATGTTCAAGACTTCCTCTCCTCCCGTATCGACGAAAAACGTGGAGGATCTCGTCATTTCCTATGCTTCGATTTCCGGTGTTACGAATCCGCCCAAGAAATTCCTGGATTTCCTGTTTGGAAGCCCCTTTCTGCTTATGGTGATATCCTTCGAGAAGGACGGGCAAAGCCGGGAGGCTCGTTTCGCGGTCGATCCCAAGAGCGATTTCTGCAAGAGGCTGAAGACTTTTATCCAAGACTGAAAAAAGCGTTCAGTCGAGCTGGTAAGGCAATCTCGCGGCGCCGAGATGAGGGGCGCACCACTTCGCCCCGGCCTTCAGCAGCGTTTCTTCGGAAAAGCTCGTCGTGAGCCCCAGGCAAGCGGCGCCGGCGCTTACCCCGGCCATGATGCCGTTCACCGCGTCCTCGACCACGAGGCACCTGCCGATATCCACGCCAATCCTGGAAGCCGCGAGCAAGTAGATATCGGGAAAGGGTTTTTTCCTCTCGATGTCAGAACCGGTAACCACGGCGTCGAAAAAATCGGTGCCGATGCCGAGCACTCGCAGGTTTATCTTCACCTTGGCGAGATCGGCCGCCGAGGCCAGGGCTATTTTAAGCCCCATCTCCCTGCAGGCGTGGAGATACTCCGGGGCCCCGGGCAGGACCTTTACGTATTCGGAAGCGAGCTCCCCGTAAATCTCGTAGGTCCAGGCCTTGGCGGCGGGAAGATCGACGGAAAGCCCCATCTCTTCGGCGGGGCCGCCTATGAAACGATCCTCGCCGGCGCCCACATAGGGGTAGAAAATGCTTCGCGGCGCTTCGGCGCCATAGCGCTGCCTGAACATCTTCATGGCTGATTGCGCGATGAGCTCCTCCGAATCCACGAGGACTCCGTCCATGTCGAAAAGAACCGCGTCGAACTTTTCGGCCGTAAAACCGCCACCTTCCATTCTGACTCCTCGCAAAGCTTCCAATTCGGGCTGACTGTAGCATATCGTCCCGCAGCGCTTCCAGCCTTCTGGCAATCCAGCCTTCCAGCGCTTCCGGCCTGGATTGCCCTTTTCGCGCCAAACCGCTATCTTTCCACCGATGACCGACATCGCCGCCACCATGGCGAGCGCGCGCATACCTTTCAGGGAATTCGGCCTCACCGCCGTCGATTCCTACTGCGGATTCGCCATGGACAGACCGATAAAATTTTTCCTCGTCGAAGGCAGCGTTGTCGATCTCGCGAAAAACTTCGAAACCCTGGGCTATCCCGCCCTGCCCTATGCCGACGCCAGCCTCGACGCCACCGCGGCGGGTTGCGAGGCTCGTTTTCTCTGCGTCGACGACATCGACAGGAAAGATGTCGGTGCCCTGGGCATGAGCGCTTTCCGGAGAAATTCTCTCGACGGCCGCTACTTCGATCCACATGGAATCTATGCCGACCTGAAAAAACGACAATTTAAGGTGGAACGGAAAAACGGGGAAAACATACTTTTTGAGACGGCAGCACTCCTGTCGCGCCTTCATCCAGCCCCGGAGACGACGATCGGGGCGCTTCCCCTCCCCGGCGCCGCCTCCGTCCTCTGGCAGAGGGACCTTCTCTCGCTCATCCTGCAGGGGCCCAATTCGGCCGCGGCTTTCGAACTCCTCAGGGAGAGCGGCTTCGTAAAAGCCTACTGGCCCGACCTGGACGCCCTCCTCCTCGTCGATCACGCCAAGGACTGCCACCCCGAAGGCGGGGGATGGTCACACACGATGGAGGCCCTGGGCTACCGAAAATCCCTGGATCTGACCCTTTCCCTCGCCCTTCTCCTTCACGACATCGGCAAGCCGCGCTCCGAATCGAGCGAAGGGCATCGATTCGACAAGCATGCGGAAATAGGTGCCAGAATAGCGGCCCGCTTTCTCCGGTCGCTGGGTTTTGACGAAAAAATCATACGCGACGCATGCTTCATGATCCGCTGGCACATGCTGCCCGCCGGCCTGCCCCGCATTCCCCTCTCGACGGTGAGCGACGTCATCCTCGACAGCCGTTTCGTGGATCTTCTGGAGCTTTTCCGCTGCGACGAATTTTCCTCGTTCAAGGGGCCGGACGGATACTATGCCTCATGCGCGGCCTACAAGGCTTTCATGAGAAACCATAAAAATCCATACCGGGACCAGGACGGCAGAAAAAAGGCTCAGATTTTTTCCAGGCTGTGATGGTATTCCAGAACCCATTTGGGCGCGCGGAACTGCCTGAAATCATCGTAATTCGCTATCAGGACATCCACGATCGACTGATCGACAGGCATCGCCCGCAGCGTCTCGAAGGCTTCCTTGGGCGCCACCGGGTCCCTGTACGGCCTTTCGCCCACCAGCGCCTCGAAGACGTCCACCACGGCGATGATGCGCGATTCCTCCGGGATTTCCTTGGCCATCAGCCCTTCGGGATAGCCGGAGCCGTCGACGCGCTCATGGTGGTAGAGAACGATGGAACTGAGATGCGTGAGTTCCTTGAAGTTCTTGAGTATCCTGGCCGAGATGATCGGATGGGCCGCCACCGCCTGCTGCTCCGGCTTCGTGAGAGGTCCGGCCTTCAGAAGCAGGCTGGAAGGAATGCTGATCTTGCCGATGTCGTGAAGCAGGGCCGCCGTGTAGAGATTGCGGAGCCGCCTTCCCTTGTAACCCATTTTCATCCCCAGATACATGGTGAGGACGGCCACGCGCCGTGAATGGTTGGCGGAAAACTGCTCGGTCTGTTCAAAGAGAAAAATGATGGACTCGAGTCCCTTCGTTTCATAGAAGATCAGATCCTTGCGCCAGAGCCAGACGGAAACCGAATAGCCGATGGCCATGGTCAAGATGATGACGAGGAGATAATCCCGCCAGTCGAGAAGCGGTTTCTCGAAGTCCGCCTTGAGCGAATACATGAGATCATGCCCATCGGCCGGGGCGATCACCAGTTTGTTTTCGGATTGGAGGGCATCGAGGAGACCCTGGGCGTTCATCGTGACGACTCCCTTCCAGCCCGTGAGAGGGTTGAAGCCGAAATCGTCTTTCAACGAGAAGGAAAGGTTCAGACTCGTGTCGTTGCTGCTTATGTCGAAATCGTCCAAGGGAGGGCTGCCCCGCTGGAGCTTAATCTCATTGACGAAAGGGTAGATTTCGAGCGCATCGTCCAGGAGAGACTGCGCGTCGGGAATCCTGTTCCCCTCCACCAGGTTGCGGACTTCGCTCCACGAGAAATACCCGTCGTTGAGGGCTGAAGCCTGAATCTGGACCATCGCCTTGAGGCCGATCTGAGTGGTCCTGAACTGCGTATCCCTCTGCGAAACCTTAATCGCTGTTATCATGGCTATGGACATGATAAAAAGGAAAAGGATAAAAACAACTGTTTTAAATGCATAACGTTTCATAATAGAAAGAATAATATCGGAAAACCAGGAAGATTTCAAGAATGGATCACGTGGTCCGTTTACGGTAGTCGGCCACCAGGGAAAGAGCGTCCTCTTCCTGTTCGTCAGGGACGACAATGCTGACTCCCTTTATGGTTGTGGAAAAGAGGGGGTTCATGTTGAGCATATTGTCAGACATTATTACGGCGTCCATTCCGCCCGATTTCAGAATGCTGAGCACGACGATGGCATCGTCCTGAAAGGTCGACGTGAAAATAGTCTTCATATGCCCCTCCTCGCCTGTTCGATGGCCTCAAGGCTCTTGTCCAGTGGCGGTCCCAGCCGTCGGGAAGCCTTCTCCATGACAAGCCAGTCCTCTTCGATACGCATTCCGCCGCCGCCGCGCCATTTGCGCAGTTCGGCATAATCGATGAACGTTTCATTGATACGTTCGGCTTCCCACTTGTCGATGAGGCCGGGAATGAAATAGATGCCCGGCTCCACGGAATGGACCATGCCGGGCTTCAGCTTTTTCGCCAGCCTCAAGGAACTCAGGCCGAACTGCTCGCTTCGCCTCGTGTCGGAATAGCCCACATTATCCTCGCCCAGTCCCTCCATGTCGTGCACGTCGAGGCCTATCATATGGCCGAGCCCGTGAGGGAAGAAAAGAGCGTGGGCGCCCGAGGCGACGGCTTCCTCCGGATCCCCCTTCATGATCCCTAGCTGGACGAAACCCCGCGCTAAGGCCAGGCTGGCGGCTCGGTGCGCGTCCGAAAAGGGCAGTCCCGGTTTCAGGATTCGCGTCGCCTCCGCGAACATGGACAGAAGCACCCGATAGACAGCCGCTTTTTGGGGAGAGAAGTTGCCGCCGACGGGAAAGCTTGTCGTGAGATCGCCTGGATAGCCCGAGGGCAGCTCGGCTCCCCCATCGAGAAGGAATGTATCGCCGTCGCGGCAGATGGAATTTCTTTCGTGGTTGTGGAGGACTTCCCCATGCACCGTTCCGATCGTGCCGAAGCTGAGCGCGCAACCACGCCTCGCGGCCAGGTATTGGAACAGCGCGGCGGCTTCCGTCTCGGTCCAGCCGGGACGCAGCTGCGCTAAAAGCGCCGTATGGATCTCGGCGCTTATGGCGGTGGCTTTCTCCAGCTCCGCCACTTCCCTCTCTTCCTTTATTTCCCTCAAGGAGACGATCGCCTGGATGAGCTCGGGGCTGGCGCTGTCGCGGATGATGTCAGCGGGAATTTCGAGGATTCCCGCCACGCGGCGAATGGTCTCTTCCCTGGAGAAGGGAGGATAATGGATAGAGGGCGTCGACAGACCGGACAGATACCGCCCCGCAAGCGAAAGCGGCATGACGCAATCGATTCCGGAAAGGGCGGCCAGTTCGGCGACCCCGCGCTTCGGCCCCGTCCAAATCATATCGTCCATGGAAACATCGTCTCCGAAGAGCATCGCGCTTCCGTCGGCGATATCGATGAGAGCCGTCATCGCGGGTTCGTTAAGGCCGATAAAATAGAGCCAGTTCGAATCCTGCCTGAAAGGGTAGCAGTTGTCGGGATAATTTATGGGACTTTCGGAATGGGCGGCGAGAAGGACAGACCCGCTTGCGCCGCGGTCGCGCAGCGAGGCCGCGAGCTTTCTTCGCCGCGCATCATATACGGAGCTTTCAAACATGAGGCCATACTAAGCTCCGCCGATGCTTTGGTCAACAAAGGACTCCGATGTCACTTCGTCCTTTCCTATGGAAGGGAAAATTCTCTGTATCCATAAATGGCGAAACATCCAGCTTCGGGTATGGTAATCATAATGAACTATGTCCAGGAATGCCTCGCCATGAATCTCAGGACAAGACGGGCTGTCATGAATCTGTCCCAGGAGGCTCTCGCTGAACAGGCAGACCTTTCTCCCGGATTCATCGCCAACCTAGAGACGGGACGCAGCTGGCCATCGGCCAGGTCCCTGCTCAAACTCAGCATGGCATTAAAAATCGAACCCTCCAAGCTTTTGGTCGACCCCCAAAAGGACGAGATAGGCTATACGAAGGAAGAGCTCCTTATGATGTTCGAACGGGTCAAAAACAACTTCATGGAAGAATTGCCCGCCAGCTATTCCGCTCCTCGGCAATTAATGGGCGAGCATAGCGGCAAGCATCGCTAAAGCCCAAGCTTCTCCATCGCCTTACGATTCCCTTCGGCTTTTACAGCGTTCAACGTATTCATCCTAAGAAAAATCCATACGCCGATGACGAGAAGAACGGCGGGGATCAGGGCCGTATGGAGCCGAATGCCCAACTGGGCCTTGGGGGCGCGCGGGCTCTGTGCGAAACCAGTCAGGCTGTGGACTATCCAGAATGACACGGCCTGCACCGCGTAGGCGAGCCTTCCGGCGAATGCCCTGAAGCCGATATAGACACCATCGTCCCGCTTTTTCGTCGTCACGACGATTTCGTCGATGACGTCGGCCATGGCCGGCGTCATCAGCATCCAGAAACCGCCGAAGGAGATTCCCCACGCGAACATCGCGGCGACGAATCCGTTATGGCTTGTCACGAACATGAGGGGGACGCAGAAGACGGCGAGCCCCAGCGCGGAGAGGGCGAGCAGTGTCTGATTGGATTTTACCCGCTTCTTGATCCCCAGCCAGAGGGGAATGCCCGCCAGGGCGCCGGCGAGCATGCCGGCGAAGATGAGGGTCGTGCTCCTGCCGCCCAGAAGATAGTCGCCCACGTAGTGGATGGATGCCGTCATGGATATCGTGGCCGACTGGTAGAAAAAATACAGCACTATGAAAGCGAGGAAATTGCGGCATGAAAATGCCGCCTTCAGCTGGGTTTTCAGCGAGGCTTTTTCCTTTCGGGCGGCTTCCTGGGCAAGATAGCGAGCTATCATGTCGGGCGTTTCGCGCACGCCGGGAAGGAGAAGGAGGGCTGCCGCGACGCTCACGGCGGCGAAGATGAAGGCATTCCCGAGGTAGGTCGCCGGTTGGCCGTATCGTACGAAGAAGGTGGGCAGGACGGCGCCGCCCGCCACGCCCACTACGCCTATGAGGGTGGCAATCCCGGCGGCTTTCGCCCTCGGGGCTTCCTCCCTAAACTTGTCGGGGAAGAGGGATTGATAGTTGACTTCCCAGGTGGAATAGAGGGCGTCATAGAGACAGATGGAAAGGAGGAGCCAGAGGAAGGTCATGCCTAAGGGGGCGACGGGCGGGGCGAAGATGAGAACGAAGGCCAGGGCGCAGGACAAGGATCCGACGACGATCCATGGAAAACGGCGGCCGTGACGGCTGGTGAATCGCGTGGGCCGGGAAGTCAGGAAGCCGATCAAGGGATCGTTCAGGGCGTTCCAGGCAGAATAGAGAACGATCGCCAATGCCACGAGACCGGCGGGAAGTCCGATTTCCGTCTCATAGTATTTGAAAACGAGGGAAGCGAAGGCGCCCGTCAAAAATTCAGCGAGAAATTTTCCTGTTCCGTAGGATGCCATAAGGGGGATCGTGTTTTTGGCCATGGGCGAATACTACCGTCAGCCTCTGGGGAAATCAACAAGAACCTTGAGGAATGGCGTCGGATATGATCAAGGTTGACAGCCGGAAGGATAGTTTCTAGTATTGGACGATGATAAAGAGGCTCCTCTCGATTCGCGTCCTCGCCGTCCTTTTTTCGGCGGCCTGGATGGCAGTGCCGCCCATGGCGAACCATCTTCTTGCCCAAACCCCAAAACCCGCGGCCTTTTCGGCTTCTACCCTGCCCGCGGCCTTTTCGGCCTATACCTTGGAAAATGGCATGGATGTCATCCTCCTGCCCCTTCCCGAAAGCGCCACGGTTTCGTTGGGCATCGTTTTCAGAGGCGGAGCCGAAGCCCAGACCAAAAAAAACGCTGGTTTGTTTCACCTGCTCGAAAAAGTGCTTTTCAGAGGTTCGGCGATCGCGCCGGGCGAACCCGAACCGGCGGGAGCGATGGATTCCCTCGGCGCCACGGCGATCGAGGGAGGCGCCCAGGCTGATCGCTTCGGTCTCTCTTTCCTGCTTCCCCCCGAGATGCTAGGCCAAGGCCTGGACACGATCGCCTACCTCTTTTCGGGTTTGCGACTGGAGACGGTTTTTTCGGACGCGCTGACGCTCGAGAAAGCGAGGAGTTCCAGCCTGGCTGATATAGAGCAGGCTTTTTCGGACCCGAAAGCCATCTTTGAGGCGGCCATGGCCAAAAAACTCTTCTCGGCCGCGCCTTGGCGCTTCGATATTCTGGGGACGGAGGCCATCGTCAACGCGGCGACCGAGGATGACCTCAAGGGAATCGCGGCCGCCTGGCTCGTGCCTAACAACGCGGCTCTCGTCGTAGCCGGCGACTTTGCTGAGGAAACGCTGCGGCCCATGATAGAAAAGGCTTTTTCCTCATGGAAAAAGAGCGCCGATCCCTGGAAGACGGCGCTTACCGCCCTGCCGAAACCCGGGGTCACCAGGCCCACCCTCATGGTCTATGCTGATCCTTCCGTTCCCGCCGGGGAAGCGCTCATCGAAATGCGCTACCGTGGCCCGGACGCGGGATCCAGCCGCTCCGCCGCCGCCGAATTCTGGGCGGAAATGGCTTCCCAGCCGGGATCGAGGCTCGTTCAGGCCATCGCCAAAGGCATGCCAAAATGGTCCTCGCCTTCAGCCGTCAGCGCCAAGTATCAGCTTTCGAGAAACGCCTCATGGTTCTCCGTATCGACGAGAATGCTTCTCGACGCGAAAGGAAACGCCGCAGAGAGCGTCCTCAGCTTCAAGGAGATCGTGCGCGGCGCTGAGATGTACGCCATGAAAACCAATGCCGGCTATTTCACCTCGAAGGAATACGAGCGGGCAAGAGAAGCGCTCGCGGAAAAACGGAACGATATGTTCGCCGATCCCCAGGAAGCCGGTTCAGCCATCGCCGATGGATGGATTCTGGGAGGAAACGCCTGGATGCAGACCTGGTCGGATCGCATGGGCGCGATTACGAGCAAGGATATCGCGGCCTTCGCCGACGAATATTTCATGAAAAACCTGGAAGTGGTGGCGATCCATCTCGAGCCCAAGGATTACGCGGCCAGGAAAAAAAGTTTCGACGCTTTCGGGTTCGAGATCATAACGGCGCAAAAAGCTTTCTGGTGGAGATAGGCTGCGGGAGAAGGTAGGTCGCGGGCCGGAAGAGGCGCTCTCATTCCTCTTCGATGGAGATTATGCTCGGCAAACCTTTGAGCGCCTTCGAGACTTTCTTAAGGTTCTCCCTCGTGTCGGTTTCCATGGTGAAAAAACCAGAAAAGGTTCCATCGCCTCGCTCGCCCAGCTTGCCCTCGCGCAGGCGGCCCGCGAATTTCCTGACCGCGTTCTCGATTTCCGAGAATATGCCCGGTTCCATCTTCGTCGAGACCCTGAACCTCGCTATGCAGTACGAGGCGTCTTCCCAGCGCACTTCGATTTTTCGCTGAGCGAAGTCGGCCACCGCGTTTATCGATTTGCAGTCAGCCCGGTGGATGATGATGCCCCTCCCCCTCGAGACATAGCCCACGATGGCGTCGCCCGTCACCGGCATGCAGCAGCCGGCGATCCGGATCATCATGTTCCGCGCGCCGTTGATCGAGAGCCCCGCCTTATCGCTCCTGAGTTCCTGCTGGGGCTTGTAGGTGCGGAACTCCACTTCGGCCCGGCCATGCTCAGCGCCTGCGGCGGAGGCGAAGGTCTTCTCGGCGAGCAGCTTCGCTTCTTCATGCTGCGCGGCTTCCCTGGCTTTTTCGTCGGCGGGCTTCTTGCCGACGACGATGCTCTTGTCGATGGCCAGGGCCTGGCCGCTCTGGACCAGTATGGCCCTGATCTTCGATCGAGCCTTGGATGTGTGGGCGAGCTTCAGCCAGTTCAGGTTGGGCTTGGCGAGCGGCGAGGTGATGATCTCGACGATTTGCGTATTCTTGAGTTCGGCGTCGAGGGGAATGATGGCGCCGTCGGCTCTGGCGCCCAGGCAGTGAGACCCTACGTCCGTATGGATGGCGAAGGCGAAATCTATGGCCGTTGCGCCTGAGGGCAGCTCTATGACCTCGCCCCGGGGGGTGAAGACGAAGATCGAATCCTTCAGGAGTTCCCGCTTAATTTCGTCGAGGTATTCGGCCCCCTGGGAGACGAATTCGTTCCACTGCTTCAGCCTGTTGATGATGGGCAGGTCCTCGAGCCGGGGACGTTCGGTGGTGGAACCCTTTTTATAAAGCCAATGGGAGGCGACGCCGAACTCCGCTATGGCATGCATGTAGCGCGTGCGGATCTGGACCTCGAGGAGCTGGCCGTCGTAGCACATCACCGTCGTGTGCAGGCTTCTGTAGCCGTTGGCCTTCGGCATGGCGATATAGTCCTTGAATCGGCCGTCTATGGGTTTCCAGAGCCTGTGGACGAGACCGAGCAGGGCGTAGCAGTCGTTGTCGCTTTCGCAGATGAGCCGCAGGCCCAGCAGATCGTAGAGTTCCTCGGCCGGTTTGCCCTTTCTGCGCATTTTCTGGTAGATCGAGTAGAAATGCTTGGCGCGGGAGCCGACCTCGACGCTGATGCCTTCCTTCAGGGAAGCCCTGCGGATTTCCTCGCTCACCCTGGCGAGGAATTTTTCCCTTGTTCCCTTCTTGGCGGACACGATTTCCTTTATCTGGTCGAAGACTTCCCTGTTGAGCACCTTGAGGGAGAGATCCTCCAGTTCGTCCTTGAGCCAGGAAATACCGAGCCTGTCGGCGAGCGGGGCGAAAATGTCGAGGGTTTCGGCCGCGATGGTCTTCTGCCTGTCCTCGGGCAGCGATTTCAGGGTGCGCATGCTGTCCAGCTTGTCGGCAAGCTTGACGATGATGACGCGGATGTCGCCCGTCATGGCGAAGAGCATTTTCCGCATGGTCTCGGCCGCCTGCACGGTCTTGTTCTTGGCGCGGACGGTGGAAAGCCTCGCCACTCCAGCGACTATTTTGGCCGTGTCTTCCCCGAACTCCGCCGTTATGGCGGGGTCGGGAACGGCTCCCAGAGCCTTCCTGTGCGCATCTTTCTGGCGATCCTCGAGTTTCTGTCCTGGTTTCGTCGATTTGTCGATGCTCTTGCCGGCCGTATGGTCAGGGCTCTTGCCGGCGGCATGGCCCGATGATGAGGATGAGGCGGCGGATCCGTCATTTTTCGGAAAATAACCGGAGGTTCGATGTTCGGTGATGTCGTGGACGAGGCCGGCGATCACCGAATCCATATCCATGCCCATGTCGAGAAGGGTGGCGGCGACGCGGAAGTCATGTTCCCACGCTGGCTCGCCGGAAGCGCGCAGCGACGCGCCGTGCTTTTCCTTGGCCCAGCCGATGGCCTTGGAGACGAGGGCGGCCCCGTCATCGCCAAAGCTGCCGCGGACTTTCTCCAGAAACTGAACGATCTTCTCATCCATCGTCGACGCTCCACTCAGGGTTTTCTGGCTCCCGTGATCCTGTCCAGGCCCGCGAGATCCCTCCATACTCTTATATCGACAAAACCCTCGCTCCTGAACATAACACGGAGAGATTCGGATTGCAAAGAGTCGGTTTCTATTAAAAGAAACCCGCCGGGGGCAAGGAATGCGCCAGCCTGGCGGACGAGGCGGGACACGATATCAAAGCCGTCGAGACCACCATCGAGCGCCAGCGCGGGCTCCTTCCAACCCTGAGAGAGCAGGGCGGCCGTCTCTCCGGTCGGCACGTAAGGAGGATTGGCCGTTATGATGTCGAAAGGACCTTCGAGGCCCGCAAAGAGATCGGCGAGAAGAAGAGGAAGTTTTTTTTCAAGAAGCCGGGACGCGTTCGCGCGGGCGACGTCGAGGGCATCGGCCGAGATATCCGACGCGCTCACCGACCAGGCCGGCCTTTCGGCGGCGATGCTGATGGCTACGGCCCCTGACCCTGTGCAGAGATCGTGGAGGCGAAGCGTCATGGCGGCCATGTCGTCGCCCACTTCGAGGGCCGCGGACACGAGGGTCTCGGTATCGGGTCTCGGCGCTAGAACCCTCCTGTCGACGAGAAAATCCCGACCGTAAAATTCCTTTATGCCGACGATATAGGCGACGCTTTCGCCGGCGAGTCGGCGAGCCCAGCCCTCCTCGAATGAGGGAGGGACGTCGCCAGGGGCGATCGTTTCTGGATACTTCATCAGGAGCTGGGTTCTTGGAATGCCCAGATAGTGGGCGAGAATCAGGGAGACATCGAGAAAAGCCGTATCGTCGGAGCCAGTTTGCCGCCGACGCAGTTCGGCTGCCTTCGCGGCGAGAAATTCCCTATAGGTCATCGCAGGAGGCGGTCGACCGCCCACGTTTTTTTGGCATTAGGCGCCGCCCTCGAGGGCTTTCCTTCGCGCGTCGGCCACGAGGGCATCGACGAGTTCCCCGATATCGCCTTCCATTATCAGGTCGAGCTTGTACAGCGTCAGGTCGATGCGATGGTCGGTGAGCCTGTTCTGTGGGAAATTGTAGGTACGGATGCGTTCGGAACGGTCTCCCGTGCCCACCTGGCTCTTGCGGTCGGCCGAACGTTCGGCCTGCAGCTTGGCGTCCTCCAACTCGAAAAGCCTGGCGCGCAGGATGCGCATGGCCTTGGCCTTGTTCTTTATCTGGCTTTTCTCGTCCTGGCAGTGGACGACGAGGCCCGAGGGAAGGTGGGTGATGCGCACGGCCGAGTCGGTGGTGTTGACGCTCTGTCCGCCGGGGCCGCCTGAACGCATGACATCGATGCGCAGATCTTCCTGCTTTATATCGATTTCGGTCTCTTCCATCTCGGGGAGCACGGCCACCGTCACGGCGCTCGTGTGGATTCGCCCGGAGTTCTCCGTGGAGGGAACTCTCTGGACCCTGTGCACGCCGGATTCCCAGCGCAGCTTTTCGTAGACGGACTCGCCGTTCACCGAAAAGATTATTTCCTTGAAACCGCCCAGCTCCGTCTCGCTCGCGCTCATCACTTCGATGCGCCAGCTCTGGGAATCGGAATAGTGAGAATACATGCGGAAGAGATCGGCGACAAAGAGCGCGGCCTCGTCGCCGCCGGTGCCCGCCCTGATCTCCATGATCACCGACTTGTCGGCGAGAGGATCGCGCGGCGCGAGAAGATCGCTGAGCGCTATTTCCAGCTCTTTCCGCCTGGCTTCCAGAAGATCGTATTCCTCCTGGGCCATGGAGCGCAGCTCGGGATCGGATTCGCCCTTGAGCATCGCCGTCGCGTCGGAGAGCCCCGCGAGAACCCCCTCGAACTTGGCCGCCATCTCGTCGATCGCGGAAAGACGGGATCGCTCCCTCATGATATCTCTATATTTCGTCTGATCCTTGAGGATCGCCGGATCGGAGACCATCGTATCGAGTTCGTGCAGGCGCTCGCGGATGCCTTGTATTCTGTCTATCACGAATCCATCGTAACCTGCATCGGGCTTTCGCTTCAAGAAGCCGTACGGCCTCCTTGTGTTTCGGAAAGCGGATGTATATCATTCCGCCATTATGCTGGAATATAAATTCATCAAGGACAACCTTGAAGCCGTCAAGAAGAACATAGCCGACCGGTACATGAGCGCCGACGCCGATCTCGTCGTCGCGCTTTTCGACGAGAAGAGCGCCCTGCTGCGAAAGGTCGAGGATCTGCGCAAGCTAAGGAACGAGAACGCCCTCTCCATGAAGGGCAAGCTCGATCCCGCCACAAGGGCGGCGCGCATCGAGGAAGGCAAGCAGCTCAAGGAAAAAATCGCCGAAAGCGAAGCGAGCTTTGCCGACATCGAAGCCCGTCTAGCCCTCGAGGGCGCCAAAATACCCAACATGGCCCATCCGGAAGCCCCCCGGGGCAAGGAAGACAAGGACAACCTCGAGGTTAAGCGCGTAGGGGAACCCACGAAGTTCGATTTCGAGCCCAAAGATCATGTCCAGCTGGGAGCCGACCTCGACCTCATCGATTTCGACACCGCCACCAGGGTATCGGGCACCAAGTTCTACTATCTCAAGAACGAAGCCGTCCTTCTCGAAATGGCCCTGGTCCGCTATACCCTCGACATCCTGCGCAAAAAGGGCTTTACCCTTTTCCAGACCCCGGACATAGCCCGAACGGAAATACTCGAAGGCATCGGCTTCAACCCCCGAGGGCCTGAATCCAACATCTACACGATCGAAGGCGAAGGCACCTGCCTCATCGGCACCGCCGAAATAACCCTCGGCGGCTACTATTCGGGCACCATCATCGACAAGGAAAAACTGCCCCTCAAGCTCGCGGGCGTCTCGCACTGTTTCAGGCGGGAGGCGGGCTCGGCCGGCCAGTTCTCGAAAGGACTGTACCGCGTCCATCAGTTCACCAAGGTAGAAATGTTCGCCTATACCCTGCCAGAGGATTCGGACGCCACGCACGAATACCTGAGGTCCATAGAGGAAGAGATATTCTCCGGCCTCGGCATTCCCTTCCGCGTCGTCGACACCTGCACCGGCGACCTGGGCGCCCCCGCCTACCGCAAGTGGGACCTCGAAGCCTGGATGCCCGGCCGCAACGGCGGCGAATGGGGCGAAGTCACCTCGACTTCCAACTGCACCGATTTCCAGGCCCGCCGCCTCAATATCAAGTACAAGGACGACGACGGCAAAAACAAGTACGTCCACATGCTCAACGGCACGGCCATCGCCTGTTCGCGCGGCATCATCGCCGTCATGGAGAACTTCCAGCGCGCCGATGGGTCCATCGCCATCCCGCCGGCACTAGTCCCCTATTGCGGGTTCTCAGAAATAAGGAGATAGGACGATACTAAAGGGGGAGCACAGCTCCTCTCTATGCCAGCCCGTGGGAGCGCGCTAATAACGCGTCGTCTTCACGCATGGGGCCCGCCATCGAAAAAATGGGGGTCGACAGTCCTCGGCCTTGCAGGCCTGCGGAGCGTCGACCCCCATTTTTTCAGGCACCCATGCTGAAGCGATCGCTCTCTTCAGGCGCGCTCCAGCCGCTTGCCGGGAAAGGCGATCTATCGAATCGCTATCGAATAATAGTCTTCAAAATCGTTGGACTGCACAAAGAACACGAGCACCGCGTTATCGGTCTCGATGGGTCTCATTTCCCAGACATCGTGCTTGCCGGGCTTGATGAACGCCTGCTGCGAAGAGAATACGGTTTTTCTCATCGTTCCGTAGGGCGGGATGATCATCGGCCCCATGGAAGAGTAGGAATTTCCGTAGTTCTGTCCCTCAATGAAGGGATAGTAGGATCCGCCGTTGTACTGCAATGTGGACTTGTTCCAGAATATGCGGACCGTGCTGTCCGTATTGTTGCGGATGGTGACGCTGAAGCTCGATATCCGCTTGGTCCCATACGCCTTTCCATGACTATTACCCGGTCCGAAATTTTCCCATGAAGGCTGCACCGATATAGTCACCGGGCTGATGTTTCGCGGCGTTTGGCTCACCGCGACGAAAACGGGGGGCCGTATCATAAGCGAAAAGCTGGTGCAGGAAAATGCCAACATGCTCAAGGCGATGCCTGTCAGTAGTAAAATCTTTTTCATCGTTTCTCCTCGAAACCGGAAAATTAGAAAATTTATATTTCTTTTTCTATAAATAAGATACTCAATTTGGTTCCCTTGGTCCAACATAGTCATTATTTTATGTACTATACGTAAGGAGCAAACTATGAGTTCACGGAGCATTTTCGGTATCATACTTCTGGTGGTGGGGATTCTCGTATTTGCGGTGGGCTTGAACGCGTCCAATTCCATGACCGATCAAGTGAACAATGCCTTGACCGGGCGTTTTACGGAAAACACGACATGGTATATGATCGGTGGCATCGCGGCCGCCCTGGCCGGACTCCTCATGCTGGTATCAGGATTCCGGAGCCATCGTTCCTGATTCAGTTCGATGGGATCAGGCCGAGGGACGACAGTTCACTCCTCAGCCTTCGGATTCCTCTTTCCCGATCAGGGCTTTGGCGATAGGGCTGGCCCAGCTTACATAGCTCCTGGTCAAATCGATCTCGTCCACGCCTACGATGCCTGCCCTCTAGCCCGCAGAAACCTTTCGGAGTTAGAACGCCCTCGCGGGCCTGATATAGCCGGTACGACCCGTTCCGGAAACCACGATTCCGCTCTTGAAGTTTAAGCAATTTGGCAAGTCGTCCGCGGGCTGGGTTGAACTCCAATATAAGGCGTTTTGAAAAGCGCCGAGATCGTTCATATGCAGGCGCTCGAGCATAAGGATAAGCTCCCCTGTGGAGGGCAGGAACCAATCGTCGTATCCGTTCAGCGAGAACGACCAGCATTGTACTGCCGCGCGCATGCCGACGACTGATAAAAGGTAATAGGTGTTCGTCTCGCCTGCTCCCACTTCGGCGCTGGTGGCATCGCCGGCAGGACGGCCGTACAGTTCGGTGCCAATATCAGCCGGAGCGGCCTCGAGGTAGCGCCAGCCTTCGGTATTGACACCCTTGTCGTAGAAGATCAGGCCACCCGCCGGCCCCACATCGCCCACGGCCAGCGGTCTCCACTGGGCGTACAGGACGACGTTTTCGGCGGGCATGACGAAGCTGGTCCCGATGGCGCGATCGGCTCCCGAGCCGTCGGGCTTGGTATTCCATCCGTCGAAGACGTACCCTGTCTTGGAGAGATTCCCCTCATTGCCTAGCACCGTCGTCTTTATCCCGACGGTGTAGACATTGCCGTCCGATGGAACCGCCCCTACCATATTTCCATTGCCATCATAGACAACCGTGTACATCTCGCCGGATCGCCATTGGGCGTACAAGGTCACATCCGAGGAGCCGATTCTGAATACCTCACCGGATTTCCTCGCAATCCCGCTCCCGTCCGCCTCCGTGTTCCATCCATCGAAGAAACTTCCCGCCATGGAGAGGCTCATTGAATTCCCGAGGGTGGTCGCGTATGCCCCCGCTGCGTACGCGTTGCCGTCCGAAGGAACCGACCCACCGGTATTCCCGTTGCCTTCGTAAGTGATCGAATACATGACGACGGGGTTCCCGCAGCTGCCGAGGCAGAACGCGATACAACAAAGAATCGCGGCGATAGGTTTGGCTCGCATAACTTTCCTCTTCGATTCGATAGTTTTGGAATTGTTATTAAACGTTCGTACTGTAGGGCTGGAAGGAGATTTTGTCAAACGGGAATTCGCCAAAAACGCCTAGGGAAAACCAGGAAGAGCGATGTCAAGGACGCGGAGCCGCCGCTCTCCGACGGGAAGCCTCACCGTCGCCACCTCGCCCACACGCTTGCCGATCAGCGCCTTGGCGATAGGGCTCGCCCAGCTGACATAGCCCCGGTCAGGGTCGCTTTCGTCGGCGCCCACGATACGGTAAGTAGCCGCCTCAGGCTCCATGCCGTGCTTAACATCTGCTCCCGAGGGCCGCGCGGCGCCGACTTCCTCACACACCTTCACGACCAGGCCGAAGACAACGCGCTCGGCGCTCGTCGGCAGTTCGACGACAGAGAGGACAGCCTTCATTCGAGAGAGATAGGTGATATGCCTGTCAATAATTGAAATCCGCCTCAAGAATTCGGCTTTCGCCGCCGGATCAGCGGCCGACAGGGCGCCAGCGGCCTTCGGTCTCTCCTCTTCGACGAGGTTTCGAAGCTCATCGGCCATCCGCATGGCGCCTTCGGGCGTCATGTAATTCCTCGCGCCGGCAGGCAGGGGAAGAGGGATCTCATGCATGCCGTCGGTTTCATCCGAGCCCGCATCCTCGTCGACAAAGGCTCTGCTCATGAAGGGGCGCCTTCCTCAAGGCCGTCTGGTGCGGTGCGTGGCTTCCATCGTCCTCTCGAGGGCTTCGATGGCCGATTCCACATCGCCGGAGACGATAAGTCTATAGAGGATATCCACGACGGTGAGCTGGCTGAGGCGCGATGTCTCGGCGCCTCGCCTATAGACTCTTTCCGAAGCGGGAACGATGAGGGGAATATCAGCGAAACCCCGGAGCTTGTTGGCGCCTTCCATGGTCAGCGTGATGACGCAGGCTCTCTTCGCCTTAGCCTGCCTCGCCACCTCGAGCATGGATTCGGTCTCCCCCGAATAGGAAACGATGAAGGCGACCTGCGTATCCTTGAGAGAACAGGCCGCCGTTATCTGCGCGTGAGCGTCGTGCGTGTAGGAAGCCGGTATGCCGATTCTCAACAGCTTTAAGTGAAAATCAGAGGTTACGATTCCCGACGCGCCGATACCGAACAGCATGGTCAGCGAAGCCTCCCTGATCCTGGTGGCCGCGAGTTCCAGCATCTCCGGATTGAGCGTACGGGACAGGTCGCCCAGGCTCTGTCTCGCGAAGTCTATCACTTCGCGCATCGCTCTTTCGGCCGGCGGCTTCGATTCAAGATCAAGGTCGGGCAGGTATTTTTCCTCTTCGTCCCGGAAAACGTCCTTGGCCAGCCAGAGCTTGAACTCGTTGTAGCCGTCGGCGCCGATGCGTTTGCAGAATCGCACCACCGCGGCGCTGCTGGAAGAGGAATGGCGGGACAGCTCGACAACGTTGAAATGGAGGGCTTTATGAGGCTGATCCAATACGTAGAGCGCGATCTTCCTCTCGGCTTCCGACATACCGGGAAGCATGCCTCGGATAATGTCCAAGGCGCCCGATTTCACGTTTTCGCTCATCGCCTCACCTCCCCTGCCTGGCCTGATCCGCGTGAAGTTTCATCGCTTCCGAGATGCGGCCTCCGCCGTTCGCCGCGAGGTTCACGGCTTCATCCCTGCCGATTCCCAGCAGAGTCATGAGAATCGCGATCTTGGGCTTTCTACCGGAATTTTCAAAAGCCTGTTCAGCATCCTCCCGGGAGCAGCCAGTGGCCTGGCGAATGAGGCGCTTCGATCTTTCCACCAGCTTTCTGTTGACGGGCGCGAGATCGACCATGAGATTCCGGTAGACCTTGCCCAGGCGTATCATGCTGGCCGTCGTCAGCATGTTGAGGACAAGCTTCTGGGCCGTGCCCGCCTTCATTCTCGTGGAACCGGTGATAACTTCAGGTCCAACATCGAGAAGAATCCTGTAGTCGGCGCTTTCGAAAGTCCTGGACTCCCTGTTGCAGCTTATGGCCCCGACCTTGGCGCCCAGACTCCTGGCATAGTCCATGGCCCCGAGAACGTAGGGAGCTGATCCCGACGCGGTGATGCCCACCAGAACGTCGTTCGTCGAAAAACCGATCTCGCGCAGAGCGTTCTCTCCGGCCGCGGGATCGTCTTCGGCGCCTTCCACGGATCGCCTGAGCGCCACGTCTCCGCCGGCGATCAGGCCGAGCACCATGGACGATGGAACGCCGAAAGTCGGCGGACATTCGGAAGCGTCCAGGACGCCGAGTCTTCCCGACGTGCCGGCGCCTATATAGACCAGGCGGCCGGAATTCCGGAAAGCGGTCACGACAGCCTCCACGAGGGCGGCTATTTCCGGAAGCGCCCTTTCCACCGCGGTCGGCACGGTCTTGTCTTCATCGTTGATGATCGCCAGGATCTCGTTGACCGGGAGAGCGTCGATATTCATCGAGCGATCGTTGCGTGACTCCGTTGTCGCGTGTTCCAGAGGATCATCACTATGCCGTATATCCATCACCTCATCCTTTACGAAATTATATTTCAATATACATTGATCTTTGGCTTTGTAAAGAAAATAATTTTCAAATCTGTTATATATCATGAAAAGACGAGAAAAGGCCATCAGAGAATGTGTTTCATGGAGGTGGATTGAAAAGCCCGGCAAAGCGGGCTTTTCAGGGACTGCCAATGCTCAGATCTTGGTGATATAGGAGGAAATTTCCCTTCTCCAGGGCTGTTTTTCCCCTTCTTTTTCCCAGCGGATTCGGCGCTTCACGATAAAAGCGCCGTCGTTTCCGCTCTTGAAGCCGACGACGCCGAAGCATCCGGCGCCAAGGTACGCTATTTTCTCTCCGGCCTCGAGAGGTTCGGCCGCGGTAACGCGCTCAAGCGCGCAGTCAAAATGAACCGGTTCGCCTGATTCCCTGTCTCCGATGGCTCCGGCCAAATCGAAAATGGGTTTCCCGCAGATCGCGCAGTTCTTGACCGGAAGGGCTTTCTTGGGTTCTTCCTTGCGGATACCCAGGGTGGAAGCGTCGCGCTGACCGCGAATGGGTTGCCCTGGCTGCGTTCGAAGGTGCCCGCCATGTCTTGGCGGACCCGATCTCTGGGAAGGTCGCTTTCCCCCCTCGCCGGGCTGACCGGAATTCTTAGCGTTATTGTTCATCATTACCCTTCTTTTTCAGCGTACTTGTCAGGAAATTGGCGATCCGCGTAACCGCGCCATCGACGTAGGTATCGTCATCCAATTTATGACGCATCTCATGGAGCTTGTAAATGTCCTGACGCGTGGAGCCGGCGAGCAGACGATCCGTCGCGTGGCTGTTCCCGGGATTGGAACCTGCCCATGAGAGCGGATCCCTGCCGGATATTTCTTTTTTATTCATACCGTCTCGTCGAACGCTCCTTCGTATCGCATAGGCTCTCTGCCGAGAGAAAGAAGAAAAACGTCGTATCGAATTTTCTTCCCACTATATTGTCGATACTTTGAGAGGAAAATTTTAGAGGTTTCGATAATTCTCCCGGTTTTCCCTCTGTCGATGGCGTCGCGAAGCTCCATGGAACCGTTCCGGTTCCAGCGCTTCACCTCCACGAAGGCGACGAGTTCCCCTTTCGCGGCGATAAGGTCTATTTCGCCCCGGCCCGCCCTGAAATTGCGCGCGAGAATAGTCCAGCCTTCCCTTTCGAGAAGGGCGTTTACGCGATCCTCGCCAGCTCGGCCTAAAGCGCAGGAAGAATCTTTGCCGTCCATGTCATATATACGGGCGAGCACCGGCGCGGCGATTCAAAAAAGCAAAAAAAACCCGGCCAGCGCCGGGTTTTCTGCGGTAAGTCGGCCCGAAGACGAGTCTTCGGCCGCCGAACAAGCCTATTCGGCCTTCTCGACCTTCTTGGAAATGATGAGTTCCTTGACCTTGGATTTCTTGCCGACCTTGGTGCGGATGTAGTAGAGCTTGGCCCTTCTCACCTTGCCGCGGCGGAGCACTTCCACGTTCTCGACGCGCGGTGAATTGAGCGGAAAAACGCGCTCAACGCCGACGCCGTAGGAAGTCTTGCGGACCGTGAAGGTTTTGGCGACGCCGCCGTTCTTGATCGCAATGACGAGGCCTTCATATGCCTGAACACGCTCTGTCTTGCCTTCCACGATTTTAAAGCTCACGCGAACGGTGTCACCCACGTTGAACGCGGGGAGCTCACTCTTGATCTGTTCGGCTTGAATGGACTGTACCAGGTTCATGCCATCCCCCTTCATCGATTATTTCACGCAATAATCCGCCCACTTCTTTGGGCAGTTTGTCATCGGACAAAAGCTCGGGTCGGTAGGCCAGCGTTTTCGCAATGCTTGCCTTGAGCCTCCACCGCGCGATTTGTGCATGGTTCCCCGACAAAACAACGTCAGGGACCCGCATAGTAGCATAATTCGCGGGGCGTGTATACTGGGGATACTCGAGAAGCCCCTTCGAGAAACTCTCTTCATCGAGCGATTCTCCCGAAATAACGCCGGGCCTTAGCCGGTAAATCGCGTCGACGAGAACCATGGCCGCGATCTCTCCGCTCGACAGAACATAGTCGCCTATGGAGATTTCATCGGTCACTCTGGTGTCGATGACGCGCTGATCCACGCCTTCGTAGCGGCCGCAGAGGATCACGAGATGTTCCTCGCGCGAAAGCTCGGCAGCCAGCTTCTGGTTGAAGAGCCTTCCCGAAGGGGTGACGAAGACGGTGCGCAGGGTTGGCGAGCCTACGGCTTCCAGCGCCCTGTCGAGGGGCTCGGGCTTCATCAGCATGCCGGCGCCGCCGCCGAACACCTCGTCGTCGCATTTATGGTGCTTGTCGGTGGCGTAATCCCTGAAATTCACGAGTGAATACTCGATCAGCCCGCTCGCGACCGCGCGCTTCATGATCGAGGCGTCGAAATAGGCCTGTACGATTTCAGGAAAGATCGTCAGAATCGTAAACTTCATTCCAGAAGCCATCCCGCGAGAAGTTCCATGGATCCGGATTCGCCGTCCACCTTTCCGATGAACTCGTTCCTGAAGGGAACGAGCACCTGCGATCCCAAAGCCGGGGGCTTATCCTCGCCCGAGGTTTTGGCCGAGAAGGCGCCGGAGGCAGTGTTGGAGGCGGGATTGGAGGCGGCCCTTCTTGCGAGCACCTTCACCTCGAGAAGAGGGTCAGCCCCGCCGTCCAGCACGCCCATGACCTCTCCGACGGCAAAGCCGTCCAGCATGAGCTTCATGCCGATCAGATCGTGGATATACCATTCATTGCTTTTTAGTGGACTCACGCGATCTCTTGGAAGGAATAGCTCCAGACCTGTCAGGGCGCGCGCTTTCTCGGGCGTATCGTAGCCTTCGAAGGCGAAGCTCAAGCCCCAGTCGCCCGACTCGGCGGATTGGATTTTCATCATTTTCGCCAATTCAGGTTTTTTGTCGGGAGCCGCGAGAATCGTCGTGAGGCCTTTCAGATGGCTATATTCGCCGGAATAGCTATGCAGCTTCAGGAACCCATTGAGACCGCGCGGGGCCCCAAGCTTGGCGACGGCCAAAAGTTCCTTGTCAGCGGCTTTATTCATGGGAGGCGTTCAGTCCAGAATCTCCAGGATCACACGCTTGGACTGTGCGGAAGCGCAGGCTGAGAGGATCGTCCGGATGGCTCTGGCGATCCGGCCGTTTTTGCCGATCACCTTGCCGATGTCGGCGTCGGCGACCTTGAGCTCAAGGATCGTCGATTTCTCGCCTTCGATAACCTTGATGTCTACGGCATCGGGTTCGTCGACGAGGGATTTTACGATATATTCTACTAAATCACGTTCCACTTCGTACTCCTTGGCAAAAAAAAGCGCCGGTCGGCTGTATGGGCCGAAAATTCGGCCCTCACTGCCTATTTGACCTGGATATTTTTCTTGTTGAGCAGGGAGCGAACGGTATCCGAAGGCTGGGCGCCGCGTGCGAGCCAGAATTTCGCCTTTTCCTCATCGATTCGAATCTGCTTTTCTTCGATTTCGATGGGATGATAGAGGCCGATTTCATCGATGGTTCTGCTGTCGCGGGGCGATCTAGCGTCCATGATGACTATTCGATAAAAAGGACGGGCTTTCGCTCCGAATTTCTTGAGCCTTATCTTAACGCTCACGGATTCCTCCTGAACTTTATGGAAAATTGGACCCTGCTTGAGACACACGTACCCCCGGCTCAGGATCCGAATCGGGGATTAGCGCTCTGATTTATAACCCAACGCCGCCATAAAGTCAACTCACCACGGGGAATGTCTCAGGAACCGAGGCATTCCCTTATGGTCAGCTTTCTCGCGCCGCGAGCCGGAAGGGCGGCGGCCAGAAGCGGGAAGGCGGCGCTCATGGCCGAAATGGCCAAAAGCCGCATCGGGAACAGTTGGGGCCTGATGGAATCCGGAAAATTGGCGCCTATTTCCGAAAACTCGAAGCGGAGTCCGAGGCCGGAAACCTGCAGAATCCAGATCGCCAGCATGCCGAGCCCCAGGGCGGCGAGAGCGGCGGCCAACGAGGTGATCAGCGTCTCAGCGTAGATGAGGGCGCCCGCCTGCCGAGAACTGAGCGCGATGGCCCGCAGCGTCCCGAGGTCCCGCACGCGGTCCTGCACCGACAGAAGAATGGCGTTGGTCATGCCTACGCCGGCGACGAGCACGAAAATCGCCATCATTCCGGCCAGGAAGATATCCAGGAACTCGAACATGGCGGCGTAGCTCGAGGAAATCGCCGAGAAAGGACGCGCTTCGAGGTTCGCGTTCCCCTTCAGCGCGGCCATGACCGACCGGACGGCGGCCGGCTCGGCCTCGCTGCCCAGCGGTTTCATCGCGTCGCCCGAGACGAACCACAGCGAGATCGCGGCGGCCTTCCCCTCCAAGCCAAAAACGGGAGCGAAGCTGGCAAGGTCCACGACGCAGCCGGTTCCCTCGGGCAGCGAAGCCTCGCGGACTACGCCTATGATCTTCGTCTCCATCATGGAAAAGGAACCGTAGGCGTCGTTTCCGAGAAGAATGAGGGAATCGCCGACCGTCAGGCCGAGCCTGCCCGCGAATTTCTCGTCGAGGAGGGCTCCCTGTTCGGCCGGATCGAGGAAATAGTGGCCGGCCACGATGGCTGACCTGGCATCGGAGAGCATGGGATTGGACGGGGCGAGCGCCGAAGCCTGTGCCGCTGCCGGCGCCCGTCCCTTGGGTGAAACGCGCGCGTAGGGTTCGGCGGCGAGGACGGCCGCGGGTTTGGAAGTCTCGCCGTTGGAGAGCATGCATCCCGTCAACGCCGAGGGGGACAGGATGATCCCCGTTCCGGGAGTCGCCGCGGCCGCGGCGGCCGACAGCATGGTCTCCATGACACCGTCGGCGTTGTCGATGACAAGATCCATGGGCATCGCCTCGGCGGAATCCATATAGCCTGCCGCGTGGACATCCAGATGGCCGCTTTGGCTTACGACCCTTTCGATGGAGGAAGCCGCGAAGCCCTTCATATAGGCGTCGATCAGCATGATGCAGAAGGCGCCGCAGAAAAGAATGAGAAAAGACTGGATTGTCCGCTTGCGGTAGCGGAGCACATTGCGCCAGGCAAGGAACAGTACAAGCTTGATAGAGTTCATGTCGTCTCCATGTTAGAAGAAATACTCTAGGGAAAGTCCGGCAAGGTACTCGTTCGCGAGCTGCGGCGTCCATTTCTCGGGACGGTAGTTCCAGGCGGCTTTTACGTGAAGTACGAGAAAATCGCCTATGTTCCAGGCGGATTCGAGCGCAATTCTAGCAGCCAACGTGTCAAAATCGACCAACGCTGATAGTGAAGCGGCGTTGTCGTCGACATTTCTCGAAAGCTGCGTGAATCCCTGCCAGCCATATCCCGGATTCGCATAACTCGCTTCGACGAAGGCGAAGAAATTGCCTATCCTGCGGTTCACGCTGAGGGCCCAGCCGTATCCATTTTCAGTCTCTGAGGAGACGGAAGCGCCAGGAAGCGAAAGTTCTCCGTAACCGGGGCTTCTCAGCGTCCCCTCGGCCCCGATCACGAAGCCGGCGAGATCCGCGCTGAGCCAGAGGCCACCCGCCGTGGGGACCTTCCCTCCCAGCGCCGCCTTGCCCAGGCGGCGGAAGTCCCCAGAGATGCCTACCTCCGTCGTGCCCAGGACTCCTGAGTCAGGCGCGTAGAAGATGATCCGGCCATGGGCGCTCGACTCCCCGATGTCGAAAGGGCTGCCGACCGACGATGAACCTGCCACGTCGGAAGGAAGCAACAAAGCGGCGTCCACGACGAGGGAATAGGGAAGGTCCTGTCCGCCCTTCGCGGCGAGGAGCGGCTGCATTTCCAGCGCCAGGCCGTCGAGCCCTACCTTGTTGGCGCGGCTGTCGAAGGGACTTTTGGCGACGAGAGAATTCGCGGGATTGAAAGCGACGCAGGGCCCGTACCGCAGTGGGAAGCGGCCGAGGCGTAGGCTCGCGAAGGAGGCTGGGCTCCATTCTCCCCAGGCTTCGTCCAGGGAAATATCCCAGCCTCCCGTCGCTACGTCGAAGCGGGTCCATAGCTCCGCGAAAAAGCGGGCTTTGTCACCGGCTTGGGACAGCCGCGCCGTCGCCGAAGTCTGGGAATACCAGTCCCTCGTCGAGCCGTCGGAGATGTCACTCCGGAATCCTATGTACCCAGTCTCGTTCAGCAGCGAGCCGGAAAGCTTTAGTGCCGCGTCGCCGTTCTGCGCCGACACCGTCGCGACGAGCGCGCCCAACGCGAGGCAGAAAATAAACGCGCGATGCCAAGTTCTCGCGCAGCGCTGGATTCGCACGTCGTGGTTCATGCTATGTGCTCCTCCACGACCTCGATGCGCGTTATTCGCCCGTCCTCCAGGTAGACCCGCCGGTCGAGGTAGGGCAGGACGCGCGGGTCGTGGGTCGAAAGGAGGAAGGTGGTCTTCATTTCGTGGTTCATCTCGTGCATGAGTTCCAGCACGTTCCGCCCATTTTCGCCGTCGAGGTTCGCTGTCGGCTCGTCGGCAAGGACGAGGCGCGGCTTTATGATGAGCGCGCGGGCGATCGCCACACGCTGGCGCTGTCCGCCCGAGAGCTCGTCGGGACGCTGATAGGCTTCCCGCGTGAGGCCTACCCGCTTGAGCAGTGCCAACGCCCGTTCCTTCCTCTCCTTTTTGGGCACGCCCAGTGCCATGAGGGGAAGTTCCACGTTTTCCAGGGCGGTCAGCACGGGGATGAGACTGAATGACTGAAAGATAAAGCCGATATCCCTGCGGCGGAGGGCCGTGCGCGCGTTGTCGTCCAGATCGCCGATTTCTTCCTCGTCGATCGAGACGGTCCCGGAAGTCGCCGAGTCTATGCCGCCCAGTATGTTGAGAAGCGTGGTCTTGCCCGAACCCGAAGGGCCGACGATGCCGATGATTTCCGGCGTATCGATGTTGAGATCTATGCCCCTCAGGGCTTCGACGTTTGTGTGGCCGAGCCGGTATGATTTCGTCAGATTGCGGATTTCTATCTTGCTCATGATTCCCTCAATTCCCCAAGGAGGCTGGAGTCAGCCTGAAGCGATTGACCGGCTCTTCGCTGATCCGCTCGAAAATGACCGAACTCGTGTCGCCCGGCTTCATCAGATCGACGATCGCCATGACCGAAGGGCGCGGCTTTCCGCCGAAGTTCTTCACGGCGGAGAAATTCACCCTTTTGGATTCCTTCCCGGATCGGGAGTAGTAGACCATGCTCGCCGGCAGAAAGTCCCTTCCGATCCTGGCCGCGATTTTCTGGTAGGGAAGGCCCGAGGTCTTCGCCGTCATCACGATGTCCCAGCCGCTTTCGTCGCTCGCGGCGATGACCGATGCGTAGTCGTCGCTCTTGTCCAGATTCATCACGTCGTCATTGGTGAAGGAAGTGCCCATGAAGGCGTCCTTGCCCGAAAGGCGCACGGGCTTGGAGACGGCCGGCGACGACATCCACATGGACGAGCCGCTCATGAGCACGCATTTGCCGCGGTCTCGCGCCGGTTCCTCGAAATCCATGCGGGTGCCCAGGCCCTTCACATAGTCCACGCTCGCCTTGAGCGACCTGGCCTTTCCGCCCGCCTTGACGTCCTCGATTCGGATAACCATCCGGCACTCCGTGAAATTCATGCGGCGGTCCATCTCGGCGATGATTTCGTCCGCTTTCATTTCCTGCGCGGCGAGCGGGGAGCGCGGCAGGAAAACGGCGATAAAAAGAAAAAAGCCGGCGGTAAGGAAACGGGGGATCGACGGTATTCTATTGGTTTTCATGATTGCTCCTTGATATCAGCGTTCGGACAGGGCCGAAAGAATGGGCATGCGCGCCGCGGTCAGCGCGGGCGAAATTCCCGCAAGCATCGCGGTGGCGAAGCCGATCGCGAGGGATATGAGGATATCCACGGGCTGCAGGTCGCAGGTGAGCGAAAAGCGCGGAATGTCGAAGCTCGCGAGCGCGGCGCCGAATTCGAGGGGGGAGAATCCCAGCCACAGGGAGGCGATGCCGCCAACACAGCAGCCGGCGAGGCTCCCGACGATGCCGATCACCAGCGCCTCGAAGAGGAAGATTTCGGCAATCTCGTTCCGAAGCCAGCCGGTAGCGCGCATCATGCCGATCTCGCGCTTGCGCTCGAAGACGGTCACCCTCATGGTGCCGGCCATCGTCGAGAGGGAAAGGAAAAGCAGGATGACGATGAAAATGGCGTAGAAGAAGCTGTCGGCCTTCGCGTCGTCGACGATGGCCTTGGCGTAGTTTTCCCAGCTTCTGAAAACGAGGCCGAGATCGGCGAAACGCTTCCGTTCCGACTGGGTTTCGAGCGTGACGAGGGCGCGCGTCCTGTCAACGGAACTTTTTCCTTCCGCCAGCCTGCAGTAGATCTTGTTGATCTTCCCCTCGGCGCCGAGGAAATCCTGCGCCTCGGCGAGGTCCATCATCACCATCGCGCGGTCCAGCGAGGGATAACCGGTGGAATAGATTCCCGAGATCCTCCAGTAATCCAGGTTGGGCGCGCCGTCCGTCGTGGTGGCCTGGATGCGGATCTCGTCGCCCACGGTAAGGGATAGCGTCTGGGCGAGTTTCTTCCCGATGACCACGCCGCGGGGGCCTGCCGCGGCGGGCAAGGCCCCCGCGGCGGCATCGGAGCCGGCTGGGGCATCGGCGACGCCGTCGCTGAATGCGCCGGCCACCATGCGGTCGTCGATGGCCAGAAGTTCGACTTCCCGGGAAAACACCACGCCAGCGAGGGTCACCGACGCCACGCGCGCGCCGTCGCCCGCCAGGGCGGGGCTCATCAGGCGCGGGGCGGCGATCGGCGACCAATCCCTATCGCGTGAAGCTACAGCGCTCAAAAGATCGCCGCTCTGGACTATGCCTTCGTCGATGAGATTCTCGCGCTTGAGCCAGACGTCGGGATCGTCGTCATCGAAGGACACGCTCATGAATTGGCCCTGCGAGGTGGCGTAGTCGATGACGGAGGAGAACATGGTGCCCTCGTAGGTGCCGCGATAAAACGACAGGAAAAAAACCAGAGCCGCCACGGTGATGGCGATTCCTACGATGTTCACCGCCGCGCGAAGACCATGCCGTCGCACATTGAGGAAAGCGAGCGAGAGAAGACTCGTGGCTGGGATTCTTGTGAGGGCGTTGGGTTTGTCCGGTTCCGGCATGCGGGCCTCTTCGCATCCGTCCTTTACGTTTTTTAGCTATGTCAGGACTCGGCACGTCCCAGAGGGATATGTCGGCTCCCGGGCATAAAAAAACCCGCGGGAAGGATACTGATTAGAGTATGAATCCCACGGGTTTTCGCCCGTTGCTTATCACCGCTCCAATGGAGGGGTTTCAGCCCGGAGCCTGTCGCGGGCGGCCTCTCGGACGGCCCCGCGATATCTCTTGTACTGAAACTATAGGCCGTCGGGGGAAGGTTGTCAATATTTTTTTCGCTTTGGGGTATAGTGACAACCCCTATCATTTTGTGATACTATCATACTGGTTGTTGGGCGCGGCAGGGAATCCAAGAAACATTGTCGGACTAATAAACTATAGGAGTGATATGGAGCTTGAGAAGAGTATCGATTTCGACTTTTTCATCCGATTTGCGGAGGGATTGCAGAAGTTCCTCGGCGATAAGTGCGAGATCGTCATCCATGATTTTCGAAAAGGTTTCGAGCACACGATTGTGTACATCATCAATGGGCAGCTTAGTGGACGTGAGGTGGGCGGCCCTCCCCGCGGAGGCATGATCTCCAATTCCGGGAAGGACATAGAACCTTTCAAGGAGAGCAGGATCTACTTCTATAATGGCACCAACGAGTCCAAGGGGCAGATATTCAAATCCTGCACCACCCTTATATGCGACGCCAACAGGAAGATCATTGGGTCGGTCTGCCTCAATCTCGAAATGTCCGATTTCATACTGGCGCAGAACGCGTTACAGAATTTTGTCCGCTACAACAATCCAGACATCTCCACGCTCAAGGAGGAGGATGTAGCTTTCGAGAATGTGGACGACGTGATGCGCTATTATATGGAACAATGCGAACAGGTCGTTGGCAAGCCGATGTCACTGATGAGCAAGAAGGAGAAGATAAAGGCGTTGGAGTATCTCGACAGCAAGGGCGTCTTTAAGATCACGAAAGCCAGCGTGCTTCTTTGCCAAGCCTTCCATGTATCGAAATTCACGCTCTATAGCTACCTGGAAGAGGCGAAAGGTCTTCGGGAACCACCTGATCTGGAAAATTTGTAGGTTTGAATACCAGCGTATAACGGGTTCTGACAATCGTCAGGACCCGTTTTTTTTACCTTTCCCCACTATTGATATGATCGGGGACAAAGGTGAGACGCAATTTTTTTGCATATATAATTAAAAAAGTTATTGCCAGATTCGAGAAGTGCATCTATACTCTCAATAAAACATACAGTTAGTATGACTAAATTACTGAATGTATGATTAGGAGAAACATCAATGCCCTTAAAGAGCGCCTCGGCATAAACCGTGTCATACCTGCTCCAGGGGCTCGATAAAAAGGGTTGTAACAAATATCCGTCGCTAACTCGTCGTACGAGAGATCCTATAAGAAATTGTTCTGGGGCTAGACCTCAAAAAGGAGACAATTGTGGCTGAAACAGCGAACTCAATGCAAAAAAAAGAGTCGGGATTTGGTCGTTTCCTGCATGGCGTTGAAGTTGTTGGCAACAAATTGCCCGACACGGTAATTATCTTTATTGTGCTGGACATTGTGGTCGTATTGATTTCCTGGATGGGAAGTCTCTTCGGATGGTCCACGGTTCATCCGGGGACCGGCAAAGCAGTAAGCGTCTACAATCTTCTGAGCCCGGAAGGCCTGCAATATATGTTCACCAACATGTACCAGAACTTCTCCTCCTTCGCTCCGTTTTCCATCGCCATGCCGCTTTTCCTGGCGGTTGGTATTATGAATGTGTCGGGGTTGATGGAATCGCTCTTTGTCGGATTGGGATCAAAAGTGAAGCCCCAGCTGTTGACGGTCATCATCATTTTCATTGGCGTAATGTCCAATCTTATGTCTGACGCAGGTTTTGCCATACTCCCCCCCTTGGCAGCAATGCTCTTCATGTCGGTAGGCCGCAATCCAATATTGGGAATGTGCTGCGCATACACCGCCTGCGGAGCCGGCATGGCCGCCAATCTGCTTATAGGCATTTCCGACGCGCGCATATCGGCCACCTCTCAGGCGGCTGCTCAGATCCTCGATCCAGCCATGGTAGTCCTGCCGACCTGCAACTGGTACTTCATCGCGGCGGCAGCCATCGTCCTGACCATCGCGGCCGCTTGGGCAACCGATAAGTGGTTGGAACCCCGCATGCCCCGCACAGGTGATTGGAACAACGAGGAGTTTGGCGTCAAGAAAGTCGACCTTGCCTCGTATCACGCCACGCCCCTTCAGAAGAAAGGCATGGTTGCGGCAGGACTCTCTCTATTGATTCTCGCCGCAATCGTACTCATCGGCGTCTTGCCTTCGTGGGGATTTTTCCGGACCAAGGACGGGCCGTCAATTTTCGGCGCCCAAGCAACCCAACTAGGAGCGATTGTCACCGCCATAATCTTCTTTATCGGCGTTCCAGGCATCGTCTACGGCAAGGTTGTCGGGACGGTTCCCGACGGAAAGGCCCTCAGCTCGGCAATGGCCAGAGGCGTCACAGACATCGCCCCATTTATCGTCCTCTGCTTCTTCGCGGGCCAATTCACCGCATGGTTCGCTAAGAGCAACCTCGGCATCGTCTTCTCCATCAATGGCGCCAATTTCCTTCGCAATATTGGCTTAAGCGGGTTACCGCTCATGATATGCCTGATACTCCTGACTATAGTCCTTGATATTTTCCTTCCAAGCTCGAATGCGAAGTGGGCTATTCTGGCGCCGGTTCTCATACCGATGTTCATGTTGCTCGGCTACCACCCGGCCATGACACAGATGGTGTACCGCATAGGCGACTCGATCGTGAACTCGATCACGCCGCTGATGGCTTTCTTCGCCTTGCTGCTCGGCTTGGCCAAGCAATACGATAAAAAAGCGGGCATCGGAACCGTTATGTCGTTGTTGATGCCATATACCTTGATCTACGGAATCGCCTGGACCCTTTTATTCGTTATCTGGTTCCTGTTCAAGCTCCCGCTTGGTCCTGGAGGCCCATTGTTCCTTTAAGCACGTATATAAAATTGGTTGGGCGGTTGCGAATCGCCGCCCGCAATGCCATTTCTTGGGAGAATAATGCAACCATGAAGATCGAACGTATAGAATATATACCGGTGCGGATCGCGAAGCGTGGCGCCAAAAACGGCCTTGAGTGGAAGACGGCGCTGGGCAATAATCCCTACGGCGATGCCGTCATCGTCATTCTTCACGTCGAAGGTGGCAACTTCGGTCTGGGAGAGGTGTCGTCCATTTGGGACGGCGGCGCAGGCAACCTCGTCGCGGGGTTCGGGAAAAGGATAGCCGATTCGATAATCGGGCTGGATGTCTTCTCGGTCTCCGATGCGGTCGCCCGGATGGACAAGGCGGTGGTCTGGAGCAAAAACCCCCTCTGCCTGAAGGCCGGCATCGAGATGGCCATGTATGACCTGATCGGCAAGCTCAAGGAGATGCCGGTCTACCAGCTGCTCGGCGGCAAGCGCCGAGAGAGCGTCCCCCTTTCCCATTCGGTTTCGATGGGCACGGTCGAGGAACAGATCGTCCAAGTGACCGAGCATGTAGCCAGCGGTTTTAAGACGGTGAAGGTGAAGGTCGGCATCGATTTTGAGCGCGACCTGGCGGCTGTGCGCGCCATACGCGAGCGATTCGGCCCCGAACTCGGCATCCGCGTGGACGCGAACATGGGATGGCGAGATCAGAAAATGCTTCTCAATGTCGCCTATCAGCTTTCAGCGTTAGGAGTGCTCTCGATCGAGCAGCCCTTCGCCCCCCACGAGCTTGATAAACTCGCATTTCTGCGCGAGCGCAGCCCGATTCCCGTCATGCTCGACGAGAGCGTATGGGATCCCGTGGATGCCTTGAAGGCGATCAAAGCCGGCGCGGGGGATATCTTCAATATTTATGTCAGCGAGTCCGGCGGGCTCAACAAAGCGATGCAGATAGCGAATCTTTGCGAGACGGCGGGAGTGGGCTTCTGCATCGGCAGCATGCCTGAATTCGGCATCGGGACCGCGGCTGAGCTTCACTTGGGCATCGCCGCGCCACGCATCGATCATCCCAGCGACGTGATCGGCAATCTTTATTTCGAAGACGACGTCATAGTTGAGGTCCTGCCGGTAAAGGAAGGCTTCGCCTATGCGGTCGATCGCCCCGGTCTCGGGGTCAGCCTCGATTGGGACAAGGTAGAGAAATACCGCACCGATAAATAATGCGCGGTTGAACAAGGCACCCTTCGGGAAGCCAAAGTGAGGTGGAACAACTTGATCGGCAATGATTTCCCCAGCGAGATAGAGGCGCTCGACTTTCTCGATTTCTCCGTGAGCTTCGGACGCCCACCCATACCCTTCACCGGGGCTTGGGTGGACAAGGCGGGGTTGCGGGCCGAGATGAAACGCGTGGGTATCAGGCAGGCCGCTCCGTATCATATCCTGAGCAAATCCTACGACGCGGACTACGGCAACAAGCTCATTCTCGAAGAGCTGAAAGACGCGCCCGAATTGATTCCGACTTGGGCCGCCGTACCCAGCGAAGAGGGGATGGGATGTTCTCCCTGCGCCTTCGCTGACATGTTTGAAAAAAGCGGGGCGAAGGCTGTCAGGCTCTTCCCCTCGTCGACGGGCAATCCCGCCATCGCCACCCGATACGCTTTCGCCAAATGGTTCTATGGGGATTATCTGGAAGAACTGCAGAAGCGGCAAATTCCCATTGTGCTCGAGTTTTCCCCCGGCCGGCGCGACGAACCGGCTTGGGATAAACTCTGCGGCGTCGCCGGAGAATTCCCAACCCTGCCGATCGTGCTCTCCGACGGATTCCAGAGGACGACCTGGTCGCTCATAAAGATGATGCACGCCTTTCCCAATCTCTATGTCCAAACCTCCGGCCTGGACGTGCACCGCCAGCTCGAATACATGGTGCAACAAGTGGGGCCGCAGCGTTTCATAGCGGGCTCCAAATTCCCCGTCTCCACCATGGGCACGATGGTGGGGCAGGTCCTTTTCTCCAACCTGCCGATCGAGCAGAAGAGGCTGATCGCCGGCGGCAACGCGCGCCGGCTGATGAAGATCGCCTCTCTGAAAGGGGAGTGCTGACATGAGCGCCAACAAGACATATAGAATCATCGATTCACATGCCCATATGGGACCGGTCTGGAACTTCTATCTCCCGTATAACGACGAACAGGGGATGCTCGACAACATGGATCGGCTGGGCGTCGACACCGTGGTTTTCTCTTCCAACCTGGCCGTGACCGCCGATGTGGAACGGGGCAACCGCTATACCCTGGAAGTCTGCCTGCGCCATCCCGGACGATACCTGGGCATGTACGCGGTGAACCCCAACTATCCCGAAGTGGCGGCCAAAGAGATGGACGAATACTTTACCCATAAGGAGATAGTCGGAATCAAGATTCATCCCGAACTTTCAGGCGATTACCCGCTGAACGGGAAAAACTGCGCACCGATGTTCCGCTACGCTAGCGAGCGCAAGATTCCCATCCTGAGCCACACGTACTATGGCGGCGACAAGCTCAGCGTCTTCGAGGAGCTAGCGAGGGAATATCCCGACGCCCCGCTCATAATCGGCCACGGCGCCCTCGATCTCGGCACCGGCAAGGCGATCGATCTGTGCAATAAATACCCCAATCTCTATTACGACCTCTGCAGCCCTGTCAACAAACGCTATGGGGCGCTGCTGCTCGTCGACCGGGAACTGGATCCCGATAAAGCGCTCTATGGCACTGACGTTCCGTGGAACGACCCGGCGGTCAGCCTGGGCTCGGTGCTTTTCAGCGGCGTCGCTCCCGAAAAGCTGCGCAAATGGTTCAGCGGCAACTTCCTGCGGCTCTACGCGAGGGCGGCGACAGCGCTCGACGGCGAATCCGCGCAACGGTGAAGACATCGAAGCCAAAGCCGAATCATAAGGCGGTCTTCGAAATACAACAGGAGAGAACATGAACTTTGATCGAAAGTCAGTCAAAGACGATTTTGTGGCGAGCATCGCGACCCTGTGCGGGACGCACGGCGCTTCCGGCTTCGAAGACGAGATGGTCGAGCTGGTGAAAAACATGGTTCGGGGCTATGTCGATGAGACGAAGACCGACGTGATGAACAACCTCATCGCCTTCAAGAAAGGAAACGGCAAGATGAAGGTGATGGTCGTCGCCCACACGGACGAAATCGGCCTCATCGTCAAGAAAATCGACCAGAAGGGATTTCTCTGGTTCGACACCCTGGGAGGAATCAGGCCTCAAGCCCTTTTCGGAAAGCATGTTGTAGTGAAAACGTCTTCCGGGCTGGTAGACGGCCTCGTAAATTATATAAAGCCCGGACGAGTGGACGCCATGGAGCAGATGCCCGATCTTCAGGATTTCTTCATCGATATCGGCGCGAAAAATCTGACGGAAGCCGAGGAGATGGGGCTCGAGATCGGAAATTCGGTATCCATCGATTATCCCGTCTATTTCCTCGGCAAAGACAAGAATCGCGTGGCGGGCAAGGCCCTCGACGACAGGGCCTGCGTCTTTCAGCTCATCGAGCTCATGAAACTGCTCAAAGACGATGAAGACTGTCCCGATGTCTACGCCGTGTTCTCCTCCCAGGAAGAAGTGGGCTGCCGCGGCGCCAAAACCGCAGCCTATACGATCGAGCCCGATGTGGCGATTTCACTGGACATCTCCATATCCAACGACATTCCTGACGTAGCCGAACGCAAGATCATCACCGCCCTCGACAAGGGCCCCGTCATCAAGGTCATGGACAGGTCGAAGACCACGTCGGTGGGCGTGCTTTCCACGCCGAAGGTGGTGGGCGCGATGAAGGAAGTGGCGAAGGCTGCGGGCCTTTCCTATCAACTAGAGGTGTATTCGGCGGGAACGACGGACTCCGCCACGATGCACCTGGAGAGAGGAGGCATCGCCTCCGGAGGCGTGCTCCTTCCCACGCGCTATGTCCACAGCTATGAACTGGCGTCGGTGAATGACCTCGTCGATGGCGTCGAGCTTCTGTATCGCTATGTAAAGTCTTTGGCGTGAAAGAAGCGTGTATGGAAAAGAAAACCGATATGAACATCTACGAAAGGCTTGCGCAACTTTTGGCCGAATTGCCGCCGCACACTTCTCCGAACGGAAGCTACGCGCTGATGGCGGAGTTCGGCGGGCATTACTTGTATACCTCCGGAACCGGCTGCGCCTCGGGAGGAAAGCCCCTCGTCGTGGGCAGATTGGGAGAAGAAGTCTCGATCGCGGACGGGCAGCGCGCGGCGCGTCAGTGCGTGCTGAACGTACTCTCCAACGCGAACGCCTACCTCGGGGACCTGAATCGCATAGGTCGCGTGGTCAAGACCACGGTCTTCATCGCCTGCGGGGAAGCCTTTGGCGACCAGAGCGTCGTGGCCGAGGGCGCTTCCGAACTTCTCTGCGCGCTGTTCGGCGCGGAGAGACGGGGGGTGCGCAGCGCTATCGGCGTGAGTGCCCTTCCAAAAAACCAAGCGGTGGAAATCGAGATGATTTTCGAGTTGAAGGAAATCGGAAAGGAGCGACCGAATGCTAATCCACTGGAATGAGTTGAGCAAGGATCAGTTCAAGCGGTACCGCGATACGGCGACCGTCGCCATCAACTTCGCCTCCACCGAACAGCACTCGAGACACCTCCCGGTAGGCACCGACGCGATTCTCGGCAAGGCGGTACTGGAAGAGGCGGCCCGGCTGGCCGCTTCCCCCATGCTCGTCCTGCCGCAGGCCTGTTATGGCTATTCTCCCCACCACCGGTTCGCGCCGGGCTATGTCACCATCTCGCAGAACACGCTGATTTCCCACGCTCGGGACATATGCAAAAGCGTCTACGAGAATGGTTTCAAAAGGATGTTCCTTGTCAATTCCCATGGCGGCAACCAGGTCTATCTCTCCGCCGTCATCAACGAGATCGGCGAGGAATATGGCGAGAAGTTTTCCCTCATGGAACTGCGGTACTGGGATGTAGCGGGCCCTCGCATCATGGAGATACGCGATTCGGCGTTGGGCGGCACAGGACACGCCTGCGAATTCGAAACCTCGATGATGATGCATCTGCGGCCCGACCTGGTGCAGGCGGATAAAATCGCCGAATGCCCTCCGGTGCCAGGGGACCCATGGTTCCAGATGGACCTGCTGGGGTTCAAGAAATACCTCAAGTTCTCCAATTTCAATATCTACAACCCCGACGGCCACGTCGGGCAGCCGCATCTGGCGACAGCCGAAAAAGGCAGGCTGTTCTTTGAGGCGGTCACCAAGGAACTGGCGAAATTCTTTGACTATTTCCATGTCTGAAAACCGATGATGAGGCGCTGAATTCGAAGGAGTTATTTAATGCCTAAATACAAGATCGAAATAAATAGGGCATGGTGCAAAGCCTGCGGGATCTGCATCGATTTTTGCCCCAAGAAAGTCCTGGGCCCCGATGAGAACGGCAAGGCTTCGGTGGTGAGTCCGGACGATTGCACGGGCTGCTTTATGTGCGAGCGCCGCTGTCCCGATTACGCGATCAAAGTGGAAGGATGAGAAGATGGCAGAACAGCAAGTAAAGCTTTTACAGGGAAACGAAGCATGCGCGATGGCGGCGCTCGACGCCGGGGTGCGGTTTTTCGCCGGATACCCCATCACTCCAGCGACGGAAATCGCCGAGATTCTCGCGAAGGAATTGCCTAAGCTGGGCGGCATTTTCATACAGATGGAAGACGAAATCGCCAGCATGGGGGCCATCATCGGCGCCTCCATCGGCGGCGTGAAAAGCCTCACCGCGACGAGCGGTCCCGGTTTCACGCTGATGCAGGAGAACTTGGGATACGCGGCGATGGTGCAGGTGCCCTGCGTCATCGTGGACGTCCAGCGCGGAGGGCCCAGCACGGGAATGCCCACCCTTCCGTCCCAAATGGATGTGATGCAGGCCCGCTGGGGAACGCACGGCGACCACCCGATCGTCGTCCTCTGCCCCTCGACCGTGTACGAGTACTACATCTTGACGATCAAGGCCATCAACTTTTCCGAAATGCTGAGAACGCCGGTCATCCTTCTGGCCGACGCGATCGTGGGACATCTGCGCGAGAAGGTGATTATCCCCGATAGTTCGGAAATCGAACTGGTCGAACGGAAGCGAGCCGCCCTGCCGGCAAAGGACTTCTTGCCATTCAAGCCGGATGATGACGATGTGCCGCCCTTCATGCCCTATGGCATCGGTTACCGGTATCACATGACCAGCAACAACTACGATGAGGGCGGATACCCCGCCACCAACGATTCGCAGGTAGCGGTCAAACTGCTCACCCGTCTGCATCGCAAGGTCGAAAAGCGCCGTGGCGAAATAGTCATGACGGAAGAAATCATGATGGACGACGCCGAAATAGCGCTGTTCGCCTATGGCTGCACGGCCCGCTCGGCGCGCAGCGCGGTCGAGACGGCACGCCGACAGGGCATAAAGCTGGGCCTGATAAAGGCTCTCACGCTCTGGCCCTTCCCGCGGGAAGTAGTGGAAAAATACGGGGACAAAGTAAAAGCGATCATCGTCGCCGAAATGAACATGGGGCAGCTTGTCGGCGAAGTGGAGCGCGCGCTGAAAGACAAAAAGGCGGCCGTGCGCCAGGTGAACAGGTTTGACGGGAAAATGATAACGCCCGACCAGATTCTCGATGCCGTAAAAGAGGTGAAGTAAATGTCAGCACATGTTCAGGATTATCTGAGAACGAACAAGATGCCTCATATTTGGTGCCCCGGATGCGGTACTGGCATCGTGCTCGGGGCGGTGGTGAGGGCTATCGCCACTATGGGATACAAGCGCGACGAGGTCATGGTCATCACCGGGATCGGATGCTCGGCGAGGACGAACGCCATCATCGATTTCAATACCTTCCAGACAACCCACGGCAGGGCTCTCAGCTTCGCCACCGGATTCAAGCTCGCCAGGCCCGAGATGAAGGTAATCGTGATTACCGGCGATGGCGACGGCGCCGGAATAGGGGGAAATCACCTAATCCAGACCTGCCGACGGAATATCGACATCACGACGATACTGATCAACAACAGCATCTATGGCATGACGGGCGGCCAGTATTCCCCGCTGACCCCGATGGGGAAATACGCCACGACGTCGCCCTATGGAATGATGGAGCAATCTTTCGATGTCTGCAAGCTCGCCGAAGGCGCCGGGGCGAGCTATGTGGCCAGAAGCACAGCATACCACGTGACGCTGCTGGAGCAGCTCATCACCAAGGCGATGGCGCACGAAGGGTTTTCCTTTGTGGAAGCCGTGTCCCAGTGCCCGATCGGCTTCGGGCGCCGCAACAAGATGAAAACGCCCACCGCGATGCTCGAGTGGCAACGCGACAATGCCGTGAACGTAAAGGCGGCCGCCGCGATGAGCCCCGAAGCGCTGGAGGGCAAGTTTACGATAGGCGAGTTCGTGAACAAAAACGTTCCCGAATTGGTGAAGGCATACGCGGAGCTGAATAAAAACTGCGGCGCGAGAGGATAGGACGATGGAGCGAAAAGAAATAGTAATAAGCGGCTCGGGCGGTCAGGGCGTCGTTCTGGGCGGGATTATCCTGGCCGAAGCCGCCGCGATCTACGACGACCTCAATGCCACGCATAATCAATCGTATGGACCCGAAGCAAGAGGCGGAGCCAGCAAGTCGGAAGTGATTATAAGCGAAGGCGCGATTCATTTCCCCGAAATCGAAAACCCCGATATCCTCGTGGCGCTGACTCAGGAAGCGATCAGGAAGTATGGGAATACCATAAAAACCCAAGGAATACTCATCGTGGATTCCAAGGTCAAGGTCGATGAAAACCTCAAAGAAAGGGCGAAAACCTTCAGCCTCCCGATAGTGGAAACGGCGATCAATATAGTCGGCAACGAGGTGACGGTCAACATGGTGACGTTGGGCGCTCTCGTCGCCATCACCAAGATCGTAAGCAGGGAAGCTATGGAGAAGGCGGTGCTCAATCGGATTCCAAAAGGGACGGAAGAGCTAAACAGGAAAGCATTGGCGGAAGGTTTCGCGCTGGCGGAATAAGCCAGGAAAATTTGCGCTGGTGAGCAAAGGGAGAATGGTCATGGCAGTCAAGACAAAGGCCGAATACATCGAATCGTTGAGAAAATTGAAACCAACGGTCTATATGTTCGGCGAGAGGGTCGAGAATTTTGTGGACAATCCCAGAATCAGGGCGGGGATCGAGGCGACGGGGGAAACCTATGCGGTCGCCGAAAGCCCCGAACATCGCGATTCGATGATAACGAAGAGCAGCCTGATCGGGGAGGACATCAATCGCTTCACTCTGCCTCCCGGATCGCGGGAAGACTTGGTAGCAAGAGTGAAAAACAACAGGATGCTCGGCGGCAGGGTCGGGACTTGCTTCCAGCGCTGCACTGGCCTGGACTGCATCAGCGCCCTTTCCATCGTCACCTACAACATCGACCAAAAGTATAAAACTCAGTATAACGCCAGGTTTCTGGAATTCCTGAAATATGTCCAGAAAAACGATCTAACCTGCAACGCCGGCGTGACAGACGTCAAGGGCGATCGTTCGCTGGGGCCCTTCGAGCAGGCGGATAAGGACCAGTATTTGCGCGTGGTCGAAGAAAAGGAGGACGGCATCGTCGTGCGCGGAGCCAAGGCGCATCAGACCGGCTCCCTCTCTTCGCATGAGATCATCGTGCTGCCGACGCGCGCGATGAAAAAAGAAGACAAGGACTACGCCATCGCTTTCGCGCTTCCCGTGGATACGCCCGGAATCATCCACGTCGTCGGAAGGTCCACGCTGGACATGCGCGAGCTTCAGGGCTGCGATCGAGGGAATATAAAATACTCCAAATATTGCCCCACGGTGATTTTCAACGATGTGTTCGTCCCCTGGAGCCGGGTGTTCATGTACGGCGAGACGGAATTCGCCGGAGAGCTGGTGATGCGCTTCTCCTCATTCCACAGGCAGAGCCATGGCGGCTGCAAGGCGGGGAAGATCGACTGCATGATCGGCGCCGCCATGAACATGATGGAATACAACGGCACGCAGAAAGTGAGTCACCTCCGCGAGAAAATCATCGACATGATCCACAGGGCGGAAACCCTGTACGGGTGCAGCATCGCCGCCTCCTATGAGGGGGATCAACAAGCCTCCGGCACGTATTTCATAGATCCCGTCCTCGCGAACGCCTCCAAGCTGCACGAGGGGAAGGAGATGGCCGAAGTCGGAAGGCTCCTGATCGATATAGCCGGCGGCTTCGCCTGCGACTTGCCTTCCGACAAGGACTTCGAAAATCCCGAGATTGGCCCGCTGCTGAAGAAGTATATGAAGGGCTCCGAGAGCGTTTCGGCCGAAGATCGCATCAAGATGCTGCGATTGGTCGAAAAACTGACTCAGGAGAGCGCCGACACCGTGTCGGATATACATGGCGGAGGTTCGCCGGAAGCGCATAGGATAACGATAATACGCGAGTCCGATGTGGAAGGCAAGAAAAAGCTGAGCAAAAGGCTCGCTGGGATAGAGAGCTAAGTGGTCTAAAGAAACGAGGAGCAAAAGTCATGAGGAATGTGGTCATCGTCAGCGCGGTGAGGACGGCGGGCGGGAGTTTTGGTGGCGCTTTCAAGAATCTCACGGCGGTGGATCTCGGGGCCGCTGTGGTCGGAGAATCGGTACGTAGGGCGGGAATAGCCCCGGAAGACGTTGGCCAGGTCATATTCGGCAATGGCTGGCAGGCGGGCGTCGGGCCGAATCCGGCGAGGCTGTGTACGGTGAAGGGAGGGCTCCCTGTCAGCTGCCCCGCTTTTACGGTGAACCTGCGCTGTGCCTCAAGCCTGCGCGCTATCGAATTGGGTGCTCTGAGCATCGCCGCCGGCGAGGAAGATATAGTCCTGGCTGGCGGCACCGAGTCATCCACGCAGGTGCCCTTTATCATGCCCACGCTCCGGTGGGGGCAGCGCATGGGGGACGGCAAGGCCTGTGATGTGCTGCATAAGGATGGATTCATGTGCCAGCTGGCGGGGATGATGATGGGCAACACCGCCGAACTTCTCGTCGACAAGTATGGCATCTCCCGCCAGGAACAGGATCAGTTTTCCCTGGAAAGCCACCTGAAGGCGTTGAAAGCCATGGAGGGAGGCCTCTTTGACGAAGAAGTGCTGCCGATGACGATCCAGGAAAAGAAAGCCGTCAACGTGGTGAAGAGCGAAGAAATTCCCCGCGACGACATATCTCTCGAAAAGCTTGGAAAGCTGCCGCCCGTATTCCTTGAAAAGGGAACGGTGACGGCGGGGAACAGCTGCGCTCTGTGCGACGCTGCGTCGGCGGTGCTGCTGATGTCGGAAGAGAAGGCCAGGGAAAAGGGCCTCAAGCCGATGGCGGTCATACGTTCATATTCCTATGTGGCCCTCGACCCGAAATCCATGGGTTTGGGACCGGCCCTGGCCATACCGAAGGCGCTGAAGAAGGCGGGGCTCGCGTTGCGCGATATCGACTTGATCGAATTGAACGAAGCCTTTGCGGCACAGGTCATCGCCTGCGACCGGGAACTTAAGCTGGACAGGAGCAAGCTCAACGTGAACGGCGGCGCCATAGCTCTCGGGCATCCCGTGGGCGCTACCGGAGCCAAAATACTGACGACCCTTCTCTATGCTCTGAAAAACAGGGACAAGAAATTGGGCATGGTCAGCCTTTGCATAGGCGGCGGACAGGGCGTGGCCCTGATCGTCGAACGACTGAATTGATATAACCGATTAAACTGATGTGACGCGAGGAGAATACAATGCGGACGATCTTTATTATCGGGGCCGGAACGATGGGACGGGGTATAGCCCAGGTCGCCGCCCAGGCGGAGAACGATGTCTATCTTTCCGATATGAGCTTGGATCTCGTAAAAAAGAATCTTGAAATTGTCAAAGCCGGCCTGGACAAGCAAATTGAAAAAGGAAAGATGACCAAGGACGAAGCCGAAGGCATCATGGGGCGGATCCATATGGTCGAAAACCTGGATAAGGTCGAAAATGCCGATTTCGTCATCGAGGCCGTCCTGGAAGATATCGCTTTAAAGCAAAACATCTTCAGGGAACTGGACGAAAAGACAAAGCCGGAAGCCATCCTGGCCACGAACACGACCTCCTGCTCCATCACGCAGATCGCCTCGGCGACAAAAAGCCCCCAGCGGGTTGTCGGTATGCACTTTTTCAACCCGCCGGCGATCATGAAACTCGTCGAAATCATGCCGGGCCTGCTCACTTCGAAAAGCGCTTTGGAGCGGACGAAAGAACTCGCGCTGAGCCTGGGCAAAGATCCCGTAGTCACCAAGACCGAGGGACCGGCGGGCGTCACGAGCCGGATATTGTCAGGCATGCTCAATGAGGCGGTGTGGGTGTTGCAGGAAGGCATCGCTTCCGTCGATGAGATCGACAAGGCGATGGTCCTGGGCTGCAACCACAAAATTGGGCCGTTCGCCCTGATCGATCTCATCGGCGTGGATATTCATCTCGCGAAGACGCAGATGCTTTACAAGAAAACCGGCGACGCGCGGTACAGGCCCTGCTATCTTCTGGAACAGATGGTGACTGCCGGCCTCCTCGGGAAGAAGACCGGGGTGGGATTTTACGACTATTCCACGGATCCGGTTGAGCCGTCGGCGTTTTTTAAACGATGAGCAAAAAATCCGCTATGAAGGCAGGCTGTAGACATGGAAAACTATTTTTCCTATGAAAAAGCGGAGGGCGTCGGCCGTTTGATCATCGACAATCCGCCGATGAATGCCCTATGCGACGACATGGTGGAGGAACTGGATAAGATTCTCGCGACCCTTGAGCGTGATGGCGAACTGAAGGCGCTCGTCATCACTGGCGCCGGCGGGAAAGCCTTTATGGCTGGCGCCGATATACGCGAGTTGGGCGAAAGGGATTTTATCCAGGGCCGCGCGCAGACCCAACGACGCCAGGCGGTCTACAACCGGATCGCCGATTTCCGCGCGCCCACGATAGCGGCGGTAAATGGCTATGCCCTGGGCGCGGGGCTGGAACTCGCCCTGTCCTGCAGCATCCGGGTCGCCTCGGAAAACGCCAAGTTCGGCGCCCCGGAAATCAATCTGGGGATAATTCCCGGCGATGGGGCGACGCAGCGTCTTCCCAGGATCATCGGATTGGGAAGAGCCATGCACATGATTCTTACGTCGGAGATGATAACGGCCGATGAAGCCCTGCAGTATGGCCTCGTCACGAAGCTCTTCCCTCTGGATGAGTTCGCGGAAGGCGTAAACGCGATGGCGCGGAAGCTCGCGAAAAAGGCTCCATTGGCGTTGATGTATGCCAAGGAAGCCGTAAATAGATCCTTCGATGCCGCCCTGTCGGTCGGCTTGACCATGGAGTCTTATCTGCACGCGTTGGCCTGCGCGAGCGAGGACAAGGAAGAAGGCGTAAAGGCCTTTCTCGAAAAGCGGGAACCCGCGTTCAAGGGAAAGTGAATCCCGCGGTGGCGACAGAAATGGAGGGATCATGTTCGAATGGAAAGGTGAGACCCAGGCTGAGCTACCCAGGATTTGCGCCGTGGAGCAGCGGTTTGATACTTCCGGCATCGATGTCAGGGAAGGTATCCGCGCCGAACTGGCGAAGCCGGAGATCAAGAAGCTGCTGATTCCGGGGCTGAAGGCGGCGGTCGCCGTCGGAAGCCGCGGCATAGGCGAAATCGACATCATCGTGCGGACCATTGTCGACGAGCTCAAGAAAAGCGGTCTGACCGTTTTCATCGTCCCGTCGATGGGGAGCCATGGCGGCGCCACGGCCGAGGGGCAAATCGAATACCTGGCAGGTTATGGAATAACCGAAGAGTCGATGGGCGTTCCCATCCGATCTTCGATGGAGGTCGTCGAACTTGGGGAAGTGGAGCCGGGTGTCAATATCTTCTTCGACAGGATCGCCTTTGAAGAAGCCGATTTGATCATTCCCATCAATCGCGTCAAATGCCACACCGGTTTCAAGGGGCCGGTCGAGAGCGGACTCTACAAAATGCTGGTGATAGGCATGGGCAACCATATCGGCGCCTCGCGCATCCATGCCTTGGGATTCCCTCGCTTCAGGGAGCTGATTCCCAAGACCGGAGAGTTCATTCTCGGCAAGGTTCCCGCCGTCCAGTTCGGCATCGCGATTGTCGAGAATGCCCAGGATCTTCCATCCATCATCGAAGCTGTTCCCGCGAAGGAATTTAAGACGCGAGAACCGGAACTCCTGGAATTGTCGCGACTACTGATGCCTCGATTGAATTTTTCCAACATCGACCTATTGGTCATCGGCGAATTGGGCAAGAATATCTCGGGAGCGGGGCTCGACCCCAACGTGACCGGTCGCTTTTGGATGTCTCACATGGAAGATGGCCCCCTGATCTGTAACAGGATAGTCCTGCTCGACCTGACTCCGGAATCCCACGGGAACGCCATGGGGGTGGGCATGGCGGACGCGATTAGCAGAAGATTGTTGGATAAAATCGATTTCAACGCCACTTACACGAACGCGATCACCGCGGGGAGAATCGAGAAAGCCCGCGTTCCTATGGTCATGAAGGACGACAGGGACACGATCAAGATCGCGCTCCAAGCCATCGGATTGGCTCCAGGGCAAAAGCCGCGGATTGTAATCATTAAAAACACGTTGGAACTGGAACAAATCCATGTTTCTGAAGGGTTGATGGAGGAGGTTAAGGTTAATCCCAACCTGGTGATATTAGATTATCCTCGAGAAATGCAGTTTGATGAAGGTGGAAACCTGATTCTAGATTTTCAGCCATTACACTAAACCATTGTCCAATGGCGGTTAAGTATAAAGTCTTGGATTGTAAGTAGATGTCAGATTTGAGAATATCTAATATACCTCCCAACCTCATTCTGAGGCAGTTTTATCACTCATCGTCTTTCTCTTGGCTTACTGTAGTTATTGAGTTTTATCCTCTTGCCATATAGTATCTTCCGAATGATTCCTTTCGCCAAGAACGCACTTCTCCTCGCGCCCATGGTGGGCATCACGAACCGTGCCTTCAGGACCCTCCTGGACGAGCTGGGCGGTCCCGATTACGCCTTCACCGAGATGGCGAGCGCCGAAGCCTTCAGCTCCCACGCGCAGTACGAAGCCGTCTATACCGACGCAAGACCTTCGCCGGGGGCGACGTCCGTGCAGTTCTACGCGCGCTCCGCGGCGGCCATGGCGGCCGCCTGCAAAGAAATCCTGTCGCGCGCGGCCCCGGAAGCGCCGGCGGGGATAGACATAAATTTCGGCTGCTCCGCGCCGCACATACGGAAATCCGGAGGCGGTTCCGCCTGGAGCTCCAACCCCGCTGGCGCCGCCGAACTGGTGGCCGCGGCGAGGTCAGCCTGGCCCGGCACGCTCTCGGCCAAAATCAGGATGGGCCCCGACGACGATTACGACAGGTTCCTCTCCTTCTGTTCGAAGATCGCAGGGCCAGGCTTGGATTTCCTGAGCGTGCACCCCCGCACCGATGGACAGAAATTCAGGCGACAGCCGCAGCACGAAGTCACCCTCCGCCTCGCGGGCGATCTCTCCATTCCAATCGTCGCCAACGGGGATATAACCGATCTGAAAAAGGCGCTGGCCCTTCTAGGCGAAAAAAGCGCTTACGCCGTCATGATAGGCCGTGAAGCCGTGCGTCGTCCCTGGATATTCCAGAGGCTCCGAGCGGAGTTATCCGGCGCGCATGCCGGGGCCGCCATCGACCGCCTCGCCGTCGGCCTCAGGTTCCTGGAGCTCGCCGGATCGCTCCTGCCCGAAGCATGGCAGCTCGAAACCTGCCGCCGCTTTTTTTCCTATTATACCGAAACGATGTCCTTTGCCCATCATATCAAGTACAAACTCATGAATTCCCCTTCGCTCGATACGATGGGTGATGTCCTTACCGAGTACTTCGAGCAGGTCCCCGAAGACAGGATTGTTTTCGGGTAAATCCTAGGAATTTGGCGTCAAAGCATAGGCTCATGTTTTTGCCTCTTGTATTCGACATAAAAAAATATTATATACACAGTGCGTGACAACAAGACAATTTTAGTGATTATGTAAATCTTTTTTCTCAGGAGCATGTATGACACAGACGATACCCCAGATGTTCATTGAAAAAGTGCGGAGCCAGCCGGAAGCCGTCGTCCAGCTTTCCAAGGATAGCCACGGGGTATTCCAGCCGACCACCTATTCTGGTCTGCTGGACGATGTGAATGCCTTCGCCGCCGGACTCGGAACCCTAGGCGCGGCGCGAGGCGACAGGATCGGCCTCATCGCGGACAACAGAAAAGAGTGGCTCGCCGCCGATTTGGCCATCATGGGCATCGGTGCGGCCGACGTCCCCCGCGGCTGCGACGCGACCAACCAGGAGATTTCCTACATTTTGTCCTGGAGCGAATGCGTCATCGTGATCCTGGAAAACGACAAACTCCTCCACCGACTCTGCGGTCTCAAAGACTCCCTGCCTCTGCTCAAGACCATCATCCTTTTCGATCCAGCCGGCGAAAAACACGAATCCGAAGCCAGGGCGCTGGGCTTTGATCTCTACACCTTCGCGCAGATCATGGACAAGGGCCTGGAGGCCGAGCGCGAACATCCCGGTTTCTATCTCGCGGAAGCGGAAAAGGGAAAGCGAAACGACCTCGCCACCATCATCTATACTTCCGGCACCACGGGCGAGCCCAAGGGCGTCATGCTGAGCCACGGCAACTTCCTCCACCAGACCGATTACCTTCCCGGATTCTTCGGCGTCAAGCCGGGGCACCTCTTCCTCTCCGTCCTGCCCGTCTGGCACGCCTTCGAGCGCATCGTCCAGTACGTCATTCTCGCGGGCGGCGCCATGGTGGCCTACTCCAAGCCCATCGGGTCAGTCCTCCTCGCCGACATGCAGGCCGTCCAGCCCCACTGGTTCACGTCGGTGCCGCGCATCTGGGAATCGGTGCAGGAAGGCGTCTACAAGAACCTCAAGCAGGCGAGCCCCGCCCTGCGGAACATTTTCACCTTCTTCGTAGGCATCGGCGAAAGCTATTCCTATTTCAGGAACCACCTTCTCAAGCTCGTTCCCGAATTCACGCCCAGATCGCGCGTCCTGGAAATCGCCTCCTCCATAATCCCCTTCATTCTCCTGGGACCCATCTGGGAGCTGGGCAACCTCATCGTTTTCAGGAAGATCAAGGCCAAACTGGGCAAGCGTTTCATCGCTGGCATATCGGGCGGCGGCGCCCTCCCCGGCTCGGTGGACCGGTTCTTCAACGCCATCGGCGTCCTCATCCTTGAAGGTTACGGCATCACGGAGACGGCGCCCGTCATCAGCCTGAGGCTGAGAAAACATCCTGTAATCGGCACCGTAGGCCCGGCCCACAAGGGCACAGAGATCCGCATTCTCAACGAAAAGGGCGAACTCTTGGGGCCGGGCAAGAAAGGCCTCATCCAGGTGCGCGGCCCTCAAGTGATGCTGGGGTACTACAAGAAGCCCGAACTAACCGCCAAGGCCATTTCGCTCGAGGGCTGGTTCGACACGGGCGACCTCGGGATGATGACGCTCAACGGCGAACTGAGGATAACGGGAAGGGCCAAGGACACGATCGTCCTGCGCGGCGGCGAGAATATCGAACCCGTACCGATAGAGCAGAAGCTCTGCGAAAGCCCCTACATACAGCAGGCCGTCGTCCTGGGACAGGACGAACGATACATCGCGGCCCTCATTGTCCCGAAACAGGACAACATCACCTCATGGGTGGAAGAGAACAATATACCTTTCGTGGATTACGAAACCCTGCTGCAGCAGCCCGAGGTGAAGGAGCTGCTGGATTCCGAGATCTCGGATCTCATCAGCCCAAGGAACGGATTCAAGCCTTTCGAGAGGATTTTCAGGTTCGACATCCTCTCCGAACCTTTCCAGCCCGGCAAGGAACTGTCGGCCAAGCAGGAGCTGAAGAGATTTGCCGTCAACGAGATTTACAAGAAGAAGATCAAGGCGCTCTTTTCGAAATAGCCGCCGGAATCAGACGACCCCGCAAGGCCCGGAATGGGAATTGCGGGGGCTTCACTCCACTTCGATGTCGCCGAGGACGCTCTTCACATGGAGGCGCTTGGTACCCTGCCCAATCCGGTAAGCGCATCTCCTCGGCCCGGCTCCCGAGGAAATGGTGGTGCCCGGCGAGTTGATCTGACCGGAGAGGGTTTCGGCGCGGAACTCCACGTTCGCCACCTCCAGCATGAGATTGATGTCTCCCGAATACGTGTTGGCTTCGCCGCCGCCGAAAGCGCTGGCGAGTTCCAGTTCGATATCGCCCGAGTGCGAGATGAGCCTGATTCTGCCTTCCGGCTTCAGTATGGAAATATCACCGCTCTGCGTAAGGGCTATCACGTTCCCTTTTACCCTGGATGCCTGAATATCGCCGCCCTGGGTCTCCACGTGAAGCGAACCGTTCAGCTTCGTGCATTTGACCGAACCGTCGATGGTGTTCACGGTGGCCGAGCCGCAGTTCAGCAGGGTTATCGATCCCTGGACGCTGGACGCCTCGATATTGCAGGCTCCGTGGATATGGATGGTGCCCAGTTCCGAAATGACGAGTATATCTATGTCGCAGTCCCTGATGTCGATTTCACCCTTCATGCTATGGACTTCGAGATCCTTGATGCGCGGGGGAATGCTCACGATGACGCTGGCCGTGTAGATGTCCTTGGGCGTATCGTTCGTCATGATGAGAATGCTGTCGTGCCGGCGAACCGAAGATTTCCACGCCGAAAGCAGGGAGGAAGTTCCATGCAGTTCGTACTCGGCATGAATAAGATCATCCGAAGAACTGTTGATAGTAATCGCCCCCTCGGGGATTCGCAAAACCATGCGCTCGGCCGCCTCGGGCCCTATGGTTTCCTGAAAATATCGAATCTCGAGATCGGCGCTTTCACTCCTCATAGGTTCTCCTTGATGCGTCGCAAAACGCGCGATTGACATTCGAATCATATCATGGCTACGGTTTTTTGACTACCTTTTACGTTTGGAAGCGCTTCCACCCCACCCGGCTTTGGCGGCCGGCTTCTCAATAGCAACAATTCCGCTTCGTACCGACACATTTACTGTTCAATACTTGACAAAGGGAAAAGAGAGAATTATTATATGGTTTATAACATAAACTAGTTTACGGAGGTGACATGAACGACAATGGCATGAAAGAATCGCGCGAATCGGTTTCCATCGAGGAGCTGGAGCGCACGCTCAGCGATCTGAGGTCGGCGGTGAGAGCGAGCAATCCCCTCCTGAGGGCTATCGCCTCCTCCCGCTTTTACCCCGCCCTCTCCCTAATACTCGGCCTCATATCCGTAGTCTTTTGCTTCGTGGCGAGAGCGGCCGAACGCAACCCCTCGGGCGGCGGCATCGGCGCCTGGAGCTGGATATTCCTCGTCGTCATCTTCGTCATAGGCGGCGCGGGTAAGGTCATCATCACCTCGAGACTGGCCGCGCAGCAGGGAGGACGCAGTTTCTACTCCCTCATGACGGCGATCTACGGCGGCAAATCGTCCACGCTGATCGCGAGTTCAGCCATCGCGATGATAGCCGGAGCCGTCTTCCTCGTATGGATCGGCCATCCCTGGTACATCGCCCCCATCACCGCTATCTACACGGGCCTCGCTTCCCACGCCTTCGATCTTCTGATCGACCTCGCCGAATACCGCATCCTGGGATGGGTGTCCATGGCGGCAGGCATCATCGCCCTCTTTTTCGTGGAGACCGATCCCCTGCTCTGGACAGCCATCGTGACGGCGGCTGTCTTCGTCGTCTTCGGCATCGTGGGGTTGGCGGCGGCTTCGGCACGCGAGAGAGGCCAGCGCCGATGAAGGATGAAGAAAGAAGCGCGCCGCCCGAATTCGACAAGGTGATCCACGAGCGGGCGCGCCTCAGGATTCTCGTCTATCTCGCCTCCTCGCAGGAGGCTGAAGTGGGCTTCACCGACATGAAGAGGGACCTGGCCATGACGGCGGGAAACCTCTCCGTGCAGCTCGGTACGCTGGAGGAAGCTGGCTACATTCTGCTCAGGAAAGCCTTTGTCGGGAAAAAGCCTTATACGGGAGCGAGCCTCACGCCGATCGGGAAGATGGCGCTCGAGTGCTATCTCAATGAAATGGAATCGATGCTGGCGCTGCTGCGCGACGGCAAAAAATAGGGAGGACAGGATGGGCATTCTATCGTTGTCGGGAATCACGAAAATCTACAGGAAGGGCGATATCGAAGTCGCCGCGCTCGGAGGGATAGACCTGGAATTCGACAAAGAGGAGTTCTGCGCCGTCGTCGGCCCCTCCGGCTCCGGCAAGACCACCCTTCTCAACATCATCGGCTGCCTGGACAAACCTACGGCCGGAACGATGAAGTACAGGGGGCAGGAACTCAGGATGCTCGGCGAAAAGGAACTGTCGGCCTACCGGAGAGAACATGTCTCCTTCATCTTCCAGTCCTACAATCTCATCCCCGTCCTCACCGTCGTCGAAAACGTCGAAATTCCCTTGAGCATAGCGGGCAAGCTCCAGAAGCGGGAAATGCGAAAGAAAGCCCTCGAGATCCTCGACGCCGTCGGCATCGCCGACAAGGCCAACAGGTTTCCGCGCGAGCTGTCGGGCGGGCAGGAACAGAGAGTCGCCATCGCCAGGGCCCTAGTCAAGGACCCTGTCGTCGTCCTCGCGGACGAGCCGACGGCCAACCTCGACTCACGCACCGCCGATGAAATTGTCCGCCTCATGAAGTCGATCAACAAGAGCCTCCATACGACCTTCATTTTCTCGACCCACGACAAGATGATCATGGATGAGGCCCTGCGGGTCGTCCAGCTCCACGACGGACTGATAACGAAGGACGAGAGGAGGACGCTATGACGAGGGTACTGATCGCCATCGCCTTCAGGAACGTGCTGAGGCATGGAAAACGCACGCTCATCACCTCCCTCGTCCTCACCGCCGGCATCGGAATGTTCATCTTCTTCGACTCGATCCTGGCCGGTATGGACCGCATGACCATCGATTCGATGGTCGACTATACCGAGTCGTCGATGCAGGTGATGACGGCGGAATACATGAAGGACAGCCGCGCCTTCCCTCTGAAATACGGAATACCCTCACCCGAAGCGGTTATCGAACGCATTGACGAATTGCTTCCCGAGGCGGTCGCCTCGACGCCGCGGACGGCCTTCATGGCCTACGCGTCCAACCGCATCGACAGCGTGCCCGCGATGGGCACGGCGATAGATCCGGTTCTCGACAGGAAGGTCTTCAAGCTTTCGGAACATCTCGCCGCCGGAGTCTGGCTGGATCCCGACACGGCCGAGAACGAAATTCTCGTCGGCAAAGGACTCGCGAAGGACTTGGGTCTGGGGGTGGGAGACTGGCTCGTGCTCTCCGCCAGGGCCGTCGACGACGCGCTGAACGCCGATGAGTTCCGGATCGTGGGCCTGCTCGACGTGCCGGCGCAGGAAGTGTCCCAGAGTGGCGTATTCGTGAGCTACGGCGCGGCGCGGGCTTTGTTGGGCGAGGATCTGCCCGTGACGGTGATCAACCTTTCCCTGCCTAAATCCGCCACCCTCGATCAGGAGCTGGGCAATTCAGAAAAAGCGGCAGCGGTTGTCTTGGGCGCCTTCCCCGGCTTCGCCGCCCGCCCCATCGCGGAGGCCGCCAAGGATTACATGGCCATGAGAAACATGAAGGCCAAGTATTCTTCGCTCATCATCCTCGTCGTTCTCCTCATCGCCGGCGTCGGCATCGTCAACACCGTGCTTATGAGCGTCTATTCGCGCATAAAAGAGATCGGCGTCCTGCGCGCCTACGGCATGCTGCCCGGCCAGATCAGGCGGCTTTTCTCCCTCGAAGGCATGATGATAGGCGTCATCGGGAGCGCCGGCGGCATCCTGCTCGGGAGCCTCTTGGTATGGATATCGGTGAAATGGGGATTTTCCTTTGATAAGATGTTCTCGGGTCTCGATCTGGGATCCATTCCCATGGGAGGGGTTCTTCGCGGCGAATGGCATCCCTCCACCATGGTAACAGGCTTCCTTTTCGGCGTCATCGCTTCCTGGATCTCGTCCAGGATACCGGCAAAAAAAGCAGGCAAGCTCGAAGTCACCGATGCCCTGCATTTCGTGTAAGGGAGGCAACGCATGAGAATTATACCCTTCGCGGCAAGAAACCTCCTCAGGAACAAGCGGCGCAGTGCCCTAGCCGCGACATCTGTCTTTCTCTCCATACTGATGGTCATTGTCCTGCAGGGATTCACCAACGGCTTCCTAGATTCCATGGTCAGGAACTATATCAAGAACGAAACCGGCCATATCAATATCGCGACGCAGGGATACAGGGATCGCACCAGGTTCATGCCCGTCGACGAATACATAGAAGACTCTCCCGCACTCGCCGAGTCCATCCGGGCGGCCGTCGCTCCCAGGGATCCCGACGTGATTGTCGCCGAGAGGATCCGCTTCGGCGTCCTCCTCTCATCGGAAACCGGGACAAAGGACGCACTCGCGATCGCCGGTACCCCCGAGGTCGAACGCAAGCTGCTTATGCTCGACACGCGAATCCTTCCTGGAGGCTCCTACATGGGAGCCGTCGGTGAGACGATCATGGGTGAAACCCTGGCAAACGACCTGGGGCTCAGGGTGGGCGACACGCTCAAGGTCGTCACCCAGAAGGCCGACGGGGGTCTGGGCTTCAGGAAGCTCAGGATATCGGGGCTTTTCAGCACAGGCGTCAATTCCCTCGACGGCATGGTGTTCCAGATGGGCCTGGAGGATGCCCGAATCCTTCTGGGCATGGAAAACGGAGCCCAGCAGATTTCGGTCACTCTCTCCGGGATGAGGGATGTCGCGGCGATAGCCGACATTATCCGCGGGATTGCTACGGAAAGCGGGAAAATCCCGCTTTCCGTCCTGCCATGGACCTCCATCGGCGAGTACCCGAAAATGATCCAGCTTATGAGCGTCGTCTACTACTGGGTCTTCCTCTTTGTCGCCCTCCTGGGCTCCTTCATCATCGCCAACGTCATGACCATGGTGATCCTGGAACGCAAGCGCGAAATCGGCATCCTCATGTCGATGGGCATGCCGAGGAACCGCATACTCAATCTGTTCCTGACCGAGGGGACGATGCTCGGGCTGGCTGGATCGGTGGCGGGAACCCTGGCAGGCGTGGGATTCATCATGGTCCTCGCAAGAAAGGGATTCGACATGACGAGCGCGATGAAGGGCTTTTCCTGGCCTCTCGATAACGTCATCTATCCCTCCGTCACGCCGGGAACCATTTTCATGGGCATTTTCATGGGAACCTTCGTCTCGGCGGCGATTTCCTACCTTCCCTCGAGGAAGGCAGCGAGGATGGCGCCGGTGGAAGCCATCAGATCAGTGTAGCGCCCTGGCGCTGGGAGAAACGACAATGAAATCTTTATCGCACACGATAGTCTCGCTTTTTGCCACATTCCTGTTTTGCGCCTCGGCCGCGGCCACGGCGGGCGCCCAGGCGATGGGCGCCAAAACCCTCGGCGCCTCCGAGATCCTCACCAGGGTCGACGCGAACCAGCTTTATTCGACCATCTACTATGAAGGGAAGATGGAGATCGTCTCGGGGGCGCGGACGAAGGTGAAAACCATGAGGGCATGGGCTGCGGGGAGCAAAAAGGCCTTCATAGAATTCACGAATCCCGAAGACAGAGGCGTCAGGATGCTCAAGCTGGACAAGAACCTCTGGATGTATTTCCCCTCGGAGCGCGACACCGTGAAGATATCGGGCGCCCTCCTCCGCCAGGGCATGATGGGTTCAGATTTTTCCTACGAAGACGCGATGGAACCCGACGATCTCAAGGCGCTTTACGACGCCGAAGTAGTCGGCAATGAAGCCATCGACGGTCGGGAATGCTTCGTCCTCTCCCTCGTCGCCAAGGGCAGGGATGTTGCCTACGCGAAGCGGAAAATCTGGATCGACGCCGAGCGCTTCATCGTCGCCAGATCCGAGCTCTACGCCAGGAGCGGCATGCTCCTCAAGGTGTCCCGAACCCTGGACTACGCGAAGCTGGGTTCCCGGTACTTTCCCTCGGTGGTCGAATTTTCCGACGCGCTCAAGAAGGAATCCAGGACAGTGATGTCGATGACATCCCTGAAGCTCGACGCGCCGGTGGATGAGGCGCGGTTCAGCCTCCAGGCGCTGACGAAATGAGGAGGGCTTCAGGAATGCGCGGCGCGGCCATTCTCTTCGTCGCGCTCGCGGCTTTAGCTGCGACGCCCGGTGCCGAGGCCCAAGCCGCCGAGGACTCAAGCGACGCGAACCTGGCCGGCGAAGCGAAGATCTCGGGGCAGGTCCAGCAGACCGCCTCGGTCGCGACAGCGTTATCCGGCGGCACCTCCTTTACCGGCGGCGCCGCCACGAGCCTCAGCCTCGCCCTCGACGCGAGGGGCGCCACAGCCTCTCTGCGCGCGTCCCTACATTTCTCAGTCCTCTACGGCAACGAAGCGGCCGCCCTCTGGGCCACCCTCGCGGCTTCGCCCTCGGCCGGCTCCTCCCTCCTGATGGCGCCCGCCTTCGACGCGGCGGCCGCGGCGCCGGAATGCCTCGCACTCCTTGCCCTCGACGAACTCGCCTTGACCTGGGACATCGGCCCCTTCGCCTTTGAAGCCGGCAAGACCATCGCCAACTGGGGCGTCGGAAAAGCCTTCAGCCCGGCCGATTTCTTCGTGGAGTTCGACTATTCCTCAGGCACCCCCTCCAGGCGTTCCGGCCTCCTCGCCCGCGCCACCTGGTTCGCCGGAGCGACGAGCCGCGTCGACCTCGTGTACGCGCCCTACGCGGCCTCGGCCAACGCGCTGGCCGGCGGCGCCGGATCAAGCGCCGGATCAAGCGGCGCCGTCCCCAGTGCCACCCCCACAAGCGCCATCGTCGCGGCCCGCGCCTACGCGACAGCCTTCGATACGCTCGCCTTCGCCCTTGCCGCGGGCTTCCGCGGCGCGGCGGGAAGCTCGCCGGCCAGCCTCCTCGGGGCGCTGGAGGCCACCTTCGACCTTCCCTTCGTCTCGCCCTACGGCGAAGCCTCCATCGCGGCGGCCCTGGACGGCAGCAAAGCCATCGCCTATTCGCTCCTCGGAGGGGGCCAGGCCCGGATCGGGGACGCCAGCCTCCTCGCCGAATACCTCTACTCGCCCCAAGCCGCCGCCGCGCACAGCGTCTTCGCCCAGGCAGGCCTGCCCATTGACGAATGGATATCCATCTCCGCGCCCCTCCTCTACTATCCGGAATCGGGCGCGCTCACCGTCGCCGCGACCCTCGCGGCCAGCGATATCGCCGGCTTGAGCTTCGCCGTCACCGCCTCAGCGAGCCGTTCAAGTGCGCAAACCTGGAGCGGAAAACTCGCGCTCTCGGCGCGGACAAGCTTCTGATCCGCAATACTGGAACAGCGAAGCCCTTTTATGGCATACTTGAAAGGTATCCAGGAGGGTTATCGTGTACAAAAATGTGGACCCCAAGGTCAGCTTTCCCCAGCTCGAGGAAGAAGTAGTCCAATTCTGGGAAGAGCGCGGCACTTTCAAGAAATCCGTCTCGCAGCGAGAGAAGAGTCCGGAATACACCTTCTATGACGGCCCTCCCTTCGCCACGGGGCTTCCGCATTTCGGGCATTTCGTGCCCGGCACCATCAAGGATATCATCCCCCGCTACAAGACCATGAAGGGCTTCCATGTCGACCGCCGTTTCGGCTGGGACTGCCACGGCCTGCCCGTCGAGAACCTCATCGAAAAGGCCCTCGGCCTCAACTCCAAGACCGACATCGAGAAATTCGGCGTCGCAAAATTCAACGAAGCCTGCCGCTCCTCCGTCCTCCGCTACGTGAAGGAATGGAGAACCATCATCACCCGCCTCGGACGCTGGGTGGACTTCGACAACGACTACAAGACCATGGATCCCGACTACATGGAATCCATCTGGTGGATCATGAAACGCCTTTGGGATAAGGGCCTCATCTACGAAGGCCACTATATCCTTCCCTACTGCCCCCGCTGTTCCACCGTCCTCTCGACGCACGAACTCTCCCTCGGCGGCTACAAAGACGTCCACGACCCCGCCATAACCATCCGCTTCAAGGTGACGAAGGCTCCAGAATCCCTCGCCGGTCTCGCCGACGGAAAAACCTATCTCGTCGCCTGGACCACGACGCCCTGGACCCTGCCCTCCAATCTGGCCCTCGCACTCGGTCCGGACATCGACTACGTATGCGTGGTCGACGGCGAAGAGCGCTATATCCTGGCCGAATCCCGTCTCGCCTCCTACTACAAGGACCCGAAAGCCCTGAACATTGCGTGGAAAAGGAAGGGCTCCGAGCTCGCCGGCATCCGCTACGAGCCCCTCTTCCCCTATTTCGCCGATCTCTACGATCAGGGCGCCTTCGTCACCGTGCTCGGCGGCTACGTGACCACGGAAGACGGCACCGGCATCGTCCACACGGCTCCCGGCTTCGGCGAGGACGACTACCAGGTGCTCAAAGGCACGGGCATTCCCGTCGTCTGCCCGGTGGACGCCGAATGCCGCTTCACCGAGGAAGTCTCGGACTACAAGGGCATGTTCGTCAAAGACGCCGACAAGCCCATCCTCGAGCGCCTCAAGGCCGAGGGCAAGCTCGTCAAGCGGGAACAGATCCTCCACGCCTATCCCCACTGCTGGCGCTGCCAGAGCCCCCTCATCTACCGCGCCGTAGGCTCGTGGTTCGTGAAGATCGATCCGATAAAGCCCGTGATGGTGGCGCGCAACAAGGAAGTCACCTGGGTCCCGGCCCATATCCGCGACGGACGCTTCGGCAAGTGGCTCGAGGGCGCGCGCGACTGGGCTATCAGCCGCAACCGCTACTGGGGCAACCCCCTTCCCATCTGGAGATGCGAGACCTGCGGCAAAACCGTCTGCGTAGGCTCCAAGGCCGATCTGGAAAAGCGCTCGGGAGTAAAACTCACCGACCTGCACAAGCATTTCGTGGACGAGGTGACCTTCCCCTGTGAATGCGGCGAAACGATGCGCCGAATCCCCGAGGTCCTCGACTGCTGGTTCGAGTCGGGCGCCATGCCCTACGCCCAGGTCCACTACCCCTTCGAGAACGAGGCGACGTTCAATGAGCATTTCCCCGCCGACTTCATCAACGAAGGCCTGGACCAGACCAGAGGCTGGTTCTATTCCCTCACCGTCCTGGCGGCGGCCCTCTTCGACAGCCAGGCTTACGACGCCTGCATCTGCTCGGGTCTCGTCCTCGCCGAAGACGGCAAGAAAATGTCCAAGTCACAGCGCAACTACACCGATCCCATGGAAGTCGTCAACAAGTTCGGCGCCGACGCCCTGAGGCTCTTCCTCATGAACAGCGCCGTCACCCGCGCCGAGGACCTGCGCTATTCCGACGAAGGGGTGAAGGATGTGCTCAAAAGCATCATCATTCCCCTGTGGAACGCTTACGGTTTCTTCGTCACCTACGCGAACATAGACGGCGTCACGGCGGGGGATCCCAATCCTTCCGCGGTGAGCAATATCCTCGACAAGTGGATTCTTTCCGTGTGCGAGCGCATGGTCGAACGCGTTTCCGCTGGCCTCGAAGCCTACGAGATGCAGCCTTCCATCGAGCCGATCATCGATTTCATCGACAGTCTCAACAACTGGTACATAAGGCGTTCGAGACGCCGGTTCTGGAAATCCGAGAACGACAGCGACAAGGCCCAGGCTTACGACACCCTGAACAGGGTGCTTCGACGCCTCATCCTGGTGGCGGCGCCCTTCATGCCTTTCATAACGGAGTCCATCTACCAGAATCTCAGGAAGCCTTCGGATCCGGAATCCATCCACCTCTGCGACTGGCCCGAATACGATGTCCGCTTCAGGAACGCCGATTTAGAGCGCGACATGGACTCGGTCCGGCACGCCGTCTCGATGGGCCACGCCCTCCGCGTCGTCAACGACCTCAAGACGCGCCAGCCCCTCGCCTCCGTCCAGCTCGTCACTAAGGTAGCCGAGGAACACGAAGTGCTCGCCGCCATGGAAGACATCCTGAGAGAGGAGCTCAACGTCAAGGCCGTCATATTCCGGCGCAACGAAGAGGAGCTCGTCGAGTATTCGGCCAAGGCGAATTTCCGCGTCCTGGGCAAGGAACTCGGCAAGGACATGAAGGCGGCGGCGGCCGAGATCGAAAAGCTCGCTCCCGCGCAGATCGCCGCCCTTCTCGCCGGCACAACGGTGGAGATAGCGATCCCCGGACGGACCGTGAGCCTGAATCAGGAAATGGTCGACGTGCGGCGCAATGAAAAGGCGGGATTGAAGGTGCTGAACGAAGGCACGCTGACACTCGCCCTCGACACTATCGTGACGCCAGATCTCCTCCGCGAAGGCTATGTCAGGGACCTCATCCGCGGCGTGCAGAATTTGCGCAAGGAATCCGGTTTCGAAGTCACGGACCGCATCGCCATAAGCCTGGGAGGCGAGGGAGAACTCAAGGAAGCTCTCGGGCAGTTCCGCGGCCTCGTCGCCAACGAAACCCTGGCCGAAAGCATCGAATGGATCGATTCCCCAGGCGAAGAAGCCGCTTCCATCGAAGCGGGCGAAAAAACCTGGAAGATAAGGATCAGAAAGGCCTGAACAAGGCTTGTTCCAGATCGGCAATATTCCTGGCTTAGGGCAGTTTTCCCTCAAGCCAGGAAGCTTTCAGCAAGCCCCCGAGTTCCTTCCACGGAAGGACGAAGGTAAAATCCCCGAACGAATAGGGGGCCAGCTGGTAGCGGTCGAAATGGAATCCCACGCCGCTCTCGCAGAGGAAAATATTGGCCGAGGGAATGATCTCGTCCTCGAAGAACCCATAATCGACCAACGACATCTCTCCCCCTTGCCCTTCTTTCGCGCCCGACAGCAATCGCAGCGCCTCATCCCTCAGCTTGCCGGCGACGGGAAGCTTCCATCCCTCCGCGAACAGATCGTCGGAGGACAGAATTTTCCCGCTGTCCATATCGATCATATCGATGAGCATCGCGGTATTGCCGTGGGCGCCGCCCTCGAAGACGTACCGTTCGGTGGCTATGGAATAGATGGACGAGAAACCCGATATGAAGTATTGGCGCTCGACGAATGCGGAGGGCCACTCAATGCCCTCGGGGATCGAAGCGCGGCTTTTTTTAAAATCGGCCCAGCGGTCCCTGGCGTAATCGGCGGGACTTTTGCCTCGGCGCAGCAGCCTGTCCAGAATCAGGCTTGACGATGGCGAGGTTCCACGCAGGGATTCCACATGAAAAAACGACTGGCGCTGATCCCCGGCGCCGTCTTCTATGGAAAGCGGCAAAAAGAGCCGTCCGAGCGGGGAGAGAACGCGGGCCTTCCCTTCCATCATGCCCGAATGGACTTCTATTTCCATCGCCAGCTTCCCGCGTTCCACAAGTTTGACATCGCCGGCAAGGGCTTCCGCGCCTTCGAGACGCAGTGTCCGGCTTCCGCCGAAAAAGCCGTATATTTCTTTTTCCGGCCATTCAAAAAAGCCCCAGGCATCGTTGCCCGACCTCTGCGAAACAAGGGAGATCCCCTGTTCCGGCGAAGAGAACCAAGTCACCGAGCCGCTCCTTTTATTCAGCCCGGAAGCGATGTCGACTCGTTGACCTATGGCCAAAGCCGATAGCGCCACCGCCGCAGCCAAGGCGATCAAGCAGGGAAGGAGGAATCCGAGCGCCATCGCGCGCGATGCGGACTTCATATCCACACCCCCAGTTTTTCGGTTCGAGCGCGCATCTTCATAGAGGTTAATTTATGCATGAAAAGGTATGCCAATACTGTTCGCTCCTAATTTCCGTGATATAATTATCGGATGGAGGAGAGATATACTTTGTCTTTCCTTGCTGCGGATGTCGATATTATTAACGGAAGCAACGTTAGATTTCGACAAATACCGGTGGACGATGACCATTTTACGGTTTATCATGGAATCAGAATAATAATATAGCAGGAGGACATCTATGCATAAAGGCAATAAGCCTTTTGTCGTTGTGATGGCAATACTTATCATGGTATTTGCTTCATGCGCGACAAAGCCGACGGAGACAAAACCGGAAACGGTTCCCGAAGTCACGACGACGACGGTAGCCGCGCCCATTCCGGAAGTAGTACCCGCAGTAACCGTCACCACGGTTGCTGTAGAGCCAACCACAGTCGTCCAGCCTTCAGTTTCCGAAATTGAGCTCAGGAATCTTTTCGGGCAGGCCAACTCTCTCAAGATGGATGTAGCCCGCTATGATATCCCCAGAGTGCTTCCGGATGCCTTCAAGACCGTTGATGACGATTTTGCGGCCATCAAGACCGCCTACGACTCGACGATGGACGAAGTGAGCTACGATGGCGTGAAAGCCTATCCGATCAAGGCTCGGCTGGAAAAATCCATCGCTTCCTGGGAATCCCTGATCGCGGAAGGAATGCCTCTCCGCGTCGAGGAAGAAAGCGACAAAACCACGGACATGAAATTCGCCGCCATCAGCGCCGAGGCGCCCGAACTGGCCAGCGAACGATTCCAGGGTTCGGAAGAACTTCTCAGCGAGGCCGATGCCCTTGCCGAAGGCAAAGAATATTCGATGGCTATTCCCGCTTATCAGCAGACCGCCGCCGGATTCGACGTAGCCGCGGAAAAGGCCAAGGCCAACAAGATCCGCGAAAAGATTTTTGCCAATGGCTACGCGAAATACGCTGACAGCAACTTCCAGATCGCCGAAAACAAATACAAGGCTGAAGAGGAACTTTGGACCTCCGGCTCGCTCGAAGACCTGAAAGCCGGCGCCCAGACCTTGAGGGAAGCCAATGATTACTACGAATTCGTCGCCGCCACCG
>Ga0074195_1000591_pt1 | contig 66640 bp, 48 predicted proteins | sample EPASupsiteHSE623_FD_64525 | JGI IMG/M metagenome (GOLD analysis project Ga0074195, IMG submission 64525) | Bioremediated contaminated groundwater from EPA Superfund site, New Mexico - Sample HSE6-23 | ecosystem: Environmental > Aquatic > Deep subsurface > Groundwater > Contaminated ...
TTGTGAAAAAATTGCGACACTATCGAAACCCATAATTCATTTCGTCATTTGAAGCGAACCCCGCCAATTTGGCGGGCGGAGTCGAAGAATCCCGTGGGTTGCCGATGAGATCCTTCGACTCCGCTCCGCTCAGGATGACGTGTGTTAAACCAAAAACCGTGCCTAGTGTAGCACGGTTATGGTGATTTTTCAATCAGTGATGATTATATTTTCAGATCATCCACGGCGCTGGTGTCGGCCATTTCTTCCTCGCGGGAAGAAGGCTGTAGTGGGCGGTCAGTGCGCTCGCGGCGCGGGCCGCGGGTTGAACCTTCCGGTTCGTGGATTTTCAAGTTGACGCGGGCGTTGTTTTTGGCGCCGACGACTCTTAACAGAGTGCGCATGGCCCTAGCTGTGTTGCCTGAGCGGCCGATAATCTGGCCCATATCTTCGGGATTGACTTTCAGGGTAATTAAGACACCCATCTCATCAATCGTGCGTTCGGTTTTAACCTCGTCTGGGTGATCAACCAACGCCTTGACGACGTAATCGACGAATTCTTGGTCCTTGTTTTCTGACATACGGATATGCTTCTTACTGCTTTGTTAAAGATGGTTTAAAGCAATCAGTTCTTAGAGGAGCAGGTGACCAAGCCTGCCCGGGCTGTTGCTGTAAACTCAATGCTTATTATAACGCAATTAAGCGGAACGTCAATTTAGGCGGCTGGCGCGGCTTCGGTTTTTGGAGCCGCGGCTTCGGCTTTGGCGGACTCTTTCTTTTTCGGTTTCCAGGCCTGGACCTTTTTGGCGTCAATGACTTTTTCTTTGACCAGCAGATTATGAACCGTGGCCGAGGCTTGGGCGCCCTGGGATATCCAGTATTTAATGCGGTCCGCGTTTAAGCTGACGGTTTTGGGGATGGAGACGGGATTATAGTTTCCCAAAATCTCCAGCTGCTTGCCGTACAAATCTTTCTTTTTATCCGAAACCACCACCCGGTAGGATGGTTGTTTCTTTTTACCGATGCGCTGTAAGCGAATTGCTAACATAATATAGTGTTGAATTAGTAAAGTGGATATTATAGGAAAAAGGGGGTTGTGTCAAGAAAAGTCAGAACCGCAGATAAGCCGCAGATTTTCGCAGATGACGCAGATAATTATCTGTGCCATCTGTGTTTATCTGTGTAAATCAGCGGTTCTGACCGCCTTCTCCAAATCCACGGATAATAGTTTGCTCACTCCATCCTCTCCCATGGTTATGCCGTAAAGAATCACGGCCTGTTCCATGGTGGCGCGGTTATGGGTGATGGCGATGAATTGGGTGTAATGGGAAAGTTTTTCCAGGATGCCGGCAAAGCGTGCGCTGTTGGCCTCGTCGAGCGCGGCATCCACCTCGTCCAGCACCACGAACGGCGAAGGGTTGGCGCGGATAATGGCGCAGATCAAAGCGATGGAAGTCAAAGCCCGCTCCCCGCCGGAGAGCATGTTGATGTTTGAGACCCGTTTGCCTGGGGGAGTGGCTTTTATTTCAATGCCGATTCTGACGCTTTGAGCGAGCTTGGCGCGCTCGTCATCGCTTAAGGCGGCGGCCATCTCCTCGTTCAGGTTTTCCAGCTCGTTTTCTTTGCGCAATTCCAGGCTGCTTTTGCCGCCGCCGAAAAGCATGGCAAAATATTCGGTAAAGCCTTTTTCGATGTCAGCAAAAGCCGAATTGAATTCGCGCTCGATTATCGATCCCAGCTCCTTTTCCACTTGCTTGGTTTTTTCCAGGGCGTTTCTTAAATCTTCCACCTGGGTGGCCAGAAATTCGTGCCGCTCCCTGGTGGCGCTGTATTCTTGCGCTATTTCCGGGTCAATGCCGCCGATCATTTCCAGTTCGTGTTTGGCGCGCGCGATTTGCGGCCAGAGATCATCAATACCACCCCCTAACCCCCTCCTGGGTACAGGCGGGGGAACATTTTTATTGGAGGACTCCCCCTCCTTTACTAAGGAGGGGGCTGGGGGGTGGTTCTTAATCTGCTTTTGCAAATCTTCCGGCGTTTCCTTGCTGATTTCCTCCGCCAAATCCTCATGGCGCGTTTCCACCCTCGCCAGCTCAATTTCAACCTGGTTTTTTTCTTGAGAGAGCCGGGAAAGTTCCTGTTGAGCGGTTTGATAATTTTTTTGCAAACTGAAGACTTCGCTGGTGGCGCCCTGTTCTTTGCGCCGGGCTTCAGTCAAAGCCTGCTCGGTTTGCGATGCTTCTTTGGCGGCGCTGGCTAACGATTGTTTGAGCTCTGATAAGTGTTTTGCGATTTTTTCTTTGGCGCTATTGTCCTTGTCCGGCGTTTTTGTTTCGAGCAGCTGCCCTAATTCAGATTGCAGGGCCTTGGCCTCGGTTTGCAGTTTGGCCCAATCAGCCGCAGTCTTGGCCTGGGAGACTTTTTCCAAAAAAGACGAGAGCTTTCGGCTTTGGCGCACCAAAGCCATAGTGTCAATATTCGCGGCTTTATCGTCTTGGGCTTGGCCGGACAGGGCTGAGAGCTCTTTTTCCAAGCCCCGGACCTCAAAAGATATTTCGTTTTTTTTGGATAAGGCCTCTTGGTATTTTTTCTGCAAGCCCTCAAAAACAGGCGCGGACTTTTGTTCTTTCTCCAAGAGAGAGAGCCGGGCCGACAGCTTGTCGGTTTCGGTTTTGGCTTCAGCATGGCGCTGGGCGAGCTCATTCCGTTTTTGGGCCAGGCGGTTAAGGTCAGTCTCGATTCTCTGCCAAAGCGAGCCGTAATGCGCCAGTTGCAGGCCGGATAGTTTGGTTTCCAACGCTCCGCGTTTTTCCAATTTTTCTTTTTGCCGCTCCAATTGCCGCAAGCGGGGAGTTATTTCCCGCAGCAATGCCGAGATTTGAGTCAGGTTTTCTTCAGTAGCCTCAATTTTATGCAGCGCCTGTTCGCGCTTGATTTGGTACTGCTTAACTCCCGTGGCTTCGTCAAAAAATTCTTTGCGCTCAAAAGCGCTGGCCGCCAAAATGGCGTCCACCATGCCCTGGCCGATAACGCTGTAAGTCCGATGCCCGAAATTGGCCTGCGCCAGCAGGAGTTGCACGTCGGTGAGCCGGACTTTGCTGTTGTTGATTAAATATTCGCTGGTACCGTCGCGGAACAACCGGCGCTTGATGATTATTTCCTTGTAATCTATGCCGCCTTGGTTGTCTTCATTATTAAGATAAAGCGCCACTTCGGCAAAGCCCAATCGGGCTTTTTTGCCTGAGCCGGAGAAAATCACGTCCTCGCTTTTTTTGCCGCGCAGGGTTTTTAAACTCTGTTCGCCCAAAACCCAGCGCACGGCATCGGCAATATTGGATTTGCCTGATCCGTTCGGCCCGACAATGGCCGCTATCCCCGAATTATTCCGTTCCCGCTTGGGGAAGGTGAGAGTGGTTTTATGGGCGAATGATTTGAAACCTTGTATTTCGAGTTTCTCCAAGTACATTTTATTTTGTGCATTTAGTATTGATGTTGCTTATTTTAACATATTTTGGTTGTGTCGGGAATTGGAGAATTGGTGAATTGGAGAGATAAAAAATTCCCGAACAAAGTTCAGTGAGTCTATCACTCCAATTCTCGGATTCACGGATTCTCAACACAATTTTCCTAATCCCACTCCTTGGCTTTCAACCCGGCCTCAGCGGCCGCGGTTTCGGCTTCTTGCTTGGAAGTGCCCAGGCCTTCAGCCACCTGTTCGTTGCCGATATAAACGCCAACCGCGAATTCCTTGTTGTGGTCCGGGCCGTTCTCGCGCAGCACCTGGTAAGTCGGGGTAATGCCCATTTTTTCCTGGCTGGCTTCCTGAAACTTGGTTTTGGAGTCCAAATAAAGCTTATGCTCGATAATGTAGGGGAGCTTGGAGAGAATGTGGCGCTCAATGAATTCTTTGATTATCTGATAGCCTTGGTCAAGATAAATAGCGCCAATCAAAGCCTCCATGGCATTGGCTAAAATGTAATTTCTGGCTTTGGTATTTTTATCCTTGCTTTCCCCGCGCGACAGGTAAAGATAATCTTCAATATCCAGAGTCCGGGCCACGCTGGCCAGATTATGCGCGTTAACCAAAGCCGCCCGCCAGTTAGTGAGCTCGCCCTCGGGGTTGGGATAGTCGGTGTAAAGGTGTTCGGTGACCACCAGTTCCAGCACCGCGTCGCCTAAAAATTCCAGGCGTTCGTTGTGGTCCAGTTCAAACGATGGGTTCTCGTTCAAATACGAGCGGTGGACCACGGCCTGGCGGAGGAGATTTTTGTTGTTAAAACCAATGGAGAGAGTTTTTTCGAGAGGCTGAATATCTTTCATAAATAGAGCGGTAGTTCGGAATTGCGGAATTTCAGAATTTCAGTAATAACTTCCCGTCATTCTGAGCCTTAGCGAAGAATCTCGTGTTTAATTCTGGGATCCTTCACTTCGTTCAGGATGACGATTATTTCTTACCGAAATTCCGTAATTCTGAAATTCTGAACCACTGTTTACTAACAATTGACTTCTTAGTTATTAATTAACCTTATCAGTAGACTTGTGATTTTGTACTTCCTCTTTAATTTTAGGATGATTTTCCTTTACCATATCCTTATAGACGCTGCCTAAAACGCCGTTGACGAACTTGCCCGAGGAGGCGCCGCCAAATGTTTTGGCCAGTTCAATGGCTTCGTTAATGGCCACTTTTGGAGGGATGGATTCATCAATAGTCAGCTCAAAAATGCCGATGCGCAGCACGTTGCGGTCCACATTGGTGATTTGCTCCAAGGGCCACTCCGGGGCATAGGCCACGATTGTTTTGTCAATTTCGCCTCTTCGCTCATCAATGCCTTTGGCCAGGTTGATGACAAAAGACTGGTCGGCCAGGCCCGGGGCCAGGTTGGTAAAATTGCGCTTAACAATCGGAAGCAGGCTTCCATCTTGGCAGCCATTAAAATCCCATTCATACAAGCTTTGCATGGCTACGGTCCGGGCAAGATGGCGGTTGGACATAATTTATAATGTGTCCACCAGCCACGAATCCTTTTCACAAATTTGCACTAATAAGAATTATTTAAGATTCGTGTTTATTAGTGAAAAAGATTAGTGGTTGGTGGATTTCCTTATTTTTTCTTATTTTTTCCCTTTTTGATAATTGCCGCATTTCGGACAGGTCCGGTGCGACTGAACCGCGGAGGCGCATTGTTTGCAAACAGAGAGGCCGGTCTTTTTCAGGGCGAAATGAGAAGCGCGTCTCCGTTTGTCGGAAGATGTGCGGCGATGGGATTGTAGAGCCATATATAGAATGTAACAGATTTATAAGATAGCCGTAGTATAGTGAATATTCTTGTTTTTGGCAAGAATACCGCAAGAAAGTTTCAAGTTGCAAGTTTCAAGTTGCAAGACGCCAGTCAGGGCACGGAGCTTTTTTGATAAAAATCTTGTAACTTGTAACTCGAAACTTGTAACTTTTATTTTTCCCCACTTTTCCCCCACCTTATGTACATGGGGATAATTTTATGCTAAATAGAATTGTGGTATAGTGAAAATCAACCCGCAAAAATACTACACTAATTTTATGAATAACGATCAACTCTGGCAGGCCGTTCTCGGCGAACTGGAGCTTTTAATCAGCAAGGTGCATTTTACCACCTGGTTTCGCAACACTTGCGTGATTGACTGGTCTGGGGCCAAGGTGGTAGTGGCGGTGCCGAATAATTTCACCAAGGCCTGGCTGGAGAGCAAGTACCATAAATCGATCATTCAGGTATTGCAGAATGTTACCGAAAACCAAGTAAGCGAGGTGGAGTACCGGGTGGAGACGGCCAAGAAGGTGGACGCGGTGAGAAGCGCGGTCCACGCCGCCGAAATGATGGCCGCTGAACCGATTGAATGTTCGGCCGCGGTTACGGGTTCAATTGGGCCGATTATGCCGGTTAATACTTCCGGCTTGAATCCGCGTTATATTTTTTCCAGTTTCATTGTCGGCAAAGGCAACGAGCTGGCCTGCGCCGCGGCCGCGCGCGTGGCCAAAGAACCGGGCACCAAATACAACCCGCTGTTTTTGTACGGCGGCGTGGGTTTGGGAAAAACCCATTTAATGCAGGCCGTGGGCAATGAGCTGTTGCGCGTCTCGCCGCATCTTAAAATGCTTTACACCACCAGCGAGCAGTTCACCAATGATTACGTGGCCGCCATAAAGTCGGGCGTGATGGATCGCTTTAAGAACAAGTATCGCACTGTTGATTTATTGCTGGTGGACGACATCCAGTTCATTGGCGGCAAAGAGCAGACGCAAGAAGAGTTTTTTCACACTTTCAACGCTTTGCGCGACATCCAAAAGCAGATTGTCCTGACTTCCGACCGGCCGCCCAAGGCCATCCCGGCTTTGGAAGAGAGGCTGATTTCCCGTTTTGAGTGGGGGATGATTGTGGATATAGCTAGCCCGGATTTGGAAACCAGAATGGCCATTTTGCAATCCAAAAGCCAGGAACGCAACGCCGCGCTTAACGATGAAGTGCTGCGCTATCTGGCCATAAATATCCAAAATAATGTCCGCGAGCTGGAAGGGGCTTTAAATAAGCTGCTGGCTTTTTGCGAGCTGAATGACACGCTGCCGACCCTGGAAGCGACCAAGGATGTGGTGGCTTCAATTACCATGAGCCAGAAGAAAGGCGGCATTACCAGCCGCGAGCTGTTGCGCGTCGTATCCGAATATTTTGACATTACCCTGGATGAGCTGACCGGCCAGTCGCGCCGCAAGGAACTGGTGGTGCCGCGCCAGATTACCATGTTTTTGATGCGCGAAGAGCTGGATTCTTCTTACCCCACCATCGGCAAAGAGCTGGGGGACCGCGACCACACTACGGCCATGCACGCTTATGGCAAGATTAAGCGCGACCAGGACGTGGATGAGCGCATTCGGCAGGATATAATGTTTATTCGTCAGAAATTGTATAACGGTTAAATTTTGTTTTGTGGTTAGCCCCGCATTTGCGGGGTTTTATTTTGTCTGTCATCTCGAGTCCCTAATGGAAGATGATATAAATCACGGATGTGGCAGACGACTGAACAGAAATCAACGAATCACAATGTCGCGGGGCGAGAGGATCCCATGATTCGTGCAATTACCAGGGGATCCTCTCGGCGTGTCTCATCCATCACAATGAATCAAGATGCTATGTTTGCCGCATTCATTACTTGTGCCGCGCTCTTTGACGCCTCGGGATGACAATAATTTGAAGTTTTGGAATTTTATGTTTAATGAGATATAATAAAAGCACTATCTATTGATTTTATGTCCAACGACAATCCTTCAATTGAAGATTTAATGCCAGCCCCGGCTGGCGCGCCGGTAAAAAAAGAGGAAAGCAAATTTGAGGCGGCCGCCACCGAAAAACTGGGAGAGAAAATGGGGGAGATAGAGCGGGTGCAGAAAGAGCAGGAGACAGCGGCCCGGGCCGCGGCCCTGGGTTTGCCTTACATTGATTTTGCCACCGCGCTTATCGACCGCGAGGCCTTGCCGCTTCTCACGCGCGCCGAGATTGAGTCGCTGCGGCTGGTGGCGTTTTTGGCCACGGAAAAGGAACTGCGCCTGGCCACGGTAAATCCCACGCCCGAGGTGGCGGCCAAACTGGAAGAGCTTACCAAGCTGCAGAACGCGCATAGCGTGCTCTACCTTATTTCCGAAGCCAGCTTGAAAAAGGCGCTCGCTGAATACGATAAGATCCCGAAAAAATCAAAAATCGCCAAAGCCGTCAGCATCACAGCCGAAGATTTGGAGCGTTTTAAGGCTGATGTGGCCGATTTGAGCGCTTTGCCGGACAAGCTCAAAAAAATTCCTTTAACCGATATCATGACCATCGTCTTGGCGGCCGGCATCGCGGCGAATGCTTCGGATATTCATGTCGAGGCCGAACAGGACGGTATTAAGCTCCGCTTCCGCCTGGACGGCATCTTGCACGACATGGCTGTTTTGGCGCCGGAAATGTGGGGCCAGGTAATCGCCCGCATCAAACTCATATCAAAGCTCAAGATAAACGTCACCGACAAACCGCAAGATGGCCGCATTTCGATTGAACTGCCGAATGACAAGCTGGATATCCGCGTTTCCACTCTACCCACGGCTTACGGCGAAAGCGTGGTCATGCGCTTGCTGCGCTCTTCTTCAGTTGGCCTGCAGTTTGAAGCTTTGGGCTTGCGCGGCAAATCCTTTGTTGATTTGAAGCGCGAGGTGGAGCGGCCCAATGGCATGATTCTGACCACCGGCCCCACCGGTTCGGGTAAAACCACCACGCTCTACGCTATTTTGAATAAGCTTAATAACCAGGAAACCAAAATTATCACTCTGGAAGATCCGGTTGAGTACAAACTGGAGGGCGTAAACCAGAGCCAGGTGGATGCTGCGCGCGATTACACTTTTGCCAAAGGCTTGCGCTCGATTTTACGCCAGGATCCGGATGTGGTGATGGTCGGCGAAATCCGCGATTTGGAAACAGCCGACGTGGCCATCAATGCCGCGCTGACCGGCCATCTGGTGCTTTCCACTTTGCATACCAACGACGCCTCCGGCGCCATCCCGCGCTTTTTGGCCATGGGCGTTAAGCCTTTTTTGCTGGCTCCGTCCATTAACGCGATTATCGGCCAGCGCCTGGTGCGCAAGGTTTGCGAAAAATGCAAAGAGAAAATCGAGCTGGACAACGAGACGCTTTCCAAAGTCATGAAAGTTCTGGAAGCCATTCCCAAAAATTCCGGCTTTGGCGTGGACACAACCAAGGATCTTGTTTTTTATAAAGGCAAAAAATGCGAGGCCTGCCACCAGACCGGCTACAAAGGCCGCATCGGCATTTACGAGATTTTCACCCTGACTCCGGAGATTGAAAAAATGATTCTGGCCGGCAACGTGGCCGAGAGCGATATCAAGAACCAGGCCCAGTCCGCGGGCATGATCACCATGGTCCAGGACGGAATTCTAAAAGCTCTGGACGGCATTACATCGGTGGACGAGGTTTTCCGCGTGACTGAATAGAAGACGGTGGTTCGGAATTTAAGAATTCAGGAATTTAGGTGGTGACAATTAGTCTGTCATCTCGAACCCCTTTAGAGATATTGATAAGAGCGAGGAACAAGTAAAGCCTCTGGTCGCTATGAACTGGCATGAGTGTTGCGGGGTGAGAAGATCCCATGGAAAACAGGCATGCATTGTAAAGTCTGTGTTTTTTTGGTTTGACAAACACGCCATTTCACGATAGAACAAAGTCAAACGGAGGGTTTTGTCCTTTCCCCATTTCCCAAGCGAGGTGCGTATGAAGCCTTTTGGAGAATGGCCGGGCTGCATCGTGGTGCCTCTCGGGTGTATCTGGATACTTGTGGCCATGGCCATCCTGCTGGACTACATGGCCAGAGTTGCCTTGGCCGAGGTGCCGTACCTGATCGCCGACTGGAGGGCGAAGACATAATGCGAGACACCATCGGCTTTCTGGGTCGCTGTTTCGCCGCTTTGCTCTTGCTGGCCATGGTTTTGGCCGTGCCAGTCGGCGGTTTGCTGATCGCGCTTCTCATCCTAGCCGTCAGGCCGGAGGGTGCTATTACTCCATCTGACGGACGAATGTAGAAGGAGGACAGCTATGTTTTGGTGGATTTTGGGAGTTTTGCTGGCGGCTTTTCTGGTTCTAGTCCTGCCGTCGCGGTAAAGCCGGCGCGCTGGCCAGCTCCTCACTGATTTGCGCGCTTACGCCGAGCACGCGCCGCGCTAAAGCCACGGAGGGGTTATGCCCGCAATGCAAAGTCAGAAGTCATGGCTAAGGCGGCTTGGTGATTTCTTTCTTGCCGCCGCCGGCCTCTTCTGCCTCTTGATCCTCGTCTTGATCAGCCCGCGGTTACGCCGTTCGCTGGAAGGAGGAGTCAATCCCAACGAATGATGGCCTCACAGCAGGAGAGAGAGGGACGCATCTTGCACACAAGCGAAACGCCGCTGTCCGGAGAGGATAGCGGCGTAGTTTTTTTATTGCAGTTTTTCTGATTTTTCTTTAGCCTGTTTCAGTTTTACTTTTTCTTTCTCTACCACTTCTTTAGGCGCGTTCTTGAGGAAGTTTTTGTTGGCTAATTTAGCCTCCAGTGATTTTATATATTGTTCAAGACTAATTCGTTCTTTGGTTATCCGTTTTTCCTGCTCAGTAATAGTCTGGCGTGAAAGCTTTAAGTAAATATCAAAATCATTTTTGTGTTCACGGATGAAATCTTCTTGGTTGACGGGTTTGGTGGGCAGAACCTGAATGCGGATTTTGGTCAAGGCTTCGATTACCAGTTCTTGTTCTTGGAACAAGTCCTTGTAATTTTTCGTGGTGATGGCCGCGTCCAGTTTTTCGGAATAAGGGAGATTATGGGTGGAGCGCAAATCGCGCAGGGTGGTCACTAATTCTTGGATAATCGCGAAATCATTTTCGATTTTTTTGTCCTGTAGAGACGGCCCCGTTGGGGCGTCTCGTTTCGGCCACGCCGAGGTTGCCAAGAATTTGTCTTTGGAATCAATCAGCCCCGATTGTTTCAATAATTGAAAGATATGTTCAGTCACGAACGGCGTGAAAGGATGGAGTAGTTTAATCGCGTCCAATAAGATCTGCGGCGCCAGGGTATGATCCTGGGTTTTGGATATTTCCACGTACCAGTCAGCCAGTTCGTGCCATAAAAAGTCGTAGATTTTTTCTCCGGCCGGGGAGAATTCATATTTTTCAAAATGGTCGGTCACGTCATGAATCAAATTTTGCAGGCGGGATTGTATCCATTGGTCAGCCAAGGTTGACGCCGAACCACCCCCTAACCCCCTCCTGGGTACAGGAGGGGGAACTACAACATGCCCCCCCTCCTTTACTAAGGAGGGGGCAGGGGGGTGGTTTTGTGGTGGTCGCGTTAATATAAACCGCGCGATATTCCAAATTTTATTCACGAAATTGCGGTAGCCGGCGATTTTTTCTTCGTACAAGCGCGTGTCATTGCCAGGGGCGGTGCCAATCACCAAAGCCAGGCGCGTGGCATCAGCTCCATAATCAGTAATCATGTCCAAGGGGTCGATGCCATTGCCCAATGACTTGGACATTTTGCGGCCGGCTTTGTCGCGCACCAGACCGTGCAAATACACTGTCTTAAAAGGCACCTCGCCCAGCACATAGGTAGTCATCAAAATCATCCTGGCCACCCAGAAGAAGAGAATATCATACCCGGTTTCCATAACACTGGTGGGGTGGAACATTTGTAAGTCTTTGCCTGGCTGTTTATTGCGGGCAAGCCAGGAATCGAGCGTGTCATTGGCTTGCGGCTTGTCCAAAAGAGTCGAGAATGTCCAAAGCGCTGATGAAAACCAGGTGTCGAGCGTGTCCGGGTCTTGAATCAATTTTTTATTGCCGCAGGTAGGACAGCTTGAGGGCGCCACAGCGGAAACAATAGTCATGCCGCAGTTTTGCTTGGGGATTTTTTTATCAAATTCATAGGTATATACCCAGGCCGGTGTTTTATCATTGACGTCTTTTTCAGGATGATGGCGTTTGAAAGCCGCAATTAGTTCTTCCCTTTTTTTGTAAGTTTTCCAATGCTTGGCGTCATTGAGGTCGATTTGCCCGACTGTGGTTTTTTTGACTTCAGTGATATTGCCATAACCAAAAATTTTCTTTGTGCTGCTGTCTTCAAAAGCGACTTTTTCTCCCACTGTAAAGCCATGGTCGCGCAACCTGTAAGTTCTGGTTTTGGAATCAAAAACCTGGGTGACAATATCACCGGCAAATCCCATCTTTTTAATTGTTTTTGACAGTTCTCCGCAGTACCAGACCGGAATGCGGTGGCCGAACCAAATCTGGCGCGAGATGCACCAGTCGTGCAGATTCTCCATCCACTGGAAATAGGTTTTATTGAATTTGTCCGGCAGGATTTTTATGTCGCCTGATTTAACCGCGTCAATGCCAATTTCTTTCAATGAGCGTTTTTTGCCCTTCCACGTCCGGGCTGGCTTGTCCACGTTCACAAACCACTGTTCCGAAACCAAGGGCTCAACCGGCGTGTCGCAGCGGTAGCAAACCGAGAGGTTATGAACGTAGTTTTCGTCAATCTTTTCCACTAACCCTTTTTTCTTAAGCTCGGCTATTATCGCCGCGCGCGCTTTTACCACATCCATGCCCGCGAACTTGCCGCCGTTGGCGGTGAGTTTGCCGTCTGGGCCGATGATTTGCTTGATTTCAAAACCATATTTTTGCGCCAAGGCAAAATCCACAAAACTATGGGCCGGGGTGATGGTCATGGCGCCGGAGCCCATTTTCATGTCAGCCGCTTTGTCAGCCACGAAAGTCGCTTTCACCGTGCCATCAATCCAAGGCACGTCCAAGGTTTTGCCCACGAATTTTTTATATCGTTTGTCATTCGGATGGACGATAATCACTTTGTCCAGCACTTTTGTCTCGGGCCGGGCTGTGCCAATAGTGACTGGCCCGTATTTCAAATAGTAGAACTTGCCGTACTGCTCTTTGTATTCCACTTCATCATCAGCCAAAGTGGATTGGCAGCGCGTGCACCAATTGACAATCCGGTGGCCGCGGTAGATGAGGCCGTCATTATACATCTTGACGAAAACTTCCTGCACGCAGCGCGAAAGACCCGCGTCCAAGGTATAGCGCTCGCGGGACCAGTCACAGGAAGCGCCCATTTTGCGCACCTGGGTTTTGATGATATCTTGTGACTGGCTTACGAATTTTTCCACTTCTTTCAAAAATTTTGTCCGGCCCAGTTCTTGCTTGGTGGTTTTGGATTTTTCCAAAAGGTTTTTTTCAACCTTGTTTTCCGTGGCAATGGAGGCATGGTCAGTGCCCGGCAGCCACAAAGTCGGCCGGTTATTCATGCGCGCGTAGCGCGTCATAATATCCTCAATGGCTAGCATGACCGCGTGCCCCAAATGCAGCGTGCCCGTCGCGTTTGGAGGAGGCATCGCTATTGAGAATGGTTTTTTATTCGGGTCATTCGGATGCATTCGGGTATTCGGGTCGCTTGGTCGAAACAAACCAGAAGTTTCCCACTCTCTATAGAGGCTATCCTCGACTTGTTTGGGTTCAAAAGCTTTGGGTATTTCTTTTGGCATATCAGTACTTGTCATTCTATCTTTTTTATGTGTTTTTCGTCAATTTTCGGTTGATTTTTTTGGCCTTTCAGGCTAGACTGGTGATATGGAAATCAAGATTATAAAAGATAAAATCAGCCAAGCCGAAATAAAGGAATTGGCCCAAAAGACATTCGGCGACATGGTCAAAGTGGTGGTGGACGTGGAGCGCGGCCTTATGGCCGCGGGCGGGGAGATGCACGCTGATTGTGAGCAGGTTTTGCTTGATGACGGGTCAAATCAAGAAAATTTGTGGGGAGCGAATATTTATCCGGATTCGGTTGGCGATGATTTTATAGAATATCAATCTTTAATTAATATCCGCCCGAAAACCGGTAATCGCGGCATGAACATTGAGGCTGGGGCCACACGGGAAAAAGTAAAGCAGGTTATAGTTTTATTGATTAAATAATTATGTCCGCTTTGCACGCAACTTTAGTCGATGGCCGCTGGCAGGAGCTGACGCTGGCTGAACAACTGGGGAACATTGGCAGCGAAATTTCTCGAGCTCGCTCGGCCCAAGAGAGAGGCAATATTGAGCGTCTAAATTCATCGCTGGATCGGGCTTTAGAGTTGGTTGCGCTTACTATTGATAATGAATCTTTGGCTCGGCGTCGTTCAGAATTGCAAAATCTAGGTGAAGCGTTAAAAGCTGTTCGTAATAACAAAAATCACTCTATGTCTTTAAAAAATATTGAGGAATATTGTTTGCCTTTCGCATTATCAGCGCGTCAAAGTAATTAAATAAAAAAACCGTTGAATATCCTAGATATCCAATAATTCCAATCCAGTTTCATCATCTGGCAATCGTCCGATGGTTTCTGAGCCGGCAAACAAGTGAATCTCACAGGCTCCGCTTATCACCATCTTGGCCAGATGGCCGGCATAGGTCTGGAATTTATTGTCAGCCATGGTGGCATGAACATGGATTTTTTTATCAGTGATAATGCCGGTCAGATTAGTTACCTCAAATTCCCCGGTAAATACCTGTTTTGAATATTGCTTGGTGGCCACGCTGTAGTGCCCCAGTTCCGCTTCGCTACAGGCGCCGATGCCGTAAAATGAGCCGGAGAAAATATTATTCTCCTGGCAGAATTTTGTCAGTTCGGTGATAAACTCCTCGCTGCGATTTACTTTGATGAGATATTGTTTTGAGGGAGTAATTTGTTTATGGTTCATATAGGATTACTAACTACAGATTACAGATCCATACGGATATACAGATAAAATTATTATATTCAATCACATTAATCTCTGTTGAATATTATCGACTATATCTGTATATCTGTAAAATATCTGTAATTTGTAGTATTAAACTAGTTCCCAATTAGCGTTAGCTTTTAATTTATCGTATTTGGTAAATTGTTTCTTTTTTATATGATGATAGGCTGCCGCCGCAATCATGCCCGCGTTGTCCATGCAAAATTCCGGAGCCGGGGACAGGAAAGCCGTTTTTTTCGGCAGGCTGGACGCGAGCGTCTGGCGCAGTTTTTTATTGGCCGACACCCCGCCGGCCAGGATGAATGTCTTTGGTTTGTATTTGGATACGGCGGAGAGAGATTTGTAAACCAGCACGTCAACAATAGCCTGTTCAATCGAGGCACACAAATCATTTATTGTAGAGACGCGATACTTCGCGTCTCTGTTTGATAAATCAGCGATCAACAACCGAATCGCATTTTTTAATCCCGAAAAACTGAATTCAAACCCTGGTTCGTGAATCATGGGCCTAGGTAAATCAAACGCGCGCGGATTGCCTTTAGCAGCGCGTTTCCCAATTTCCGGACCTCCGGGGTAGGGGAGACCGAGCATGCGGGCGGCCTTGTCAAAACATTCGCCAGAGGCGTCGTCGCGCGTGCGGCCCAGCAATTTATATTGCCCGTGGTTTTTCATTAATATCAATTCCGTATGCCCGCCGGAAACAACCAGGGCAACGGCCGGGAAACATAAACCACCCCCCAACCCCCTCCTTAGTAAAGGAGGGGGGGTGAGAAGCGTGGAATATATATGTCCCTCAATATGATTCACCCCAACCAAGGGTATGTCCCAGGCGAATGACAATGTCTTGGCGGTCTCCACGCCAATCAGCAGCGAGGTAATAAGGCCAGGGCCGGTGGTGATGGCTATGGCGTCGGGCAACCTCACCCTACCCCTCTCCTTAGTAAGGAGAGGGGACAATACCTCGGTTAAAACCGGGATGATGGTTTCCAGGTGGGCCCTAGCCGCCATCTCCGGCACCACGCCTTTGTATTTAGCGTGCAGTTTAACCTGGGAGGCGGTTAAATGCTTAAGCAATTTAAAACGCCCGCCTTTTACCTCCAGTAAAGCCGCGGCCGTGTCATCACAGGATGTTTCAATGCCAAGAATTTTCATAGTAAAGAACAACCCCGCTCCGACGTAACGTCGGGGCGGGGTTGAAATCAGTTAGATACTTTCTTCTTCCAGCTCTTCCGCTTCTTCGCCGTCTTCGCCATCCTCATCATCATCATCGCTGGCATCGTCATCTGTATCTAAATCATCATCGCCGACCAATGCTTCGTCTTCATCTTGAAGAAACACCATACAAGGTTTCTCCTTAAAGTTAGTTTTAATAAAATAGAACTTGTTCAGTATAGCAAGGGCTGTTTTGTTGTCAATCGGGTATTGTTGATGGCGTGTTGAAAATCCCCTTGACAATCAAAATGGTACCGCTACGGGGAATCGGACCCCGATTCTCAGCTTGAAAAGCTGGTGTCCTAACCATTAGACGATAGCGGCATAAAACAGGGAGAGTATATCTATTTTTTAAAAGCTAGTCAATCTTATCCAGGCCGATTAAGTAGGTTTCAAAGCTGCGGTCGCGCGAAGCTTGAGGCTTGTAGGTGCGGACTTTGCGGAACACGGTTTTAAGATATTGGTTGAAAGCGAATGTTTCCGGGTTCTGGAAAACTTTAACCACAAAGTTGCCGTGTTTTTTAAGAGTAGCTATGGCGATCTTGGCGGCCTGCTCCGAGAGCTCCTGGGAAAGAGCCTGATCGCGGTCTTTGATGCCCGAGGTCTTGGGCGCCAAGTCGCTCAAGACCGCGTCATAAGGCCCATAGGTTGCCACTTGAGCCAGGCAATCATCCGTAAGAATGTCGCCGGTAAGAGCAACTACGCCCTCCGCGGTAAAGTCAATCGGGCCCTCATCCACGCCAATTGCCAGTCCGGATGGGCCGATCGTGTTATGCGCGACCTGCAGCCAGCTGCCCGGGGCAGCGCCCAAATCGAGCACCTTATAACCCGGTTTGATGACTTTGAATTTATTGATTATCTCTTCCAGTTTATAGGCGCTGCGGGCCAGATAGCCTTCGCGCCGCGCCTTTTTGGCGAACTTATCTTGAGGAATGAATGGTTTGGGCATAATTATTGCGCTTTCTCTCTTGTGGAGATGTCACTTTTTCACTTATAATATAACTATACACATAAGTTTCAATTATGGTAAGTTTTTTTAGCAAGCTTGGGGGCGAAAAAAATCAAGCCGAGCATGTCTTAAAAGGTTCTGCGGATAAAGCCGCGTCCGGCGTTGAGGAGCGCGGCTGGCTGGATGAAAATTACGAAGGCCAGCTCTCGGTTGATGTTTTTTCAACCGACAAGGAGATTGTCATCAAATCAACCATTGCCGGGGTGCAGGTCGAGGATATAGATATTTCCATCAACAACGACATGCTCACCATCCGCGGCGAGCGCAAGCAGGAGACCGAGGACAGGCTGGAGGATTATTATTATCAGGAATGCTATTGGGGCGGCTTTTCGCGCTCAATAATATTACCGGTTGAAGTGGATCCCGACAAGGTGGCGGCCAGTTTAAAAAACGGCGTTCTAACCATCCGTTTGCCTAAAATCCGCAAGACAAAAAACGTTTCGGTCAAAGTTAAGGAGGAAGCATGATTAACGGTGAAATTACCAATGCCTCCGGCGAAGTCTACAAGGTAAAATTGGAAAATGGCCAATCTTTTGATTTAGAAAAGAATTACCTGCCCCTCTCTTTGCGCGAGCCCGGCAAAACCTTTCAACTGCTTTTCAGCGCCGGCAACGAGGCGACCGTCAGCCAGGAAGACGCCCGCGCCTTATTAAATCATTTACTGGATGCCGGAGTTTAAACGGCGTATGTTCAAACTGCCAACCGTCTCTTTCAGGATTTGGGGAAAATGGTGGGCGACAAGCCTGGCCATTTTTTTTGTATTGGTCTTAGCCGTCTTGTCGGCTCTGCAAACTTACGCCTGGCTGCAGCGCGATAAAATTTACCCCGGCGTTATGGTTGGCGCTTTCCCGGTTGGCGGCCTGACTCCGGAGCAGGCCGAGGAAACTCTGCTCTCGGCTTTAGGGCCGATTCGGAACCAAGGGCTGGAGTTTACCTGGCGCAACCAGGCCGTGGCGGTGCCGGCTGTGGTTAATTCTCCCGATGATCCGGATTTATCATACGAGGTTGTCAGTTATGATCTGATAAAAACCATTGACCAACTGAAGGCATTCGGCCAGCAGGGGTCTTTTTTTGCTATCTGGCGCGACCGCTTAAGCGTTCTTTTCGGCCAGGCCCGCCTTGAGCCAAGTTTCAGCTGGCGCCAAAGCCAGGTGCTTGATATCTTAAAAACAAACTTAGCCAGCCTGGAGACGCCGGGCCGGAACGCCGGATTTTTCATCAATGGCCAGGAAGTTGAAGTGGCCCCGGAAAAATCGGGCATGGTTTTTGACTATAACTCGGCTTTGGCAGAAGCCGAGAGCCAGCTGGGGCGTTTGATTTTTAAGCCGATTCCGCTGCAGCTAAAACGCGAAATCCCAACCGTAGTGGCCGATGATGTTGAGCCGCTCTTGCCGATGGCCCGGTTTTTTCTCTCTGGCAGCGATATAACGGTTAATTTTGCGTCTTCAACCTGGCCCATCAAGCGCGGTGATTTAGCTCTGGCCTTAGAAGCTCGTTTGGATGAAAATTCTGACCGGGCTGTTTTGGGTTTTTCCATAGAAAAATTGGAAACCCTTCTTTTGCCGATTAAACAGGCGATTAATATTCCGGCTCAAGAACCAAAATTTCATCTGGAAAATAATAAGGTAGTTGAATTTAAAGCCAGTATCATTGGGCAGGAGGTTGATGTTGAGAAAACTCAAGAACTGTGGGAGCAAGAATTAATAAAAGGGGAGCGGATAGAGCTTGGGGTGGCGGTAACAGAAGACCAGCCAACAGCGCAGATGGCCGAATTAAATAATTTTGGCATTAAAGAGCTCTTGGGGGTCGGCAAATCGAATTTCAAAGGCAGTCCTCAAAACAGGCGGCATAATATTAAAGTGGGCGCCGCGGCGGTTAATGGCACGCTGATTGCTCCGGGGGAGGAGTTTTCTCTTTTGAAAGTTTTAGGCAAGGTGGATGCCGCCTCCGGCTATCTTCCCGAACTGGTTATTAAAGGCAACAAGACTGTGCCGGAATACGGCGGCGGTTTGTGCCAGATCGGCACCACTACTTTCCGCGGCACTCTGGCCGCCGGTTTGCCGGTTACCCAGAGGCAGAACCATTCTTACCAAGTGACTTATTACGCCAATGAAAAAGGCTTGCCCGGTACCGACGCCACGATTTACGACCCCAGGCCTGATTACCGTTTTAAAAACGACATGGCCACCCATGTTTTGATTATTACCAGAATTGAAGGCGACCTCATTTTTTTTGAATATTGGGGAACCAAAGACGGCCGCCAGGTTGAGCAGTCTGATGTTCGGGTTTGGGATAGAATCGGCGCTGGTCCGACCCAATTGGTGGAAACTTTGGATTTAAAACCCGGAGTAAAGAAATGCACCGAAACCGCGCATGCCGGCATTAAAGCCGCGTTTGATTATAAAATCACTTATCCGGATGGCAAAGTTTCGGCCACTACTTTTACCAGCCAATATCGTCCCTGGCCCGCGGTTTGTCTGATTGGAGTAGAAAAGCTTTCCACCGAAGAGCCGGCGGCCAGCCCAGACACCGTGGCGCCTGATTCCGAAGCAGCGCCGGAAATACCAGCCAGTTTGCCGGAAGATTTAGCGGTGCCGGTTGTCAATTAAAAAAACATCTCCCAACTGCAGTCAAGAAGATAATTACAAAGGAAGCTGGCAGCCTGAGCCGCTAGACTCCTTTGAGAATATCCCCATGCTTGTCGTGACTGCAGGTGGGAGATGTTTTGAATTTTTGCGATTTTACGAATTCTGGCTTTTATCCGTATTTTTGAGTAATAGAATAGTTTATCATATCAGTGTGTTCTTGTCAAGGATTGCAAAAATGCCTTATTTTTGATATAGTCCACTATTAACTAACCTTACAGCCAGACTTACCGCCAACCCCTACCCTTAACCTAAAAAATTATTCGTATATTCGTAAAAGATTAGTAATTCGTAGGAGTTTATGATGACCATCAAACAGATCTACAATTTAGCCATCACCGAAGGCATTCGCCATGATTTGCGCGGCAGCGGGCGGGTGCGTGAAATTTTAAAACGCGTCAAGGAAAAATATAACAAACTGTCAGACCAGAAGAAAGCTGATTTTGACGATGATCGTTTGTTTAATCCTTATTCAGATACCCGCGTCTATTTTGGCGATCCCGCAACTAAGATCAAAAAAGTCTTGGTTGGCGTTGACATTGATACCGGCGAGGTGATGCTCGCCAATGAGCTCAACCGTCGTCAGCCAGGCAAACCAATTGATTTAATTATCGCTCATCATCCTTTAGCAGTCGGCTTGGCCGGTTTGCACGAAGTTATGGAATTGCAAGTCGAACTCCTGGTTCATTACGGCATTCCCATTAACATTGCCGAAAAAATAACCGAGCAGCGCATCGGCCAGGTGGAGCGGAGCATATCTTCAGTCAATCATGGCCAGAGCGTGGACGCGGCCCGGCTTTTAGGCCTTCCCATTATGTCCATCCACACGCCGGCTGATAACCATGTGGCCAGCTATCTTTACAAGGAATTCAAGAAGCGCGAGAAGGAATTGGTTTATGTTGAGGACGTGGTTAATTTTTTGAAAACTATTCCAGAGTATAAGTCCGCGGTCAAACAAAAAGCCGGCCCGATTATTTTTGCCGGCTCGCCCAGCCATTTTGCCGGCAAAATCGCGGTGACGGAAATAACCGGCGGCACAGATGGCGCCAAAGAAATCTACGAACGCCTGGCCCATGCCGGCATTGGCACCATCATCTCCATGCACCAGAGAGAGGAATGGAAAGACGAGGCCAAGCGCCATCACCTGAACGTGATTGTGGCCGGCCATATGGCTTCGGATTCGCTGGGCTTAAATCTCTTGCTTGATAATCTGGAAAAGAAAGGCATTGAGATCGTGCCCTGTTCCGGATTTACCCGCGTGTCGCGCGTGCCTGCCCGCCGAGGAGTAGGGAAGAAAAACCGGCGTTAATACAAGTCCGGGTTTTCCAAATGGATTAAGGCCATGGCAATGGACTGTTTGGTATAATCTTTGCGGGTTACCCGGCCTTTAGTGAGAATGCCGATCGTGCCTTCGGCGTGGCCGATATATTCGTGTTCGGTTAATCCGGTCTGGCGCGAGGCGTCGCTGATATTCAGGCCGGCTTGCAGAACCAGTTTGGTTACTTCTTTTGGGTATTCAAAACAAGAAGAAAATCCGAGGTGGTATTGGCGGCCGTCATAAATAGCGCAGACGCCGACATCCATAAAGCCGGTTTTTGTGTGCGCTACGGGAAACATCCCGCTTTCCAAGCCAAAGCTTAAATCGCAGTCATGCCAGGCGTTTTTGGCTCGGTTCATGGCGCCCTGGAGGGTTTCTTCCAAAACCAGCGGCTGTTCGGATATGCCGGATGCTACTGCCACGCCCTTAACCGCCGCGTCTTTGAGAAAATCATAATCTTTGATTATCTCCCACACAGCCTCGATTTTGGCCGGATTTTTTGTGCCTACATTGATTATCATAAGGCGATTATAACATGCCATTGGCTACCCGCCAAAATCCGTGATAATCTATAAGTAATATGGCGGAAGAACGCGTAATCACCCCGGAAAACAAATCAAATGAGGACACGGTCCTTGATTTAACCTTGCGCCCGCGGAGCCTGGCGGAGTATATCGGCCAGATTAAGGTTAAGCAGAATTTGGAGATTTTTATGGCCGCGGCCAAGAAAAGAGGCGAGCCGATTGAGCACGTGCTGTTGTATGGCCCGCCGGGTTTGGGTAAAACCACGCTGGCCGGAGTGATTGCGCATGAGATGGGCGTGAATATCAAAGTGACGTCCGGGCCGGCCATTGAGCGCTCCGGAGACTTGGCCGCCATCCTGACTAATCTGGAGCCGGGCGATATTTTATTTATAGACGAGATACACCGGTTGAATAAAGTGGTGGAAGAAGTTCTGTATCCGGCCATGGAAGATTATTCCCTGGATTTGGTGGTGGGCAAAGGGCCGTCAGCCCGGGTGCTGAAATTGGATTTGCCCAAGTTTACTTTAATCGGAGCTACCACCAGAATCAGTTTATTGTCTTCGCCTCTGCGCGACCGGTTCGGAGTGATTTATCCTTTGAATTTTTACGAAGAAGACGAGATTAAAAAGATTATCGAGCGCAGTGCAAAAATTTTGTTCACCGATATCGAAGCCGAAGCGGCCAGAATTTTGGGCCAGCGCTCGCGCCGCACCCCGCGCGTGGCCAACCGTTTGTTAAAACGCGTGCGCGATTACGCCCAGGTGCGAGGCGACGGCCGGGTGAGCGAGCAGGTGGCCTCTGATGCGCTGGCCATGCTCGAGGTTGATGAGTTTGGTTTGGACCAAGTTGATAGAAAAATCCTGCTGGCCATCATCGAGAAATTCAACGGCGGTCCGGTGGGGGTGCAAACTCTGGCCGCGGCCACGGCCGAAGAGATGGCCACCATTGAAGATGTTTATGAACCGTTCTTGATGCAACTTGGTTTTTTGGATCGCACCCCGCGCGGCCGGGTCGCCACCAAAAGAGCTTATGAGCATTTAAAAATATCCGAGAATAACAGATTGACTTTTTAGGTTAGATGTGCTAAACTATTAATATCGAGCGAAAAAGCGTCCCTTCCAAGATTTGGAAAGGATGTTTTTATTTGTAAAACAGTAACTATGTTTACGAAAAGACAAATTAAGCGCAGTAAATTCTTTATTTTTCTGGCTGTTGTCTCTTTTGTATCCCAATTGGGGGCGCCGCACCTGGCTTTTGCGGCTGAACAGAATTATTCGGCCTTTATGCGAAAACAGGCCGTCATTTTTGATATAAATAATATCCCGGTGGAAAGAGAAGAAAAACTTTTTGCTTATTCCACGCTTGGCAATGTTTCCCTGCCGCAAGAAGATGAGTTGCGGGTAACAGACGAGCAATGGCTTACCGTAACCGCTTATTCTTCCGAGCCGCGCCAGACCGATGGAACTCCATACACCACCGGCTGGATGACGCCGGTCCGCGACGGCGTGGTGGCTGTTAATTTTTTACCCTTAGGTTCTTTGGTCCGCTTTCCCGATATGTTCGGGGACAAGGTGTTCGTGGTGGAAGACCGCATGAATGTCCGGTATAAATACCGGGCCGATATCTGGATGTATACCAAGGCCGAGGCCAAACAATTTGGGATTAAGTATTTGCGCATGGAAGTTTTGGGGCCGCGCTATCCCCGCGATTATGTTTTGGAGCGCTTTGAGCCGGCTTTCCCGGGCATGAAGTAGATAAAATTTGTGTTCAATCTAAATACCCCTTCTTTAGAAGGGGTATTTAATAGGCCTGGAGCGGAGTTGAACCGCTGTACGGGGTTTTGCAGACCCCTGCCTAACCGCTCGGCCACCAGGCCTCGTATCACACATACAATAACTTAATTTATAAAAAAAATCCATTCCTTAACAAAACATCCGCCGATGAGGCGGATGTTTTGCAGAAGGAGTTCTGCCTTGCAGTCCTCTGCTTAAACTAAGCAAGGGACTGAGGGTATCTGGCGTTGGGCCATGATAATTCCTCAGAGCGTTTAAGTCCTTCAATAAAAAAAGAAAAGAACAGGAGTAATTATTATATCATGTTTAAAGTGGCTGTCAATACAAATCAGGATTTATTTTGTACTCCGAACCCTCACCCCCTCCACTTCGGCGGGCAGGCTACCCTCTCCCTTGAAGGGAGAGGGAATTTATTGTCAGCGCCACGGTGTTTTTTAAAAGCAAAGCCACTGTCATCGGCCCCACGCCCCCGGGTACCGGCGTAATCCAGGATGCTCTGGCCGCACAATCTTTAAAATCCACATCCCCGACAACAGTATTGTCATTAAGGCGGTTGGTGCCCACGTCAATAATAATCGCCCCGGGTTTAATATTATTGTTTTTTATCCATTGGGGCTTGCCCGCGGCCACAATAATAATATCAGCTGCAGGCAGATGTTTTAAAACATCCACATCGTCCGGATTCAGAATATTCGCGCTCACGCCGAATTCTCCCAAGATATATTCCATGGTGCCGGTAAACTCCCGGCTCCGGGCGATAATGGCGGCAAGTTTTCCTTCCAGATTGGCGCCAGTGGCCGCCAAAAGCTGCACAATGCCGCTTTCCAACCCGGGAATAATATAGCTTTTGCCGGCAGTCAGGTTTTTTATATTTTCAGGATGAAAGCCGTCGACATCTTTAGCCGGATCAATGGCTGATATAATTTGTTCTGTATTTAAATGGTCCGGCAAAGGTAGTTGCACGAGAATAGCGTCAATTTCCGAATCTTTGTTCAGCCAGTTGATTGTGTCCAGAATTTCTTTGGCTGAAGCTTCGGCCTTAAACCGGTAAAGCGAAAATATTATGCCGACTTGTTTAGCGGCTTTGGCTTTGAGAGCCACGTAAAGTTCGCTGGCCGCGTCGTCGCCAACTAGAATAACCGCCAGGCCCGGCGATAGGTCCAGTTTGGCGATTTGGGCGGTGGTTTCTTGCTTGATATTCTCGGCTAAGGCCCGGCCATCTATAATCTGCGCTTGTTTCATGAATAGAAATTAATTAAAAAAGGTTAAGGGTAGGGATAGGCGGTAGGTCTGGTAGTAAGGTTAGGGTTAAATCATCACCTACAACCTAACCCAATTTCCAGACCTACTGCTAACCCTTATTCCCTAACCTTTTAATTATTTTAAACTCCACCCTTCATAAAGCGGATGGCTGGCAGTTAACTCGCGCACTTTGCCTTTAACCATCTCCAGCACTTCCTGTTTGTCATGGTTGAAAATGACATGGGCCATCATCTCGCCAATCATGCCCATCTCCGCTTCGTTAAAGCCGCGGGTGGTAAGCGCGGCCGTGCCCACGCGCAAGCCCGAAGGATCCATGGGTTTGCGGGTATCATAAGGCACCATGTTTTTATTGGTGTAAATACCCACGCTGTCCAAGGCCACCTCAGCTTGCTTGCCGGTCACTCCGGACTTGGTTAAATCAAGAAGCAACAGATGGTTGTCGGTGCCGTCGGAAACCAAATCAACATTGCGCTCTTTCAATGATCTGGCCAGGGCTTTGGCATTGGCCACAATCGCGGCCGCGTAGTCTTTGAAGGTGGGCTGGAGCGCTTCTTTAAAAGCCACGGCCTTGGCCGCGATGCAATGATTCAGCGGTCCGCCCTGCATGAACGGAAAAACTGAAAAATCAACTTTCTGCGCCAGATTTTTCGGCTCATCGCCGCGAATGCGGTCATTAAGCTTTGAGAAAATAGCCGCCCCGCGCGGGCCGCGTAAAGTTTTATGCGTGGTGGTGGTTATCACGTCAGCGTAGGGGAATGGATCAGGGTGCGCGCCTCCGGCAATCAATCCGGCAATATGGGCCATATCCACCATAAAGTAGGATCCGACTTCATCGGCAATGGCGCGGAAAGTTTTAAAATCAATCGTGCGCGGGTAAGCGGTGTAGCCGGCTAAAATGACTTTTGGTTTTTCCTTGATAGCCAAAGCGCGCACTTCATCCATGTCAATCAACTGATTATCCTGCCTGACGCCATAAGGAATAAAATTAAAAAGTTTGCCGGAAAAATTGACCGGCGAGCCGTGGGTCAAGTGCCCGCCATGGGCCAGATTCATGGCCATGATTTTGTCGCCCGGCTCGGCCAAAGTAAATAAGGCGGCCATATTGGCTTGCGAACCGGCATGGGGCTGCATGTTGGCGTGCTCGGCCCCGAATAATTCCTTGGCGCGCTCAATGGCCAGCAATTCGCTGACATCTATAAATTCATTGCCCCCATAGTAGCGCTTATGCGGATAACCCTCGGAATATTTATTTGTCAGTGGCGTGCCCAAAGCTTCCAACACGGCGCGGGAAACAAAGTTTTCCGAAGCAATCATTTCCAGGCCTTCGCGCTGGCGCTTGACTTCGTTTTCAATGGCTTCAGTTATTTCCGGATCGAATTGCGATAAGAAAGACATAAAAAATAGTTATGAGTTATGAGTAAAGAGTTATGAGTTGGCGTTGTTATTACAACATAATTTAAGAAAAAAGCGGGACCTCTCTCCGCTTATTTAGCATACGCTTTTGCGCCCGGGTTTGTCAAAAAAAAGAGGGCAACGACCAAGGATGGCCGTTGCCCCTGCGCTTCATCGGTTTTTTGCTCCGATGATCTTTCTGGCCTGGGTAATCAGTTCAGACCAGGGTTTGAGGAACGTTTGGACGCTATGTCCGCTGGCAATGGCTAGAACCACTGCCCGATGCCGGAAGATGAGGTCGTTGGTGCCCGTCAGCCAGAAGAAGTGCGGCTTAGGGAGCCCGTTTGTTCCCAGAACCGGTTGGAGGAATTCCTGGATGGTACTGGGTTTTTCCAAGATTCCATCGGCCCTATCATGGCTGAAGAGAAGCAGCTCCTCGGGGCCTCCACCCAAAGAGAGCGCGATGCCGCCATCAACCGCAACTTGATGCGCTGGTTCACTGGATGCCTCGTTGGCATCATCGACAAAGAGGATAATGGCCCCGCGCGGGAATATCCGGTATTCGGTGGCCGCGGCCGCCAGAGTGTGAGAGAACAGATGCAGCCCATGATACAGGCTGTCTTGGATCGCGTACGGCTCTGGCGGCGGGTCAATCAGCACCCTGGCCAGTTCTGCAAAGATCTGGTTGAGTGTCTTGCTGTCCTGCTGCTGGCCGTGCACAATCTGTTCCGCGATTGACAGAATTGCGATTCGCAGAACGATGCCAGGTTCGGCTGGCCAGACATTGACATCATGCAATATCCCCAGACTCTGGAGATCTGCCAGCGCGAGCACGCTTCTCACCTCGCGTTCGATGTCCCTGGCTTCGCCCGGACCACTGCCAAGCTGGTAGCGGATTCTGCAGATTTCGTCCGCTATGCCTTCTTCCAGCCGCCGCATCGCTACGCGGGTCAAATAGACCCAGTCGTGCGGCCATAAGCGGCTGTGATGCGCCATGAGGTCTTCTATCTCCGGCAGGCTGGGCATATGCCGGCGCATCAGGGCATAGTTGGCGGCGCTTATGGCCTCATGGTTTTCAACCGTGCCGTTTTCGCCCCAGCAGGCATTGTTCATAAATAACGCCGCTATGCCCATATCAACTATGTCGCCCAACTCAAAGGCGTTGATACTGGGATATTGGCGCACCAGGTCGCTATGCACTCTGTTGCGGTTCAGCCGGAACATGATTTCCACCACCGCGATCACAACATCAATCGCAAGGCGGGCTTGGAGCTGGGTCGGCGGCTCAATACCGCGATACGCATCAACGATACTGAAGTCGCCATTCAGACCAGCTTTGACGATCGCCTCAAAAACCTGACGCAGATACCCCACGTTTTCACGATGGCGGAGTATCTTCCGCGCGACTTCCGGATCAATACGCTCTACTTGGATGGCCTCTTCCAGAGTGGTGGCTCCTTCCAGACGGCGTTCAAGCGCGATGTAAAGGTTGTGGATAGCGACGAGTGCATCGGCCTGCGTCCGCATGGCTTCGGCCGCTGCCCTTGGGTGCATAAATTCAGCCATATCTTCCTGGACTGGCTGTGCTTGCGCCTGCCGACGGAACCTCATGGCATATTCCCTGGGGGTGCTCCCAAGGAAGACAACCACTGGAAATTCATAGATTTTCCAGCTGGCCGCACACTTATCTATACTGGCTTCGGTAAGGGGTATGTTGGCCCCGATACAAGTTGTTTCCCCGGCGGCGGGCTTGATGGGAGCTATCGTAACAACACTCCATCCCCGCGCCAGGTATATCTTGACCGCGCCACCCGTGGCAATGCCGCAATAGGCGGCGCACACTCTGTTTTGCCCATCCATTAGAACGAGCGAGCGCTCGCCCTTAAGCTCCGGCCTGATCCATGTGCGTGCCATGATTTTTCCCTCTTTCTCTCTCTGTGCGTTGTGTTTGATTATCTGTCTCTATTTCGTGATTTATAGCTTGTAAACGTGCTGGGTGTGTTCAGTGTCTGAACAGCAAATTCTATAATCTTTTGATTGTTTTGTCAACCAAAAAATCGACCCCGTATTTGCGGGACCGGTTTTATAATCTTAAATATTTTCCAATACTGGCCTGATATTTGGCGCCAGATTATCAGGCAAATTGCCAATATCAAACCAGTTCCACTCGCGGATGTCTTGGCCTGGCTTTATCTCGCCAACTCGTTTAGCCAGAAAATGTATCAAGATAACCGCTTCCCCAGCGGGCTTCTGAATCATCATGGGTTTTAGCGGTTTTATGATTTCAATATCAATTCCCATTTCCTCTTTGACCTCGCGCTTGGCATTGTCTTCCAAAGATACGGAAAAATCCTCCACCCGGCCGCCGGGGAATTTCCAAAAATTATCCTCCCCATGCTGGTTTAAGAGGACTTTGTTATTTTCAACAATCACCGGTCCGGAAGCGATAATTGAGCCAACTGGTAATTCCATACGCCTCTATAGTAGCCCCGTAATTATTCCTGCGCAAGTCTGCTGGTTCGGAGCTGGTATTGACTTTTGTGTGAATTTGCGATTAAATGGCCTGTTCAGTGGCAATAAAGCTGCTGACTATCAGGAGGGCTGTAAAGTGGAACAGGTCAAGATTTTCAGGGGCGGAGGAGGTCTCAATAAGGGGAAAGATGCCCTGAAGGCGTTCGAGCGTCAGGTAAACGAGTGGCTCGAGCAGAACCCGCTCATCACGATCACCGACCGTCGTCTCACCTCTACCGTGGCCGAGGGCTATGACGGGTTGGCTGAAGAGGAGATAACCATCGCGATCTTCTACATACCCCGCCAGTAAGCAGTTGCGCTGGGAATCTCGGATGCTCGAAGCTTTTAAAGCTCCTTTGTCCCGCGTGGTCTCTATATGACACGCGGGGTTTTTTTATTGGCGCGCAAGTATTTTGTCATCTCGAGCCTCAGCTTGAGTCGTTTTAATCGCAAGGAATGTCTATATGCTATTAAGAAGTCAATTGCATCATACCAGGCGAGGCGAGAGATCCCCCTATTAATCGCGATGAATAAGGGGATCTCTCGGCCTACAACAATGCGATTAACTTAAAAGTCCATCGCTAATATTGGTTCATTGATAATAAAAAGTTCATCTAGGCCTCGAGATGACAAGTAAGACGTCGCTTCTATTAAAGCGTTTTTGTCATGTAGGTTTGCTCTAGTTTATACCCCAGCTTGGCGTAATAGGCGCGGACGCCAACGCCGGCGATGATGGCGATTTTTTTCAGGCCATGCTCGCGCACAATTTCCTCGGCTTTGGCCATCAAGCGCGCTCCAAAGCCCGCGTGCTGGATGCCATCGTCGTGCTCGCCAATGGGAGTGAGTTTGCCATAAGTGTGCAGTTCGCGGATATGGGCTACACCCGCCCGAGCGCTACCGCTTCGGGCGGGCGAGCCAACAATATCCGGCAGGAGCTTGGCCAGTTCCGGATTGATGTCATCTTGCGGAATCCGCAAACGGACAAAGGCGTAGAGAATAGTGCGGTCAGAATTTTCATAAGATATAAAATATTCCAGCCCCCGAGCGCAATCATATTTTTCAATAAATAATTTGGCCTCGTCCAAATTGGCGGTTCGGTTGCGGGCTTCGCGGCAGCGGATGCATTTACAATGCAGGTCGCGTTTTTTCATTTCAGCATGTATATACTCGCGCAAGTTTGTAATGTTATTTCCGGCTGATATGCTTTCTTTGGGAATGTCGCGCACCAGGCGGTTGATGCGGGTGTAATAGGGGATATATTTTGATTTGATGTTGATGCTCAATTCCAATAAGTCTTTGTCAGAATATGGTTGCCATTGGCCATTCTTCCACCACTGGTGAAGCTCAGCGTATTCATTAACAATAGTGGGATAGATTTTTAACTGGTCGGGCTTAAAGTTTGGATCAGAAAATAATACGCGGTACATCTCCTCGTCGCGTGCCAGTGTTGAGCCGGGTAGATTGGGCATGGTATGCATGTCCACTTTAAAACCGGCTTCGCGCAGCAAACGGTTGGCGCGAATTGTGTCCTCGACTTTTTCACCCCGTTTGATTAAATCCAGAACATCTTGATAGATGCTTTGTACTCCGATTTGCATCCGGGTAGCACCGAGAAAGCGCAAGCGCGCCACTTCTGGCGGCGTCACATGGTCAGGCCTGGTTTCCAAACACAAGCCCACGGCCCTGTTCCCGGCTGACTCATTTATTTTTTGCGCTTGAAGTAACCTTTCTTTGAGAGCCGGAATATTTGCGTCAATTATCCTTGGCTCTTCTTCAAAATTTTTCCCATCCGGCCCATCATTCAAGGCTTCATACAGCCGGGTGATATACCAGAGCTGGTAGTATTCAGGGTAAGCCGACCAAGTGCCTCCCAACACAATTAGCTCGCATTTGTCAGTCGCATGTCCATTGGCCTGAAAAGAGCGCAAGCGGTTTGTGACCTGGGGGTAGGGGTCGAATTCCAAATTCAAGGCCCGCATGGCCGCCGGCTCGTTGGATAAATAGCTTTTGGGCATGCGCGCTTGGGTGGGGCAGTAGACGCACTGGCCCGGGCAAGGGAATGGCTTGGTCAAAACAGTAATCGGGGCCACGCCGGAAAGAGTGCGGATACTGCGGCGCTGGAAAAGTTTCAAGATTTCATTGTTCGGTTCGCGATTTGCCTTTTGGCAGTAAGCGAGGTAGTTTTGTATCAGATTGCTGTTAGTCGGTATCGGCGCGCCAAGCGCGCTCGCGGTTTGCCGCTTCCAGACCAAAAAATTCTCGCCTGAGCGGGGAATGTCAGCTTCCAAGTCTTGAAATATTTTATCAGGAATCATATGTCAGAATCAGAAAAATTATTACAATCTTACGCTAAATTAGCTCGCTACTACGATACCGACAATCCGCCGGTCTGGCAAGAGATAAAAGATTTGCTCTCCGGCATTCCGAGCCAATGTTCGGTTTTAGATATTGGGTGCGGCACCGGCCGCATTAGGCAGGTATTGCCGGATAATCTTGATTACACCGGCCTGGATAACTCGCCGGAGCTTTTAGAAGTGGCCAAGCGCCGTTATCCGAATAATAAATTTATTCAAGCCGACGCCAGAGAACTGCCTTTTCCGGACAAGTCTTTTGACGCGGTGTTAGTTATAGCCACGGTGCACCATTTTCTAAAAAAAGAAGAAAGATTAGCTGTTCTAAAAGAAGCCAGGCGCGTCTTAAAAAATGGCGGCCGGCTTTATCTCTCAGTTTGGAATCTTAATCGCCTTAAATTCTGGCGGCAATGGAGAGGTTGGAGAAAGGTGATTATACCAAACCAACATAATCCAAAAATCAAAAGGATTTATTATGCTTACACTCAAGCCAAATTGCGCCGCGAATTGGGCAGGAACGGCTTTATTGTTGAATCGATTGGCTTGAAAGGCCAGAACATTGTGGCGCAAGCCAGGTGATGATAGAATTGTCATATCATAATTAAGCAATTATATGATTAAGAGATATCTTTATTCATTGGTTTTTTTAGCGGTTTTAAGCCTTTTGCTGCCAACTGTAACCCGGGCGCAAGAAACTGACGCGTCCCAGCTGGAAGGCGGATTGGTTATTGCCGATGTCATGCGCTTGGGCCCGGAAATTAAAATAACCGAACCAATTACCCGCGACGCCTTGCTGGTCGGCGGTTCGGTGTTTGTGGAAGCGCCGGCAGCGGGGGATTTAATTTTGGCCGGCGGGGAAGTAAGAGTGGCCGCTGATGTGGCCGGGGATGTGCGCGTTCTGGGCGGCCGGGTGACTTTAGACAGCAAGATCGGCGGCAATGTCACGGTTATCGGCGGCGATGTATCATTTGGCAAGAACAGCAATATTGCGGGCAATGTTTTTATCGCGGCTGGCAAGACAATGATTGACGGCCGGGTGGGGGGCAATATTATCGCCCGCGCCGCTGAGGGGCGCGATTTTCGCGTTTCCCATACGGCCCAAATTAATGGCTTGATAAACTATCGCGCCCGGAGCGAGAATATTAATTTAACCCAGAACTCGGCCCGCGGGGGCGTGTCTTTTGAGCAAATCAAGACCCCGAAGAGCGCGGATAGATTTTTTCATTTCTTCAGCCTAATCTCGCTGTTTGGTCTGCTGGTCGTGGGCTTGTTCTTTGTGTCTTTGGCCCCTAAGGCCTTGCGAGCCTTCGCAGACGCGGCAATTCAAAAGCCGATCCGCGTTTTGTTATGGGGAGTTGTTGCGCTTCTGGCCATACCTTTGGTTGTTTTGTTTTTAGCTTTAACTCTGATTGGCCTGCCTCTGGCCCTAATTCTGCTGGTGGGTTATGTTCTTGTTATTTATCTGGCAAATATTTTTGCCGGTTTGGGTCTGGGCCTTTATCTAGCGCGCCTGGTTAAAGGCAAAGAGTTTAGCAATCGGGCATCATTGATTTTGATTATGGTTCTGGGCGTGGTGGTGCTGTGGGCATTGGGCACTATCCCTTTTGTCGGTCCGTTTATCCGGTTCTTGGCCGTGGTCTGGGGCTTGGGCATGATTGTCCGCTTAAAGTGGCAGACTATAAAACATCTAGAAAGATAATATGGCCATTGATCCAAAAATTTTTAAGGCCTATGACATCCGCGGCGTTTATCCAGTGGAGGTAAACGAGGACACGGCTTACCAAATCGGCCGGGCTTTTGTTCTTTACACCCAAGCGGCCAAAGTTGTTGTCGGCCGCGATATCCGCTTAAGCGGTCCGGAATTATTTCAGGCCCTAACGCGGGGCATTACGGATCAGGGCGCGGATGTTTTGGATATTGGATTGGTCTCGACCGACATGTTCTATTATGCCTGCGGCTCAACCGGTTTGCCGGGCATAACCGTAACCGCTTCGCATAATCCCAAGGAGTATAATGGTTTTAAATTAGTGAAGAAAATGCCAGAGCTGGTGAGCGGTGAAAAAATACGCGATGTTGTTCTAGCCGGCAATTTTCCCGCCAGTCCCAAAAAGGGCGCCATTACCCAGCTTGATATTAAGGCCGGATTCAAGGAAAAGGTTTTATCGCTGATTGATGTTAAAAAATTGAAACCCAAAAAAATTGTGATTGATCCGGCCAATGGTTTAGGCGGCGCTGCCTGGGATATCATCAAAGACAGTTTGCCGGTGGAAACAGTGCCTTTGTTTTACGAGCCGGACGGCAATTTTCCCAACCATGGCGGCGATCCTCTGAAAGCCGAAAACCGCGCTGATTTAGAAAAAAAAGTGCCGGAAGTCAAAGCTGATTTTGGGTTTGCCATTGATACTGACGGCGATCGGCTGTTCGCGGTGGACGAAAACGGAGCGTATCTGCCCAGCGATTTTTTGGGCGCGCTTTTGGCGCAATATCTTATCAAACGCCATTCCGGCGGCACTATTGTGCATGATGCGATTATGGGCTGGGCAGTGCGCGATTTAGTGGCCGTTGCTGGCGGCAAAATTTTCACTTCGCGCGTGGGCCACGTGTTTATTAAGGCCGAGATGGAGAAACAAAACGCGATTTTTGGGCTGGAAAAAAGCGGGCATTATTATTTGCCGGATTTTTATTGGGCCGAATCAGCCGCGGGCATAGCGCTTCTGGTTTGGGAGATGGCGGATGCAAGCGGCCAGACTTTGGCGCAATTGGCCGCGCCTTTGCGCGAGAAATATTTTATGTGCGAGCAGATAAACAGAACAGTCAGCGATCCGGATGCGATTATGGCGCGCATCAAAGAAAAATACCAGCCGGATTTTAAGATTGAGGAGTTGGACGGGGTGAGTATTATCGGCGATAACTGGCATGCTAATATGCGCAAATCAAACACTGAATCATTATTGCGTTTGAATGTGGAAGCCGTGGGAGATAAGGCGTTGATGGAACAAAAGCGCGACGAGTTATTGGCGTTTATGGTGTGAAACTTTTTTTTGGGTGGGGGAGTATGTCCGTGCCTTTTTCACGAGGGAGAGGTTTTTTTGATTGATGTTTTAGGTAAAAAGGGGTAGATTTAAGGCGTCAGTTAATAAAATATCCAGTTAAATATATTGAATACATGAATCAATATCTTTGGGTTATATTTAGTCTGATTTTCCTCTTTTTGTTTACTTACCATCTTTATCAATCCCGGCAATATATTAAAAAAATTGAAAACAAAGCTATGGCTAAAACAATTAATGGTTTAAATTTAGGGGTTGGTGATTTTATTAATGATTTTAATATTTATATAGAAAATTTGAATAGACAAAATAAAAAAATAAATATTGCAACCTCACTTGGTTATCTCGTTGCTTTCTTAACATCTATTTATTCTTTTTATTTAAGCTTGTAAATAAAATTATTTTATCATAATGTATGCCAATTATTATAGTAATAATAGCTTGGAGTTTCATGATTGTAACAACCTTCATAAGTTTAAGAAAAGATGAAAATAAAGAAATAGTTGCTCAACTTACCATCGCGTTGATCGTTGAGATTGGCATCTTTATTTTTATGGTTAAATGGTTGATAGGCCATGCCAGTATTTAGCTAAATGTTGTTTGTTAGTTCAAATTTGTAATGGAGGGTCGTAATCGAAAATTAAATCGTTGGGCCGGGTTTGATTATTCCCAAACCGGATTTTATTTTGTCACGATTTGCACCCACAATCGGATTAAATGGTTTGGTACGGTGAAAAATGGGAAAATGATTTTGAATGAATACGGGAAAATCGCGGACAAATTATGGCGCGAAATTCCCAAACATTATTCCGGCGTAACCAACGTCGTTCATCAAATCATGCCCAACCACGTGCATGGGGTTATTTGGATTGTAGGGACAGGACATCGTCCTGTCCTATCCGCCAACGGCGGATTAATTTTGTCCGAACAAAACAATAATCGTCCTCCGGACGATAGGACAGAACAATGTTCTGTCCCTACAGGCCCAATAAATGATAAATACGGTTTATTATCGAAAATCATGAAATCATATAAAGAAATGGTGGTAAAAACAATTCGGAAACAAATTGGAAATTACGAATTCGCCTGGCAACGATCATTCCACGACCGTGTCATACGCAATGATGACGAATTTAACCGCATCTGTGCTTATATCATCAACAATCCCATTAATTGGGGAACAGACAGGAATAATCGACAAACCTCGTCAACAAAAAACACCACTTCTTGAAGCGGTGTTTTTTAACAGATTATTAGTTTATCTCACGCCAATCTTGTCTCGTACCTCAGCTATAGTCTTCTCCGCAATCTTACGGGCTTTCTCGGCGCCCGCAATCAGAATCTCGCCCACTTTGCTGCGGTCGGCCGAAAGTTCGGCCCGGCGCGCCTGGAACGGCCGGAGATGGCTGATAATTATGTTAGCAGTTACGTCTTTCAACTCGCTGTATTTGAGCGCGCCTTTCTTTTGCTGGCCGCGGAGTTCTGAAGCCACACCATCTTTGTCCAAGGATTCAATAATAGTGAATAAGTTCTCCACTCCAGGGGCTTTTGATCCGCCGCTCGTGTCGGTAACCGCGCTTTTGACTTTGGCGCGGATAGTGGCCTCACTGTCCGTCAAAGCGATATAGTGTTTCTCGCCCAAGGACTTGGACATTTTCTTTGACGGGTCAGCCAAAGACATTACGCGCGGAGATTTGGTCAGCAAGGGCTTGGGCTCAGGGAAAATTTTCTTGCCCGCCGAAGAGGCGGGGCCAAAAGTGTTGTTGAATTTTCTGGCAATGTCGCGTGTCAGCTCCACGTGCTGGATTTGGTCTTCGCCGACCGGCACTAAATTGGCTTTATAGAGCAGGATGTCAGCGGCCTGCAGAACCGGGTAAGTAAACAGGCCGGCATTGACGTTCTGTTTGTGCTGGCTGGATTTTTCCTTAAACTGCGTCATGCGCTCCAATTCTCCGAGAGGAGTGATGGAATTGAATATCCAAGCCAGCTCAGTGTGTTCCGGCACATGCGACTGCACAAAAATAATCGCTTTCTCCGGATCCAAGCCAGCGGATAAATAATCCAATGCCAGATCAGCGATTTTTTTCTCCAGCTCCTTGGGCTGGTAGGGGATGGTAATGGCGTGATAGTCAACAATGCAGAAGATGCATGGATATTTATCCTGCAGTTCCACCCATTGGCTTAAGGCGCCGAGGTAGTTGCCAAGATGCAGAGCCCCGGTGGGCTGCATGCCGGAGAAAATGATATTTTTCATATTAGACTTTGATTATAACAGGTAAAATCATGGGCCTGCGTTCGGTTTCCTTAAAGAAGAAGTCCGAGAGGTCGTCGCGCAGTCTGCCACGGACATTGTTCCAATCCTCAATTTTGTCGGACAAGGTTTTTTTGGACATGGATTGGATGGTATTTTTGATTTTATGCTTGGCTTCCGTGAGGAGTTTGTCGGACGATTTGACGTAAACAAAGCCGCGGGTGATTATTTCCGGCTCGCCAACCGGTTTGCCGGTTTTGGCGCTGACTTTGATGATTACCACCAGCATGCCGTCTTCGGCCATCACCTGGCGGTCGCGCATGACCACGTTGCCGATGTCGCCCACGCCCAAGCCGTCCACAAAAACATTGGCCGTATCCACTTGCTCGTCAGTGGCCCGGCCGCCTTGGTTGGAGAATTCCGCCACCTGGCCGTTGTCGAGAATCAAGATTCGGCGCGGATCAAAACCCAGGTCGCGGGCCAGCTTGGCGGCTTCGCGCAGCATGTAATGGTAAGCATAGACCGGGATAAAATAGTCCGGTTTGATCTTGGAGAGCACATAGGCGATATCATCGCGGTTGCCGTGGCCGGAAACGTGGATATCCATAATTTCACCATGGACCACGTTATCGCACTGCCGGTAGAGCGCGTCTTTCAATTTCTGCACCGTGGCTTCGTTGCCCGGAATAATCGAGGAAGAAAGAATAACCGTGTCGGCTTTGCGCAGTTTCAGGGAGCGGTGCGAGCCGGTTATCACCCGCGAGAGCACGGCCGTGGATTCGCCCTGGGCGCCGGTGACAATGACAATCACTTTTTTATCCGGATAATCGTCAATGCTCTCGATTTTTATCAAAGTTTCTTTTTTAACCTTGATATAGCCGAGTTTTTTGGCAATCTCGATATTCATCTTCATGCTGTAGCCGTCCAGCGCGACTTTTTTGCCCAAAGCCTCGGCCGCGGAAAGAATCCAGTTAACGCGCTCAATCTGCGAAGCAAAAGTGCCGATAATCACCCGGCCCGGGGCATCGGTAATCAACTTAGTCAGGTTGCGGCGCATTTGCTCATGAGTGGTGGAAGTGCGCACGTCAATCGCGCCCAGGCTTTCCAGCATCAAAATAGTCGGGCGCTTGATTTTAGAGAGCCACTCGTAATCCAAAATCGGCTTGCCGGACGGGTCTTTTTCCAGAGTCCAGTCGCCGGGATGAATTATGGTGCCAACCGGGGTTTCTAAAATTACGCCCACGGCGTCCATAACCGAGTGGTCAACTTGGAAAAAGCTGATTTTGAAAACTCCAAAATTAAAGCGGTCGTTCAGGCTTTTTATCAGCAATGTTTTTAATTGCTTAACGCCGCCTTTTTTGTAGTCGTCCTGACGGTGCTTAATCATAGCCACGGTTAAAGGCCGGCCCAGCAGCAGGGGATAGCCCAATTTTTCCAGCAAGATGGGGGCGGCGCCGATATGGTCCAAATGGCCGTGGGAGAAAATAACGGCGCGGATGTTTTTTTCCTTGCCGCGCAAACAGGCGACATTGGGGATGATGTAATCAATGCCATGCATGTCCTCTTCCGGGAACTTCAATCCCATGTCGAGGATGACAATGTCATTACCGTACTCAAAAACCGTCATGTTCTTGCCGACTTCTTCTAAGCCGCCCAAGGGAACAATGCGGAGTTTGCCGATTTGCCGCGCTCCGGGCGTGGCGCTCTCAGTTGTGCTTCTGGTCCGCCATTTGCTCTGGTCGCGTTTTGGCGCGTGCCGGGGGCGGTTTGCCGGTTGGTGAGTTTTGGTTTGGTTGGGTTTTTTAGGTGTCATAAATTAAGTAAAAGAGTAAATATAAAGTTATTTTATTTCTTTCTCTAAGTCTTGTTCTTTAATGTTGTATTTTTTATTTTTATAGAATTTTGAAACAGCACCATTGATAATCCAAGTCATTGCCATCAGCAAAGAAAAATATATCAGTCCCATTGATGTGAATTTGGGCAGTGTGTCCTTGCCCAAATAACCCAGAATTCCAGCCACAACGCCAATGGTGGTGATGAGTTGCAAAGATGAGATGGTGTTTTTTGTGCTCTTGGCCTGCAGTTCTGAGAAGATTTCAATGGCAGCCGTTAAATAATTTTCCGTCATTTTCCAGAGATTTTTAATATACTCATGGGTATCCAGCAGAGTTTCGAATTTAAATTGGAACAGGGGCTGGAGGTAATTGTCGATTTTTTCCACGTCAGTGATTTTTTGCCTGGTTTTTACGTAAGCCGGCATTTGATCAATTCTGGCGCCGATTAAATTGATTGTTTTTTGGTAAACCGACAGCTCATTCCTTAGTGAGTCTATATCCGTGCCTTTGATGGCGCCTCGTTCTTTGATAATTCTGATTTTTTCCCACAGTATCCGGTGGATGGCCAGGTAGCGGTGCAATTGAGTTTTAAACTCCCTAAAGAATATTTGCGATTCAATGATTTCTCTGGTTAGATTCTCGTCTTGCAAATTATTTACCAGGATTATCCCCTGGCTGCGGTAGACTTCGATATTCTTGGTCGCCAACACGGAATAAATTTCTTCAGCCGAATCCTTAAAAATTTTGGCCGCTTCTTTTTTTGTGGCGTCAGCCACCGTGACTATGTAAGGCAGAATGGTTTTGATGTGCGCCAGTTCTTTTGGAACCGGCGCGCCTTTCGAGAAAATCAGGGTCAGCGCCTTGGCCAGTTTGTTGTCGTAGTAATCTCTGATGGCTTCAAAATCATTCTTCAGAGATTTGAAATCTTTTTCCAGAATTATCAGTCCGTCTTCGTATATCCGGTAAATGATTCCTGCGTCGGTTTTGGCGATTATGTATTCCAAAGGACCGTTGCCTCTCTCGACTTCCTTAAGCGCCAGGGAGCTTTTGGCTTTGGAAAGTTTTTCTTTTGGAAGATCCAAATCAGATTCTCCGTGCTTGAGAAATTTCCAAATTTCAGTCAGGTGCAGAGTGGTCCGTTGAAACCACCCGCCAATATAGATTTTTTGTATTTTCATAGGTTATTTTTTGGCTTGCCAGCCGTAGCCCGCCTCCTCGGCGGACGAAGGCTGGTGGGGATGGAGAGACTCGAACTCTCACGAGCTTGCGCCCATAGCGTTCTGAACGCTACGTGTATACCAATTTCACCACATCCCCGTATTATTTGCGCTAACCATGGGATCTCCTCGGCCTGCCAAGCCGCTAGAAATTTGCAAGTCCATTGGCAACTGAAGTTCTTGGTGATTAATTAAGTTCATTTAAGGCCTCGAGATGACAAGTAAACATTCGGGTCATTCGGATGGAATTCGGATTATTCGGATCGCTTCTATCTGAAATGAAGGCGTTTTTTGGTTTTTATGTACCACTCGTTAACCGTGCTGAAGCGGTCGGCTGTCTGGTTTATTTTAACGGTTGAAACTCCCTGGATGCTGTTGGGCAGCAGATAAGAGAATTTAAGGCTGTAGAGAAAAATAGCCGGCACGTCGGAGCGCAATTTTTTCTCGAATTCCAGGTAATCCCGGGCGCGGATGGCGGGGTCGTTGGCGCGGCGCGCTTCTTCCAGCAGCTTGTCCACCTCTTTATTATTATACAGAGCCAGATTTAAACCCGGATCATTGGCCTGCGAAGAATGCCAGAAAGGATAAGGGTCGGGGTCGCGGCCCAGAATCTGCCCAAAGAGAAGAATTTCATAAGCGCGGGGTTTAATCACGTCCCGCTGGATGCGGGTTAAATCGACAATTTCAACATTGACTTTAACGCCCACCGCCTGCCACAGCTCACGGATTTTTTCGGCCACCTGGATGTTTTCGTCTTTTTGAACGGTAGTCAGTTTTATTTCCAAAGTGGCTAGCTCTTCCTTGTTATCGCGCTTTATTTTTTTCTGGCGCGCATAAGGGGCGGGCGCTCCCTCGGCCAAACCCAGCTGGGTATTGGAGAGGGTTGAGGTGGCTGCGCTCTCGGCCTCGGTTCTTTTCCAGCCCGCTAAGTCCAGGAGAGTGGCGGCTTTGGCCGGATCAAAAATTAATGCGGGCGGAGTTTCAATGTCTTGCCCAAAAAACGAGAGCAGCGGGTCGTCGATGGGTTCGGCGCTGCCGGAAAAAGCGGCAGCGATAATCTGTTCGCGGCTGGTGGCATAAGAGAGCGCTTGGCGCACGTTTTTGTCAGCCAAGGCGGAGTTGCTTCCTTGGTTAAAGAACAGGGCCGTGTACTGGGGCAGGTCAAGCTGATAAACGGTTTGGCTGTTATCGGGGGAGAAATTGCTAAGGCTGCTGGCTAGAAAACCCAAGCCATCCACATTGCCGTCTTTTAGCGCTCCTTGGGCTTCGTCCAGAGAAGAAAAGAATTTAAAAGTGATTTGATTCAAGAAAGGCCCGGTTTGGTAATAATCAGCAAAGCGCTCCACCAGATACTCGCGGATATTGCCTTTTTTGTCTTTAGACAAACTGGCAAAGCGGTAAGGGCCGCTGCCAATGGGCTTAAGATTAAGCTCGGCCAGGGTGGCATGGAGCGGATCAACCTCGCTCCAGAGGTGCTCGGGAATAATGCCAAAAGTCAAAAGAGACAAAAAGGGCGCGAACGGTTCGGCTAAAGTGAAACTGACTGTCTGTTCGTCCTCAGCCGTTACTTTTACGTTGCGGAAGGTTGAATAGAGCGGACTTTTAAAATTCTGGTCTTGAATGCTTTGCATCGTGAACAAAACATCATTGGCTGTCAGCGGCTCGCCGTCGTGCCAGCGCAAGTCAGGTTTTAAAGTAAAGGTATAAGTGGTTTGCTTGTCGTCAATGGTGTAGCTGGCGGCCAAGTCTGGCACCAGCGCCCCGTTGCCGTCAAAACGGACCAAGGAAGAAAATATCAGGCGGGTAAGATCCTGGTCCGCGCTTGAAGTTTGCGAGAACAGCGGATTGATGTAAGTGGGGGAGCCCACAATCGCTTCAATATATTCACCGCCATCGGTTGGAACCACTTTAACGTAGGAACGGTAGACGCTAAAACCCAATACCACCACCGAGACGAGCAGAAAAAAAGAGGCCAGCCTGGTAATAAAAAGCTCTCGTTCATTATAGAATTTGAAAAGGTAGCGCAGCTGCCGCCAGGATGGGACAACGCGTCCGCCCCGCAAGCGGCTGACTAGCGCTTGGTCAAGTTTTTGATTGCGCTCAAAATGAGAAGCACAAAAGAGCTTGGTGAACCGGCCGGTTGCCTGTCGCAACGCCGTCCGGCACCATGTCGTAAAACTCTTTAACATGATGATTGGTTATAGTAAGGAGGCGTTTGTTATTGCGCCAGAAAAAGGCGAACAAGCGAAACGCCGAAAAAGAGGGCCGCCACCGCGATAGTGGTGAAATAAAGCATCTTTTCCGCGCCGCGCTTGGTGCGATAAAGATTGCCGCCCCCGCCAAAGGCAGCGCCGAGGCCAGTACCTTTGCTTTGGAGTAAAATCGCGGCCACCAAGATAGCGGCTAAAGTGATTTGAATAATGTCGAAAAACATGTTGTGTGGAGGGGTTATTTACAGCGTAACCCGCCTTTCGAGCGGGTCATTCGCGCCAAATATACCCAAGAAAATATTACGCTTGCATATTAGCAGAAAGGAGGATGATTGTCAATAAAAAAAGGGCAAAGCCAGAATAATCCTGACTTTGCCCAGATGCTTACAGCTGCTGAAAAAAACAACTGGGCCGGTTTTTCCCGTCCGGTCCGACGGTGTGGCAGACGCCATTGCCAAGCAGCTCGACTACATAGAGCAGAGCGTCGGTGTCACAGTCCGCAATCACATTGATGATGCGAAGCCGGTCTCCGGAGATTGCGCCCTTGTGCCACAGCTCCTGCCTCGCCCGGCTCCAGAACCAAGCTTCCCGGCTCTCGAGTGTCCGTTCGAGCGCTTCGCGGCTTGCATACGCCAGCATGAGCACTTCTCCACTGGCGGCTTCTTGCACTACCACCGGCACCAGTCCACGTTCATCGAACCGGACATTGTTGGCGCTTGACTGCACGGCGGGTTCCATCACGCACTCTCCTTTCGCGCTGCGTTGAGCAGCAGTTGGGTGAATGTCCGCGCGCCATCTGTTCTGTCTGGTCTCGCAACAAGTACGGCTGAGGACACGAGCAATTCAGCGATGACGCGCAGATTATTCGCCGCGAGCGTCTTCCCTTGCTCCACTACGCATACGCCGTACTGGTACTCCCCAATAGCGACATGCCCTTCTGTGGATCCCGGAGAGCGAATAATGCGCACATCCGGAATTTCCATTACTTCTTCAAAAAAACGCTTCGTGATGTTGGGATACTCGGAGTACACCGTGCTTCCAGGCGGAATATTCCGCGCTGGCCGCACGTTGTTTTCTGAGGTGAAAAGCGCCACCATGGCCGGTCCGTTTGTCTCCTTGCTGTATGCCAACGTAGCGAGTTGGGTCAGCCGGGCCTCTGGGTTTGCATACTGCTCCTCCGTTACGTAGTCCAGCCCGCAGATGCCGGCATCGCAGATTCCGCTTGCGACAACACGTGGAATCGCCTGGGGCCTGGTGAAGAACACGGTTTCCGCGAACGGGCAGTCGGTGGCACAGAGCGCCTTGCGACCCTCGCGTTTGACGCTCCAGCCGGCCGCCGCAAACAGCGCGATTGTCCTGCTCTCCAGGCTGCCGTTCGGTAGGGCGAGTTTGAGCATTTTTTTTCCTTTCTTTGTGAATGAACGGTTTGAGTCTTTGCGCATACAAAGACCCCTTCTCTTTCGGGAAGGGGTTAGATTGATATAAAAAAGTTTAAAAAAATATCAAGACAACCCTTTCTCGAAAGAAGGATTGTTATGATGGCTCAAGCGGCCCAAAATCAAACGATAACCGCCTGCTCCGCCTTTCAGCCACTTGGCCACGCGGGCCACAGTGGTCGAGCTTAAGCCGGTTTTGGCTACGATTTCAGAATAAGGCACGCGCTGCTGCAGCATTTGCGCGGCCTGCCAGCGGCGGGAGAATTCCAAGATTTCTTCCTCGGTCAGCAAATCTCTGAGGAATTTTTTCATTTCCGCTTGGTTTTTAACGGCCAGCATCGCGGTAATAAGGCTGTTGATTTGTGGTGTGTTGAGATTCATAAAATTGCCAATAAAAGCCACTTTATCAAACTAAATCGCTTTAGTTAGATAAAGTATAGCACAGGTAAGATTGTTGTCAAGCACCTGTTTAATTACATTAAAATATTCTCCAGATTATTCCGGTCACGATGCCATTTATCCGGGTTGGTTTGAATGTAATAACGAACCGCATTTAACGCCCGTTCATCACGGATAATTCGGTCGTAATATCGGGATTGCCATGCAAAATCCAAATTTTGTTTATGGCATTTATATGATGTGGCGGATTTGAACGATCCGATAATCACGGGCAATGATTGCGGTTTTGGTGAAATTTTGGACATTTGCGGATATTTTCCCATGTAGAGACGAGGCAATGCCTCGTCTCTACAAAACGTATTAACATTATTATTACCAATAACAATGATTCCATGCACATGATTGGGCATAATGATAAATATATCCAACGATACATCGGAAAAATGATTGGGGATATCCAACCAACAATCCCGCGCGATTCTGCCGATATCCGACAATACCACCGAACATCCACCGCCATCATCACGTAGAACATCACCCAGACATTCAATCCGGTTATGGACACAAATTGTGACAAAATACCACGCCGATGATGAATAATCCCAATCACGAAGGCGGGTTGATTGAATTTTGAATTTGTCTTTGAACAAATCCGACATAAAAATGCTATACTTTGATTATGTCAAATTTATTATCTGATTTAAACGAGCGCCAGGCTGAGGCTGTCCGCGCCACCGAAGGCCCGGTGTTGGTGATTGCCGGGGCCGGTTCGGGCAAAACAAAAACCCTGACTCATCGCCTGGCTTATTTGGTATCGGAAAAAGGGGTTCAACCGCACCAGATTTTGGCCGTGACTTTTACCAACAAAGCGGCCCAGGCCATGCGCGAGCGCGCCGCTAAATTATTAAAGGCCAATCCCCGGACCTGGCAAACCTGGCAGGGTTTTGGCAGCGGCCCGGCCCTGGGAACTTTTCACGCTATCTGCGTGCGCATCCTGCGCCAGGAAGCGGAGAAGCTGGGATTCAGGCGCCAGTTTGCCATTTACGACACCGAGGATCAGAAAGCGGCCATCAAAAAAGTCATGTACAACGAGGGCGTGTCGCCGCGCGAAGTTAATCCAGCCGCGGTTTTAAATTTAATCAGCCGCGCCAAAAACGAAATGCTGACCCCGGAGGAGATGGCCGAGGGAGCGGAAGGGCCGTTCGCGCAAACCGCGGCCGCGCTTTACGAGAACTATATCCAGTACTTAAAAGAAAATCAGGCCATGGATTTTGACGACCTGCTGCTTTTTACCGCGCGCTTGTTTAAAAAATATCCGAAAGTTTTAAGCGACTACCAAAAGCGCTGGCCATACATAATGATTGACGAGTACCAGGATACGAACCAGGTGCAATATACCTGGGCCCGCCAGCTCTCCGGCAAGACCAGTAATATTTTTGTGGTGGGGGACGACTGGCAGGGGATTTATTCCTGGCGCGGGGCCACCATGCGCAATATTCTTGAGTTTGAAAAAGATTATCCCGGAGCCCAGGTAATAAAGCTCGAGCAGAACTACCGCTCCACGCCCGAGATTCTCAATCTGGGCAACGTCATTATTTCTGGCAATCCCGGCCAGATGAAAAAAAAGTTGTGGACCGACCGGCCATCAGGGATCAAGCCCGAAATTTGGCAGGTGGCGGATGAGGATAGGGAAGCGGAAAAGGTTTTGGAGAAAATAGCGGAATTAGAGAAGTTTCGAGTTTCGAGTTTCGAGTTTCGAGAAGAGAAGAAGAATGAAGCTCCTCAAGAGATTGTTTATGATTACGAGGCCGAAGGGAATGGGAGCGGCATCTTGGATAAGATTATGGCTGGATTCAAGAAGGGCAGGCAAAAATATCACGCCCAGGACGCTAAAATGTTTGGCGCGCGCGGCGTGCCGTTTGACCTCGGTAAAAAGCCCATCAAGTGGAATAAGTACGCGGTGCTGTACCGCACCAACGCCCAGTCGCGCATTCTGGAAGAGGTGATGCTGCGTTATGGCGTGCCGTACCGCCTGGTGGGGGGCATCCGTTTTTACGAGCGCAAAGAAATAAAGGACACCTTGGCTTATTTGCGTTTTTTGCAGAATCCGAACGACATCTTGTCATTGGAACGTATTATCAACGAGCCGCCGCGCGGCATTGGCGACAAAACTTTGGGCCGGGTTTACACCGAGGCCAGGGCGGCCAAACAGAATATCGTTGAATATGTTCTGGGGGTGGAAAAAGTCGAGGGCCTGGCTTTGGCTCGGTTGCAGGCTTTTAAGGATTTTGCCGCCACTTTCGCCACTGCCCAAAAATCTTTGCCCGAGCTGACGGTTAACGAATCAATTGATTTGATTTTAAAGCGCAGCGGGTATATAGACAGCCTGCGCGAACAAGGCGACGACGGGGAGGATCGGCTCCAAAACATTGCCGAGCTAAAGTCAGTGGCCCGCAAATTCGCCCGGCTGCGCGGCAGCGAAGCTCTGGAAGCGTTCTTGGCTGAAGTGGCGCTGGTCTCGGACCAGGATTCGTATAATCCGGATACCGGCGAAGCGCTAACCTTGATGACCCTGCACAGCGCCAAGGGGCTGGAGTTTAACACGGTTTTTATAGTGGGCATGGAAGAGGGTTTATTGCCGCATGCCAACAGCCTGCTGGAGCCATCCGAGCTGGAAGAGGAGCGGCGTCTTTGTTACGTGGGCATAACCAGGGCCCAGGACCATCTTTATTTTTTACTGACCCGGCAGCGCACTATTTACGGCAGCGTGAACATTACCACGCCTTCGCGTTTTTTGGCTGAGCTGGGGGAGGCGGGAGTGGAATTTTACAACGATGATGAGTGGTGAAGCGCGAAAGCATTGTGATATAATAGAAGCGCATAGTGTCATTCCCGCGAAAGCGGGAATCCAGGAGTCAGATGCGATTAACCCTGGATCCCGCATCAAGTGCGGGATGACAAAGGAGGCCATGATCGCTATGAGTTCAATAAAAAAACCGCAATTAAAAAAAATAGCAAAGATAATCTCTGGGGCTGGTTTTCATCGTTTTTTACAGCAGTTTAATCTTGTCCATTTACTGCCTCACTGGCATTTGTTGTTTGGTAAAAAGCGCTTGTCTGCCGTTCCCAGCGCCACTTTGGGCCGGGTGCTCCACAAACTGGGGCCGGGTTTTGTTTTGGCCGGACAAATTGCCGCCGCGCGCCCGGATTTGGTTGGCGAAGAATATCAGGAAATTCTGCGAGAACTGGATTATTCGCCTGCGCCTTTGGGCTCGAAAGATCTGCAAAAGTTTTTGCGCCGCGAACTAAGTTGTTCAACCGAGAAAATTTTCAGCCATTTTGAAGCCGAGCCGGTTGGGCGCCATTTATTGGGATTTACTTATCGCGCCATCCTGCATAACGGCAAACGGGCTTTAGTGACCGTAAACCAGCCGGAAGAGATTAAGCGCTTGCAACAGAATTTGCGCCAGCTGCGCTGGCTTTTGGATTGGATTTTGCCGCGCCTCGATAAAAATCACGCCCAAAGCTGGCTGGCCATTTGGGAAGAAACCGCGCGCCAGGCCAATGCCCTGGCTGACTTAACAAGCGTTGGCGGTTTAATGGAGATTTTTTCCGCCCATGCCGAAAGAGGCCGCAAGTTTTCCATCCAGGAAGTTATTTGGGACCATACCACGGCGCATGTTTTAATGCAGCGCGCGCATAAGCTGCCGACTTTTTCCGATATTCTTTTTGGCCGCAGTAGCGGAGCCGGAACCAAAAAATATCTGGTCCGCCGGCTGCTGGAGTTTTTTGTTTACCAGTACGGCGCTTTGGGCCACTTTTTACTGCGGCCAAAACTGGAAGATTATCAGGCCGCCCCCGGCAACCGGGCGGTTAACAATAATTATTTGGGCGCGGCCTATTTAGAGCCGGATCTTCGGCGCGCTTTTACGGCTTTTCTTTATTGCGTCCTTAAGCGCGACAGCCGCGCCGCGAGCAGGATACTTTTAAAATTACATTATATTTTTGTCCACAAGAAAGCGACGCATCACCCGCTGCTCTTGCTTGCCAATCACAAATCCGCCGCCATCGGACAGGAACTGCGGTATATTATCTCCCGCGCCGGAGCCGGAGGCGTGGCTTTGCCGTTGCCGTTTATCCAGGCCGTGGAATCGGTGTGTTTTTTGGAAGAGCTGGTTTCCTCTTTTGACCCAGAGGCGGATTTTGCCTATAGTCTGCTTTCAGTATTGCAAGGCGAGCTGCCCGGTATTTTAGGTACTAAGAAGTCAGCCGGCATTGGCGAGGTATTAAAGCAGGTTATCAGTCCGGCTTCTTAACTTGCAGCTGGCGCAATTTTTTAACGCCAGCGCCCGAGACTTTCATTTTGCGCGCGTTGCGCTTTTTTTGTTCGCGACGCTCTGAGCGAACTAGCTTTGTTTTTAACATATACTAACTACAGATATACAGATAATATTTTTTAAGATACTTAATTAAATTATTACAGATAGGCGCTTTTTATTCTATCTGTATATCTGTACTGATTTGTAATCTGTAGGAGTTTAGATATCTTTTATTATATCATCTTTTCGGGTGGCTTTAAGTGATTTTGAATGCAGGGTGTGATAGTATTTTTGCGCGAACCGGTGGGCTTCATCACGGATGCGCTGCAAGAGCCGCGAGCCGGCAGAATCAGGGGAGAGGTTGATTTTGCGGCCAGAGGGGCCTTGGAATATTTCCTCAGCGCGTTTGGCGAGGGAGATAAAGTGGTTAGTTGGCAGTTGGCAGTTGGCAGTTGATAAAGATTTCAAGACAGTAGAGAGCTGTCCTTTACCTCCGTCAAGCAATATTAAATCCGGCATTTTCCAACTATCTACTTTCAACTGTCCACTATCCACTCTTTTAAACCTACGCTTTAACACTTCCGCGAGTGAGTCAAAGTCATTAGCTCCTTTGACAGTGCGGATTTTAAACTTGCGATATTCGTTTTTATCCGGCTCGGCATTGGTAAAAACAACCATCGAGCCCACAGAGTGCTGGCCCTGGATGTTCGAGATATCATAACCCTCAATGCGCCTGGGCAGTTCTTTAAGCCCTAAAGCGGCTTGGAGTTCGCTAAGAGAAGCGGACAGAGAAACTGATTGCTCCAGATATTCTTTGGCTGACACGATTTTTTGGCGGTTTGTAAAAATATCAAGCCATTTGATCTGGTCGCGCACTTTAGCCGCGGTTTCATATTGTTTTTGGCAAGAGAGCGTTTGCATCCTTTTTTTAAGGCCTCTTTTCACGGACGCGGTCTGTCCGTCAATAATTTTTTCCAAGCGTTTTATCATATCAAGATATTCCGCCTGGCTTTGGGGAACCGGGCCAATGGAGCGTTTTTGCAGCAGGTCGGTTTCAAATTTTGTCAGGGCCTTGGCTTTCTTGCGGTACGGAAAAATCCGGCGCAAGAACCGCAGATTCTCGTTCAGCGCGTAGGCAGAAGTGAATGGCCCGTAGATTTTTTCCCGCCTCCCCGGCGGGCAAGGTTTTGTGCCAATCTTCGGCCTACGGACAATGGTCACGGTCGGATATTCTTGAGCGTAATCAATCTTTATAAAACTGTAATCCTTATCGTCTTTGAGCACGATATTGTACGGAGGCTTGTGTTTTTTAATATGCATGGCCTCCAGAATCAAGGCCTCGTTTTCGGTAGCCGCGTCCTTTGTTTCTATGGTCGCGATTCTTCTCATCATATCTTGCTTAGCCAAAGAGAGTTCAGTGGTCTTATTAAAATAAGACCGCACCCGGGCTCTTAAATTTTTGGCTTTGCCCACGTACAAAATCGACCCGTCTTTGGCTTTAAAAATGTAAATACCTGGGGAAGTGGGGAGGAGCTTGGTATTCATGTGTTTATTATAGCATACCTCTAATTTTAGCTAGTCTTAGGCCATTTTTGTTGGGTATAATTGACAATATTTATTATATATGCTATAGTTATTAGTTAAAAATAGCTCTTTTTAAATCTTACTCAAGCATTATCTTACTGCCAAATAGCCGTTATTTATAGTGGTTAGCTGGCAGTAAGATAATGTTCCTCACCCAAACCATCCTACTAGGAGGTTGACCGTGTTCGAGATGATGATTCGCGCCAGCGGCAAAGACGTGCGGATTCAGACTCATGACGAGCCGCACATCGACGAGGCCGCGGCCGTGCTGCTGGTAGAGGAGTACGCGGACGAGGCGTTCCTCAATCGCTTTGCTCCGGACGGCACGCTGCAACTGGCGCTGCCCGGGTGCTACTTCGACGAGCATCCGCACAACGGAGCGCCCCGGAAGGAGGGCGAGTGCTGCGCCACGTTGGTCGCTGACGCGTTGCAGCTCACTCCTCGCTTCCCCTCGTTGCAGCGCGTGCTGAAATACGTGCTGCGGGACGACACCCAGGGTTCCGGCGACCACACCACCCTCGGCGGCACCATGAAGCGCCTGCACCGCGCGTTCCCGGACGACACGACCCGGACAATGTGTTGGGCCATCCGGGGCCTGCGCGCCAAGTTGCGCGAAGCCGGCTGCTGCAGCAAGGACTTCCGGGTGGACGCCATCCGCGAGGTCATCCGCTCGCTCGTCGGCGACGAGGCGGCCACTCACTGGTATGCGGAGGTGGTTCGCGCCGACAACGCGAACCAGAACTGGCAGCAGATAGCCGAGGCGGAGATCGCGGACGTGGAGTTCGAGGAGGTGTGCCTGCCTGGCAACGTCAAGGTGACCATCGCGGTCATCGAGACGGACAACCCCCGGATGCACGTGGTTGCGTTGGCCAAGGGCGCGACCATCGTGATCAAGAAGGAAGGCCGCGGCAACGTGCAGATCTTCTCCAGGCTGGGCAGTGGCGTGCGGTTCAACGGCGTCGCCCGGGTGCTCGGCATCGCCGAGCAGTATGCCCGCCACGCGCTCAACGAGTCGGGCCAGCCCCAGGTGCTGGACGACGCGCTGCTCGGCGTCGAAGGCAATCCCACTGGGTTCTGGTACTACTTCCCGAAGATGGAGGCTGTGTTCAACGGCAGCCTCACGGAAAGGTCGGTGCCAGCCACCGCTCTGCCGCTTCCGCTCATCCGCCTGGCCGTGATCGAGGGGCTCAAACCTCCTCGTTTGCGGGCCGGCCTGGCCGCGATCCGCCGCCAAGTCCAGGAGTGCAAGTAGTAAAACTCGTCAGCGTCACGCTGGCAAAAGTCCAAAGCCCAGCTTCGGATTATGCCGAGACGCGAGCGAGTCAAAAGAGGGTCAGTCAGCAATGGCGGCCCTCTTTTCTTTTACCTTTAATCTTGATTAAGCGGCTGGTTTCATGTATAATGCTTGTTGTTTCAACTGCGAATTATACGAATAAATACGAATCTATACTAATCTTTCATTCGCATTTTATTCGCAAAAATTCGCATAATTTGCAGTTTTTATGTCTAAAAAACAAGATGTCATTTCCATCAAAGGCGCGCGGGTGCATAATTTGAAGAATATCTCGCTGGATATTCCGCGCAACCAGCTGGTGGTGATTACCGGGCTTTCGGGTTCGGGTAAATCATCGCTCGCTTTTGACACGATTTACGCCGAAGGCCAGCGCCGCTACGTGGAATCTTTATCCGCTTACGCCCGGCAGTTTTTGGGATTAATGGACAAGCCGGACGTTGACTCCATCGACGGGCTCTCGCCGGCCATTTCCATTGACCAGAGATCCGCTTCGCACAACCCGCGTTCCACCGTGGGCACAGTCACGGAGATTTACGATTATCTCCGGGTTTTGTTCGCGCGCGTGGGTATTCCCCATTGTCCGCAGTGCGGCCGGGTGGTGGCCAAGCAGAGCAAAGAGCAGATAATGAACCAGATTAACAAGCTGCCGGCTGAAACCAAGATTATAATTTTGGCGCCTTTGATCCGCGACCAGAAAGGGGAGCATAGGCATGTGTTTGACGAGCTGGCTAAGGCCGGCTACGCCCGGGTGCGTTTGGATAAAGAAGTTATTCCGATTGAAGAAGCCCAGGATAAAAAAATAGACAAGAAGCTGAAGCATACCGTTGAAGTGGTTATCGACCGGTTGATTGTCAAAGCCAAACCCACGGCTGATGACCGTTCCCGCTTGGCTGATTCGCTGGAAACAGCGTTGGATTTGGGTGATGGGATGGTGCTGGTTAACCGGGCGGATACCAACGAGGACGCGCTTTATTCGCAGCACCTGGCTTGTCCGCATTGCCATATCAGTTTGCCGATGCTGGAGCCGCGGAGCTTCAGCTTTAATTCGCCGCACGGCGCCTGTCCGGAGTGCAGCGGCCTGGGCACCAAACTGGAAGTGGATCCGGATCTGGTTATGCCTAATAAGCGTCTCTCTATTGCCGAGGGCGCCATCAGGCCGTGGTCGCGCAGCGCCTCGTTCCAGGGCTGGTATTATTATATTTTGCAGGCCGTGGCCCGCGACAACGGTTTTTCCGATACCGCGCCCATTAAAAGCCTATCAAGCGAGGCCATGAAGATGGTTCTTTACGGCACCAATGACCGTATTTATAATGTTCATAATCCCGAATCCCAGTCCGCCTCCTCGGCGGGCAGGGGCAAGATAAAAGAATTCACCACCACTTTTGAGGGCGTGATTCCAAACCTGCTGCGCCGCTATCAGGAGACTGATTCCGATTACATCCGCCGCGAGATTGAAAGCTATATGCGCACCCAGTTGTGTCCCGCCTGCGCGGGACAGCGGCTGAAAGCCGAAATTTTGGCCGTGACTGTCGGGGACAAGAACGTGGCCCAACTTACCGCGTTGTCGGTTGATGAAGTCTTGGCCTGGTTTCTTGAGCTGGCCGGCGCCAAAACCGCTTTAACGGAACAGCAGATGAAAATCGCCCGCCTGGTTTTAAAAGAAATAATCGCGCGGCTCCAATTTTTACAGAATGTCGGGCTGTCTTACTTAACACTCGACCGCGCGGCCCACACGCTCTCGGGTGGCGAGGCGCAGCGCATTAGGCTGGCCACCCAAATCGGCTCGGCCTTAACCGGGGTGCTGTATATTTTAGATGAGCCTTCGATCGGTTTGCACCAGCGCGACAACGGCCGGCTGATCAGCACGTTAAAATCTTTGCGCGATTTGGGCAACACCGTGATTGTGGTGGAGCATGACGAAGAAACCATCCGCTCTGCCGATTATATAGTGGACGTCGGTCCCGGGGCCGGGGAGCATGGCGGCAAAGTGGTGGCCATCGGCACGGTAGCCGCCATTAAGCGCGCCCAAGAGTCAATTACCGGCCAGTATCTCTCCGGCAAGCGGAGTGTTAAGCCGCCAAAATCCTACCGCCGCGGCAACGGCAAATCGGTAAAAGTGCTGGGAGCGCGCGAGTTCAATTTAAAAAATATTGACGTGGAGATTCCATTGGGCAAGCTGGTGGCCATTACCGGGGTTTCCGGCTCAGGCAAATCCACTTTAATGACTGATATTTTGGCCAAATCGCTTCTCAGGCATTTTTACCGCAGCAAGGATATTCCGGGCAAGCACAAGGAAATTCAGGGACTGGAGAACGTGGATAAAGTAATTGACATTGATCAGTCGCCGATCGGCCGCACCCCGCGCTCCAATCCGGCCACTTACACCGGCTTGTTCACTCCCATCCGCGACTTGTTCACTAATCTGCCGGAGGCTAAGATCCGCGGTTACAAAGCCGGTAGGTTTAGTTTTAACGTGCCCGGGGGCCGGTGCGAGTCCTGCGAGGGCGACGGCGTCAAACGCATTGAGATGAATTTTCTGCCTGATGTTTATGTTGATTGCGAAGAGTGCCATGGCCAGCGCTATAATCCCCAAGTGCTGGAGATTCATTACAAAGATAAAAACATTGCCGATGTTCTGGCCATGACCGTGGACGAGGCGCTGAGTTTTTTTAAGAACGTGCCGGCCATCAAAACCAAACTCGAGACCTTGCACGAAGTCGGGCTCGGTTATATTCACTTGGGCCAGAACGCAACTACGCTCTCGGGCGGCGAGGCGCAGCGCATCAAGCTGGCCACTGAGCTGGCGCGCCGGGCCACAGGCAAGACGCTCTATATTCTGGACGAGCCGACCACGGGTTTGCACTTTGCCGATGTTGACCGGCTGCTGCACGTTTTGAACAAGCTGGTGGACAAGGGCAACAGCATTTTGATTATTGAACATAATTTGGATGTCATAAAATCGTGCGACTGGATTATCGATTTAGGGCTCGAGGGCGGCGACAAAGGCGGGGAGGTGGTGGCCGCCGGCACGCCTAAAGACGTGGCCAAAGTCAAACAGAGTTATACGGGGCAGTATTTGAAAAAAGTTTTGTAAGTAATTTCCTGTCATCCCGACCGACACAATAAGCGTGGTCAACGCGTTATATGCATTAAACCTTAATATAAAATTAAAATATCAGAACGAAATGGAGGGAGAGGATCCCACGGCAATTGCACGAACCATGGGATCCTCTCGCCCCGCGACACCCGATTCGTTTATTTCTGTTCAGTTGCTTGCCACGTCCGTGATTAATGGCGTCTCCTATTAGGGGCTCGGGATGACAAAAATATGCTCTCACCACTCGAACAATCCATCCTCTCGGCCCTGGTCTATTTTGATATCTTTGAATACCCTTTGACTCTCTTGGAGATTCACCGTTTTTTACTGCGGGTGGGCGAGAGAGAGCGGGCGCAATCTTGCTCCTTGGGAGAAGTGCGCGACGCCTTGCTTGAGAGCGACAAGCTAAAGTCGGTTATCCGTTTCAAGAACGGTTTCTTTTATCTGCGCGGCCGCGAACATAAAATCAGAACCCGGGCTCAACGATTGATCTTTTCCATTTCAAAATACCGGCGCGCGGCCCGGGTGGCTTGGCTTTTATCTTTAGTGCCGTTTGTCCGCTTGGTCGGGGTTTGCAATTCGCTCGCCTACAGCAATGCCCGCGCGGAAAGCGACATTGATTTGTTTATCATCACTAAGCCCGGCGGAATCTGGTGGGCTCGGGCGTTCTCGCTTTTGATTTTAAAATTGTTGCGGTTGCGGGTGGGCCAGGGCGGAGTTAAGGATAAAATCTGTTTGAGTTTTTTCGCGGACAGCGAGCATCTTAATCTGGAGGCAATCAAGCTGGGGGAGGCGGACGTGTATTTGCCGATTTGGCTGGCGACTTTATATCCGCTCTATGATGCCGGCGCCTGCTATCAAAAGCTGTGGCAGGCTAACCGCGCTCTGGCCAAGTACTTGCCGGAGAGTACGCCGGTTTTGCCTCATCCGGCGCGGATAAGAACCAACCGGCCAATGGGCAAGCTGGTAATTGAAGCGTTGCTTAAGCCATTCGGTTTTGCCGTGGCCGCGGTGCAACAAAGAGCCTTCCCCAAGGAGATCCAAAAGCTGTTAAACAAAGACACCCGGGTGCGGGTAGAGAGCGGTTTTTTGAAGTTCCATACCAATGACCGGCGGGCGGAATATAGCCGGCTTTTTTTGGAACGGATGGCCTCTTTATCGAATAGTCTCGTTTAATTAAATCCATAAAAGAAGACGTTTTAGACCCCTCCAAAGCGAGGGGTTTTTGTTGTGGAAAAACCATAGACTTGAAATAGCAAAAAGTGGTATAGTGAACCTATCGTATATAAGCCGCATACGAGAGGGAGGTTTCTATCGTATACGGCAAAACCCTGCCAAAAATGGCAAAACAAAAATCAAACCAATTAATCTCGCTTTCCGAGATAGCTTCCTCCACTCCGTATTCAGCGGAGTATCTTCGGTTGCGCATTTTGCAGGGCAAATTGAAGGGCGAAAAGATTGGGCGGAATTGGTTTACCAAGCAATCCTGGGTAGACGATTATTTACAGAAATATGCCAGCGCGGAAAATACGGTTCAGCCCGCCGCGGCGCTCTCTTTCGCCCCAACCTATGTTTCGGCCCGGCCAATCGCCGCGCCCAGCCAGACTGGCGGGGGAGAGGTAATGCGCACCGTGCCTTTGGATGATTTACTGGCCTTGATTGCCTACCCGCGCGCGGAGTTAATTCAGGCATTGGAAACCGGATTATTGAACGGGCTGAAAATAGGGGAGCAGTGGTACACGCGGCGCGACTGGCTCTCGTCCTACATTGCCGAGTACAGCGTAAAGCCGGAAGTGACGGTAAAGAGTTATGAGTTAAAAGTTAATAGTTATGAGAAAGAGAAAGAAGTAGCGCCTGTCTTTGTTCCGCAGCCGGTTGTCCGGGAAGCAGAACCGGTTGTAGCTCCGGTGATTAAACCTGTTTTCACCCCGGCCCCAGTACAAACTCCCGCCATAGCCAGCGAACCGGAGCCGGAAATTAGTAGTTCGAAATTGGTTGTTGGTAATAGAAATTGGAAATTGGAAATTGGCCGGTTCCTTAGCCAACAAATTTCCAATTTCCAACAACTAATTTCCTCTAAATTATTCCAACGGACTGCGGCCAGTCTAGTGGTCGTTGCTTTATTATTCGTAACTCTTTCCAATAATAACGTCCGCGCCTCGTTTGCTGATTGGTCTGTTAAAGTAGCTTCTACCACCAGAGCCGTTGCCTCGCAGACCCTCCGAAGCCTCTCGGCCACCGTAGCCACTGTGGCGAAGGCGGCTGGCGAAGGAGGGCATCTTATCACCACTAAGACCCAACAAGCTTTAGCTATCACCCAAGATTCTGCGTCTACTCTCTTGGCCAATGTTTCTAATTACCGAACATCCGAAATTCTGAAATTCCGAACCACCTTAGCTTCTGTTTCTATTCCAGATATTAATCTGCCAGACTTTAATCTGCCCCGCCTCGCTCTTCCTGACGTCACCATACCTCACATCTCCATCCCCGACATTAACTTGCCCTCTTTCTCACTTCCGCGCCTGGCTCTGCCTGATATTGATCTGCCGTCTCTGCCAGAACTTAATCTCCCTCGTTTGGCCATGCCTGATATCAATCTTCCCTCTTTCTCTTTGCCGAAATTACAGTTACCAAAATTTGATCTTACTCCCATTACCAACCGTTTAGCTCTTTGGTCTGATTCTCTTTTACCGAAATTCCGAAATTCTGAAATTCCGAACTACCAAACACCAACTATAGAAGGTTTAGTTCTTGGTGAAGCCATCGAACGCTCTAACCTGCCAGTGGCCAGCTCCCCAGGCTTCCTCTCCCAGTCAGTCACAGCTTTCTCCCAATCCTTTAAGGATATAGTCTCTTTCTTAAATCCCTCTTCTCCTGATTCTCTGCTCTCCCGTCTCTCCGGCACAGCTTCGGAGATAGGTCAGACTATCTCCCAGTCTGATCCTCTCACCAAAGCTTCCTCTTCTGTCACCAACTTCTTCTCCCAAATCAACCCGGGCAAGATATTACAGCCTGCCGGGAGCTTTATCGCGCGGTTAAAACCCGCTCCTGCGGAGAATAACCAAACACCAAACACCAATAACCAAGAAACAACTGTTTCTGGCGAGCTAGCCTTACAACCGGCTGCCAACCTCACCTCTGAACAATCACCCGAGTTGGCCAAAGCTGTCCAGCCCACTGCTCTAGCTCCAATTCGTTACACTCAGCCCCTCCAGAACCGCCCCCTAACCCCCTCCTTAGTAAAGGAGGGGGCACCTGCCAGTGGTTCTCTCACTGTTTCGACTCCCACGGGCTATCTGTCCTTAACCAATGACGGACTGTTAACCACGGCCAAGACCATCCACACCCTCTCCTCCCTTATCGCTGATAACTTCCTGCAAACCAAGAACTTAACCGTCACTGATAATGCCAATATCAACAAACTGACCATTGCTTCCACTCTTTCCTCTCCAGAAGCTATCTTTACCAACTTAACCGTGTCCAATAACGCCACCATAGGCAATTTAACCGTAACCGGCTCATTTAACCCCCAGTCATTAACCACTTCTTCCTTAACCGCTGACTACATCTCCACCAAGACCATTACCGCCACCGGCTCTCTGTCTGGTTCTTCCTTCTCCGGCCAATTCGGCTCATTTACCAATCTGGCCTCCAACTCCGCTTCCTTTGGCGGCAATAACAATGATACCTTCCTCTCCAAGTCTCCCTCCACCTTTGAATCCACTCTCTCTGTCACTGGCGCGGCCACCCTCGCCTCTACCTTGGCCTTAACCGGAGCCGCCACCCTTTCTTCCACTCTCGCAGTCACCGGCGCCTCTACCCTCACCGGCAACACTACCATTGGCGGCACCCTCTCGGTTACCGGAGCTTCCACCTTCACCGGCGCCTTAACTGCCAATGGCGGCATCAGCTTAACCGGAGCTCTAACCACTTCCGCCACTTCCACGGCTTCAGCCTTTGTCTCCACCTCCTCTTCTGCCACCTCCACCTTGGCTGGCAACCTGCAGGTCAATGGCTCCCTTACTAACAACTCTCTACTAACTACTAACTACTTTTCTGCCACCTCTACCATTGCCACTTCCACCTTATCCACCGGCGGCCTGGCTATAGGCACTAATCAATTCGTGGTCCAGCAAACCTCCGGCTATATCGGTATCGCCACCTCTACTCCAGCTTATCTGGCTGACATCAACGGCGCCTTTAGAGTCGGCATCCAAGGCCCGGCCACTGATTACCTTTTGTTTGCCAATACAAATACCAACCGTGTCGGCATCGGCACCTCTACCCCCGGCGCTCTATTCGCTGTGGCCGGCAACTCGCTCTTTGACGGCTCACTCTCTACTTTCGGCCAGCTGACTGCCAGTTACTTTTCTGCCACTTCAACCACCGCCACTTCAACCATAGCCACTGGCGGCTTTACTGTGGGCACCAATCAATTCGTGGTTCAACAAACCTCCGGCTATATCGGCATTGCTTCCACCACTCCCTGGGGCTTACTCTCGGTGGAGCAGGGGACAGAATCAGCCTCATTTGTCATATCCAACCAAGCCTCATCCACTCCCTCTTTCTACGTCGCCGGCACCAACCAGGATGGACGGGTGGGCATCGGCACTTCCACCCCCTCGGCTCTCCTGACTGTTCAGGAGGACAATGCCACAGGCCACATCGTCTACTTCACTGACTCTAACACCGTCACCCCCACTTTCCGCATCGCCGCCACTACCGGCGACATTGAAACCAGGGGCGACTTTACCCAGGGCGCCAGAAAAGATCTTGCCACCCTCTCCAACATCAACGACGTCTTTATCTACGACACTACTAAAGACGCAGACGGCGGCGCCTGGACACGAAACGACCAAGCCCAGGCCTCATCTTGGTATAATGAGACGCTCGATGCCACAGCTCAATCCTGCAATATCTCCACCAATGACAGGTGCGGGCGCAAAGAGTTCCCAGAAAAGGCGATCTTGGTTGGCACTAATGATTATCTCTATATCTTTGACGCCAAAGATAACTCCATGTGGATGCGGTTTGATGAGGGAGCAGGTAATCAACATATTGGCGGGGCAAGCCATAATATTACTTCTATCTTTGCGCTTAATGGTTCTATATATGTTGGTAAAACTCTGTTAGGGAATGTGGACAAAATGAATTTTATAGAAGACGCGTCTTATTTGTATCACGAGACAGGGGGATTAGGTAAAAGAAGTTTGAATATAAGCGGAAGAAATTCATCTCAAAGCGTTACATATATCGACGCATCACTTACTCCCATTAGTTCCAGCGTCAACGACGTCTCAGCCGCGGTGATTTGCGGGGGCGGAGTGGCGTATAACACAAAAACCACCCCCAAGGGGATGGTTTTTGCAGGCGCTAACTTAGCGCAGAAGACACCGGACTTACCATTCACAAATTATGATAGCACAACCAATAAAATTGTCAAGGCCAGTAAATTACCCGGCATGGAGATGAGGGGAATCGAACCCCCAGCACCTGGAATGGTAAGTCCGGTGCTGCACCAAGCCATCCCCATGCAAAATTCATTATATCAAAAAATTAAAAATCTGTTCACTCCGGAAATCGCCCGCGCCGCCAGCCAATCATGCAAAACTTACATCGCCGTTGCCACTGACTCTGGCGTTTCACTCATCAATGAAGATGACCAAATCGTGATTGACTTTGACGTAAACAGCGCAGACGACATCAATGATGTCTATCTCACTTCCAACGGCACCCTCTACTATGATACTGAAACTGCCCAGACAATAAATGTGTTCAAAAACGCGCACCTCAAAACCAGTGATGTCACTTCCGGCTCGGCTGACATCACTTACTCCGCCACATCCCAGCCCGCCATCTTCACCTCAGCCCAGACAATCAACGACATATTTGTGTTAGACGCCCCCTCTCCCTTGGGAGAGGGTTGGGGTGAGGGGCGCACCGTGCTCATTGCCCACAACGCCGGCCTCACCAAGCTCTCCGAGAACACGGCCTCATCAACATTATCATCTGTAAAGTATTACCAAACCGGCACCACCACCGAAGAAATGATCGGCGATATCCGCGGCATGTGGCCGTTTGTCGGCACCGCGGGTAATACCATAGCAAATGGATCAACTACGGGATTGTCGGATGCCTCGATTAAAGCAAACAGCGGCACTGCTTCAAATGCTAATGGCACTGGCATGGCTTTCGCCTCGGGCGTGCGCGGCGTTGCTGTCGATCTTGATGGTACGGATGATTACATTGATATTACCGATAATGACAACTTGTCTTTTGGGGACCAGACAGCCGATAAAGCGTTTTCCATAAGTGCCTGGGCCAAGATGGACGATGCCACGAACTTTAGATTCTTTGCAAAAGGTTCGCTCGCGGCGAGAGAATATCTATTTTTTACTCGCGCTACTGACGTGGTAAGTTTTGAGTTAAACGATAATGATACAAGCAACAAGATCTCGATAGATGGTTCGGCATTAACCAGTTACGAAGGTCAATGGATACATCTTGCGGCCACATACGACGGAAGCGGTTCTGAAACAGGACTTAAGTTATATCTCAATGGAACGACAATGAGTGGGACCCAAACAGAAACAGGAACTTATATAGCCATGCACAATCAAGCGCAAAGTTCGGTTATTGGAAGAGTTTTTAATGATGGTACAACTTATTCCAATGGTTATATTGATGAAGTCATGATTACCGCGCAGGCCCTCACTCCCTCCCAAATCAAATATATGTACGAGGTAGGCAAGAAAGCATTAGAAAATCACACTGCCTCAAAAATCACAGGCATCTCCGGAGCTGATTCCTACCAAGAGCTTTATGGTGCGTCTGATATAGTCAAATCAATATCAGTTGATTTGGAGAATAACTTAATGTACGTCGGTACTTCTGACGGCTCTGATGGCGGCGGAGTATCGGCCATTGGACTCCAGTCCGACACGATTGAAGACATCTGGGGCTCGGATGCCCTAAAAACAGACGATGATGGCACTGCCTGGAACGCGGATGATATTGTGTCGGTTTCTGTCTCCGGCCGATATCCTCGGACATTGGTGATTGGCACGGACACGGAATTGTGGGAAGAGACAGAATCATTCTCATTTGATAAATATCGTTCCCAATCCCAAAATCCCCATGGTGAACATTTGGTGCAAACCAATTTAACCGTCAATCAAGATTTGGCGGTTGGTAATTCGTTTACCGTATACGGGAAGGTGCTCGGTGCCAGCGTAGGGAACAGGCATGCCTGTTCCCTACAAGACGGTAATTGCGAACGGCCGACGTTCCAGGTTGCCGCGGACGGTACAATTAGCGTCAGGGATGATCTTATTCTGAATGGCCACACGAATCTACAATCCCTATCATCCATAAACGACGTGTTCGTCTATGACACCACCAAAGATACAGACGGTGGGGCGTGGACCAATGATTCAAATGCCAAGGCCTCATCTTGGTATAACGAACCGATAGATGCCACGTCACAAACATGCGACATCATCAATAATGACAGATGCGGAAACCGGGCGTTCCCGCAGAAGGCGATTATCATAGGTGTGGGAGCAGGTAGCACGGGATCACTCTATATATTTGATGCCAAAGATAACACCCTGTGGATGAGATTTGATCATGGCGGAAGTTGGCCGTCTGTTGCTTTGTTTGACTCCACTACCGCTAATATTTCATCAGTGTATGCTTTAAATGGCAAAATATATGCCGGCACGACAGTTGGGAATGGAGTTGGGCTTGTTACCGCTGATTTTATAGCAGACACAGGATTTCAAACTTATAACACGATAACACGTAAACGAATTATGGGCTTAGGAAGCCGCAATACCGCAGAAGTCTCACCAACTTATAGCTCAACCCTGAATATAATAAATGCAACCGTCAACGACGTCTCAGTCGCGGTTATCAACAATAAAACCTACGTGGCCGTGGCCACGGATGGGGGTGTTTCACTTATCAATGAGACAGATGGAATAGTGGTGGATTTTTATTACACCACTACTTTTGCGTACGGAGACGCGGTTTATCTTCTTAATAACGGAGATATGTACTATAACCGGAGAAACAGCGGCAGTACGAATATTACTATTTACGTTAAATATAGCGCTCATACCTACACTAGTGATCAAATACCCAGCACAGGCGCGATGGAATATCACCCGAGCGGGTATGCTTCGGCTTCTAACCCCGCGTATCTGGGGCCAGCCGGCCTTTCAACCGCAATCAATGATATTTATGCTATCCAAGGCACGTCATTTATTGACGGCAAATCCAATACTATTTACGTAGCGACTTCGGGCGGCCTGGCTAAAATTTCCGAAAAACAGGGTGATGAAACCAATGGCGCGGTTAAATATTACACCCAGGATTACATTTCCGAAGAAATGGTGGGCGACATCCGCGGCATGTGGACTTTTGGCGAAGGCTCGATGCTGGATGACGTGTCGGTTAAAACAAATGGCTTAACCGCCGCTAGTATTACCACTGCTGATTTGGTGGATGGCGTGCGGGGAACCGGCATAAGCGGATGGACAACATCAAAGTATCTTTCGTGCGCGGACGCGACTTGCACGAATCTTGACGCGTTTTCCGTTTTCTCGCTTGGCGTTTGGATGAAATCAACAAGCATCAGCACGCAACAGACGCTTATTTCAAAGTTTGACGCGCAAGTTTCCGGCGACCAGGCGTACTTGCTTGATACTTTGAGTTCAAAAGCGCGTTTTATTACCACAACATCTAATGGCAATGTGAACTTTAGCGGCAACACTACTCTTTCCAGCAACCAATGGTATCACATTGTTACTACCTATGACGGAAACACAGTGAAGTTATATATTAACGGTGTTTTGGATGGCAGTAGTAGCCAAACCGGCACTATTCAGAATGTCAGCGAAGAATTTTATATCGGCGTTGCGGAAAATTTAGGGATGAAAGTGCCAATGGTAGGCACCATTGACGAACCCTTTGTGACAGCCGAAGTGCTGTCGCCCTCCCAAATCAAGTATATGTACGATACTGGCAAACGGGCTTTGGAGCAGAAAGCCCTCTCCACCACCTCTGATGCCACGGCTGTGGGCAATGACCGGTTAGGGGATTCTGGCCTAGCAGTAACGGCTGATGACTATATTGGCTCATTTATTGAGATTAACGGCGGCACCGGCATAGGCCAGACCAGAAGAATCGTGGATAACGACACCACCACTTTCTATGTTGACCCTCCTTTTGATATTACACCTGATACAACATCAGATTTCCAGATCTTGGCTAACCAAATCTATATCAAAGATTCTTCCACCGCCACCACGGTCCAATCTATTTATGTAGATAAGGATGCGGGAATAATGTATGTGGGCGTCAATAATGGCGATAATACCGGCGGTATAACGGCCATTGGTTTGGATTCGGATAATATTTTGGATATTTGGCATAATCAAGCGGGTAAGGTTGATGATCTGGGGAATAATTGGAATGCTGATGACATTGTGGCCATTGGGGCGGCGTCGGATGGTTCTCCTCGTCATGCTGAACTTGGTTCAGCATCTGGATCCCGAAACGAGTTCGGGATGACGTCCGGTATCCTGGCCATTGCCACGGACGCGGAATTATGGACCCAATCATCCGGCCAAACCCTAAACGCCCTAACATCCGCCGCATCGTCGCCCATTAAAAATGTCCTGGTGGTTAAAGACGCGGCCACGTTCCAGGGTAAATTCAAGATTACGGACGGGGAATCGCAATCAATCTTATCCATTGACGAATCATCAAAGAACATAAACATCCGTGAAGGCATAGAATTCGGTTCCAACACCAAATTAACCAATCTCTCTAATATCAACGACATCTATGTCTATGACACGTCCAAAGATTCTGATGGCGGGGAATGGACCTGCAATGACAAGGCCAAGGGTACATCTTGGTATAACGAAGCCTTGAACACTTCAACCAGAGGCAAAACCAAATGTTTCCCGCGGAAAGCCGTGATAGTAGCCGCTAATACTAATTTTTATATTTATGATGCCAAAGATAATTCTCTATGGATGAGTTTTACCGTTTCCCAAGCTGTTGCCACCGGCATTTCCAATATGCTTTATTTTGGGGTGGCGGGCACTAAGCTCACCTCTGATTTTGCTTTAAATGGCAAAATTTATTTGACTGGCGGCGGGGGCGCTTCTGGCTACCTCCATGCTATTGATTTTAAGTCCGATAACGTTTTACTTTACGGCTCTACTACGCAATGGAAATACACCACCAATATTGCCGATAGAAACAGTGGCCGTGGCCTTTATAATACCGGAATTTCGACTGTGCCAGTGAGCGATAATATCAACGACGTCCATGCCGCGGTGATAAACGGCAAAACCTATGTGGCCGTGGCCACGGATGGGGGCGTGAGTGTGATTAATGAGACGGATGGGACGGTAGTGGACGCGCAATTTTCTACGACTAATATTGCCTATAAAACCTGGCTGACGAGTAAAGGGGAAATGTATGCTTTATTTAACTTTTCCGGCGGCAGTAATCAAAAATTCTTAGGCGCATATTATACTATTCCAACATCAGATTCAACAAGTGGAAATAATGGCGCCAGATATGCTTTTTCTAACAATAGTGGCGATGGATCAAAACCGATGCTGCTGGGAGAAAATAATTTTGCTTCTATTCCTACCAATGGCACCCCGACTGTCAATGGTTTATATGTTATGGAAAGAACTTCATCAGTTGATAATATATCCAATACAATCTATGTGGCATCGGGAACGGCTTTAAACGCCTTGAACGAAAAACAAGGCGACGAGACGAATAGTTCTATTAAATATTACACTAAGGATTATATCTCCGAAGAATTGATTGGGGATATCCGCGGCATGTGGCCCATGGAAGGGAACAGCAATGGTTTGGCAGACGCTTCAGTCAAAGCCCAGACTTTGACCAACAACAACGCTGTTACCTTTAACAAAGCCGGAGTGCGCGGGCATGCGGCTGATTTTGTGGCCGCCTCCAGCATGTCGCTAACCGCCGCTGACCATGCGGATTGGACTTTCACGACGGCGGGTAGTGTTGGAGCTTGGTTTTACCGGGATATAGACAGTGGGACGTATGAGGGGTTGATTACTAAATGGGATAATGTAGACGGAGCAGACCAATCCTATAGATTAATAATTTATAATGAAGATACCATCAGATTCGAAACCACCGCTGATTCATCGCCCAGCACCACCGGCCCGACGGTGTCGACGGGACAATGGTACCATGTGGTTGGGACGTATGACGGGGTAATGCAACGTTTATATCTGAATGGCGTTCAAGTGGACGCGGACGCGCAAACCGGCAATCTTGACGATGGTGCGGAAGCCTTTACCCTTGGCGCTACTTCAAATACCAGTGCGCCAACCCTATTCTTCGATGGTAAAATCGACGAACCTTTCCTCACTGCCGAAACCCTCACTCCAGCCCAAATCAAGCGGATGTACGAAACCGGCAAGAGGGCGCTGGAGGGCGGCACCGAGGGAGTCGCCTCATCGGCGACCTCCGCCCACAGTGCTTTCCGTGTGGGCGTCGCGGCCGGAGCGGTGAAGTATTCGGCCGGGCAATTCATTGGCTCAATCATCCAAGTCTATGATGGCCCGGGCTCGGCCACTTCCACGAGATTTGTTACCCAAACAGCCTCATCCACTGCTGACTACTATGTCCAATTCTCGCCTGACCACTCGGCTACTATCGCGGATAGCGACACCTTCTCCATTGGCCCGAATGCCTTGCAGGGTTCATCAAATAGAGTGACGGCCATTGCTGTGGATGAATACGCTGATTTCATCTATATCGGTTCCACGGACGCTACTGGCGTGAATGGCATGGTTACCAAGATAGCTTTGGACTCTGATACTGTGACTGATGTCTGGCATCCAACAATAGGCAAGACTGATGACTATAAACAACCCTTTGCCACTGCTTCCACCACCGCCATCTCCATTGTTGATAATACTCTGGCCATTGGCGCCAATGACACCAATTCCGGCGGATTCTGGAGCGAGACCGCGGCTGAAAGTCTTGACCGCAAACTGACCAAACCAAAAACAGTCTTTACTGTAATTGACAACATCCAAACCCCCAGAATTACCTCTGTTACCGGCAACCTCACTATTTCCTCAGCCACTTCCACCTCCTTAACCATCGGCACCGCCACCACCACTGGGGCGACTATCCAAATCAAAGCTGGCCCATCGCAGAACCTGCTCTTGTCCGGGGATTCGAATGTGGGGTTGTATGTGTCGAGTGCTGGAAATGTGGGCATTGGGACTACTGCGCCAGTGACGAAGCTGGATATAAAAGGTGGAGCAACAGAAAATACTGAAATTGTTGTTCGTTCACAAGCTACCAACAAAAACGCCGTAATTCATCATAGCGATGGTACGAATGAAGTATATTCAGGATTACTCGGTGCTGTTAGTGGCGGAGCAGGTAATTGGGGTGTCTATGCTGGTTCAGTGAGAATGGTTGTTACACAAGACGGCAACGTCGGCATCGGGACCACGACGCCGGCATCTTTGTTTGATGTGCAAGGGGACGCCAGAGCCAACAGGTACTTGGTGGATTATCGGCCAATAGCCGGGCGCACGGTTTTAGCCGATTATAGCGGTGGCGTGTCTCTAAGCGCCAACACGACTGCTGTCTGGGCTTTTGCGGATGACTATGTGAAGTGGAACATAAGCGGATCTGGCTCAGGCTGGCTTAATTTGGGCAATGGATTCATCTTGCCTAAGGCCTACTCCGGCACAATGACGTTCAACACCGCGGTGACCGCCGGAGCTTTTGCCATATATCTGCAAAGTTCAACCGACTTTATTACTTGGACGACCCTGGATACATCCGCAGATGGCGCCACTGAAGGTAATAAAAGCTACGCATTTAGTTCCCTGGCCGCCCCCACTGCGTTACGGTTCCAATTTGACAATGGTAACGGAACCGGAGTCACAGACTTGACAGTGAGGTACATTGTGATACCCGGCTTGGACATTGGCTACTCTTTGGCCGAAAATGTCGGCCCCAGATTATTCATGGCCGGCAACGTCGGCATCGGGACCACGACGCCGGGCACAAAATTTACAGTAAACGCAGGCGTGGGGCTCTTTAACTCAGCGAGTGATGCTACCTCAAAAAACGCAAACAGCGGACTTCGCCTCGTTGCTCCTATATCCGAGCTTCAGTACAATTGGATGGTTGGAGCGCAAGAGAATGTGAATGCAGGGTTTGAGATTACACCATCAACGGCGGTTGGTGGAGCCACTTTCTCAACTCCAGCAGTCACAATTTTACAAAGCGGCAGTGTAGGTATTGGCGATTCTACACCTACCGAAGGCACGCTCGTTGTGGGTTCTGCCGGAGCCGGCTCTATCTATGCCTCGTTCGCGGCAGCCAACAGCGCGGCCTTGTGCTTTGACGGGTCTGGAGCGTCTTTGATAACAGATTGTACTTCCGGCCCCTCGGCTGACTACGCTGAAATGTACCCGGTGGAGAATAACGTGGAATACGGGGATATTATGATGTTAGGCGATGCCATGGTTGACACTTACAGCCATGACGGCAATGAGGTGGATTGGAATAAAGTA
>Ga0074195_1000592_pt1 | contig 66609 bp, 85 predicted proteins | sample EPASupsiteHSE623_FD_64525 | JGI IMG/M metagenome (GOLD analysis project Ga0074195, IMG submission 64525) | Bioremediated contaminated groundwater from EPA Superfund site, New Mexico - Sample HSE6-23 | ecosystem: Environmental > Aquatic > Deep subsurface > Groundwater > Contaminated ...
ATAGTTTGCCTATCTCTGACTTATACATAGTAGCACTCCGGCTACATCTTTTGGTCGCCAATCAAGAGATTGGCCGGAGCTACTATTCAAGCATTTCTACAGAGCCGCTTAACCCCCCGCCTTACCCCCTAATTTATAAAGCAGTGCATTTCGAATATATCCACCGGGGGGCTTACGGCAATGAATGGCTGGCTTGTGCGCAAAGCGCGCGGCGCTTCCTGGAAAAAAATAGGTGAATATAAATGGGATATGGAGATGACGACAGCGGCGGATACGGCGGACACGGTGGCGGCAGAGGCGGGCGCGGCGGAGGCCGTGGCGGCTTCGGCGGCGGACGCGGCGGATACGGCGGCCCGCGCGAAATGAGCAAAGCTGTTTGCTCGGACTGCGGCCAGGAATGCGAAGTGCCATTCAAGCCGACAGAAGGAAGGCCTGTATACTGTAGGGACTGCTTCCCCAAGCACAAAAAATTCTAAGAAGAATTTTTTGGCTGGTTGGCGCGCAAGCGCCAAGCGGACAAGAAGTTCTAGGAATTTACGCTTGAACAGTTTTTGACTTTTTCTTTTTTTCCTTTTTCCCCTAGTGAACATACTGCTTTTTATTCGGGGAACGCGCAAATACGTGCATGAAAGTACTTGCTTTTGCCCTGTTTGCAGCGGTTCTTCTCAGCTTGTCTTATGCCTACCAGATAGAGCAGACGCGAGAGCAGCTGCTTGCCAAGTATTATGCCTATGTGGATGCCAAGGTGCCGAAAAGCGCGCGCATGATTGTGGGCGACGAGAAGGTCAATGCATACATAGGGCAGAGCGTGATAGGCATTGAGACAAAAAGGGGCGAGCTTTACTCGTTCGAGTATGCGCCGCTGAAAAACCCGAACATCGTGATAATCGTCACTGACGAGGCTGCGGAGAAAATCGAGAACAGGACGATGGGCGTGCTTGAGGCAATCGGCAACGGGGGCATAAAGATAAGGACGTACAATTGGCTGTCCGCCTTCAAGGTGGCTGCGCTCCAGAACGCTTATTCGCTTTCAGGCATTGACAGGAGGATTACAGACAAGAGCGTCCAGGAAGAGGAGATTTACAGCACCAATTCGCTTTTCATGAACCGCCAGCGGGTGCTGGTGTGGAACTAGTTTTCAGGTGTGCGCATGGCAAAAGCAGATCACAGCGCAAGGGAAAAGCCGATTTTTAGCCAACAGGACGCGCTTGCCCTTGCCGGCGCAGCATGCATAAGCCTTCTTGCCATGTATCTTTTTTCGCACGTGCAAGGCTTGCAGGACTGGGGCTATGCCGGCGTGTTTTTCATTTCGCTTGTTTCTTCGGCAACGGTGTTTGTGCCAATGCCCGGCTTTGCAATTGTCTTTGCAATGGGCGCTTTTTTGAATCCTGTGCTGGTGGGCATTGCAGCAGGCGTGGGCTCGGGCATTGGAGAAATGACAGGGTACTTGGCGGGCTTTGCAGGGCATGGCGCGGTTTCGCGCACGAAGATTTTCAGGCAGCACAAGGAGGGCATAGAGAAGTACGGTCCGCTGGGCATTTTCGCGCTTGCCTTTGTGCCCAACCCAATTTTCGACGTGGCAGGCGTGGCTGCGGGCGCAATCAAGATGCCATTGTGGAAGTTCCTGATTGCCACCATTCTCGGCAAGACCGCGCGCTACATACTTCTTGCTTACGCAGGCGGGATTGCGTACGGCTATTGGCAGTGGGGCTAGGCTATGGAAAACTACAATTTGTCACCTTCGCTCCGTCCCGCTCTCGCAGGGCTGGTGATTGACCACGAGGCGGGGGAAAAGGAGGCATATGCTGCATTCGTTGACTTGGTGGTCAGAGGGCACGTGTCGCCTGTGATGTCCGGCGGCAAGAATGCGTTTGCGATTACAAAGGAGAGCAGCAAGGATTTGCTCGAGCATGAAAAAGCCGTGATGGACGCCGTGTTCCATTCGAAAAAAGATCCGATGGCGCATATTGACGTCGTGCAGGCGCTGGACGGGCTGGGGGCAGATGAAAAATTCCAGTCCGCGATTGCCAAGGATGCCGTGCAGGAAAGCCTGTATATGAAGAGGGAGGCAACGCTAGATTTGCACCTTATCTACCAGGCAATTGATGAAAAATATTTTGGGAAAGCCAAGCTTGTCGTCTTGGCCTATTTCCTGTGCTTTCCATTGATTTGCTTGCTTGCAATTCTCATGTTTTTTGTCACAAGCGGCATGATAATGGGCGGGCTTTTGAGCGTGTTTATGGCGTGGCAAATCAACTCGTTCTGCTGCGTTATACTGCCTTTTGGCCTTTACGTCTTGTCGCTTGCGAGCATTGTAAATGGCGCTTACCTGGAAAAGAGCGCTTATGAAAAGAAGTTCCTCCCAGAGCTTTCCACGAATCTTGGATCTGCCGAGAGGAAAAAATACCTGGATCTGTTGTCCTGGCTCAAGGAGCGCCCGCTTTCGGAAATGCGCTGGTCGAACGAGTTTTTAGGGTATTCAATCGCATTCGGGCTGCAGGAGGGCTATAAGCAATTCCCGAAGTGAAGAAACGTGCCTTGCGCGGATTGCCAGGCAGGCTCACTCGCAATTGCGCGCGTCCTCGTAGTCAAGCACGTAATTCTCGTAGATTGCGCTTTGCGAGTCAAGCCCGCCCAGGTAAGATCCGCTTGGCCAGGCGTGGTAGAAGCACCAGCGCTTCACAGGCTCGTAATTGGAGTCCAAGAAAAGCACTACGACTTCCTTGCGCACCAGGTTGTTGTTTACCGTAAGGTCCTGCCTCCAGGAAGCGAGGTCGAATTCCCCTGCCTGCAGGAGCTGGCGCACCGTGATTTGCCCCGGCTTTCCCTCCCCGCTTTTCTCGAGGCTGGTCAATTTGTTTGCAGCGTCGTCAAGCTCTGCTGCCGATGTTTCCCCGTCCATTTGGACAAGCGTGAAGGCGAACGGGGCGGTGGTGTTGTTTGCAATCGTTAGGTTCAGGAAAAGGCCTGAGCCGAACTTGTCCTTCCACCACTTGCTGATGGAAAAGTTAAATGTGAAGTTGGAGGCGTTTGCAGCGGGCGCGCTTATGTTTGCTGGAGGGGCTGCAGGCGCTGGCGGCATGGATTCGTTTGCAGCAGGCACGCTGGCGTTTGCCGGCGGAACTGGAGGGATAGGGGGCGCAACCGTTGTGTTTTCAGGCGCTGCAGGGGGCGCGGATGTTTCGTTGGGCTGCGCGCCAACCGGCACTGCGGGCGGTGATGGCGCAGGAGGCTGCCCTGCTGAGGGGGCAGGAGGATTGTAGACGTTGAAGGTGCAGCCAGAAAGCAGGAGCGCGAATGCGAGCGCGATTGCAATGTAAATGTTTTTCATGTCAATCTCCCCCTTAAACAACCGAGTGGTCGCGCTCTATGAGCGTGGCAGTGAACTTGAAGACATTGTAGATTTTGCCGTCAGCCCCAACCTCGGTGGTGAAGCTCACGGGCTTTGCATGGTAGACCAGGTAGGCGGCAGTTACGTGGTTGTTTTCGCCCATTATGTCGATTATGAAGTTCTTTTCCACGCCGTTTGCAGCCGCATGCGAAGCCGCATACCACTCAGCAAGCGCGGCGTTGTTGGAAAGCGCAGAGTTGTTGAGCTGCTTTATCACGATAAAGCCGCGGTCCGTGCCGAACGAGGTCGTCCCTGCGGATTTTATGGTCTTGCCCTGCACCACGGCGGCAATCACGCGCGTGCTGTCGCCCAACCCTGAAATTTTGGTGACTCCGCCGACATACTTGCCGTCGAATTTCATCTTGAATGTCGAGGAAATCTCGGGCGATGAGCCTCCGACCGCAAAAAGCAGCGCGGCGCACGCAACCAGAGCAACGAGAACTGCCAAAACGCGCATCAAACCACCAAGCAGCCTTCGGAATGAAGGTAAATAAATGTGATGGCGGGCGGGGAGAAAAGAGCCAGGGATTAAAATAGGGATTTATAAAAAATGGGCCGGAAGAGAAAGAAGCGCCCAAGTCTAAATTACTAAGCCCAACCTCTCACAAGAAAACACATCAGCGCAAGCCAAGGAGGAGAAGCTGATGATCTTCCCACCCGAAAGCATCCTAGACTGGACAGTCCTGGTCCTGGGAGCATACGTAACGCTTGAGAGTATTGACTTCTTGCTCATATGTTTGCTCAGATGGGCTCGAAATAGGCCAAGGAAAACAGATTCCACGTCAGGCAAGTCAAATCCACGGGAGCAGATGAATCACTTTCAAAGCAACGTTTGGTTGGATAAGAGCGAAAATAACGCGCAGGTTGATGCGCAGGCCAGACAATTACCAGACTACCCCATTCAATTACGGGATAAAGGCAATCTAAGTCCGTGTAGTGAGACAAAGAGCGTAGAAAAATTACCAGACATATGATTTGGAGGCAGAGAATACGGTACTACGATAGTTTAGGAGGGAAAAAATGGATCTGAAATGGCTCGCAATCCTGTTTATTGCCTGCTCCTTTGTTTCGGGAGCGTTAGGCTTGGCGGTGGCAGGGTTGGACAACCTGCAACTTGCAGCAGGCATAGGATTTGCCGCGCTCGTTATCCTAATGATGGTTGTCGCGGCGGTTGGAAAGGCCTTAGGGGGTGGAGTGATGAACACATGATAAAATACGCTTGGAATTATCTCATTAAGACAATCAAAAGCTACGTTAATCACAATTCCAATTACGTTATATCGCAAATCCAAACACCCCAAAATTACTTTAACCAGTGTCTTTCACGCGATATGGCATGTCAAAGAGTCCAAAAATTACCTAACCACCATTTGTCAAATAACTACGTTAACTGCCCAATGTACGCACATTTTCACGTGATATGCTGGATTTTCACGCTATATCCCCAATCAAAGCGGGAAAAAACTACTTTAACCACCTCGCCAGGCTTAGCCCAAATTCTACGCTATATACCCAATGAAAGCCGATGGTGGCGCCCAACGCACCGAAGTTTTACGTGTTGATTATACTTATGGAGGCGATTTTGATGAAAGTAGCTGTGTATGCGCGTGTAAGCACCGATAATCAAGAACTCGAGCAGCAAATTACTGCATGCAAAAGCTTCTGCACTTATCGTCATATGGAAGTTGGAGAAGTCTTCTCAGACATAATGTCTGGCACAAAGGCAGAGCGCCCACAATTCCAGGCCATGCTCAAGGAGCTTCGGGCCGGAGCTTATGGGGGCCTTGTGGTCTTCAGGCTTGACAGGTTGGGAAGAAAGAGCCGGGACCTCATTATGCTTGTGGATGAGCTTGAAGGGCGCGGAATTGCCATTTTTAGCCTAAATGAGAACCTGGACACTACCACGCCCATAGGCAAAGCGGTGAGGGACATTCTGCTTATCCTGGCGCAGTTGGAGCGCGACCAAATAGCCGAGGCGACCAAGCAGCGATTACAGGCTCTAAAGAACCTTGGGAAAAAACTGGGACGCAAGAGGATTCAGGTGGATGAGGGCAAGTTGGCCGAGCTCGCAGCCCAGGGCGCAAGCGTGCGGAAGGTTGCGCGCGCCCTGCATGTTTCGATTGGGAAGGCTGCCGGGCTTCTAAATAATGTTCAGAAAAAGGAGGATGAGAAAGCGGCTGAACATTCACCTCTGACCGATTGAACGTTCAGTAATCGCGAATTGATGAACACAAACTGGGAATTATTTGTTTAGAATTTGATGTCTTTAATTATGGGTGAAGAAAAAATAGTAACATATTCGGAGGGTAGGGGCCCGTGTTTTGCAGCAAATTGCTGTGATTTTTCTAATAATTGTGGAAATCCAATTTTAAATCTGTTCATAAGATATGCGAGTTTACGTTCGTCATCTTCTCCAGTTCTATATGTAGATGGAACGGATGGTGGAATAACAGAAATATCTACAAACACCGGCGTAACCCCTTTCTGTAGAGAACAAATCATCACGTCCAATTCTACTTCAAATCCTTCTGCATTTAGATGAGGGTAAATATCTTTGAGATGTTTGCCAGTTACGCCCCAACATCCACATTGAACGTCTGGTAATTGGACACCAAAATGCTCTTCTACAAATGAGTTTTCAAATCGCTCTTGTTTAATTCTTGATTCTGGAATACCTTGTTCACCGATCCGTTTCCCAGCTACAAACGGACCAGTCTTCAAGCCCCCCAAAATATTAAAGACGTGATTCGTGTGGATTTGCCCATCTCCATCCAAGTAAATAATATGATCATCATCAGCAATCGAATATTTTTTGATAAGACGGTGAAATTTGTTTAGTATGGCCACCCCCTTAGCCACCATTTTGCTATATCTAAAGGTCTTACCAGTCTCTGAAGATGTAAGTGTAAATTCGTCAAGTCGACTGTTTATTAGTGGGAGCTGGATCTCTTCCGATTTAAATCCAAGTCCAGTAAATTTTTTTTCAGTTTCGGGAGCGTATCTCCATTCGATTAGTGCCTTCATGCGGGCCTTTTCTTCTTCCAAACGTCCATAAACATTGGATATTGTCCAAACTAATGGCATTTGGAAACCTCACTAAAAGTCGACACTTGCAAGGCTAAATTTTCGCATAGCTTCGTAGTTGCCTTCTATTTCTAAGCATAAATTAGGATAAACTCTTTCATCTGGTTTCGCTTTTTTTGCATTTTGTTCCGCTGGAAACGGATTATATTGAGTAGTTACCTTTACACCAAACTTATCTTCAATTTCCTTTATTTTCATATCTACTAATGGAGAACCTTGCATTATTCTTACAACACTTTTCATAATTTGCATTTAAATCCCCAAACATTCCAATACTACTACTATCGTTTCATCCACAACATATAAAGCCTTTGCGACGCTCAGACGACAAAGAACCGTATAATCTATATGGCAGATATACCATATAAGTAAACCGCCTTATAAAGGAACCTTTATTCTATATGAATGGCTTGCATAGTACGGCCTTCATATAGATGTTTCCCTTCATCTATATCGCATTGATATATAACGAACTCGGCTAAACGCAGGTAGGACATCGACGTATCGATGTCCTACCTGCAACTTGTTTTAAAACTATCTTTTCAGACGATGAGAAGTTGTATAAACCTCACTTAATAGAATAAAGCTATGAGAATTGAGGATATTAAGTTTTATCTCCGAGTCGGTGGATCCATTTTGATTTTGGCTGCTGCGCTTTTCCTAATTCTCAGACTCATGGATGCATTTCCATTCAATCCTAACAACCTCGGAGGACTTGGAGTTTTAAGTGTTGGGATGGCGTTAATTTTGGGTCCTACATGTGGTCTTCTTCTGATGATATGGGCAAAAAAATTGATTCGAATATAAGCAATAACGCAGGCTATGGGCGCCAAATTGGGATGGGCGACTCTTGTTTCCTATATGTCCACGGTATCCAAATCCAATCACGATTAATTAATCTAATATTCCATTCGTCTCTTGATATAAAAAAACGAATAATTGAGATGACAGTTAGTTCAAATAAATACTTAAGTTTTGTCCAGCCCCCAATCGTTCTGTCTGTAATAATATTAGAAAACTCAAATCGATTTGGGTGTTTCAGTATAATTCGATGGATGTCATTCACAAGTTCTGATTTTCCAATATTAGAAAGAATCCTCCGTGCATGATTGTCTGCCTCAAGTTCAGTGAAAATATATGCAGAGCCAGCTATCGAAAACGAGATGATGGCTAAGACCAAAACTATCGCAATGATTACTACCACAAATATGGCATCTAATAGTGTGGGTGGGCGAAGATTAGTAAGAGCAGAAAGCAGCATTAAAAACGCAAGAAAGAGGAAGAAAATCGAAAGTAAAAGTGGTGCAACCATCGCAAATAAAGTAATTAGTTTCTGTTTGATGTTGTGAACCTTGTGTCCGATTTCATGTAAGATTACTGCTTCTTTATGAGCAAAGGTAAGTCCAGTCTCATCACAGCTTGTGCTTAGGAATACTGCGCCCTCTTTGTATTCTCCAAAAATAAATGGATCCGTTGTTTGATAAATTTTTAAGTTTTTGATCCCACTACGTCGCGCAATATCCTTGAACTCTGTCAGTGCAAGATTCTCTTTGTCATTTGCCATGCTTCCATTTTGTTTTCTGAGCATATAAACCATAATGCCCGCAAATCTCAAAACCTGTAACCCCTCCATCTTGGGGGTAAATGGGGCTAAATAGTAGGCGGTGAGAGTAATATTTATACTCCTTAGGAGAAATTTTAAGTTGGGTGGGGTAATGCGAATCAATCCTCAAAAAGAGAAGGACCGGATGCGTTATTTATACGCTATGAAAAGCCGCCTGAGAAATCTCAGGCAGAAAAGAAAGCCAGATTTCAATTCAGCCAAGAGTTGGCTTCGTTCTGTGAAAGGGGCCGGAGTTTACGGTGTCTTTGAGAAGGGAAAACTCGTTTATGTTGGTGAGACTTCGAGTTTTCAAAGAAGAATGGGTGAAGTCAAACAATTTCTCCACGTTCTTCCGAGACGAATTTTTAAAATAAAGAAAGGGCAGCGAATCACAGATAAAGATAGGATAAGAATGCGGAGATGGATGGAAAAACATTTTGAGTTTGCCTTCCTTCGTTTAAAGTTGGGGAGAAAAGAATTGGAGGAGTGGATAATCAAGCGAGATAAGCCAAAATACCAAGGTCTGGTAAAGCGATAGGGTAAAATGGACACGGGAGTGCCTGTGAGGCATCATTCTATATACGGCTTCTTCCTTTTACAATTGGGTGGTTTAATGGAAGGGAATGCCGATACAAAATCCTTGCAAACTTTGTCAAGGGTAATAGAGTCAGTATATGCCAGGGATTTTGAAGTGGCTCTGGATAAGAGCACTCCCGAGCTGAAGATAACTCTGCGCAAGGAACCGCTGCCAAAGTCAGAAGTGCAACGCATGAGGTTGGAGAACGTCCTTGAAGAGCTTGACGAGAACGATCTCAAATATAAAAAGGCTCAGGACGGCTCTATTCGCATTCTACCAATATGATTTTTTGATGGGAAATGGCATTTGCGCGCACTTTTTCACGAATTGATTGGTAACTGATGAGGCAATGCCTGAGCAGAGAAAATTACGAATTAAGCACAAAATATGCCATGTACGCGTAGTTTTTCCCGAATTGAAGGGGAAATACGGAGCTAACGTCCCACTGGAAGAACCTGAACGCCAACTGCGTTGTAAATTTTTCCACCTAAAGAAGCTCTTAGAGCACTCCAACAATCTACCCTATTTCCCTTATATATCCCTCTTTTATGATAATCACTGCCATCTGAAAGAAAAAATAAGAAGATCAATGATAGGCTGTTTGAGGGTAGAAAATTTAAATGGTAAAATGTTTTTATTGAATCTGGGAGATCTTCCAAGTAAGTTGTTTTGTTTCGAATCTCGCCTAACAGTTCCTTTCTTCGATTTACCCAACGAGCGTAAAAATCATCAGATACTCTCCACACTATTGCATTTCCATCCTTCCTACTACCAACCAACCCCAACATCTCAAGAGAAATTAAATCATTCTGTATTTTTTCATATGATGGAACACGAAGGGGGCCCCCAGAAAAAAAAGGATATGCACTCACTTTATCTCTAAGTTTATTGAGTTTCTCCATATATTCAGTCGGAGAATACTTTCCATTTGAAAAATCTTCATTCATTTTGTGATATTCTGAGAACAACGCATCAACTGGACGAATTTGTTTATCCCCATAATGTAACAAACGATCAGCATGCACAATTAGTGCATTTTGATAGGTTCTTCTCACTACTTCTATCGTAACTGATTCCTCTGAGAAAAGTAAAATATGCAGGACCTCTTGCTCCCCCTTCACCAAACTGATAGGGATGCCATCAATATGTTCTAATGCCTTTTTTTGTAGGTTTAGCGACGGCAGATAAACTGCTTCCTCTCTCCGTTTCCTCTGTTCCTCGGATAATGCTCTCGGCATGTTCGTATTTTGAGTGGGAGCCTTAAAAATATGCCATTTTTTTGCAGTTTTAGTTATAGATAAAGGTTGCACGGGGCAATAATTAGCAAAGCTTTAAATAGAGTAATTACAAAGATACCTACATGATACTAGGTGATTCGCATGGCGACTAAGTTCGTTGGTGTTATGATGGCGGAAGATTTTGAGAAAAAGCTGAGGAAAAAGGCAGCTGATGCGGGCTTTCTGTCCCTCAGCGAGTTCATTCGTGCAACTATGAGTGAAAAAATTGTTTGAAATATTGGCGCACAGCCGGTCTAAGTTTCGAGGCCTGGACCGGCTGGCGACCCCATTGTGTGAGGTGTGTGTATGGAGAAGGAAAAGTTCAAAAACAAGCCCTGTGCGTGGGCAACTCCAGGCCCTACAGGCAGCCTCTTTTGGGAAAATGGCATCTACCGTGGGGAGGATGACCAACACTATTTCTTCCTAATCGGCGGCAAGCTGCGTGCCTATCTGAAAGCAAACGTCCTGCGACTTGAATTTTCAGCCTCGCAGGTTGGAGGTGCTTCTCAATGAGTCCGCCCCCAACAAGCAATCTTACTATGGGGGAATATTCTGTCCCGATTTCGATTAAAGAAGAGGCTGAGAGAAACTTGCTGGCCCCGAACCTCCTCTATTTGATTTACAAGGAATTAGATAAGACGCACAAGCGGGACGATTTGGAGAAAATGTTTGCTTACCTTATGGTGCGCACTGCATACCTTCCAAACCCAAGGGATAGGAAATCGATTGCGCTGCTTGGAGATTCCTCGGTTGGAAAGGACAACCTCATGGACACGATTTTGAAAAACACTCCCTTTCCTGACGTTCAGAAGCTAACCAATGCAACCCAGGCAACGGTTGAGGAGGACTTGCTTGACAAGAAGATTATTGCTTTTTCAGAAGTCAATAAGTTTAGGCAGAATGGTGCAAACCAGGATTTAACTGAACAGCTAAAACAAATTGCGGAGGGTGGCATCTCGAGTCTAAAGAAAGATGCTGCCACTGGCTACAAGACCACAAAGCGTATAGTGGGCAAGCAAACCTCGACCATCTATGGGACAACCGAGGACAAGAAGGATGAGGAGCTTTCGACACGTTTCGCAACCATAACTATTCGAGCGGATCCTGAGAAGATTCAAGTCGTCAATAATGACACACTTGCAAACTCAGCAGATCCTAACGCCATTGCTAAGGACTATGAGATGACCGAGTTTAACTGGCTCGCGGTGGCTCACCTTCTACTTGCGCCGCTCGAGATTGTCTTGCCGTACAATTCAGAGCTCGCCCTTGATAGTGGAAAATACTTCGATACCACTAACCCAAGAAGCCAGCGCGACCTAAAGCGATTGGTTTGTTTGGCTAAGGCAATTGCTTGGCTGTACCAAAAACAACGCCCAATAATTGACATACGAGGGCAGAAAATGGTTATTGCCAGCCCAGCAGATTTCGTTAATGCTTTGGAGATTGGGGGGGCGTTTTTCGATATTTCTTATTTGGGGATTGATGCGCGAGCCAAGCGTCTTTTTGACTATTTGAAAGAAAAGCACCCTGGCGAAAAGGTGTCCAAGCGCGACCTGAGAGCTGAGCTTGGGATTAGTAGAAACACCTTAACCAGGCGCCTTGAGGCTCTTGAGGAGGTTGGTTTGGTTGTACTTGAGCCGCAGGGGGTTGGAAAGGATACCCTTGTCCTACCTGCTCAAAACCTGCCCAATACCTGGTCAAAACCTGCTCAAAAAAAGGAGATACTTGACAAGTTAGTTTTATTTGATGTTAAGAAGTGGTTAATAAGATACGAACAAAATGAACAGGTTTTGAGTGGGTTTTGCGCACCTATTGAGCACCTACTCTATGACGTAAAAACCAATACCTGCTCAAAAAGTTTAGGAGATATATATGGGGAAGCTCAAAACGCCCAAAACAGACTCGATAGAGTAGTATCCCCCCCTATTTTTGAGCGGGTTCGATTTGAGCAGGTCATTTCTGCATGGAAAGGCGCTGATAAACAGGTTTATGGACCGTTCGAGCCAGGGCAAGATGCCGATCTGCCAGCTTGTGAAGCCGAGGCTCTGATCAAGAAAGGAATGGCGCAGCCAGCGCAAGGAGGTCTTGCCCATGTCTAAACCTCTCCATCGCTGGCCCCGCCTGCCGCGCTCCGAAGTCTGCTGGCAGCCTGACTGCCACAATCGGGCTACCAGACGCCTGATAGAAAACAGGCTTGTACTCGGACATTATTGCCGTTTCCATTGGGCATTGGAGCGCAAAGAGAGGCAGCATATTGAGAGGGGCAAACCTTCCCCCTCTCTGTTTCATACGAATACAGGTTAGCCTGAAGGCTAATCTTGTGAGGTGATTTGAGTGGTGAAAAAAATAGATGTGAAACAGGTGGAGATAATTCTCTCTGGCAGGCCTGAGCACCTAGCAGGCATTGCAAAAAGCGTCAGAAATGTGTATGGAGTGGAAGTCGCTATCAAGGCGAGAGTATGAGTCGCAAGACTCGGAGGAGATGAAAATGGAAAATCTGAATTGTGAAAAAATTGTCCTCAAGTTTCCACTGATCGAGGAAATTGAGGGCGCAGATATGCCGACGGGTGGGAAAGCAAACAACATGTGTGGGTGGGGTGGTAGGGACTATCGCCTGGAGACATGCACGCTCAAGCTGACGAACAAGAGTGCAATCTTGCAGTATAAGAAGTTCGACATCCCCACCGGAAAAAACATGCGAGCCGAGCTTCTCCACATTGTGAAAATTGGTGTGAAAGAAGCCAATGAGTTTCTCCTGGAAAATGGAATAACCGCAAACTTTGGTGAGTTGGTATGAAACACCCTCATCCAGAGCTCATAGTGGACGTGCTGGCATGGCCCGTACTGGCCTTCATATCAATCTTCGAGTGGGCTGAGGCAAGGATGAGAGAGGATGATATGAGGCGCGATAAGATGCTCAGTGAGATTGAGGAGGGGAGGAAAAGGAGGAGATGACCATGATTAAGACGCTGAAGTTGACCATAACAATGCCTGCCAAATACAGAGAGGAAATCAAGAATATAGCAGACACCGCCAGAATAGTGTACGCAAATATCCGAGAAACACGGATTAGTATTGAAGAGGTGTGAGCATGACGACGAGAAAGAAACACAAATCTGCCTCTAACGCATGGTATGGGAAATATAATGGTGGCAAGGCTCGCAAAAAAGACACAACAATGCCGTCATGGTTCGGAATTGGCAGGTATGATAGGGGGTAGTAACATGGATGAAATCGAGATAGTCTATAAGGCAAAGCTCAAGGCAAAGGAGCGCCTGCTTGCCAAATACGGACAGGATGAAAAGGTCTTGCGTGTAATTAGGGAAGTGGCAGGCGTTTGAGATATGGTCTTGGATAGGGATGTGTTTGGAAAGGAGAGGCGCTTTGAGTTAGCGGATGCCGAATTCAAGGCAAGAACCGATGACAACGCAAAGGCAATCCGAGCATACATTGACAGCAAGCGCATGAACATATCCCCCCGCCGCCTCCTCGAGTATTACATCAAGCTCGGCATGATTGACGCACAGCTCGAGGGAAAGAAATTCATGGAGCTAAACGAGAAAGACCTGGTGAGGCTCTTTGAGAGGATGAGGAAACGGCCAGGGCATCACAACCGGCTCATCAGCACAAGGAGCATAAATAATTATCAGAAGGAGCTCCGAAGCTTCCTTCGCTTCTTGCACAGGCCCGAGCTTGCGGCAACCATAAAGCTTGAGCGTATGGATGAGCTCAATAACCTAACGCCTGATGATATGCTGATCGAGAAGGACGTGGAGGCGCTAATCAGGGCGGCAGGCACCGAAAGAAACAGGGCATTAATCGCAGTGCTCGCCGAGACCGGCATCAGACCGAGCGAGCTTTTCAATATCCAAATCAAAGACGTTAATCTTTCCTCCCAGGTGAAAACGCTTGCCGTCTTTGGCAAGAAGCGCAAGAGGCTGCGCCCCATAATCGGGTGCGTCTCTTTCATATCCGAATGGCTGAACGTGCATCCTAAGGGAGACGATGGGGAAGCCCCACTCTTTACGAAAGTGAATGGCAAGCCACTGACCTATGCCGCCGGACGCAAGATAATCCTCCTTGCCTTCGCAGAGGCGAAGATAAAGAAGAGGGCGACGCTCAAGCTATTCAGGCACAGCACGAACACCTATCTCTATTCCAAGTTTCCCCAGGAGGTAGCCGGAGCATTGCAGGGCCACGTGCCGGGCTCGCAGATGGCGAAGCATTACGTCCATCTAAGCGAGAAGCGAATATCCGAGCCCTACCTGGTAGCCTATGGCATCAGGCCCCAGGAGGAGACAAAACCCTTCCTACTGCCGAAGATGTGCAAGGTGTGCGGCCTGGAGAATAGCGCCGAGAAGATAACCTGCGAGCGCTGCAAGAACCCGCTCACTATCAAGAGCGCACACGAGCTCACCACTCCAAACAAGATGATTGATGATGTGCTGAACTCTGACAGCGACCTGATGAAACAGCTTGAGGAGAAGATAGTCGAGCGCATAATGGCGCAAGTCGAAACCAAGATGCAGCACGTAAATTACACTTTGGGGAAAAATGGGCCGGAAGAGATTTGAACTCTCGACCTTTCGATTGCTAAAGCTCCCAAAAGCCGTGAGGCTCGGGGAAGTTTATCAGTCGAACGCTCCAACCAGGCTAAGCTTCCGTTAAAAGTTGAAAATTGATTCAACGATTAATACCGGCCCCTATTTGATTGGACAGTGCTGATAATTTGCTCTTTTTAACCTCTGTGTCGAATCCTATTTCGTTCGTATAAGTTATTAAAGATTGCTTATCCCTCATTCGGAGTACAAAACCTGTGATTTTCTGCTCGTCCTTCGTGCGGACATACTTTTGGTTGACGTAGGGAGCATATGTCTTGATGCCGAAGCCCCTTAGCAGCTTGCGAAGGCATTCTAGATAGCTTATTGTGTTTGGAGCCAGGCTTTGGAACTTGTACATCGTGTAGCTTATGCCCCATCTTCCGCCCTTTTCCTGGCTGATTGAGCCTTCGCACGTGAATGAACGGCGCAGGAAAGCGCGCTTGATTTCCTTGTCTCCTTTAGATACCCAAATTGGGACGGTGTAACGCTGTTGAACCTTGTCTCCAGCAGGGATTCCGCACAGCTCAAGCAGGCGCGCCAGCCGGGCATCGACAATTATGCACCCTTTGCTTCTGCCGTTTTTACGGACGCCCCATTCCTTGATTGTTCCTTCAGTTTTGAAGACTTTTTTTATTCTGGAGTTGAACCTTTCAAGCTCTGAAATGTCGTCTGAAAAGAAGCCAATGTAGGCGTATTTCTTGGAATTGTAGTATTTCCGCACAGCAATGTGCCCATCAGTCATCAAATCTGCGGCGATAGCTGCCAGGTCAGGAGATGGAAAAAGCGGCAGGATTTTTTTGAAGTAGGCTGTTGATTCGGAGGCGTATTTCTTGGATTTGTAGGATTTTTGCAAATCCTCGATGGTGACCAACGGGCTAACATTCATGCCTCAATATAGAGGTAAAATTATAAAAAGTTAACGCTTGCGCTAGAAGGTTTTGTATTAAAAAGAAAAAAATTAAGCCTTCGCAGGCGCAGCAGGCTTGGCTTCCTCTGCAGGCGCGCTCTCGATTGCGCTGCCGCCTGCAGCTTTGAGCTTTTCCTTGGCTTTTTCGGAAAAGCTTACTGCGCGCACCACTATTGGCATTGTTATTGCGCCCGTGCCCAGAACCTTGCCGTCAAAGTCGAATGTGAGCTTGCCGTCCTTCTTCTCCACCTTGCCTGCGCGTGCGAGCTGGTCGATTTCGTACAGGTTGATGACTGGAAGCTCTGCGCGCGCGTTCTGGTTGGCAAAGCCGTACCTTCCGCCGTGCTTCATCCAGTGCCTTTCATAGACCGCGACGTATGTGAAGCGGTGCTTGCCCGTGCCTGCGCGGCCCCAGCCTCCCTTGCCTCCTTTTCCACGGCGGTTCTTGGCATTGCCCTTGCCGTGGTTGCGCGTGCCGTTGAATTTCCTGTTCCTCTTGCCTTTTCGGTTGACCATGTGAAACACCATTTAGTTTACTTACGCCATGCTCGCCAGAAGCGCTGCGATCTTGGGGTTCTTTCCAAGCGGCCCCGAGGGCGCGTACGTCTTCTTGCTGCCTCCGTCAAACCCTCCGCGCGGTGGCGCGAGGAAGAAGAACGGGAGGATTGCGTGGTCTGAAAGCGACTTGTCGGATGCTGAAATCTCCTTTGCGAGCTTTGCGATTGCTTCCGGCTTCATGCTCTCGGAGAGCTTCTTGCCGTCGCGCGTGAGGCCGCGGCGAAGGAGAAGCAGCTCAATCGTTGATTCGTCCACTGGCCCGAAGGAAACCGAGTCCTTGCAGGCCTGTATCATGCCGCGCGAGCCCTCGGTGTCAGGAAGGAGCGTGCAGGTGTGAAGCCGGTTGAGGTTGAGCGACACGAAAGTTGCCTTCACCTTGGGCGTAATCCCGCGCTTTCCCTTGAGGCGTATCAATGCGATTCTCATGAGGACACCTTTTCAGGCTGCGGCGCAGCCTTGGATTTTGATTCGCTTTCCCAGCTCTTGGAAAGCTTCATGGTGTTGAGCTGGTCGAGCGCGTCTGCAGTTGCCATTGCGGTGTTGTAGATGCTTCTTGTGTGCCCGCGGGAGAAGCTCCAGATGTCCTTCACCCCTGCCGCTGCAAGCACCTTTTTCACCACGTCGTTTGCTGCCAGGCCCACTCCGCGCGGGGCCGGCTTGAGAAGCACGCGGACGCTTCCCGATCTTCCGTTTACCGAGATTGGAATGGAATTCTTGAAGCCTGCGCCTGATTCCCAGGAGCCGCATCCAAGGGGCACCGAGATGATGTTGCGCTTGGCGTTCTTTATGGCGGACTCGATGGCCGGCTTCACTTCCTCGCTCTTGCCTGCGCCGATGCCGAAGTGGCCCTTCTTGTCGCCCACAAGCACGATGGCGCGGAACTGCATCTTCCTGCCGTTGCCGGTCATGCGCTGCGTGCTTTTCACCTCGAGCGTGTCCTCCGTCATGTCAGGGTAGAGGTGGTCCACTATTCCGCTCTCGAGGATGGGCTTTCCGCGGGAATTTATCTCCTCAAGCGAGGTTATCTGGCCGGTTTTCACCAGCCTGCCGATGTCGCTTTTCGGGATCCATTCCGGCTTGGGCTCGTCGCTGCGCCTGGATCGCTTGTTCCTGTCAAATCTTGCCATTTAGTCACCGTCAATTTATTCGCTTTCTATCTTTGCCTTGGCGGCCTTGAATAATGCCACCATGTTCTCGGGCGCAAAGCCCTGCTTCGCATAGGACGAGTAAAGCTTGGTGTACGCTGCCGCGCCCTCGCTCTTGAGCTTCTTGGCATATGCCTCAATGGTTGCGCCAGTCACCCTTGCCTCGGAAATCATTTCCGTGGTGTAGTTCGTGGAGAGCTTGGCGTCCTGCGCGCCGCGAAGCGCTGCGAATATGGTCGCGCCCTTGGAAGGCGTCTGCATGCCGACGTCAAGTATGAATGCGGTTGCGCCCTTCTTTCCTGCAAGCTTTCCTGCAAGGAGCCCGCAAAGGTATGCCGTCGGTGCGTTGCAGCGCGGCGCCCAGCCATACGCAGCAAGCCTGCTTGAGTGCACGGATGCGAGCACGGTGTCGCCCTTTGCGCTGTAGTTCATGAACTGGACGAGAACGCCTGAGGAGGACTTGCGCACCACGAGGCGCGGAACATTGCCCTTCACAAGCGCGAGGCGCTTGGCGTAGTTGGTCAGGTTCTTGCGCCTGCGGCGGAATGCCACTTTGTATACCGGACCTGTTGCTTTGCCCACAATATCACATCACAAATTTTTCGATTACTTCACCAGGAGCTTGTTGTCGCTGATGTATGTCTCCATTATCTTGACGCTCTTGAAGGCGTTGCCCTTCACCATGAGGTAGAGCTTGCGGTACACCTTGGGGTCGGTGATCTTCTTCGACTCCATGAGACCTGAGAGGATGCGCCTCTGCGCGCGCACCTTGGCGATCCACGCGTCCTTGCTGTCAAGGCGAGCGGATGGCGTGCCCCTGCGGCTGCCCATGCCTCCGCGCCTTCCCTTCTTTGTCTGGGCGCGCTTGGCCATGCCCCTCACGCGCGAAACGCCGCGCGGGTGCAGCTTGTACACCACGCCGTCCTTGATGAGCGTGCGGATGTCCTCGCGGGTAAGGGCCTCCTCGATTTTCTTTATCGAGTCGACGCGGAACTTCACCTTGGACTCGCCAACTCCGAGAATTTCGGACGCAATCCTTCGAACTGTGTTTGTTGCCATGAGTATCACATCAAATCTGCTTGTCGTGCCTGTGCTGCTGGCTCTGCTGCGCCTGGCTGACTGCCTGCGAGGACATTTTTCCCGTGGACTCTATGGTCGGAGATGCCTTGGTGGCGTCCTTTTTCTCTTCGGTTGCTGCCGGGGCTTTCTTGGCCGGGTCCTCCTTCTTCGCAGCTTCCTTTGCCTTCAGCCTGTCCTTCTTCTCGATGCGCTTTACGAATGGAGCGTATTTCTTGACATTGACCACGTGAAGGGCCAGGGAGCCTGCGAGCTTCTCGATGGCTGCGCGCTTGAGGCGGCCCACGCTTCCTGCTATGCGGATGACCACGTTTTTCAGGCCCTTAAGGTCCGCAGGCGTCTGCACCAGCACCTCGGGAAGCCCCTTGGGGTGGTGGTAGCGGATTGCTTTTGGCTGGCGGAACCCGATTGACGGCGATTCGCCCATGTACTTGATCTTCATGCGCTTCTTGTTGTCAATTCCCCTCGGGCGGCGCCATGCTATCTTTATCCTGCTCCTGCTTGAGCGCCCGTAGTTGGGGCGGAGGAATTGCGGGTGCTTTCTCTTTTTGATTGCCATGATAACCACTCTATTCCGCTATCTCGTAAAACCCGTCCTGGAAGACACGGGAGTCGCGGTTGCGGATCTTTGTCGCTGACTTGATGTTGGCAAATGTCTGCCCGACATCGTCCTTTGAAGTTCCTGTGATCGTGACTTCCTGGCCCTTTACCTCGACTTTCACATCGCCCATGATTCTCAGGCGGCGGGGCTGCTTTTCGCCAAGGAAGTTCTTGATGAGCATTTCCCTTCCTTTCATCTCGACTGCAATCGGGAAGTGGGAGAAAAGTATCTTGATTTTCTTGTGGTAGCCCAGAGTTACGCCAACGGCCATGTTCCTGATGTGCGCCTCGACGGTGTTTTTCATCACAAGCGGAGCAGCCACGTCGATTTCGTCGCCCTTGACTGCGATCTTGACGTCGGGGTGGGCAAAGTCGCGGACAAGGGAGCCCTTGGCGCCGCTCACCGTGACAATGTTCCCTGCTGCCGAGATTTTCGTTCCTTCTGGTATTTTCATCCCATCAACCTTGAAATTTTATATTCCATCGAATTTCATCAGTAAACGAACGCTATGAGCCTTCCGCCCAAGCCGTTTTCCTTTGCTTCCTCATTCGTCATCAGCCCGTTTGGCGTGGAGACTATGAACATTCCGAAGCCCGCGCCTGGCAGGTACTTCTGCTCCCACTCGTTCCATTCCGTGTTCTTGACGGCGAATCGGGGCTTGACCGCGCCGCACTGGTTCACGCGGCCCAGAAGCTTTACGCTGAAGTAGCCGTTCCTGCCGTCATCCACGAACTCGAAGTCGCCGATGAAGCCCTTGCGCTGGAGAATCTTGAGAGTCTCGCGCACGAGCTTGCTGGGCTTGACTTCGCATGACTGCTTGGAGAACATTTCATGTGTCTTGATTGAATTCAGCGCGTCTGCGAGTGGGTCGTTTGCCATATAATCCCTCAGTATTTCCTGAAGCCGACTTCTTCGCCGACTTCACGGAAGCAGCGCCTGCAGATTCGCAGGCCATAGGAGCGTATGAGGGCGCGCGCTGTCCCGCAGAAGCGGCACTTGCGCATCCCCTTGCCCTGGAACTTGTGTTCGAGCGGCACGCCCTTTTTCTTGTTCTTCTCTTTATCTGCCAATTCAAAACCTCTTTATCACGAATTTATTCTACCTTTATCGAAAGCGCTTCCTGCGCGAACGCCATTCCATCCTCCTTTGTGAGGCGGTGGTTCCCGCCGAGCTTGCCTTTTGCGTGGCGGCGGCGTGCTACGCGGAATCCGCGGCGGCGCAGCGTGACGCAGACGTCAAAGCCCATCATGCCTATCTGCGGGTCGTACTTCGCCCCGGGGAACTCGATGTACTCGGGGACGCCGAACGAGAAATTGCCCTCCTTGTCAAAGGAGCGCGCTGGAAGCGTGAATGTCTTCACCTTAAGCGCCTTTTTCAGGAACTCAAGCGAGGACGGGCCGCGAAGCGTTGCCTTGGTGCCGATGATGTCCCCCTTCTTGATGCGGAAGACGGGATTTCTCGACTTGGCGTGGGTGGGCACTGCCTTTGCGCCCGAGAGGCGCTGCAGCAGCATCTTGGCATTCTCCAGCTCCTGGCCTGCCTTGCCGACGCCGATGTTGAGCGTGACCTTGTCGACCACGATTTCCTTCATCTTGTTGTCCGTTGCCATTCCTTTTCACCTATCGAATATGATGTCAGTAATTCTCGTCCACTGCGAACAGGTATTTCCTCACTGTGATGAATTCGCCGTTTGCGCCAGTCAGGTGCGCCTCGGTGTCGTGGGACCCTGGCCTCTCGATGATCTTCTCGAGCTTTGCCACCTCGCCCATGTGCTTTCCCTTCATGACCAGGCATGTTACGCCGGGCGCGAGCTTGATGTGCGAGACGAGCTTGAAGTCCGGAAGCGAGAACACGCAGGTGTCGCCGGTGCTTATGTGCTTGTCACCGAACTGGTTCCTGCCGTCGTGGAATGCAATCGTGATCTTTCCGCCCTTGTTGGTGTTCTTGCCTATCACCTTGAGGTACTTGCGGGTCGCTGCCTCGCCCTTCACTTCCTTGGGCACGAGGCGCGCGCTGTCAAGCGACATGCGGTAGACTTTCTTTTCCGCAGGCTCGGAGATGACGTCCATCACGCCAATGGGGAATCTTGTCTCTGTGACTTTCTTGCCGTCCACCAGGAAACCGCCTGTGTGGAGTATCCTCTTGACCTCGTGGATGGATGATGCCCTGCCGAGCACGTCGCGCAGGAGAACGCCTGTTGAGATGCTCTCCGCCTTCTTGTGCGTGCCAGGCTCGGGCGCCAGCAGCCACTTTATCTTCTTGCGGCCCACCACGCCTGTGTTCTTGTTGGCGCGCATGCGGACAAAGTGGTTGGAGCCTCCTTTTTTGGACATAGTATCAACTCATATTACTGTTTCTTCTGCGCAACAGGCGCAGCTGCCTTTGCTTTCGGCGAGCGGTTTACCGCAGCCAGGCGGTCCTTCACGAATTCCCCCTCGAGAATCACGAGGCTGGACGGGTCGATCGGCACGAGCTTTTCCACGCCCTTGGAAGTGCGTGTGTGTGCGCCCTCGACATATATCTTGAGAGTGGAGAGGTTCACTTCGAATATTTTCCCGCTGTGGCCCTTGTGGTCCCCGCGCAGTATCTTCACCTTGTCTCCCTTGCGGGGCTGGATGCTTCGGCGCGCTGTGCCAAGCTTGGCGCGAAGCTCCTTGCCGATGTGCACGAACACCATTTTCCTGCGCATGTGATTGGGAGCAGTGTAGCGGAACTTGCGCTGCTTCCTTCCCTGCACGGAGTTGTTGCTTGCTGTTGTCATAAATATCAACTCAAACCACTGATGCTGCGATTGCCGCCACCTTGGGGAAGCGCGTTGCCACTTCGCGGGCAATCACTCCCTTTATCTCGGTGCCGACAGGCAGGCCTGCGTCGTCTATGATGACGCATGCGTTGTCCTCAAATGATATGCGCACGCCGTTGGGGCGCCTTAATGACTGCGCCTGGCGCACCACCACCGCGGTGAGCACTTTCTTCTTCATTGCAGCTGAGCCTTTCTTCACTGCGACCGTGATGATGTCCGACACGCCGACTTTCGGGTACATGGCGCGCTTTGCCTTTGCGCCCTTCACGCCGATTATCTGCACTATCTTTGCGCCGGAGTTGTCATTGCATATCAGGCGCGAGCCTGTCTGCAACCCTTTTGTTATGCTGCTGCCGAGTCCCTTCATAATATCAACTTCATTCCAATTCCATTTGCCTTCCGGGCTTCATCAACTTCATCTATTCTGCCTTTGCCTCTTTTGCAGGCGTGGGCGGAGGAAGCTCTGCGCGCTTCACTTCAGCCTTCTTCAGGCGCTCTGCCTCGACATCGAGGGACTTGCCTCCCCTTGCCTGGAGAACATGCGTCTTTGCCTTTGTGATTATCTTTGTTACAATCCATGCCTTTGTCTTGGAAATCTTCCTGCATTCCGCAGCTTCCACCAAGTCGCCGAGCTTTGCCCCGATGCTCTCAGGGTTGTGCGCGTGAAGGCGCGATTTGCTCCTTGCAGAGCGGCGGTACTTGGGGAAGTAGTCCAGCGTGTCAGACTCCACCACCACGGTTTTCTTCGAGCGGTCGGACACCACTGTGCCGATCCTCGTGTGCCCGCGGGTGGAAATCTCGCCTTTCCTTCCTGTTTCGATAGCCATAAACATTACCTCAGTTTCTTCGGACGGTCATATGGGCGGAAAGCGATTTTGTCGCCCTCCAGCCGCACTTTTTCCTTGCTTGGAAGCGTGAAGAGGAAAACGCGCCCCTTTTTCGGGACGATCTTCTCTTCCTTTCCAGCGAGGAATACAAACGTGTTCTTTGTTTCGTCGACCACAACCCCTGCGATTCCCTTATGGGGAAGCGAGGAGCTTTCTGCCACTTTTGCGCGAAGCCCGATGAGCTCGTGGAGCCTCAGGTTTTCTGTAGTCATCATGCGAGCCACCTACTGGATGCCTTCCAGGACAGTGATGCTTTCGAGGGGATATCCAGCGTCGGAGAGAAGCTTTTTCATCTTCCTCCTGTGGTCCCCTTGAAGGATTATCACGCCCTCCTTCACCGTCCCGCCGCATGCAAGCTTCTGCTTCAGCTCGCGGCCGGTTTCCTCGAGCTTGCCCTTGTCGATCCCTTCGACAACGGTCATCAGCTTCCGGAATTTCTTCTTGGTGGCAAAGACGCGTATGCGCTGCGTTTCCTCTTTTTCGAGAATGTCACACGCGCACAGTTCCTTCATCAGCCCGCATTTTTGGCATATTTCGACCAACAATTTTCACCTCATTTTTTCTGTTCAGTTTTTGCCGTTGCCTTGCCAACTGCTTTTGCAGCCTCAGGCTTTACGGCGCGAATACCAAGCTTCCTTTCCTGTGTGATGGTGAGCACGCGCGCAACAGAGCGGCGAAGCTCGCTTATCTTCCCGGGGTTTGATGTCCTGCCGCCCGATGCCAGCATGCCGCGCTCGGAGTTGAGCTCCTTTTGGAACTCGAAGAGCTTGGCTGACAGCTCTGCGTCAGTCATTTCCCGGATTTTGCTTTTCTTTATGATTGCCATGATATTACCTTCTGTGCCTCTGCATGGGCTTGCGCTTCTTCAGGGGCGCGAATACTTTCTTCTGCACAGCCTCGAGAGGCGTTGCAGCCGAAACGTCGTCGGCAGCCATGATTACCTTGGCAAGCTCTGGCTTGGAGCCTGACACCTTGTCTGGGAACTCGGTTCCCGGAAGCACGATTCTTACAAGCACGCCGATTGCGCCTGACTTGGGGTACGCTGTCACGTGGCTCACTGCCACGAGGCGCGCAGGCTCGCCCGCTTTGGGGATGTAGCCTGCCATGAGGCGGAAGCGCTTGCTCCTGCCGCCTTTTGCAGCCACTTTTCCTGACGCGACGATTTCCGCGCCGAGAGCGCCTGCGCCCATGATGTCGCGAAGCGATGCGTGGAGGATTGCGCGTATCTTCTTGCCCATTTCAATGAACCTGCAAATCTTCTTTGCCACGAGGCGCGGCTCGAGGTTCTGGTTCGCGGATTCCACCACGGAAATCTGCGGGTTTTCGATCTTGAATTCGCGGGTGATTGCGTCGGTGAGGTCCTGTATGCTCTTTCCGCGCTTGCCAATCACGCGCCCTGGGTTGGTCACTTCGACCGCAATCCTGGTGACCATGGGCGTGCGCTGGATGTCCACGCGGGAGAACCCTGCGCGGTCAAGCTCGGTCTCGAGGAACTTGCTCACGCGGTAGCGCGTGATTGCATCCTCGATGAATTTTCCCTCAACCTTGTTTTTGTCAGCCATTTAGTCACTCTCATTAAACGGATTTCTGGGGAGCCACTGCTTTTTTCTCCTCGATTTTCTGGGGAGCTGCTTCCACTTTTTTCGGGGGAGCCACAGCCTTTACTTCAGTCTTTACTGCTGCCTTGACATCAGCCTTCACGGCTGGTTTTGCAACATCGGCTTTCTTTGCCTCTGTTTTCTTGGCAGTTTCAATTTTCTGCTGCTTCTCCTCAAGCACCACTTCGATGAATGCAACCTCGTAGTCGTGGCGGATGCGCCTTCCCTTGGGCGACATGCGCGGGTATGTTGCGTGCTTATTCGCTGCGATGTGCACTATCTTTGTCGCGCCAAGCCCGAGCTTGATTGCGTTTGCGTCCGCGCTCTCGACAACGCCAAGGACTGCACGGCAGGACTTCACTGGGAAGCCTCCCTTCTTTCCGCCGAGCTCTTTGCGGTGGCCCTTCTTCTTGTTGTGGCGCGCGAAGTAAATCGCCTGCTTCCCCTCGCTTGCGTTGCCGAGGAATTCGAGGGCAAAGTCCGTGTCCTTGTACCGCACGTTCCTGCAGACCTCGCAGAGGTCCTTGAACGAGCAGTTCACCCTTGATATCCTGGCGCGCGCGGTGCGGCCGGTTGGCTTCTTGTTGTATCCGTAAAGCATGCAAATCACTTACTTGAGCGGGATGAACTTGGATCCCCTTGTTGCCCCTACTCCGGGCCCGCTGTGCAGCACCCTTCCCGTGGTGTGGGCGAAATCGCCGAGGCGGTAGCCGAGCTTGTCGACTGAAACGTGAACGTTCTTCCATTCCTTGCCGTTGTGGACTGCGAATGTCCTGCCGAGCCACTCGGGCACTATGACTGCCTCGCGAACCTGGGTGCGGATGATTTTCGCCTTGTCCTTCATTGCCGCGACTTTCTTCATGAACTTTTTTACCTTGATGGACTTGCTGTTTGCCACCCGCTTTAGCGCGCGGCGGGCGCGGGAGGTGAGCATGGGGAGCGCCTCGCTGGTCGAAATCTTCGAAAGCTCGTCAGCCATCTTTCCGCGGTACTTGTCAATCCTTGGCATAGCATAACCTCAGTTATCTCTTGTTCGCTGCGTTGATCTTGGCCTCTTCGACGTGGGCTTTCTTCCTTCCCACCGAGCGGGCTGCGATGTGCCCGACCTTCCTTCCCGGAGGCGCGTTGCGGGATGTCATGCTGCCGCGTCCCTTGTGGTGCTGCTTCCCGCCGAACGGGTGGCTGTAAGCGGACATGTGCACGCCGCGGTTGACAGGCCACTTCCTGTTCTGGGCGTGCTTCTTGTAGAAATTCGTGCCTGCCTTCATGAGGGGCTTCTCGAGCCTGCCGCCGCCGCATACCACGCCCATCTGCGCTCGGCAGGTGGAGAAAAGTATGAGCTGGTGCTTGCTTGGGAGCTTGATGTATGCCTTGTCCTTTTCGCGCGACACGAGCGTTGCGTACGAGCCGGGCGTGCGGACAAGCTTGCCGCCGTCGCCGGGGTCAAGCTCGATGTTGTAAATGTGAGCGCCTTCAGGGATGCTTCCAAGCGGGAGGCAGTGGCCAAGCCCCACAGTTGCCTGCGAGCCGGACTGTATTTCCCCGCCCACGCGCGCGCCCTCGGGCGCAATGAATGCCGTGGTGGAGCCGTCGGTGAACTTGACTTCCATGAGGAGTGCGCCTCTTGCCGGGTCGTCTATGAAGCGAAGGATCTGGCCGCGAAGCGCGCCGGTCCTCTCGATGCCCTCGTACTTGCGGAACGCAAGCTCGTGCTTGTAGCGGTGCGATGGAGCGCGGGCTCCAACCCCGCCCTTTCCGCGCCTCTGTTGCCTTAGCAGTTTTCCCATATTAGCACCTGAATCAAATATCAACCAATTATACAATCTTCAGTTTCGCTGCAACGTCATCCGCCTTGTAGCCTTCTTTGAGCTTCACGAATGCGCGCTTGAGGCCCGTGGGCGTTATGAGCGTGTTCACCGATGCCACCTTGACCTCGAAGAGCGTTTCCACTTCCTTCTTTATCTCGGGCTTTGTCGCCGACGGGGCGACCACGAACAGGAGGGTGTTCTTGAGCTCTATCAAGCCGATGGCCTTTTCGTTTGTTATCGGGTATTGTAGGACTGCCATAAAAATCACTGGATTTTTGCTATCTCGTCAAGCGCTGCCTGCGTGTAGATTGCGAGCCTTCCTGCCTTGGCGCCGGGCGCAAGCTTCTCGACCGTCAGGTCGGAAACCTTCACCACGTCCACGCCTGCCATGTTCCTTGCTGCGCGAATCACCGGCGAGTCTTTTGAGACTGCGATTATGACGGACTTTGGGTAAATTTTTCCGCCCTTGCGCTTGCGCACGCCTGTGCGGAGCTTGGGCTTGAGGCAGCGCGCCAAGTCGTCGCCGACAAGGGGCGAGATTGCCGCGCTTACCTGAGAGGTCTTGGAAAGCGCCTCGAATGAATTGTCAAATACTATTGGGAGTGCGACTTTCACCTTGTGGCCGCGCGCCTCCACAGAGGACTTGTGCGCGGTTGCCGCGATTGCGGAGATGAGGGCGACTTGGTATTCCTTCTTGTTCATCCTCTCGATTATTATCTTGTTCACGTGCGGCGGGTGCGCGCGCCTTCCCTTCACAGCGGAGGGGATTCTTTTTACTTTGCCGAGGCGGCCTTTCGGAAGAATTTCGCGCGGGCGGATGGCTGTTCCCTTGTTCTTGCCCGAGCCGAAGTCTTCCTTCCTTCCCTTGTAGCGTGCGGATGTTTCCATTCCAGCGCGGGGGTCGTTGCCCTTGGGCTGGTAGTGCTTGGTCTGGTCCGAGATTGCCGCGCGGGCAATCAGGTCGGGGCGCACATCGGCAGAGAACTGCGAGGGCAGCTCGACTTCCTTTGCCGCTTTTCCGTCAATGGAGTACATTTGTGCTTTCATGAGAATCACTTACTGCTTGGACTCAAGCGATACGTATTTTATTTCAGGCACTTTCGGGGCGCCTGTTATGCGGACCGCGCGGCGGAGACGGATGAGCCTCTTTTGGGGCCCTGCGATTGAGCCTTTTATCATGAGATATTCGTTCTTGACAACGCCGAAGTGGGTGAAACCGCCGGATGGGTTGATTTCCTCTGGCGCGCCAATCTTCATTATCCTCTTGTTGACTTCGGTCCTCTTGTGGTAGCCCATCTGCCCTGGCTTCGGGACCGTGTAGTGGACGTAGCCAGGGTGCCAGGCGCCCTGCGAGCCGATGTGCCTGCGCTTGCCGGTTGCCTTCCTTCTCTGCTGCGCAGTGCCGAATTTCTTCACCGTGCCCTGCCAGCCCTTTCCTTTCGTGATTGCGATCGTGTCGATGAATTCGCCCTGCTTGAAAACCTCGGACGCCTTCACTTCCTTGCCAAGGAGGGAAAGTGCGAACTCGAGCTTCTCGGCGACGTCCTTGCCGCCCACTGCGATTTCCATCCTCTCGGGCGTCTTCTTCCCGATGCCGGTCATGTGGGGGTGGGAGTAAATGAGCACAAAAATTTCAGAAGCGTCAGAAGCAGAGAATTTTCCGTCTTTCTTTTTCGAAGTTCCCAAGAACTTCAGGATTTTTTCGTCGGATGTTATGATGTCGGCGACAACTTGGCCGGCCTTGTAGCCCCTCACGCCGTAGACGGTCATGGGCGGGCATTCAAGAACGGTTGCGGATGCGAACACCTCGCTTCCCTTTGTCGGGGACTCGGTGTCATCTATATATGTAATATGAGTCATGCCGGCCTTGTAGCCTGCAAAGCCGCACAGCTTCTTTTCGGTTGTTAGCGGCCAGTGGCGGACATTGGGCACCTGCGACAGCGCGCGCTTGCGCGGGCGGAATGCCATCGAGCCTCTCTTGTGTCCAGATCGTTTTCCCATGAAAATCCCTGTCTAATATCTAACTTGACCTGTTTGCTTGCACACAATGCCAGCAATGATTCACTACGCGCCGCACACGGCGGGGCAGTGAGTGTCATCTTGCCTTTCTGAGAAAGGAAGAAGTGGGCTTATTACTGAAACAAGAGTTTATAAACGTTCCTTCGCAACGGCGTGAAACTGGGAAACACACTGCGGAGCAACATCAGAGCCGCCTCCAGCTTGCCCAGAGGTCCGTAAGCGGTTTGATTTCATCGATGCGGTTAGCCTCGCCCAATGCACTGACCACGAGCATGAAGCCGTGAATCGCGTTGGATGCTTCCGCAGAGAAACCGTCCGCCAGCGTCATTGAGAATGCCTTTTTTAGGAGCGAAACTCCCTTGTCCAAGTCGCCAAGGTGCGCATAGCTTCCGCCTAGATGGACCAGAACTATGCTCCTGTCGAGCGTGCATTCCGGCATTGACAGCATTTTCTCATAATCGGCAATCGCCAGAGAATGGTTGCCAATGCCTTGGTGGGTGGAGCCGCGCGCAAACAGCATGCGCGCCTTTTGCTCTTCGCTTGTGGAAAGTGCGATTGCCATGCCAAGAGGTGCAAGCGCCTCCTTGTACCGACCCAAGGTGACAAGCGAAGTTGCCATAATGGCGTAAGCGCGGACTGATGAAGGGTTGAAGATGATGGCTTGCCTTGCGGCTTCGAGAGAGAGCTTCGCAAGCTTCTTTGACTCAGCCTCAGCCGCTTTGCTCTTGGCGCCGTAGCCATACTGCGATTCCTTGGATGACGCGTTTGATTTTGCGAGGAGGGAATCAGCGCTGGAGAGGAACGCGTGGTGGAATGCGATGCTTGCCGGCGCTTTCATCCTCAATGTCTTGGTTTGCCCGTTCTTTTTCATCCCAATGGAAAGCCACACACCATTGGTGGCTTTTGAATTCTCTATGAATCTGTTCTTGAGATGGACGCGAAGATTTTGTATCATAAGAAATTCACCTTCGGCAAAATCTGACGCGAAGGTTATAAAAAGATGGCTGAAGTGGAAGGGTGAAAACTAGAAATCTTCCGGCATCTTTTTCGTGTACACTTTCGCCGTCTCGTCAAGCTCAGAGCCTTTCACAAGCGTTGCGCGCAACGATTATCTTATCATTTCGTATTGCTAGCAATCCAAAATGACTATCATTTTGACTTAAATCCAGACGAAATGATAGGTTTATATGCTTTTGCGGCGTTATATCCCCATGCCTAAAAGGAAACCTGCCAAGCCCGGGCGTGGTGGCGAAACATACAAAGGAGTACCTCAAGGGGTAGACTTCAGGCGCGTCGTCTTTGCCGGCGCCCCGCCAGATGCCCGCTTTGGCGTGCTGGGAGTTCGCCTCAATGCATCGGAGGAGCTTAGCGCGCAGGCAAAGGAGGAGGGCGCATCATACCCCAAGAAGCGATTTGTTTACGCCGAGATTAAACGCCATTTGGGAGAGCGGATTTTCATCGCATTGGTGGGGCCGAGAGGAGCCGGGAAAAGCACCCTCCTGAAGCAAATCCACTATCAGGCAGAAGCGTCGTTTTACGTCTCCTTGGATTCGGTCGGAACAATCAACCTTTTCAATATGTCAAAAGAGCTGGCGGAACACGGAATCCGCCTGCTTCTCCTGGACGAAATCCACGCGCATCCCAACTATGGCCGCGAGCTCAAGAAAATCTACGACTTTCTCCCCGCCTTGCAGGTTGTATTCACCAGTTCTTCTTCAATTTCCCTGCACGAAGCCACCTACGACCTTTCGCGCCGCGTGAGGCTGGTGCCGGTCCCTTCCTTCTCCTTCCGGGAATTCATTTTTTTCGCAAAAGGCGAGAATGTTGACCCGATGCCGTTTGCCGACCTTGCCAATACGAAGCGCTGCAAGACCTATTATGGAAAGAACATGCATTACGAGCCCCTTTTTGAACAGTACCTTGCCGGGGGCAATTACCCATTCGCTTCCGGCCATCGAGATATCCTCCCCCAATTCCAGAACATGCTGGACATCATCATAGAGCGGGACATGGTCCTGATTTCCCGCATCACAATGGCGGAATCCTTCGATGTGAGGCGGATGCTCACATTCATTGGCCGCGCCCCATCAGACGGCATCAGCTATTCCAGCATATCCCAGAATGTCCAAATTGCCAAGGTAAAGGCCCAAAAATATGTCGAATTGCTTGAGAAGGCATTTGTGCTCAGGCGCGTGCTTCCAAAAGGCACCAATGTTACCAAAGAGCCAAAGATTATGTTCACGCCGCCCTATCGCTTGCTATATCGGCAGTATGATGAGTGCGTTGGGGACCTGCGCGAGGACTTTTTTGTGGATGCCGTCTCGCGCCTCAACATTGGATTGGACTACCTCAAGGGAACGCGCGGGGAGAAAACACCGGACTACCTTGTGGGCGATTTTGTTTGTGAAATCGGAGGGCGGAACAAGGGGCGCGGGCAGTTCAAGGGTTTCAGCGGAAAAAACAAGATTATCTTTACCCAGCCCGGCACGCTGGACGACATGCGCCGCCCACTGTTTTTCGTCGGGATGCTCGAATAAGGCTGTCTTGGCACTGCTAGAAATCTTCCGGCATCTTCTTCTTGTAAACCTTCGCAGTTTCGTCAAGCTCCGAGCCTTTCACAAGCGTTGCGCGCCTGTTGCGCGCTGCGAGGTAGTCTGACTGCAATTTGTCGAGGAAAACTATTTCCTCCTCGGAAAATGCGCGCGCCTGCTTCTCGGCGTTCTTCGACTGCATCTTTGCAAGCACGCTTGCTATCTCCTTTTCATTCGCGTCGAACTCGAAAACCTTTCCAGCCTCCACCCACACCACGCGGCCGTTTGGGAGCGTGCGCGAGACCTCGTCCGAGGGCTTCAGTTCTGACGTGTCAATTTTTTTTTTATCAAGGGAAAAGCTGCCTGCGAAAACGCAGCACTGCCTGCCCAGGCGGGAGGTGAGATTGAGGAGTTCCTGCTGCTTTTCCTTGGGGAGGAATGAGACGTCCGCGTCCTCGCCTGCGCCTTCCTCTATGAGCCCGCGCATCGCCTCGGAATCCTTGCGGGGCATGTTGTTCAGCATGATGGTGAGGCGCGCGATGTCCTCGCGCTTCTCGTAGTTGTTCTTCACGAGCACTGCGCGCTTGCGCATCAGGTCGTATGCGGTGCCGTTCTTGCTCTTCACCGCGATGTCAAGCTCGGGGCGGGAGAACTTGTTTATTTCAGATGTGAATTCGCCGATTTCCTTCCGGTGGGGAATCACCGTCACCATGTCAAGCTCGGACAGCTTGTGCTCCAGGGGCTTTAGCTTCTCGTCCACGAGCACAAGCTCGCCCTCGACGCTGTGAAGGTGAAGGTCGCCTGCCTTTGCGCCGGTTTTTAGGAGGAAGTCGCGCTTGAAGACAAGCTCGTGCTTCTTGCGCGAAAGAACGGTGTAGTCCACCAGCTCCTGGCTCGAGATTATCACTGTGCGGTCGTCCATGCTGCCAACTTCGCGGGCAAGGTTTATATTTGCATATTTGCGCGGAGCGAAAGCTAAGGGGTGTAGATTTTGGAGAACGGGGGCGCAAAAAAGTAGGGTGTGGGAGGTGAATAACGCGCCCCCATGAGTTCTCCAAAAATATGAAAGCGGCGAATATGGGCACTTGCGCGCCCTAAAACGCCGCCACTCATTTTGGTCCGGATTTGCAAGAATCCGGAACATGGTCGCCTTGCTTCGAATTTAGCAAGCATGATTTCGTGAATTTATGACTGCTTCGTGCAGTACAGCACTGCCCTGCCCACCTGCTTTTTGTCAAGCAGGCCAAGGTCGTACATTCTTGAGAGGCGCGCGGATGCCGCGTTTTTTCCCTTGTAGCCAAACTTCTTTCGCACTTCCTCGGCGGAAGCGTGCCTCTTTTCGCGAACGAACTTCAGGATTTCCTCATCCACGGACGGGAGAAGAACCTCCTCCTGCCCTGCTGCTGCCATCGGGGCAGCATACTGCTTCTCTATCCTTGCCAGCCGCGCGTCCACTTCGGAGAACTTCGCGTCCAGCTTCTCTATGAGCGTTTTGAGCAGCCGATTCGTGCTTTCCCGCTCGGTTGCCGCAGTGTGCATGATTGCCGCGAGGACCACGGGGTCTCGAAGCTTCTGAATGTCATTCTCAAGCGGGGAGAGGACCTCGTTCCGAAGTTCCTCGATTGCCTGTTTTCCCGAGCCTTCGCCAACTCCCTCGGAGTTGCGCGAAACGCCGGCACGGCGTTCTTCGCCGACTCCGCCGATACCTTTATAATTTTCCTCGCGCTTCATGTTCCCATCCGCCTGGAACGATTGTTCCTTTCGTTGCTTGTCTTTTCTTGACAGGCACATGACAATGCTTTGCTGTTGTCATGACGTTGTCATGATAATATATATAAAGGAGTATGTTTCTCCGGCGTGGAGAACAGGCACAAAAATGACACACACGCCCTTTTTTTAAAACCAAAAATGTGATAAAATGGCATTGACCCTTGCAGAAACATCCGTGCTGATCGGGTCCGCCCTGCGCAACCACGACGTGCGCGCAATGAGGAAAATAAACAACAGGTGCGTGGAGGAAACTGCGCTCCGCTTCCAGCAGCCGACGTACAATTACGCGCTCATCACATACGTTCTTGCAAAAATACTTTCCAAGCCCCGCTACTTCAGGCAGGGGAGGGGAAAGGAGCTTATCTCGACGGTGGATAAGCTGCTCCGCAACTGCGAAGGCTTGGCGAAAACCGCGGAGTATGCTTCCCTCGTTCTGTGCCAGGGCAAGATATTAACGTCGATGGAAAAGCTGGATGATGAGGACAGGCGATTCGTGAAGGGCATTTTGCAGAAGGCGAAATTGAAAATTGCATCCACGCTGTACGCGCAGGGGATTTCGCTTGGAAACTCGTCTGAGATTGCAGGTACGGACAAGCGCGAGTTGCTGCTTTACGCCGGGCAGACCATGATGTTTGATAGATTGCACGAGAAGAAGAGCATGGAGCAGAGAATGAAGGAGCTCCGTGAAATATTTTCATGATAAAGGCATGACAGGCACGCGATGATGCCGTGGCAGCGGCGAGATGTTCTCATGATGAAGTTGTGATCATATGGCGAAAATGTCAGGGCAGTCCATTGTGTGCGATTCTTCCTCGTTAATCTCGCTTACGGACTCGTGCTTCGTGCACGTGATTTACTTCTTGAAGAAAAAATACAGCGGCCGCTTCATCATCCCCCCCTCTGTGGAAAAGGAGTGCGTGGAGCAGCCCATGCACATCAAGAACTATGCGCTCCACGCAATACGCCTCAAGCGCGCGATTGCGGAGAACATGATTGACGTGGTGGAAGCAAAGGCGCAGCCTGCTGCGGAAGAAATCAAGTTCATTGCCAACAAGATTTTCCATGTGGAAGGCACGCCGCTTCGCCTGCTCCATGCAGGGGAGGCAGATGTGCTCTCGCTTGCGCTGGAATTGGGCGTGGACAACATACTCATGGATGAAAGGACGACGAGGATGCTGGTGGAGGATCCCGAGGCGCTGCGGCAGCACCTCGAGCACGAGCTTGGCAAGCAGATTGGCATAAACGAGGAGAGCCTGTCCGCTTTTTCGCGCGCTACAAAAAGGCTTCGCTTTTTCCGCTCCACAGAGCTTATCCTGCTCGCGCACGAGAAGGGATATTTTGCGGATTACGGGGAGCTTGAGCGCGAGGCAGTGGAGGCATCGCTTTACAAGCTGAAGTACTCAGGCTGCGCAATTGGCTTTGAGGAGATAGGGGATTACGCGAGGAAGCACATCCGCGAGTAGGCAGGGCTTGGCGCTTCTTTTAAATCTGTTTCGGTTATAAATATTGCATGAACATGCTAAGTCTGAGGCTGCCTGTTTCTGCCTCCAGGGAAAAAATCCACAAAGGAGACGAGGCAAGGGTCACAAGAATATCGTGCGCAAACCCCTTCTTCAACGGCTTGGTGGAAAGGAAAGAGAAGCTTGGCTATGCCAGCACATATGAGAAGAGATATCTCTTTGCGCGCCTGGGCAGGCTGGGAGTGGGGCCGGCATCCGATTCCGAAAACGGCCAGGCGATGAGATATTATTTCTTGAGGTTATCCCATACGCTCTACCCATCCAATTTTCCGCGCGCCCGCGCACTCCGGTTCTTAGAAGAGAATGGGAGAAGCTATGGCCTGCTTTATTCTGAGCCCGTCCCTGACGAAGCAGGGTGTCTTCCCCGGAAAGAGAAATATTTCCAGGACATGCAAAAAATAGCAAAAAAGGCCAGAGAGGGAGGAGACCTTATCGACCTGTCCTTTGACCGCAGAGTTGTGAGAGATGAATATGATTGGGGAGAGCGAATCATCTGCCCCGCCATGGTGATTTTTGGGATTGTGGCGAAGAAGGCAGGCATATTGTTCGTCCACCCCGAGGCCAACTACTATGTTTCCTCAGGCGAGCCGGTGTTTTTTGAGCCGATGACCATCGACCTCGGGCTTGCGCTTTCTGAGGCGCACGCACTTGGCGGCAAAAGAAAGGAAAAGGCATTGCTGTACATTGGCCTCATAGGCTATGTTGCGCTTTCTGAATCCATATCCCGACTCAAGGGCAATGGGAAGTTCCAAGAGGGCTGGTCGAGCCTTGCTAAGCTTGTGGAAAGCAGGGATAGTGCATTCATGCGCGCTTTCCTGAAGCTCGTGAAGGAGGAGCCCGACTTTGCCAAGCTGGTGGGCAGCAGCAACGAGTCATACGTCAAGTTTGTTGCAGAGCGCCTTGCTTTTTAATTTGCCCTTCTCATTTTCTACTATGGCAGAGGAGAAAAAGCCCAAAATTGTGGTTGACAACCGCGAGCCTGATTCTGTTTGCGATTCGCTGGAAGCGCTGGGCGCGGAGATTGAGATGCGCCAGCTGGAAATCGGAGACTATCTTTTGTCTGACAGGCTGGTGGTGGAGAGGAAAACGCGCGCGGATTTTGAGGCGTCCATCGTGGATGGAAGATTGTTTTCCCAGGTGTCGGGCCTGTGCGCTGCGCTTCCGAGAGTGATAGTGATTGTGGAGGGCGACGCGCCGGAGGAGGCAAGGCTTTCGCGCGCAGCGCTTCTTGGCGCATACTCGGCGCTGATATCGGATTTTGGCTGCGTGCTTTTCTTCACCCGCTCCGCCTCCGCCACGGCAGAGATGCTTTACGCGCTTGCGCACCACGAGCAATTTGCAAAGTCGCGCGCAACTCCGGTGTACGCCAAAAGGAAGGCAAGAAGCGTATCAGACCAGCAGCGCGCAGTTGTGGAGGCGCTGCCCAATGTGGGGCCCACGCTTGCAGAGGCGCTCCTAAAATACTTCGACACCGTGGAAAATGTGATGAGCGCGCCTGAGAGCGAATTGCAGGAAGTCGGAAAGATCGGCGGGAAAAAAGCCAAGGAGCTTCGGAAGCTTCTCTCCACGCGCTACATGCCGTCCAATGGAAAAACAGGCGAAAACAGTGCATAATATAAACTTTTGACGTGTGAAAAGCGGGCAGTTCTAATTTATGGTTCCTGACAAGGTGGTAAAATGGACGAAAAAGTAATCAAAATAGTAGCAGCGAAGCTGCGCCGCATCGGCGACCAGCCAATAAACGCGGAAAAGCTCACTGAGATACGCGAGGAAGTCTACAAGGCGACAAAGACCAACAAGTTCGCATCGTTTTCAAATGTGAAGAAGTGGGTGAAGGCTGCGCGCGGATACATGAAAGCGCAGGAAAAGGCAAAGCCGGCTTCCAAGGCAAAGCCTGCTGCGAAAGCGGCAGACGCCAGAGGCGGCGCCCATTCGCCGCAGGCGAATAGGGCAAGCAAGCCCGCCAAGCTCAACCGCCGCGAGGAGGAATTCGTGGCGCCAGTGGTCCCGAGGAAAATCGAGGACAGCGTGAACTTCATAAAGGAGGAAAACGCGCCCGCATTGCCTTCGCAGGAAGTGATGCTTCCCAAGCCAACCATCGTGTTTGACAAGGTTTACCTGCAGTCGATAAAATTCGAGATTGCAGGCATACGCCAGACAATGGAGCGCGTGAGCAGGCAGCTTGACAAGCTCGAAAAAGAGCTTACCAACCACGGCGAATAAGCGCCTGTTTTTTTCTGTTTTTATTTTTCCCCTAGCGCGCGCAATGCACGTTTCTGCGCGTTCCTGCGCGGGTTTTTAACCGCTTGCATGCACATGATGCACTCTACGAGGTGTTTTGATGGCGTTTTTATGGGCATTGGTTCCGCACCGCAAGGAAAGAAAGGCGCTTGAGGGCGCGGTAAAGCCGGCCAATGCGCAGGAAAGGAAAACGCTGAGGCAGTTCGGGCGCGCGGCTTCTAATCTGCTGCTGCGAGAAACCAAGCCGGTTTCATCCGAGCACTCGCTTAAGCAACTGGAGGGCAAGCTTCTGGAAGTCAAGCCGCCTGCAAAGTCAATGATGCTGCGCGCCAACCTGACGCCGTTCGTGCTTCCAGGCCTGATTCTGAATGACAATCTTTTTCCCGTACTTGCCAAGGTGCTTATCATTGTCGGGATGAAAAAGCACAACAGCCAGGTCATGGTTTTGCAGGTGGACTACAACAAGCACACCCGCAAGCTGAGTGTGGAAATACCGTCCATGGTGCCGCAGGGAGTGCTGGAGACGAAACTGGTCAAAGCGGCCATCGACATCCTTTCCATCAAGGTGGAGCACGATGCGTACATGGGCAACACCAAGCTCGTTTTGCATGCTGAAAGGGCATGATGCGCGCGCTTTTTAAAATCGGCGCGAGAAAGAACGTCATGAAGGCAAATATTCTCTTTGCAGCGCTTTGCGCGCTTATGCTTCTTGCGCTTTTCGGGTGCGCGCAGCAGCCGCCCGCATCAGGCCCGCTTCCTCCCATGCCATCTGTCCCAACTCCGCCAACCCCGCCAGATGTGCCTGTTGTGTGGGGCAACGAGACCCAGATCTTGCCAGAGGGGCCTGAGAATGTCAATACTGCGGTGAACGAAAGCAACGTTTCTCTTGAAAACCAGACGGTTGCAGGGGAAACACCAGCAGCGGTCGTGGCAAGGAACGTTTCCGACAAGATAGGCGAGGGGGAATTTTCCATAAAGAAAATGCCGTTCGAGCCGCTGCACATCTACGTGATAAACGATTCGCACGCGGATGCCATACTTGTGAGGAAGGGCTCGTTCACCATGCTCATCGATGCGGGGAATTTCCTGCCTGTGAGGAAGCTGCTTGACGAGCTTTTCATTGAGAGGATAAACGTGCTGGTTGCCACGCGAGACGACCCGGGCGCCATCAACGGCATGGAAGACATGATTTACGGTTATGCAATCGACGAGTTTTGGGACAACAACGTGACGCCCACATCCAAGGAATACAAGGCTGCGCTTGCGGCCGTTGCGGAAAAGAGGATAACCGTGAAGCATCCCCAGGAAGGGGACAATCTCACGGTGAACGGGCTTGACATCAGGATACTCAACCCTCAGAAGCAGAGGATGAAGAGCAATCCCGACTCGGACGCAATTGTGATGCGCCTCGGGTCTGGCAAGTTCTGCGCCATGCTCCTCAACCCCACGGTGCAGGAGAGGGAAACCGCCCTGATTGGAAGGGGCTTGAAAACATCCTGCCCTGTTGCCACGTTTTTCAAGCACGGGGAGGGAAGGCCTGTCTCCTCGCTCCTTATCGAGGGGAATGCCGAGCTTACGGACGTGATAATTTCCGTGGGCGAAAACGACGACGGGCTGCCCTCCGCCACCACGCTTGCAAGGCTCGCGCTGAAGGACTACAATGTGTGGAGAACGGACAGGAACGGCACGATTGACATTTACGCGGACTGGGTGGGCAACTATATGGTCAGCGTGATGAACGCCACGGGATAGCAGGGCGGCGCTGACGCCTGGCACCATAGTACTTTTTAAACACTTTCTATCATTAATAAACACATGAAGGTTTATTACACGCCTACGGGATTCAATAAAAAACTGGCCCAGGCAGCAAAGGAACGGCTGCCAGGCACCTATGAGTTCCAGCCCCTCTCAAGATGCGGCGCGTTCAGGAGGCATTGGCAGCTGAAAAGAATCAAGGAACCAGCAGTATTCATATGGGGAAGCGGCTGGAGCCATCATGAATCGTATTATTTTACCGGCAAGAAATTGATGGCCAAGGCAATCATCGACCAGCACGGTGACGATTTGGAATATTCCAGGGGCGAGCGCGCAAGGGGCGTGAGGTGCTTCAACCATGTGTTGGCATCCGCCAGGCTGGGCGTTGAGACTTTTGGCATTGCCAGCAGCAGGACGGAAAGCGTGCAGGCGCCGCAGGACTTCAGTGAGGGCAAAATCGCAGTGAGTATTGATTTCGATTGCATCCCGTTTTTCCCGGCATCGCCAATCTGGGCACTGACGGAGGGGAAGGGTGGCTTTCCGCTTGAGGCAGTGGCAAAGTTCGTGGGCGATTGGAAGCCGAGAATCAGCATGCTGGACATGGGCGGTGTGGCGGAAAACAGCCCGGATTTTAGCGTCCAGGGCAAGATGAGGACGCCGACGCAATTCGAGATTTCCGAATACTGCTCCAGGCTGAAGGCACGGCAGCCGGTGGAGAAAGGCATTGCAGATGTCGTGCTGAACTACGCGCTTGATGCGTATCTTGCCGTCCTTGGGGCATTCACAAAAAGAGAGAATTGAACGCCCCTACGCCTTCTTCGCTTTCACGACGGACGCCATTGCCGTGAGCTGCACGCCCACTATCTTGCTGCCGTCCTCGGTGCGCGTCACGCCCAATGCGACATCGGAATTCGAAAGCACGGTGTCGTTGTGCGTCACCACGATGAACTGCGTCTTTCCGGAAAGCTGCTTTATCAGGTCGGCAAGCTTCTTGCTGTTCTCCTTGTCAAGCGCGGCGTCGGCCTCGTCGAGTATGTAGAATGGCGCGGCCTTGTGCATCTGGATTGCGAATATGAACATGAGCGCGATTAGGGACTTTTCCCCGCCTGACATGGAGTCGAGGTACTTGTCGCGGTTTTCCTCGCGCACCTTCACGTGCAACCCGCCCTCGAATGGGGAGGAGGGCTTTTCAAGTATGAGCGCTGCTTCCCCTCCCTTGAAGGCAAACCCGAAGAGCTTGCGGAAGTTGTCATTAACTGATGTGAATGTTGAGAGGAATATTGCGCGCTTCCTTGCGTCAATCTCGTCCATCATGTGGAGCACCGCGTTCTTTTCGCCGGAAAGAGATTCCACGCGCGATTTCACGTCGTCAATTTCCTTTTTCTTCTGCTCGAAAAGCTCGGGCGCGCGCAAATTCACGCTGCCAAGCGCTTCCATTTTTGCAGAGCTTGTGCGCGCAAGCTCCTCAAGCTCCGCCCTGCTTGCATCGATTGTGGGGATGCCTGAGTACTGGTCAAGCTCTGCCTTGATGTCCGAGAGCCTCTGCTCTATTATCTGGCGGTTGGCGTCAAGCGTGACCATTTCGCGGTTTTTCTTCTCCTCCTCGCCCTTTATCTTGCCAAGCTGCGCTGCAACGTCCTTTATCTGCCCTTCAAGCTCGGATAATTTTGCCATGAGCTTCTGAGAGGCTGCGGAAATCTCGGACAGGTGCGCCTCCTTTTCCTTGAGGGTTTTTTCAGCCGAAGAGATTTTTTCGGCAAACACCGCGATGTCTTTTTTGCAAGCTGAAAGCGACTTTGCAGCCTCTTCAGCCTCGGCTTTTTTCGCGGAAAGCTCGCCTGATAGCCTTTCCGCCTCCTCGTTCTTGGCAGAAAGCTGCGCCTCAAGCGACGAGCGCTGGGAGAGAAGTGATTGGAGCTTTTTCTGGGCCTCGGAGTCTGCCTTTTTCGCGTTTTCCAATATGGCAGACTGTTTTTCCTTTTCCTTCGCGTGCGCCGATAAAGATTCCTCGAGCTTGGAGGAGATTTCGGATGCGCGCTTCTTTATGCCGGCGATTTCCTTTTCAGATGCCTTGATGGCGGATTCTATCTCCGCCATTGCCTCGCGCGCCTTTTTCGCTCCCTCAAGCCGAGCCTTCTTGCTTTCCATCTCGATTTCCATGCCACGAAGCGCGACTTCTGCGTCCGCCTTTTCCTTCCTCTTTGCGGACATTTCCTCGCGGATGGCATAGAGGCTGGAGTAGATTTCCTTGCGCTCTGCCTCGATGGATGCCGCTTCTGCCTCCAGCTTGTCAAGCGCGCCTTTTGACAGGAGAGAGCCTTTTTGCGCTCCGCCTGTGATGATGCCTGAGCGCTCGAGCAACTCGCCCTCCACAGTCACCATGCGCGCCTTGCCCACGCCTGCCTTCTTGGCATTTTGCACGGTGTCGAAAAGGAGCGTCTCTGAAAATGCATACTCCATTGCCTTTTTGTAGACTGCGTCATACTTCACGAAATCTATGAGAGAGCCTAGGCAGCCTGCTGCCTTTTGCGCGCCCGCTGCTGCGCCGGAGTCTTCCCTGCGGGAAGGCATGTCAAGGGGAATGAACGTGCACCTGCCTGATTTCTGAGCCTTGAGCTTTTCTATTGCTTTTATCGCGGTGTCTGTGTCGTCCACCACCACGTAGTTGAGGCGCTGGCCTGCAGAGGCCTCGATGGCAGTGGTATATTTTGAGTCGCAGGAGACAAGGGAGGAGACTGTGCCGAATATTCCGCGCATGCCGTTTGCCTTCATTTCCTCAACCGCGCGAAGCGCCAGGCTTCCGGCTGAAGGGGAGATGTTTGCGCGGAGCGTGGCAGCCCTCTCTTTGGTGGAGAGGAGCTTCTTGTCAAGGTCTGGAAGAGCCCTGTTCAGCTGCTTTTCCTGCTCGAAAAGCGCGTCAAGGGAGCGCTGGTGCGAGAGCACCTCTTTTTCAAGCACGCCCTTCTCGCCTTCCTGCTTTGCTTCGGAGTCCGAGCCGAGCACGGATGAAAGCCGCTGGAGCTCTTCGCGCCTGCCATCAAGTGACTTTTCCTTTTCCGACACCGCGGTTTCAACGGATGCGCGCTGCTCCTTTAGGGACATTATTTCAGACGAGATGAACTCGAGCCTCTTTGCGATTTCCTGCGATGCTGCATCGGATTGGATGCCGGATTTTTTCTCAAGCTCCGCGATTTGCGAGAATAGCTTTTCAAGCTGCGAGGAAATTTCCTTTGCCTTTGCCTCGGACTCCTTTTGCGCCTTTTTTATCGATGATAGCTGCGAGTCGGATGATTTTTGCGCGCCTTCGAGCTTGGAGACCTCGCGCTTGCGCTCTGAAAGCGTGGCATTGTCGCTGCCGATGGACACCTTGATTTCCTGTATCTCGGCAAGCGCTGCCTCGCGGGAAGCGGATGAGCCGATTTTGTCCATGATGGGCTTCTTTGCAGCCTCAAGCTCGCCTATTCTTCCTGAGAGCACAGAGGATTGCTTTGCGATTTCGTCAAGCGCCTCCTTTGCGGCAGCGTGCTTCTGAACTGCGTCGGTGAAGTTCTTGTTGAGCTTGATGTGCTCGGCGTTTGCCATGGAAGCTTTCGAGCGCTTGAAGTTGGTCTGCGCGTCGGTGTAGGCAAGCGCGTCGTTCTTCTCGCGCTCTAGTATGGAAAGATTCGCCTCGCGCTCGCCAAGCACTATTGACGCCTCGGTGATTTTCTGCTCAACAGCGCCAAGCTCGCCTAGCGCCTCGGCTTTCTTCTGGTCGAATTCCGCGATTCCCGCGGTGCCGTCTATTATCTGCCTGCGCTCCTTTGCGTTCATCTCCACGATTTTCTGGACCTGCCCTTGCGCGATGATGTTGTGGCTGCCGGCCTCCATGCCGTACTGGCGCAGCTCCTCCATCACCAGTGTTCTCGTGGAGCGCTTGCCGTTTATCCTGTAAAGCGTCTTGCCTTCGGAGTTTATCGCGCGCTTTATCTCGAACTGGCGCTCGCCGTCGATGAAAAGGGTGACCTCTGCGAACTTGCAGGACGTGTTGACAAGCTCCGCGACCTTCTTTGCGCGAAGCGCTTTCAGGCTTCCTTCGCCGAGCGCAAAGCGTATGCCGTCGGTGACATTGGATTTGCCGCTGCCGTTTGGGCCTGCGAGGCAGACGTAGCCGTTGACGAAGCTTGCCTCCGCGCGCCTGAATGACTTGAAGCCTCGGAATTTCAAGCCCTTTATGTAAACCATTTATTGCCCCTCGCTGGTCGCTACTTGGGAAATTGGGCGCGAAATATTAAAAAGGGCGCGTCGGACGCGCCGGTTTCATTTGTCTATATCATTTTCTATGATGGTTATTGGATTGCCCAAATTGTTCCAGTTCCAGCAGTCCCTGCCTGCTGCCTTCCAGAACACGCGGGGAGCCCAGGCAGAGGGGCTGCCCTGGTTGTAGAAGTTGCCGTTGAGGGAGGTGGAGCCGTTGTTGGCAAGCCCGACTATGTCAAGCATGACATTGTCCATCGTGTAGCTGCCTGAGAGCTGGTCGCCAGTGCCTCCGAATATCTGGGAGGGGGAGACAAGCTTGGTGAACTTTGCGTTCTGGTAGCTCCAGTCCTGGGCGGAAGTTGCGCCGCAGGCAACGTCGCCTGCCTGCGTTGCCACTCGCCAGGTGTCCTGCCCAAGGTTGGCATAGTCCACCTGCCCTGCCTGCGGAGAGGTGATGTAGTTCCAGTTGTAGCAGTCCCTTCCCGGCACTTTCCAGAACACGCGGGGGGACCAGGATGCTGGGGAGCCGGATGCATAGTAGGTCCCGTTGAGGGAGGTGCCGGCGTTCGTCCTGCCGACATTGTCCACAAGCACGCTGCTGAATGTGTAGTCGCCGGAGATTGTGTCATTGGGGCCGCCGAACACTGCGTTGTTGGCGCTGACCTTTATCATCTTGGCGTTCTTGTAGCTCCAGTCCTGAGCACTGGTGGCGCCGCATGAGACGTCGCCGAAGGATGTTGCCACCCTGTAGCTGTCTGCGGCAAGCGCCTGGTAGGAGATGATGGTGACGTTGGGCGTAATGTTGGTGTAATTGAAGTAGCCAATCACTTGGCAGCTTCCTGAGATTACGTTCACAGTGGTGTTCGCGGATGATGCATTTGTCACATTGCAGTTGCCAGAGGCAACCCAATTGGAGAACGCATATCCTTTGGCAGGCGATGCTGAAATGGCCATTGTGGGGGGCGCTATGAAGCTGTAGGCTGACCCTAAGACGGAACCGCTTTTTGATGGAGAGGCTGAGACATTGAGGCTTTTGTAGATTGTGCTTTTGTTAGTGTCATTGCCTGTTTCGTTGATTTTGACAGGGCGGATTGGCGCGAGCGTGTCGTCCCCTTCAGTAATGCTTTCCGCCGAGCCCGACCCAAGCACCTTGGTCATGATGTTGGCGCTTGTCACCCTGTATGGGTAGTCCGCGCTTTCCCCGGCGTTCTTGTAGTACACCCAAATCTTGCCCGAGAAGTCAGTACCGGACGTCTGAGATGCATCAGGGCACTGAATCGAGTGGCTGGTGCCGGCAGTGACGTTGAAGGCGAATGCCCCCTGGCGGCCGAGCGTGTCTATCTTGGCTGCAGCTGCCGCAGGGGCTGCCGGCTGCGGGGCAGACGACTTCAGGCATGTTACGCTGTAGATGTCCACTGCGTTGTTGTTGCCGTTGAGTATGCTTCCGGCCATATACTGCGTATCTGCCCTGACCGCGATGTTGTCGCACGCAAAGCCGACCGTGTCGAACTTGCACGTCTGCGGGGATGCGAACGGATTCATGATGAGAAGGATTGCAATCACGATGACTATGACGAGCAGTGCCCATCCGTATGTCATGAGATATTCCATTGCCGCCTGCGCATGCAGGGGGCGAGAAGCGCCAGAGCGCTCAATCGCTGCCTGGCCTTTTGAGCCGAATTTTTCCAACATCAAACCACCTTATTTTCCGCAGGCATTGCCACTGGCCATCGCTGATTGTTAATGTGGGAATTGGGCGCGAAATATTAAAAAGGGCGCGTCGGTCGGATTACTTTTTCTGGATGACCGACGATATCCTGCCAGAGGTCACATAGGAGCCGCTGCATGGCAGGCTCTTGCAGTTGCTGTAGGCGAGTTCAACGTAAATTGTCCTAAAGTCGTTTGCGGAAGGCTGCACGTCCCCTGTGAATGTCTGGTTGAAGTCCATCCCCATGCCAGAAGCAATGATGCCGACAGGGGGGGTTCCGGGGTAAACATGCCTGCCTGAGGCACCTATCCCAGTGGTGGTGTAGTTTATGCTCGTGATGTTTATCGGGAAGCCCAGCCCGTTTGTGAGGCTGAACATGAGCTTGGTGTCCTGCCCTTCCCTGTAAATCACGAACGGCGAGCAGTACAGGTCGGGCTGGAGCACGCACTCCTGCGCGGAAAAGCTGTTTGCCGAGAATGCGCCAGATGTGAGAAGGTAGGCAACCACTATGAAAAGCACGACAAGCGCCCAGCCGTAAGTAACTAAGTACTCCATCGCCGCCTGCCCAAGCAGGGGGCGACAAGTTGCCGCAGGCAACTGTGTGGAGGCTTGACCTTTCGCTTCTTTCCTTGCCATGGTGATTCCTCCTCACTTAGGATATAAAAATGTGCCTTTGCCGCATGTCCTTTATACGTGCTGGCAATTACTGCCCGCACGCCTTCTGAAGCGCTGCGAAGTGCATGTCGGACATTCCTATGTGGTAGTAGTGCTTCTCGCCGAGGTGGTCGAAAACATCCATCTCCACGCCCACCTTGCCAAGCGCCATGTCCACGGACTTGCCTAGAATCTTTACGTGCGTGTAGGGCGCGCGCACGCTGTTGCCATCTGCGCGCACAATGATGCCGTTTTCGCAGATTATTATCTCGCCTGACTCGTCAAGCCCGTTTTTGTAAATGGGAATCTTCCCCTTAATCGTGCCGAACACTTCGTCCTTCATTTCCTTTGCCATGCAATCGCCTCTCTTGCCGCTTTATCGCGGGATGAATTTATGAGTGTTATGCTTCCATGCCTGCAAGCTTTGTCTGCATGCCCGGGTTTGCCTCGCCTTTCTCGACTGCGTTGATGCCGATGCTGCGGAGATAATGCGCAGCCGCGCCGGGATTGGCGTTTGCGCAGATGATTGTCTTTGCGCCCGACTCGTAGATGTAGCGCATGGTTTCCGCAAAATCCGCATGGTCTGAAAGCGGGAACGACTCGTCCACCGGGAAGCGGCTGGCAGCCGCCCAGCCGGTTGCCACCGCGGTCTTCACGCTTTTGCCAAGCGCGCTTGCCATCCGCGCGCCTGCGCTGAAATTCACCTCTGGCGGAGGAAGGATGGACACTTGCGCCCGCTTTGCCTCCTCGCTTCCTGCTTCAAGGTAGTCCAGGCGCACGCCGCACTTTTCATAAGCAGCGCACATTTTCGCTGCGCGGCTGCCCACCACGGGCGCAATTGCGCACTCGCGGTTCAGGAAGGAGACCAGTTCCTGCGCCTTGCCTGTCGAGTAGGCTCCGAATACCAAGTGCGCGCTGGTGTTTTGCTTCACGAACTTTTCCATTTTTGCAAGCACCTCATAGCGCTTTGGGAAGCGCATCTGGGGAAGGCAGTAGGTGGAGTCTATCATCAGCGTGTCGCACTTCAGAATCTCCGCAGCGCGCGCAGTGTAGGAGTCTTGGAGCGAAAAATCGCCGGTGTAGGCAAATGTGCCGCCGTCGAACTGCGCGAAAAGCTGGCGCGCGCCGAGCATGTGCCCTGCGTGGTGGAGCGAGATGCCGTCAAGCTTTCGCGCAACCGGCTCCTTGCCGCAGAGGGTGAAAGTTTCGTGAGAGGCGAACACCTCGCGCTTTTTCGAGAATGCCTCGGTGTGGTCGGAGTGCGCATGGCTAACGAAGCAAAGCTCGCCGGATGCGTCGTCAAGCGAGATTTTCTGCCCGCTTGACGTGAGGGTGCCGGATTTGAAATCGTACATCTGATCGCGCACCAAAATCGCATGGAAAAGTTAAAAGCGTGACTGCGCGCAAAACGCCTGGTGTGAATCCGCTTGCCAGCAGTAGTTTTTTATGGGTTTTGCAGCTGAGTATTGGCGGTGGTAGAATGGGTGGCTATCAAAAAGTAATAGTTCCGTTAGGCATTAGTGCGAATCTTTACGATGCCAACAAAATCGCCCGCGCCGTGGGCGGGCGGCTTCCTTCGGTGGCTTCTGACGTTGGCAAGCTGAAAGGCATTGATGATTTCTGGTCATGTAAAGGCATCGCCCTGCCAGCCAAGACTGGATATACAGGCGGAGAGATAATTGACGGCGTTTCCAAGCTTAGTTTCAAGCCGCACAGCAACTTTGAGGAAAGGCTGAGTGTGTTCGCCCACAAGCACCCGGAAGCTGCCCCTGCCATCTTGTTTAACACGCACGGGGAGCTTCCGAATTTTGAGATTTGCAGCATTGTTAGGGAAAAAAGCGGAATCATCGTGCTTCAGCCGGAAAATTCCCTTCCGATAAGGATATTCTTGGGCGAGGCGCATTCGCAGAAAAATATGCCTGACACCGTATTGCCATTGGCGATTGCATGCGATTTCACACAAACAAAGTACATCTATGCGAATGCAGTAGCGCCTAAAAATGAAAAGCCAGTCGCCGTCGAGCTTACCATGGAGCTGCTTCTGGAGCGCGTGGGCAGTGGGCTTGAAAGCGTGAAGGGCGCGCTTCGAGACGAGATATATTACCCTCTTCTCACAGCCTTTGCTGCGCTCAGGCAATTCGTGCCAGGCGATGAGAAACCTGCCTGAGCGGCAGGCGCTCATAGCACGCCGAAGTACCTTTCCTTTTCCCAGGGCGTGACCTGCGTGCGGTAGCCGTTCCAGTCGTCTTTTTGCACCTTGAGGAGCATGCCTGCGACGTGCTCGCCGATTGCATGGCGCACCACGCTGCTTTTCTCAAGCTCGCGGCTGGCCTCCTCAAGCGAGGCTGGAAGCGTGCCTATTCCGAGAAGCTTTCTCTTGTCCTCCTCAAAGCCGTACACGCGCTCCTCCACGGGCTTGGGAGGCACGAGTTTCCGCTCAATGCCGTCAAGCCCGGCTGCGAGCATTGCGGCAAAGGCAAGATAGGGGTTGCAGGAAGGGTCGGGGAAGCGGCACTCTATGCGCGCGCCCTTCCCGCTTCCGCCCAATGCCCGGGGGATGCGGATGAGCGCGGAGCGGTTTATCCTGCCCCAGCAGATGTACACGGGCGCCTCGTAGCCAGGCACCAGCCTCTTGTACGAGTTCACCGAGGGGTTGGTGATGGCTGCAAGCCCGCGCGCGTGCTCCATTATGCCTGCGATGAACTGGTGCGCAAGCTCGGACAGCTGGTAGGGATCGGCTGCGTCGAAGAAAGCGTTTGCGCCGTCCTTCCAAAGCGACTGGTGCACGTGCATGCCCGAGCCGTTTATGCCAAACACCGGCTTGGGCATGAATGAGGCGTAGAGCCCGTATTTCTTGCTAAGCGTCTTCACGGTTGTCTTGTAGGTCATCACGGAATCCGCAATGGAGAGCGCATCGCCGTAGAAAAAGCCTATCTCATGCTGCCCCTGAGCGACCTCGTGATGCGAGCGCTCGATTTTGAGCCCCATCTTTTCAAGCGCAGGCACGATTTCCTGGCGCAGGTCGAATGCGGCGTCGCGAGTGGAGAGGTCGAAGTAGCCTGCGTTGTCATGCACCTGCATCTTCTCGGGGTCCACCTCGCCATTGCTGCCTTTGAAAAGGAAAAACTCAAGCTCAGGGCCCACCTTGTAGTCAAAGCCCATTTTTTTCGCCCGCGCCAGCTGGTGCTTGAGCACGGAGCGCGGGTCGCCGACGAATGGCGTTTTCTCGTCAACGAAAACGTCGCAGATGAGCCGCGCGGTCTTGTTGCCGGTCCATGGAAGCACCGCCCATGTCGCAGTGTCAGGCACTAGGAACATGTCGGATTCCGCAATCCTTGAAAAGCCCTCCACGGACGAGCCGTCGAACCACGTGCCCGTTTCCAGCACATCCTCGAGCCGCTCCACGGTGACCTCGCACATTTTCGGCGTGCCCAATATGTCGACGAACTCAAGGTCCACGAAGCGCACGCCCTTTTCCTTTGCGTCCGAAATTATCCGGTCCTTTTCCTCACGTGTTATGTCCCCAAGCATGATATGCACCTCTCCATTGGTGCGGAAGTGGGCGATAGGTTGTATATATACTTCCCTGATGATTTTCACAACAAATAATCAAAGCTTTTTTAAAAGCTTTGAGCATATGTACAGATAAAATGCTTAAAAATAGCCAAAAGGTGGACAAATGATTGACAAAACAGACGAGGAAATTTTGCACGAGCTCCACAGGAACTGCCGCGGCTCCTACCGGGAGATTGCATCGCGGCTGAAGCTGCACCCCACCACGCTGATATCGCGCATGCAAAAGCTTGAGAAAACGCACGTTATACGCGGGTATGGGGCGAATGTGGACTTGGGAAAGCTCGGCTACGAGTTTATGGGCATGGTGCAGATAAAGATAGCAAAGGGGAAGCTGTTGGAGGCACAGGAGAAGATAAGCCGTCTGCGCGGAGTGGTGGCGGTGTACGACATCACCGGCGAGTATGACAGCGTGGCGATAATTGCCGCAAAGGGGCGCGACTCGTTTTCGCAGACGATAAAGTCGTTCCTTGCAATACCCTACATCGAGCACACCAATACGCAGGTCATCCTCAACACCGTGAAGGAGGCCTGGCAGTTCGAGGCGGTGTAGGGAAGGAAAGCGAAGAAAAACAAAAAAGAGAAAAGAAAGAGGAAAAACTGAAAGGAAAAGAAGGAGGGCAGCAGGCTCATACCGTGGGCTCGCCGGGGATATGCCCGTATTCCTGCGTTTTGGCCTTTGCATTCAGCCATGGCCACTTGCCCCTGTTCTGCTCGATTTCCTTCAGCACTTGCCTGACTGCATCCTTGACTTCGTGGCGCTCGCCTTGCTTTTCGAAAAACGCCTGGAAGGCTTTCCTGTCCTTTGCGCTCATTTCAAAATTGGGCCCGCCCCTGGCAACAAGCTGCGGCTGGCCTTTCCACGCCCCGTTGGGGGGAAACGCCGCTCCTATCGGGAAATCGCTCCACTTTTTCTGCCCCTCGGGCATTAGGGCTTTCCTGCCTTCGTTTTTCACTACGACATTCATGATTAACACCTCAAATGATTTTTGTTTTTTATCGTGCTTGCACAGCGCTTCCGCTTGCAAAAATTTTTTCAGGTGCAACCCGCACTTGCCAAGCCACGGGTCGCAGGCATTCAGCCAATAATAAGAATAAGGCCAAGGATTATGCTAACGGGGAGCGAAAAGCACGATATGCTGTTTTCGTTCGTCATTGGCTGCACCTTGTGCTTCCTTTCTCCTGAGAAGAATTTAAAAATGATGCTGAAACAGGCTATTGCTTGAGCCGTGGACCAGTATTTCCAGATTGGCTTTGTTGGTTGTAAGCAAGCATCTTCGCCTGCTCAGCCCGCGTTGTGACCATGGCAAGATGAGGACTTATGTCGGCAATCCCTTTCCGTATATCTTTCATCGTGCCCTCGCCAGGGTCAGGTTTGCCTATATTCTTCAAATCCTTTATCTTGGCATCCCTGTTTTTTCCAAGAAGGTCGACAAATGCCAGATTTTTATTATACAGTTCGCAATGCCCTGCTACGTATTTTATGCAGGAATATTTTTCCATCAAATACGCGCCAAGCCTGGAAGCAGCCAGTTTTTGCTGAGGAGTTATATGAGCCTCATCCCGCGCAACTATTTCCACGTTTATGGCTATTTCATTATAGTATTTCGCGCCATTGACCACGTTGGCGGGGGGAGCAAGCTCCTGCACCTTGCCATCCGGCAAAATCAGGTAGTGCGCGCCATTGTTGACTGCATCCACTGTTTCCCCGGTTTTTTTATCCTTGACTTTGCACTTAAAATCTTCAAATTCATTGTATGCATCTTGCGCTCGGTCCGACCCAGTCCAATGAAAAACAATCATGGAGATGCCTTTTCCATTCGGCCGAGGCTCGCCCGCCCAGTCAAAGCCCATGTTTCTAACCATATCTTTATTATCCAGCTGATTCGCCAGCAACCTCTGCCTTGCCGCATAATCTTGATCTATTGAGACATACTTTCCAAAACCATTGCGGGTTTTTAGCAACTGTTCCCTGCGCTGGCTGACGCCCCTCGTGTGATTCTTGATTATCTCATTATCAGCCATTGGCGTGAGCGCTGTTTCGTCGTCACCGCGCACAATCTTGTAGAAATCATTCTGGGAGATGTTCGTTGCTCCGGCAATCCGTGGCGGAATTGGCTGTCTTCCAGCCCCAGTCTTAGTTGTTTCTGAGATAGCCGCCGGTATTGTTGGCACTGTATCGATTTTTCGGGCCTTCATAAAAGTTGATTCTGACTTGGCTGTCTTGTGCGTTGGCGTGAAACCAAAATTTTTTGCGATTGATGCTGCCGGCGCCCCGCTGCCCGAAGGAACGACGCCGATTTGAGCAGTAGGCGGGGCGCTCTTTTGCAACGGGGCGGCAGGCTCGTCTTTCATCTTCGGCACTTGCGGCATAAATACAAGAGCATCCCCGCCGTATCTCGCAGCCGTCCGTTCTTTCGTGGAAGCAGGCGTTTCGGTCTTGCTCTCATTTCCAGAAACAAGCTCAAGCGCCAAACCAACCGTGAAATTCCTCTCCGCGCCAACCGTCCGCCTCAATTTTCCATTCGGGTTTCCACCCTCATATTTCATGAAGTTTTCAAGTGTGACAGAGTCAATGTTTTCAACGTTTGCCGCTTTCATATCCAAGATTATCCGGTTCAAGGTAAGTATGCCAGTTTTTCCCGCGCCCACTCCTGCCAAATAACGCTCAAGCACATCCGCAGCTTCACCGGCATTCCCTATTTTGGCGGCAAGCCAGCCAAGATTGTCTGCAATCTTGCCAGCCTCATCGCCAGGTGCTTCCCCGGTGATTTTGGCTTTTTTCATCCATCCTTTGATATATTCTGGTGAAATGTTGCCAGAGGCAAGCCTGCCTGCAATGGCCTGCGCGCTTTTTGTGTCAACACTATTTCCAGACATGCAACTCCCTCTTATTTTGCAGTGGCGCGCACCAATTCGGAGCGGGCCTGCTCCACCTGCATTCGCGCAACGTCCTGCTTCTTCCTGAAGTTGGGAAGCAGCGAGTTTGAGAAGCGTATTGGGGAGAGCTCGTCGTAGATTCCGCTCATCAGGTCAAAATAGTGCGAGGCTGCGCGCTTGTCCCCGCGCTTGAGGCACTCGAGCATTTCGCGCCTAAGCTCGCCCACGAGGTCGCAAAGCCCAAGGAGGTAGGGCTCGAATGGCATGCCAAGCTCCTTCCAGCCTGGAAGCGCCTTTTTCTCAACCGCAGCCAGGAGCAGCACAGCCTCGGCGATTTCCTGGTAGGGCTGCTCGAGAAGGTACTCGAACTGCTTTGTCTTTGAGAATGGGGAGATTTTCTTGCGCGCGGAAGCGATTTCCGCCTTTGCCTGCTTGATTTCACCTGCATGGAGCATCTTTATTCCATTGGCGCAGTGGCGCACTATCTCGCGCACGCTGCCAAGTATCCTGTCCTGCTCCTTCTCCCTCCGGGAGAGCTCGGAAACAATGAGCGAAATCTCTGCGCTTATCTTGGTTTTTGCCATGCTTAGGGATGGTGATACAGCATTTAAAAATCCCTAAGGAGAAGATAGGCTCATGGATATTGTCGTTCTCTCGCTTGGCGGCTCGCTTGTAAACCCGGGCACGCCTGATGTGCAATACGTTGCTTCGCTTGCGCGCCTGCTGCGCGGAATGAACTGCAAGTTCGGCATAGTTGTAGGCGGGGGGAAGCTCGCCAGGCAGTATGCCGATGCTGTGCGCAAGAAGGGCGGCAATGAGTTTGAGGCTGACGAGGCTGCCATCAAGGCGACGAAGAAGAATGCGCAGATAGTGATTGACACGCTGAAAAAAGATGTCAACGCAAAAGTGTGCGAGACATTTGATTCCGCGCGCGCGGCAGCGAAGAAGCACAAGTTCGTGGTGATGGGCGGCACCATACCAGGCATAACGACTGATTCTGACGCCGTGCTTTTGGCAGAGTGCCTGGGCGCGAAGCGCGTGCTCAACCTTTCCAACATCGACGGTGTGTATTCCGACAACCCGGTGAGGAACCACAACGCGAAAAAATTCCACAAGATGAAGTACGAGCAGCTCATCGACCTTGCCGGCAAGAACGACATGAGGACGGCAGGCACGCATTTTGTATTTGATTTCCTCGCATGCAAGCTCATTGCGCGCTCGAAGATAGAGGCGCACTTTGTCCATGGCAAGAATCTGCTGGACGTCAGGAAGGCAATCGACGGCAAGCCGCACGGCGGAACGGTCGTGAAGTGATGCTCAAGCATTCGGAGCGCACCAATTCGTGGAACATGATGATGCTTGCGCCAGGCAAGACATCGTCCGAGCATGCGAAACGGGATGAGCTTGGCTTTGAGGACGGGCTGGAGAATTTCGGCACTCCGATTCTGATGACCTACCTGCCGCTCATGCTTCTTGTATTTACCCTGTCAGGCAACATGGAGCCGGTCTACCTTGCAGTGATTCTTTTCAGCCTTGCCGCCACCACGTTTGGCATATTCGTGGTCTCTTTTTCATTCACGCTCATGGCGCACTATGTGGCTAAGTTCCTTGGCGGGGATGCGAAGCTGGGAAGATTGTACTATATGGTGAGCCTTGCAGCTGCGCCAACATTCGTCTTTACAATCGTGATCAACATCGCAGTGATGCTGCTGAAGTCCATAATGAGGGCGAATTCCTTCTCGATTGCCTCGATAGGCATGCTGCAGCTTGCAGGCGACGCGGTTGCAGTCTCCGTGACGCTTTACGGCTTTTACCTGCTCACGCTTTCCATTGACGCGCTTTACAAGTTCGGGAAGCCAAAATCAGTTGCCGCCTGGCTTGCGCCCACCACCGTATTGATTGCGGCAGGCGCGCTCTTGTTCATGACCGTGCTCCTTGACCTGCTCAAGTTCCTGATTAAGACGCTGTGAGGCGGCAGAGCAGGAGCACTTTTAAAAACACTTCTCAACACATTTGCCGCGTGAGGTGGATAAATGCATGCTGTCGCTCCGAAGTTCAAAGTAATTGATGTCCCGTTTGAGAAAGGTTCGATAACGCCAAGGCTTGCAGCAGCGCATTTCTACAAAAGGCTGCCCCTCATATCGAAAATCTACCCGCTGCTGGCAGATGAAAGCAAGTGGGCGGATGGAAAGCCGGTAATCTCAAGTATAACCCCTGTTTTTGCCAGGATGATAAGCGGCATGTCCATGGTTCCGCTGCGCGAGAAAATCGAGAAGGACGGGAAGCGCCGTTTCCTCACCAGCAATTGCAATGACACTGTAGGCACATGGCGCCTTGAGATTCCTGAAAGATACCTCAACGAAAAGATGCTGGAGAAGGATTACCTGCTGTTTGCAGTTGAGAACGGAGTTTACACGATTAAGGAAGGCAAAAACGCATGGTCTTCCATCCTGGAGGATGAAAATGATATGAGATTCCTCCAGTTCCGCACATCGGCAACCGCCAAGACAAGCACGTGGAGCGCGATGGCAGGCCATCTTTTCAAGGGGATTGATCGGGACTATCCTGTGACGCTGCATGGCGGCTACAAGGAGATAAAAGGGTACGAAAGCTTTGTGAACATTGTTACAGTGGGCGCATCATACATGATGAGCACTACAAACCCGCACAGGAACGTCAACCTGAACCCGAACATGACCATTGCAAACGGCGCGATAGAACTTGAGGGCTGAATCTACCTACTTATCCTCTTTCATCTTGCACTGGCGCACCACTATCCCCGCCTCGTGAAGGAGCGACATGGGCACGTCGGACATGGGATAGTCCGCGTTGTACACCACTTCCTTTATGCCAGAGTTGATGATGAGTTTCGTGCAGAACAGGCAGGGGCAGAACGTGGTGTAGATAGTAGAGTCCTTTATGGAGATGCCGTGGTAGGATGCCTGCACGATGGCGTTCTCCTCGCCGTGCGAGCACACGCACTCGTCAAGCTTGGTGCCGCTGTCCGCAAACGAGTTGCAGCGAGGGCAGCCGCCCTCGTCGCAGTTCCTTATTCCGCGCGGCGTGCCGTTGTAGCCCGTGGAGATTATCCTCTTGTCCTTCACTATCACCGCCGCAACGTGGCGCTTGATGCAGTTTGAGCGCGTTGCGACCACGCGCGCGATTGACATGAAGTATGCGTCCCAGCCAGGCCTCTTTGACTTGAAGTCTGCAGAAATGTCGGAAAGCAGGTCGTCCACCACTGCGTAAAGCTCGCGGAACACGCTTTCATTTTCCAGCTTCTTGGTGGAAAGCGCGAACACCTCGGTTAGCGACTGGCCGAATTCGTCCTTGCTTGTCATTTCCGCCTTGTCGATTATCTGGAAAGCTTCGAATGAGCGGGGGTCGCCCTCGCGCCTGCGCTGCTTCATGCGCTCAAAGCGCACCTTTGGCGATGCTGTCACGTAAACAAGCGTGGTCTTGCCAGTTGCAAGCAACGCCTTTGCCTCCGCGGGGTTCCTGATGGAGTCTATTACATAGTTCCTGTCAGGCAATAGCTTTGCAATCGTCCTTTTGGCAAGTATGTCTGCCCCGAAGTTCCTGCGAAGCTCGTTGCCCTTGGAAATGAGCGCCTCGCGCGTGATTTCCTTGCCCTCGTTCGCAAGCTCCTCGCGTATGGCGTCGGATAATGAGTAGTAGTAGAAGCCCTTTTGCACCAAGTAGTCGGCAACCGTGCCCTTTCCCGCGCAGTTCTCGCCAGTAAGACCGATTATCAATGCCATGAGAATGACCTCCCGCAGAGAAAGTGCCTGGGAAGGAATAAATAGTTACCCTTGGGCAGCCGAATCGCGGCTTTTTTCCTTTTCAGGAATCCTTTGTTTCAGGGCAATCGCAAGGCCATCAATGCTGCCGCCAATTTTGGAGAATGCGATCTTGATTGTCATTTCCTTTTTGGTTTCACCGTCCTTGAAGACAATTTCCTTCAGCTCGCAAAAACCAAGCCGCAAGCCTTTAGTCACAAAGAACCGGATGGACGCGAAGGGGATCGTCTTGCTTTTCCTATTAAGGATGCCCCAAGTGGCAACCAGCCTGTCATCATGCACCTCAATCCCTATTATGGCAAAATCAGAGAGTGCAACTCCGAAGATTTTATTTTCCACAAAAGGCGCATTTGCATATACTGCGAAGGTGGTATAATGGTCGTCTTTGTTCATACCATCAGCTCAAGCAGCCGCTTGATGTCCGCGATGTTCACCACCGGCTTTCCATAAGCCTCGCGGTCGTCGCTGATGCGCGGGCAGGCAGTGTTTATGTAGGCGCCGAACTTCAGGAAATTCGCAAGCGCGAGAGGGGAGAATTCGTTTGCCACCAGTATTTCCGCGCGCCTGCCTTTCTTTTCAAGGAGCTTCCTTGCCAGCTGTGCGCCTGCGAGGTTAAATTGCCCGTTCTTTGTTGAGAGAAGGATGCCGAAAGTGCGCGCTTCGGACGCTGCCAAGATGGAGCCTTTCCTGCGCTTTTCCTGCTTTGCGATTTCATCCGTTATCCAGTAGGCATCCTGGAGATGCGGGTCTGCGCATAAGACTGGCTTGCCCGCGGGAATGCCTGTGGGGTGGAATTTGCCGCCTCCAAAGTAAACTACAGTGTCTGCGCTGCGCGCTTCGCCTGCGTAAGCTGCAGTTCCGTCGCATCCCAGCACCTGGCCAGCGTGGCGCACGTGCGCGCCGCCTTTCCCTAATGCAACCGAGAAGCCTTCCGCCTCAAGCGCAGATTGCACGCGCGCTGCGTTCTTCAGGTGCTGCACAGGGAAAACAAGGGAAAGCTTTTTCGCACCGCTCTCACGAAGAAGTGACGTTGCTTTTTGAAGCATCACGCCAGTCGCCTTCCAGTCGAGCTCTGCAAAGTAAGGGACGTATTCCACTTTCAAGCCAGGCACGCTCACGCGCGAGAACTCTGCGTGCCCGTAATGGATGAGCTTTTTTGCCTTGATTGCGCGCGCCTCGTCAAGCGCGAGGTCGCATGCTCCGTAGCATGCTGCTGCTGAGAGGAAAACCTCGTGCCCCTGAGAGGTGAGGCGAGAGGCGTAGAGAAGCGCCTCCTGCTTGAGGCCTTCTGGGAACTGCAATAGAATCCTCATGGAATCACTTTACCCTCTTTGCGCAGCCAACATTGAAAATGGACAGGGGCACTTCCTTGTTTTTATCAAGCTCTGCCCCAATCCACTCCAGCACCATTTTTTTAGCCTTGAAGTAGTCTTCCTTTTCCACTTCTGCGTTGCCAATGGAATATTGTTTGTTCTTGGTATTGAAGCAGAACATGGAGTTTTGCATGTTCTCCACGTTGTGGCAGAAAAGCGAGTCCGAGCACTCGCGGGAGGAGTCCATCTCAAGGCAGCGGCGGAGATTTACCCCGTCGAAGCACTTGAAGCAGAATTCCGAATGGAAAACAAGCCCGCTTCCGAAAATGTGCTCCGAGTTTCGCGGCCAGGCATTGTAGCCGCAGCACTTGTCGTGCGATGCCACCACGGTGCGGTAGCAGTCGGTGGATTGCGAGCCCCACTGGCACGCCACCAGGTTCCTGTAGGTGCCAAGCCTGCGCTCAGGGGGGAAATAGGCAATGCCCTGCAATATTTCCACTGCGTTTGAAAGCGAGGCGGATTCGGCAAGCTGCTTGCCGGAGTTGAGCTTCTCGCCAAGCGCGAGGGCTTCCTCCTGCGTCACCACCCTGTTCTTCGGAAGCTCCTTGAAGACAGGGTAGTTGGAGCCCTGCAGCGTGGCGCCGCCGAGCACGGATTTCGAATCATGGGTCACCATGGTGTGCGCAGACAGCCATGGGGCGTATTTGTCAATGCCTGAAAGCTTCCTCCCAAGCACGATGGAAGATGCCTCGCCGAACGCCTTTTCCAGGCGGGACTTGTCCAAGTCGCGCGCAGCGCATTTGAGCCCTTTGACTGCGGAAAGCGCCTGCGAGTGGTCGGCTTTGCCCATGTTGACAAGCTCGATGAGCGAAGGCAGCGTTTTTTCCTTCGCAAGCTTTTCGCGAAGCTCGGAAAGCAGCTTCTTCTTTATGTCGGCGTACTTGCCGCGCTCAAGCGCAACGTTTCCGATGCAGTGATTCTTGCCGATGAGGTTGAAGCAGAAGATGCAGTCGCGGCAGTCCTCAAGCCCGTAGGAGTAGTACGAGTCGGAAGTGTTGCCGCAAATCCACGCCTCGAAATCGCGCTGGTTGCGGTAGACAATGCCGCAGCGCAGGCAGTGCTTGGTGTCCCCGCCCTCGTTCGTGCCGAATATGCCCTCGGACAGGCGCATCCACTGGGAGTATGCCACGTTCTTGCAGCCCGAAATCCTCACGGACTTGTAGACATAGAAGCTGTCGGATATTTCGGACGAGCTTTCGATGAACTTGGAGTTCCCGATGGAGATGTTTCCGCAGTAGTGCGCGCGCTCCTGAACGGCGGAAACAAGCGAGTCGATGTCCTTCATGTCATTTATGGAAATCGGCTCGAAATTTTTTGAGAAGTCGACCTCGTCCATGCTGATTGCCTGCGAGCCTTCGCAGTACTCGCCGTTTGAGAAGACGACTTGCTTTCCCGAGATGGAGGACTTGCGCGTGAAAAGAGGGTCGTCAAGGCCCGAGAGCCATTCGGAATACTCGTCCAGCCCGCCCACTTCGCCCCCAAGAATCATCCTGCACAGCGTGCGCCATTCCTTGTCAAGGTGGCGGTAGGTTTCTGTTTGTGCTGCCATGGTCTGCCCTTCATGCCCGCAGTGCTTTAAAGCGGCCAACGCCCTCACTCGGTGCAGGAGAAGCTTATCGCCCTGCCGTTGTTAAGCTCGTCCTGCTCGTCGACCAGCCCATCGATGTCGATTTTCCCGCTCAGCGTGTGCGAGCCTGCACTGCTGCAGGTGAAAGTTATGGCAGCCGTGCTTGTTGCGCCGGGCTGCATGGACGGGACGTCCACCGTCCCGATGAGCACGCTGTCGACGTAATAAGCGGTCTTGGTGGCAGGACTTGGCGCGGTGCCGGAGTTGTAGTTTGTAATCGAGCCGTTGCTTATCTTGTAAAGCGACACTGAGTTGTCGATTGTGATTGACTGCAGCTGCAAGTCTGGCTTGCCCTGCAGGGCAGCTGGCTGCGGCGGCACCCCGTCCACTGGAAGCACGTTGGAAGGCGGGCTTGGCGGAGTTGCGTTGTTCCCGGGCGCAGGGGGCATTGCCGGCGGAGCCTGCGGCTGCTCGCCTGTTGCGGGCGGTGAAGGAGGAGCTGACGGGCTTGCTGTGCAGCCTGCAAGCATGAGGCAGACCGCTGCGACCAGAAGAATTCCGAACCACTTCATCAAAAACACCCCGTTGCTTTTTCTGTTTGCTTTGCTTTCGTAAATTTATTTTGCCTTTGTAATATTAACCATCTTTATCGTGAAAACAAGCGTCTGGCCTGCAAGCTCATGGTTGAAGTCCACGCTCACGTTGCCGTTTTCTATCGCAGTCACCTTGCCGGTTGCGCCGCTTTGCGCGTAGATGAGCGCGCCCACCTGCAAGCCTGACGAGTTGCCGATGTTGGCAAGGGGAACGGTGATGATTGCATCCGCGCGCTTCTCGCCATATGCCTGGTCGGGGGAGAGCGAGACTGTCTTTTCCTCGCCGATCTTCATGCCCACGACGGCTGCGTCAAAGCCGGGGATCATCTGCCCTGCGCCCACTGTGAATGAAAGGGGCGCGTAGGACGGGCGGAGGGCGAAGCCTGCTTTCTGCGCCTCCTCCTTTATGCTTGTGTCGAAAAGCGTGCCGTTCGTAAGCTTCCCTATGTAGTTCACGCTAACTGTGTCTCCGTTTGCAGCAGCAATGTTCTTGTTCACGATATCACCTATCACTGATTTGTTTTCCAGTTCGACCAATGGCGCGCCTGGCGCAGCCGCAGGCGCCTGCGCCCCTTTGCCAGGGGAGGCGCAGCCGAAAAGGGCAGCAAAGAGAATAAAAACCAGCGGGATTGCCAGCATGCTCCTGTAGTCCATGGTATCACCTTAATCCTCGACATCGCTCTTGCGCTCGGAAGCAGGCTGGTCCGCCGTAAGCTTTGCAAGGCGCTTGAGAAGCACCTTCATCTCCGCTGATGCCACGTTGCGCTTCGTCCTCTCAACCGCGTCGGGGTTCACGGACATGCTGGTGATTCCCATTTCCACAAGCTTCTCCGCAAACTCCGGGTAGACGGACGGGGCTTGCCCGCAAATCGAGCAGGTCACCTTGTTCTCGTTGCACACCTTCACCACGCGCTCTATTGCGCGCAGCACCGCCTCGTTCCTCTCGTCAAATCCTTCTGCGAGCGTGGCGTTGTCGCGGTCGATTCCGAGTATGAGCTGCGTGAGGTCGTTTGAGCCGATTGAGACGCCGTCTATGCCCTCTGCGCAGAACTGGTCGATAAGGAAAACAGTGGATGGAACTTCCACCATAATCCAGAGCTTGAAGTCGCGCGTGTGGTGCATGCCCTGCGCCTTTAGCATTTCCTTGATTGCGCGAAGCTCGCCTATCCTTCTCACGAACGGAAGCATTATCCAGAGGTTTTTCATCCCGAATTCCTCGCGCACCTTCTTTATCGCCGCAAGCTCGAGCGAGAACACTTCGGGCTCTGTGATGTAGCGCGCGCAGCCGCGCCAGCCCATCATGGGGTTGGATTCCGCAGGCTCGAATTCCTCTCCGCCTTTCAGGTTCCTGTACTCGTTTGTCTTGAAGTCGGTTGTCCTGTACACCACCGGGCGGGGGTAGAAGGCGGTTGCGAACACGCGCATCTTCTCTGCAAGCTTGTCGGTGAATTCCTGCCCTCTCCCCTCCTTTATCATTTTCTTCGGGTGCTCGCCAATGTCGCCTATCATGAACTCGGCGCGCAAAAGCCCCACGCCGTCGCAGGGAAGCTTGGAAATCTTTTCCGCAAGGTCCACTTCGGCGAGGTTGACGTATATCTTTGTGCCGGTCACAGGCACCGTGGGCGCATACGCTGCCTGCGCGCCAGCTGCGGATGCGCTGCCTGCTGCAGGCTCCTCTTTCTTCACGTCCGCCAATCCTGTGTCGCCATCGTAAACTATGCCCCTGCTTGCATCCACCGTGATCATCTGGTTGTCATGAAGCACAGTGGTCCCGGTCTTGGTGCCCACAATGCAAGGTATTCCCATCTCGCGGGAAACGATTGCTGCGTGGCAGGTCATTCCGCCCGAGTTTGTCACGATTGCGGATGCGCGCTTCATTGCAGGCACAAAGTCCGGCGTGGTCATGTCGGTGACAAGCACGTCGCCTTTGAGCACCTTGCCCATTTCCTTGGGGCCGGAAAGTATCTTCACCGTTCCCTTGCCGATGCCTGGCGCTGCGCCAAGCCCGCGGAGTATTATCTTGCCTGCTTCTGCCATTTTCACACCTCCCTGTGCCACTGGCGCCGCAATCACTGCCGGCGCACTTGCTGCAATGCTGGTAATCGTGCTCGCCTGCACTGCCGGAAGCTGCTGCGCGCTTTGCGCGGGCTGCTGCCTTTGCTGTTGCGGTGCGCCCTGCGATGGCTGCGGTCGCTGCTGCTGAGATGGCTGAGCACTCTGTTGCATAAGAGGCGTGCCGGCCTGCTGCCCCTGCTGCGCAGGAGGCGTTGCTCCCCCCACGCTCTGAACGCCGGAAAGCGCGCGCTCCGCATCAGCCTGCACCTCTTTCCTAAGCGTGGTGATGGGGCGCGACTGCACGATGAATATCTTGTTGTCCGCAACCGCCCACTCGATGTCCTGCGGCTTGCCATAGTGCTGCTCGATCTTTTTCCCAAGCTGCGCAAGCCCGATGATCTGCTGGTCCGTGATTTTCTGGCGGGACTGCATGTCCTCGCGCACGTTCATGTGCGCGTTCTTCTCGTTCACTTTCACAAGCATCCAGGTCTGCGTTGCAACTTCCTTCACGTCCATCTTGAACGTGTTCTTATCCACAACATAGCGGTCAGGCGTCACCGAACCCGACACCACCACTTCGCCAAGCCCGTACGCGCCCTCGATGGATATCTTGTTCCTGTCCTGCGTCATGGGCTCCACTGTGAACATCACGCCTGCCTTTTCAGACTGCACCATTTCCTGCACGACTGCGGCAAGGCCCACCTTGAGGTGGTCGAACTTGTTTTCCGTCCTGTAGTAGATTGAGCGGGGCTCGAAAAGCGACGCCCAGCATTCCTTCACCATCTGCACGCAGTCCTCCGCGCCTTTCACGTTGAGGAAGGTGGACTGCTGGCCTGCGAACGACGCCTCGGGAAGGTCCTCGGCGGTTGCAGAGGAGCGCACCGCGACGTATGGCTCCCTGCCGTTTTTTATCATGCCTTTGTAGGCATTCAGTATGTCCGTGCGCAGCTGTTGGGGGATTTCGCCTGATAGGATCTTGGTCTTTATCACGTCGGATGCCTGGTTGAGCTTGTCATTGTCCTCGGTGTTCAGGTCCGAGGTCATTTCCGCGATGATGCGCTCTATGCCGTTGTGCTTGATGAAAAGGTAGTAGGCGCCAGCCGTCACCACAAAGCCGCCAGGCACGGGCAAATTGATGGAGGACATCTCGCCAAGGTTTGCGCCCTTGCCGCCCACCTCTGCCAAATTGCTTTTCCTTATCTCGGAAAACCACATAATGTTTTTCATGAGCCCACCCCGGATAACCAGTGCCCTAAACACGCGGAGTAGATATTAAAACCTTCTGAATAGAAAAACAGTGATAGCGGGCTCGTAACTCAGCTTGGCCTAGAGTGTCTGGCTTTTACAGAAAAGCAAAACTCATATCCGATCGAGGATAAAGATAAGCTGAAGAAACCAGAAAGTCGTGGGTTCCGTCCGGAAATCGAGATTGTTTGAGATTCCCCGACGCCCAAAAATCCCACCGAGCCCGTTTTTATTATTATGAAGTTTCGTCGGAGGGGGTTACGGAAGAACCTCAAACCTAGGGGGAACCGAAGGTGCCCCCTGGGTTCGGACCGAGCCCGCTTTTATTTTTGTTGGATGGTTGCATGAACGTTGAAGAAGTGTTTCCAGGCGTCTATCTTGTGGGCGGAAGGCTTGCAACAAAATCATTAGCCCCGGGCTTTCGCGTGTATGGCGAGAGGATTGTGAACGAGGGAGGGGTGGAATACAGGATGTGGGACCTTCAGCGAAGCAAGCTTGCGGCTGCGATGTACAAGGGCATGAAGGAGATGCACATAAAGCCGGGCTCCACTGTCTTGTACCTCGGCGCATCAACTGGCACCACGCCGTCGCATGTTTCAGACGTTGTCGGGAAAGACGGCACAGTATTTTGCGTGGAATTCGCGCAGCGCTCCATGCGTGAATTGCTTACCGTGTGCGAACGGCGCGAGAACATGCTTCCCATAATGGGCGACGCGCGCCAGCCCCATGAGTATGCGGAGATGCTGGGCACGGACAAGGTGGATGTCATCTACCAGGATGTCGCGCAGCCAGACCAGGCAGACATTTTCATAAAGAATTCGCAGATGTTCTTGAAGAAGGGCGGCTGGGGAATGATTGCCATCAAGAGCCAGTCCATCGACGTCACGCGCAAGCCTGAGAAAATATTCGAGGAGTTTGTGGCACACGTGGGAAGCGAGATGGAAGTCGCGGACCAGATTGACCTGACGCCTTATGATTTGGAGCATCTTTTCATTACGGGGAAGAAAAAAGCCTGAAGTTTTTTCCTGAAGCAAAACGCGCCAGGCTAAGGAAAGGAAGCAGAAATCAAGTCGTGCTGGGATCGTTGTCAGACTTTTTCTTTGGCACTGATTTTAAGTCGGCATAGCCGCTCTTGCTCCCGGCTGGCGTGCCAAACGCCTTGTTCATAAGCTCAACATATTTTTCTAAGAATTGCCATGACGAGGACTCGTCATTGCCCTTGTAGTACATGCTTAGAGTTGCAAAAACAAGCGCCAGCTTTTTTGCAGTCTCATTATCGGTGATGCCCAGGTCTGCGCAGAGGTTCTTGGCAACTTTGTTGAAATTAACGACATTGTCAAGAGGAACAGCACTGTAGTAAACGTACAGGTGGTTGAGTGAGTATCCGGGGCCAGGATATTTGCTCATCTTGTCAACGTTAACCTTGTTGGCAAGCCAGGGGTAAACCGCCATTGCCCCGTATGAATTCATAAGCCCGCCCACAGAGCGCTTGTTGTCTTTTGCATCCAGATAAGCAGAATAGAAGTCACTCGACGGGCCAAAAAATTTGGAGCTCGAATGGGATATTTTATGAGGAAGGTAAAGATTGATTGTTGTGAGGCTCGCCATAGCCTCGCTATAGCTTACTTGATTTCGTATCCACCACTGTTTATCAAGCTTGCCAGACACGTGCCCCCTCTCATGCATTCCAGTAGTTATTAACGCGGGCATATCAAGCTGCAGGAGAAGGGAGCTGCCTATTGCAACAATCGCGCCATATGGGGCTGCGTTGCTGGAATCGCTATTATCTATTAGCGCCAAGGCCCGACCAGGATAAAACCAGCTGACGATTTTCGGAAACTCCGACTCGGCATATTTCACGCCCACCCAAAAGTCGAACAATGCCTGGACCTCATTGGCCTTAGGCGCCCTAAGAATCGGCGTGCCATTCTCCTCAAAGTATTTTGTGTCTTTCAATTGCTCCTTTGCTTCTGCCATTTCTTGCTTGAATCTATCGAGAAGATCGGGGTTCTTCTTGACCCAAGCAAGGAAGAGGTCAGCCTGCTTTTTTATTTTCGGAATGGTTTCATAGTCGCTTTTTCTTGGAAAAGCGGCTTTGCCGCCGCCATAGTATTCCATGAGCTTATTTTCAAAAAAAGCATATGCGCTGCTTTGACCGAATGCAGAATGCTTCAGGATTTCCTGCTCAAGGCTGGCCAAGCCGGAGGCGAAACCAGTGTCCGTCTTGCTCTTCATTGCACTTATCTGCAGCAACAACATGAGCATACCCGAATGTTTGTGCAGAGAAAGAATTATCAAGCTGACTTTGTTTTCACCAGCAAAGTGAGCGGGCGCGGCTTAATGTTACAAAGGTATATATACTCCCACACGCATAACGAGAGTAAGCATAAGGTGCTAACCATGAGCGAAGGAAACATAGGCATTGACGCCATTTCGCGCGCGGTCAGCACTGGCTCTAATTTTAACAGGCACTTCTGCTACCAGTACAAGCAGTAGCTTTTGGCTTGCGTGAAACACCTAATTGCGCGGGCTCCCGGAAAAACTCTATAGCGCGGCTCTTTTGCTCGTTTTGCCTGCTTGCGCGGTAAGTTTTGCACACGACAAAATTAACGTGAGTCAGAGGTGTTTGGAATGACGAGTGTTCAAGTTTGCATGAAGAATGCGATTATCGCAGGATTGGAAGGCGGCCTTCAGCTCGAAGGCGCGATTGGAGGGTGATGGCTATGGCAAAAACACCCATCCAGCCGCAGGCAGCCAGGGGCGCGATGGAAACCGTGCCTGCACAGAAGGGGCGCCCGCGCGCGCTAACCGAGCCTGAGATTGTGGAGGCGCAGAAGCTCTACTGGGAGGAATGCATGCCAGTGAGGGCGATAGCTGACGTGCTTGCCGTGTCGCACATGACAGTGTGGCGCGCAGTGAGCACTCCGCCTCCGCTTGCGCCCTGCGCGGGCGGGCAGGAGAATTGAGGCGGTTGCATGCAAGCAGCACATGCTTCCCTAGCGGAGCATAGGCAGCAGCTTGTGCTTCCGCGCCAGCCCCTCATCATCTGCCGCAGCCTGCCAATGCCAAAGGTGGAGGCGATAATATTTGACATGGACGGCGTGCTGGTGGATTCGAGGAGGGCGGCGGCAGCTGCGCTTGCCGCTGTTGCGAGAAAGGAGGGCGCTAATGTGGAGGGCATTGCCATAGGGGCTGCGCTCGACAGGGGCAACAGCGCAGCTTCCATTGTGGCATGCCTTTTGCCGCACCTGAATGGCAAGCCTGGCGAGCTCGACAGGGTGGCGCGGGCATACACGAAAGCGTCGCTTGGCAATATGGGAATGATTGAGAAGACTGCGATTGCCGCCTGCTTGCCCAAGCTTTCCAAAAAATTCAGCCTGGCAATAGCCACCAACCGCACAGAGGATGCCGCGCTTGAGATACTAGACAGGCTGGGGATGCGCGCGTTCTTCGGCGCGGTGATGACGCTTGCCGACGCGCCTGCGAAGCCGGATCCGAAAATGGTGGTGCTTGCCGTGATGGCAATAGGCGCAAGCATCGCGTCTGCGGTTTTCGTGGGCGACAAGCCAAGCGACCATCAGGCCGGGAAAGCGGCTGGCGTGAGGACGATAATTGTGGATGGAGCCCGGGGAAAAATTGGCTGCCTGCCTTTCCTTAACGAGTTTGGGGAAAACAGGTAGGCAGCAGCGAAGGAAAAAAATCGAGGTGATATTGTGGAAATGATGGCATATAGGGAAACTGCAATGAGGCATGGGGACAAGTGGCTGAGGAGAAGAGAGGCCGGAGTGAGGCAGCATTTGAGGAAGGGAAAGGGCGATTCCGCCGAGCTTTCAGGCAAGCTTGCGATGCTGCTCGAGGTGAGGGGGGAGAGGCAGGCGCTTGCAGGGAAGATGAGGGAAACGATTGGGAGGTTGGAGGTGACTAAGAAGCAGTTATATGGCATGGAAAAGGCGATTGAGAAAGAGATTGCGGAATCCGAGCCGGTCCGCAGGAAAAAGGAGGTTGAGGCACGGCTGGAAGGGGTGATGCGGGAAATTGACGAAGCGGCAGGGGCAGCATACAAGCTGATAGTGATACAGAAAAACGGGCTTTCTGCCAGCAGGGAGGTGCGCGATTTCTGGGGCAGGCTGCTGCCTTAGTTCCGGGGGTATTTCCGCCTGTTGGGGAACCGCTCTGCTGCCTGGTCGCGCTTCCTTTGCTTGAGCTCCTCCTTCACGCGGAGCTCCTCCTCAATCTGCTTGATATTCTTGACAAGTATCTTGTGCACACCGCTGCCGTACTGCATTGCCTTTTTCTTGCGGTCAATGGCGTCCTGGGGCATGCCTAGCTTCGCTGCGATTTTCCTGAGAAGCGGCTTTTTGTTCTCGAGCGTGCCCAGCCTCTCGGAGAGCGGCATGGCTAGGATGGCATCCACGAACGGGGGGTAGAGGAATGGGTATGCCGCGCGCATGCCGAAGTTCTTTGCCACCAAGTCCTGCGCCTCGCAGTCGCCGGAGGGAAGCTCCTTTATCTCTTTTTTCAAAAGATTCTCAAGCTTCTTTCCCTTGTACTTGAAGAAGCGGTTGTAGCCGATGAAAAGCTCCTCTGCGCCCGAGCCTGAAAGAATCCTCCACTTTCCTGCGCGCGCGGCCTCGCGGCAGCACTTGAACACAGGCACCATGAGCTCGACCTTGTTCAGTTCGCCTTTCCTTATCTTGTAGCATTTCTTGTAGACCGAGATGATTTCCTGCTCGGTGAGCACCACTGACTTGTGGGGAAGGCCGAGCTCGGCTGCGATTTTCCTCGCAGCCTCCAGGTCAGAGCTTCCCTCCACGCCGGCGGTGATGAGAAGCGGGGTGGTGAAGCGCTTTGCCACAGTGGCAATCGCAGTGCTGTCAATCCCGCCTGAGAAAAGTATTGCCACCTCGCCCTGGCAGTTGTTGCGCACGCTGTCCACGAACAATTCCGATAGCCGTGTTACTTCTGAGTCTGTTACCATATCCTCAACCTTCCGCCAATCCTTCGCGCTTTAGCTTATAAAACGTACCTGTGCCGCGCGTGAAAATGGGCTCTGTAGAAAACCTCAAGGGGCGCAGCTGAGCCGGTCTTCCGGCTCAGTGAATAAACCAGTACCTTGAGCATTGCCTCACGCCTCTGGAGGTTCCAGAGGCGGCTTTTCACCTCTTCACC
>Ga0074195_1000593_pt1 | contig 66533 bp, 94 predicted proteins | sample EPASupsiteHSE623_FD_64525 | JGI IMG/M metagenome (GOLD analysis project Ga0074195, IMG submission 64525) | Bioremediated contaminated groundwater from EPA Superfund site, New Mexico - Sample HSE6-23 | ecosystem: Environmental > Aquatic > Deep subsurface > Groundwater > Contaminated ...
CGGGGAACTTTGGCAGTGAATCCCGTGGAAGCCGTGGTGAGTGTTCCCAGGTCCGTGGTGGAGCCGGTCTGCTCAAGATAAATGGTCTGATAATTGCTTGCGTTTGCAGCGGCAGTGGTATCAGCACCAATGCTACACGTTACAATGGTAATGTCGTTTCTCGCTCTGAACAACGGATATGTATATGCGTCATTATCCCCGGCAACGTCACCAATACCAACGGAGGCATGACGAGTAGCCCATCCGGAAGTAGTACGGATAAAACCATCACTCATAAGAGCGAATACTTCCGTACCGTTGAGGTAATGAGCGAGAATATCACGTCCATTACTTACATCAAAATCGAAGCTCGGCTCGTTACCACGTCCGGTATCGAGTAGTATCACACTGGTTGCTCCCATTAAATTATATCCTCCATATCAATGTTGGTACCTTGAAATGAAAAGCATCGAAATTTGGTCATAAGAAAACGCCTTGGCTGCCTTGCTGGATATTACCCAGCGAGGGTATATTCCACCAGGAACGTAAGCCCGCTCATTGCTAACCCAGCGGATGCTTTTGTGAATGTCGCGTAAAGGTATTCATCCGCTCCAATAGCAGCGTTGGTAACGGCTCCCATTGTAGTCCAGGTTGATTGAGCCAGACCGGGATTTGCAGCAGCGGTCTGGTAAGAACATACTCCCCCATCATCGGAGGAACGTTTAACGGCAATGGTCTGCCTGTTTGTACTTCCATCCGCAGTAGCCGTATCTACCGCAACGTAGATATTGGTAATCGTAACCGCTTTTTCAAACCGGATAAGGAACGGGGTAATGGTATCACTATCCGCTACAATATCCCCATACTGGATAGAAACGGAGCGTTTGGCATCACCACCACCAGGATCAGGGAGACCGTTGGCATCAATGGAAAACACTTCGCTGGACGCTTTGTCAAATTCGATAAAGTCCCGAGCAGCACCCGCACCAGCACCTTGATCATTCCGGATGATCGGACCAGACCCAGGAGGGTTTACAAATTTAAAAGAAGCTCTATCAGCCATGTTTACGCAACCCCTTTCTTTTTGTTTTTCTTTTGCAATTCCAATTTAGCGGCTTTCAACACCACTGGGAACTGCGCTATGAACAACTGTTCTTCTTGTGTAAGTGTTCCATTCACAAGACCATTAACTAATTGTAATCTGGTTTTCAAGGTACTCCCTCCTTCGTACTGTGGTAATACGGTAGTAATCCACTCTTCCAGAAATTAAATCGTAGTCATATATGATACCCCCTGGAATAATATCATATATATACCCATCGAATAAAATTTTGTCAACCTCGGTTATTGGTTTAGCCATCACAAAAATACCTGAAATGTAAACGTCTTCCCCTTTGGAATCCCGAACAACTTTCCCTTCCTTGTTGATGAATATACATGGAATATCATCACCGGGAGCATATTGGTATTTGTTCCAGGAATCCATTGCCGTTTGTCCAGTCGCAGTTGTTTGCCTGGATAATATTTTACACGTAGTATTGAACAATGCATCAATCATATTACGTAAAACTCCGGAGGTTTGGGAATGGGGGAAAGTAATCGTAACAGATGAGCATCAGAAAATTGTAATGTGTATCCAGTGGATGGTCCAACGGCATCCAACATAAGTGGATTCTTATACAAGTACAATGCAATACGGGCTTCCGCATTTTTCACCAACGGGAATGTATCAGCATACAGACGGTGAGCACTGGTATACCCGTACGTGTATACTACGGTAATGTTATCATGTCCGTACGGTAATCCCTCATATACCCGAAGGGATCCTTCATCATGCCGTATCTCATAATCCGTTTCTTCCACAAGAGCTATATCATCAATAGTAAGGGATGTTACGGATATGATCGGGGGAGTCAAAAACAAAAACCGATCACCCGCACTTGTACCGGATAGCACCCGTGTTTCAGTGGTGGAAGTCCACCGGTAGGGAGTATACCGGTGGATCTCCGCTTGTGCTGCATCCAATACATCTTGTGGTATTGTCACCCGTGTAAGGGCTTCGGCTTGTGCAATGCTACAATAAGACATATTGGTTCCTTACTTTATGAAAATGGGGTAAATGTAGTCCCATAAGAAAATCTTACCAATGAAGTCAGGTAATTTTGTTTTTTGTGGTCCGGGTCTCCATTCGATTGCACCAATATCAGGGGCTTTGTACAATTCTTTGGAGTAGAAGTCAATCGTAAGTCCAACGGATGCACCACGATTAATAGCCGGGCTATTCGTTTTCAATGAGAAGTTTGAGTACGGATTCACGAACATAGGGTCTCCAGATATACCGTTTGCTTCTTTACCGGATGTGCTTTTTAGATTTGCAAACGTAGCGCAGTACGTACCCAACCACATAGCGTAAGATGTTCCATACCAAAGGTTGTAATCCATTGTAATGTCCTCAGGATCATTCCACGAAGCCAAGTATAACAGATTGCTGGTGGCTTCGTTCTTTCGGAAGATGTTGTTTTTGATCACAAAGTTGGTAAGGTTCCCGGACGTTCCAGCATTCTGTTGCATCATTAAACAATTAGAGTTGTTCTTAACAGGACGTTGTGAATGGAACAACTGCCCCCCTGAATTGTACGTGGTATTATTGAGAATGAAAATACTATCCATCGTACAACCGGCTACGGAATTAAAGAACTCAAAATTGTATTCACAGTTGTAAACAATGTTGTTATTGAACAACAGATTGTTGGCAGTAGATGAACCAGACGGGTTCTGCCAAGATATACCCGCATCAAAACATTCAAACACGGTATTCCTTCGTACCTTACAATTGTTGGTGGATTGGATAAACTGTATACCATTTCCATAGAATGTGGAATCAGTACCACCTTGTTTACCACCACCAAGATAACTGAATACACAATCCTGGATGGTTACATTGTTGGTAGCACTGGCATTGTATCCATGAGCACCACCAAACTTTACGGAAAGGTTTTGAATGATCAGATTACTCTTGCTACCACCACTCAAAATATCCTTATTCAATCCGGCTTCAATCGAATCATACGCATTGCCGGGATTGATAGTGGAGTACATCCATACGGTACTATCCGCTTCTTGGGAATAAAAATCACCTTGTTGTGTGATATTCACTTTATTCCACTTTTTCGTACCAACGTATGTACCACCATTGAAGAATAAGGAACCCACATCCGGAGTGTTTACATGAGCATACCAGAAGCTTCCGGTTTCAGTAACAATCCTTGCGGAATTGTCCAACGAAATATCATCCCAATACGAAGTCCACCCTGTACCCGTAGCAGGTTGTCCGAAACGTATTTGAGTACAATCATTCGTTCCCGTATTAAGTCCAGTTACCGCTATGGCTACCGCACCATCGAGCCAGCACGTAATCTTTCCAACGGTAGCAGATTTTACCCACATCAATTCTAACTTATGCCAAGCACCCGTTGATACAACCAACGCATTCCCAGCACCCCCGGAACTACTCGGGTCATTGTAGTACTCAATTTGTCCCGTGGTGTTATCCGTACCACGAAGGTAAATAGTCATCAAACGAGTTGGAGTTCCACCATAATACAGGTTCAATACTTCGGCTGATTGTCCACCGGGAGTATACAAGAACACGTACCCGCTAAAGAACAGTGTATCGGTAGCGGTAAATGTTTTTGCCAAGCATTCGGTACTGTCCATCTTTACAGAGTATTGCCCTGAATATGATTGGAACGTTGTATCAATAGGAGTACCCACACTGGTATATGCACTTATGTACGTTGTGGGCTCGAAACTTTCACCATTGATAATGTTCCCTAAATCGTACGTACCGGATGAACTGTATGTCCATAGCGATGAATCCGATAAATCCATTGAACCATACAGAATAGGCAATGAACCAACTCCGTATGCTCCGTATACAATCGGATTTGCAGTAGTACCATTGTTGGACAAAGTCAAGTATTCACGCCATGAACCACCACGGCTAAACAAAATACTATCACCAGCAGCAGGGGTATATGCGTTGACTTTGGCAATCGTAGCCCATGCTTCATAGGGATGGATACCGCTGTTATCATCATCTCCATACTGTGAATCCACGTAGTGTGTTTGCAGCATCCAAATCGCAAAAGCCCCATTGGATTGATCAACGATTGTTGAATCATTCTTTGCATACACCTTTACCAAACACGTATTAGATTTCACAGACGGAATGGTCCAACTGTATGACTTCGCAGTTGCACTTACGGACAGATTAATTGCTATCCAAGATGTTCCTGAATTCGTGGAATACCACAATTTCACGGAATCACCAATAGTTGACGTGTAGTCCCAGTTGATGGATATGGAAGAACCCGCTTGGTATGTTTCACCACCATTTGGATACGAAAGCGTAAGTACAGGTTTGGCAGGAGTAGCCAACGTATACGAGTTACTGTATCCATACGTACCAGCAGAATCAACGATGGCTTGCCATGTGTATGTTACACCGGGAGTCAATCCCCCAATGGTTTTTACCGTATCCTGCTTTCCAGTAAAGTACGAAACCAACGACTTTGTAGCGTACGAATATACACCAAAGTTGGTAACGCTTGCAGAATGGTGAGGAGTCACATGGACCTTCAATGAATCATACCGTACTGCAGTCATAAAGAATCCAGTAGGATCATTCACTTTCGGAATGGTAACGTACCCACAAAACGCTCCCTTGTCATACTTCACACTTTGGGATTTTATCAGTACACTGGCAGGCCATGAACTCAACGGGTCCAATCCATAATCATACGGAGCACCAAGGGTCACACCCGAATCAATACATGCAGACGCTGCTTGTAATGTCAACGTAGCCGGGGGAGATGTAAATAGCGGGTCTCCCCATGTAGACGAAGCATCACTGGAGCAAATGTTCTTCCAAGCACCTATACTCATGGAAGTAGCATTGGTTGTGAAGTACACATTTGAAGCAGCACGGTAATACCGATTATACCCGAATGTGTTCAGTGCATAATCTCCATTGGCGAGTGTGAAAAATATACCTTGATTGCCTTCGGAAACAATATTGTTTTTGAACGTATTTCCACTTATCGAACCAGCACCATTTGTAAATAACACACCTGTATTATTACCGTACAGTGAGTTATTGTATATGGTATTGTTGTTACCAAGAGCAATATTTTCCATTGAAGCGGTAGGTGTTCCATACACATCAATACCAACGGCATTCGAGTAGAGAACGTTGGCAATGATCACCCCGTAATTACCCGTACGTATACCCGTACCATTTTGGTATACTTTGTTGTACTTGATGGTATTCCCAAGCGTGGAACTACCAATTGCGCTGATACCATACGAAGTATTTCCATATACCAAATTACCATCAATGGTATTCCCGGTGGCTTTGTACCGAACGGAAATTCCTACGTAGCAATTTGAAACCGTATTGTTCTTGATGGTATTCGTAATGGCAGGGTAGCTCATTGTGTCATACGATGAACCGATTGCAATACCCGCACCATCGCTTACATTGGTGCTCTTACAATTTGAAATCGTACAATTCTGTATTGTGTTGTTTGTGGATGTTTTTGCGAAATAAAGACCCACAGGCCACGAACCAACCAAGCAACTATCCACTACACAACCATCAATTGTATTGTAGTTACTGTTGGTAACATCAATACCCGAAGTGGTAAAATATTTGATGGTTAATCCAAGAACTTTTACATAGCTGCTATTGACCAGAACAATACCATTGTTCAAAGTGTTACCACCAATAATTCTCGGAGACGAACTTGTTCCATACGTAGTGATCACAATGGGACTACTGGCAGTACCAGTCAAACCAGTTAACGAAAGGGATTCATTGAACGTAGAACCAGTTGCTATGTATAACGTATCCCCAGGATTATATATGTGACCACTGGCAGTAGATAAGGATTTCCATGCAGTAGATACGGATGAACCAGAAGCCGTATCATTACCCGAATTTGAAACGTAATGACCAGACGGAGAAGAAGGATTTCCTCCACCCGTATAATATTCAAACGCTCCCATATCGTACACACTATTTTGTGGTAAACCCGTACCATCACCATCGTACAGATGAAAATATGGATTACCACTTACATTCATTCCAGCATCAATACACGGGGAAGTTGAAAGTAAATGGAAATTACCATCAGTTACGTTTACAAATTGTGGGTCTGTTATTTTACTGTTTATATCCAGCCCATTTGTACCGGGGGATGTGGAATATGATCTATATGCGCTCCAAGTCATGCTTGGCTGATCGGGTACACCCGTACCACCACCACCATACGCAGCAAAATACGTTTGGGTATTGTACCAATTATTATAGTTAATACGTTTACCTTGCGATGTGCAAAGACGTATATGCCGGTAATAGTTTGCACCAGGATATGCAATATTATTGTACATGAAGATATTACCGTACGAACCAGCGGAGTACCCAGTAAGAATAGCGAAACTGTAATAGTTATTGTATGAAACGCAATTGATAAAGAATATGGAATCCGCACATGCACCCGCACCCGTACCGAAACCGGTATCTATACCAGGGCAATACGGTACATTCTTCGCAATACATCCCAAGTACTTTATATTCCTAACGATTCCGTAAATATCCCCACAATAAAACCCATTACACGTCTCACCAGAGAGTCGAACGAATTTGGAATTGTAATCAGCCAAACAATACTTATACGTAACGTCACGAACCGGAGCGTACTTTATGTCATAATTTCCATGATGTGAATTGTATGCAGCGCACGATTCCAAAGTGGTACGGGAACCACGAACATCAAACCCATTACCACCACATTCCATAGAAATACAGCGGCGAAGCAAACAGTCCGCACCATCAATACAGAAGCCAAGTCTATCCCATACCCCATATACATCTTCATGGGAATATCCATTGTAGCCACCATAACAATCCACCAAAATGTTATGATGAGCATTGGAAGTTATTTGTGCGAATTTCTGCCAAGCCCCCAACGTTTTGATATTACGAATGGTAACATACGGCTTGTCACAGTAAATACCATATTGATATCTACATGCTTCCACATCGCTACCGGGATTACCACCCGTGGTGTACAGGTACACGTACGAACCATCATAGTACCAATCACCTTCGTTTGTACAAGTAAGGAATGAAGATCGGGCTTGTCCATTACGAGTCCAATTGTGATAAACGTTATCAAACGTACGAACAGCGCCCGAAGTCCCAATGGCTCCATATGAAGATGACAGAGGAGCACGGTACAAATTCGGGTAAGACAGATACAACGTCCATGTAGGTATGTTGGTGCTACCGTAAATGATTGGGGAAGAACCCGTACCATATGAACCGTAATATACCCGGCTTGTGGCGTTTCCACCGGAGGGAATGGTTAATTGTCCTCTCCATGAGCCATTGCATTTAAAGAAAATGGAATCACCGGGGGAGAATGTTCTCCCGGTTATTTTTGACAATGAAGCCCAAGGACCATTGCTACCGGATGTGAAAGTAGGATAATTACCAGAGAAGGTATCATTACCATTTACACTGTCAACATAGTAATGGTTTGCTCCACCTGTTTGATAAACCCCAGGATCGGGGTCATTCGTACCACCACCAACCGGGGGCTCCACCGGGGGCTCAACGGGAGGGGCTACGATTCCAGTATATTCCCATGCTCCATAATCCGAACCATCCCCATAGGGAACAGTAACCCCCATTCGATCAAGGGGGTAATAATCAATGTACGTACCAGCATTGATCAACGGAGAAGTGCTTGCCAATGTGTAATTACCCGTATACTGATCAAAGAATACCGGGTCAACATCGTTCCCGTACGAATCAAACGTAGGTTGTGCTATACGGTACAAATCGAAAGTTGCGTAATCAAAATACCCATTAGGAGTACCAGACGTAGCAGGAACTCCGGTGGAAGCACCAAATTGAGCCATTGTCAACGTAGGGTATACATACCAATCATTGTAGTTTACAACTTTGTTTGTGGTATTGATACACCTGAATGCAACTCCCAATGTACTCCGGTAATGGTAAATGATGTTGTTACGCATCCACACTTTACCCGTACCATTATTGAACGTAATACCAACATGACAAGATGCAATTGTGTTATTGTCAATAAAGATTGAATCACCATGAGCAGCTTGGTAATCAGCATTACCCAATGCATCCGTACCACCGCCTAACGCAATACCGGAGGATATACCACCAAAAGGAACACCATAAATCAAGTTACCATAAATATGTACAAACTTCGGGTAACCTATGGCACTATCGGTATCCCCGGCATAAATTCCGGTGTATTGTTCAGCACCTTGATTTATAAAGAAGTCATCCCATTCAACGGTATTGAACCGGAAGGTATTACCCCATGTGGTTTTTGAATCAATACCCGCATGGTGAGCGTTGATAATATTGCAATACTCAACGGTCATTGAATCGGATTGGCAGTCAATACCATTACCACCAACTTCCTTCACTGTGGTGTATGCAATGTAATTACCCCTACCCCCAACGTACGAGAATCCCAGGTTATCCCAAATACTACCAACAGTAGCCCCGTATGATTGCCCGGAAAAACCACCATAGCAATGTGTGGTACGAGTATAGCTCCCGGTAATGTTCGTGGTATGATGCCAGAATCCCCGAATGTCCAAGTTATCAAATGTGTTGTAATTCACCGCACATGTAATACCATATTCCAAACTGGTCACTTCCACATCCGAACCGGGGGGAGCAGCAGAACATAAATACACAACGCCACTGGAATAGCACCAATCATCCTGCGTAGTACAGTCAGCAATAAGAGCTTTTTTGAAACCCCGATTCCAATTGTGATACAACATAGAAGGATTGGAAGCATACGTTGCTATGTATATCACATTGCCATTCCCGAGTGCTTGGTATGAGGTCCACGATGAAAGGTTGGCTGATCCTAACAGTTTGGGTCTACCAAGTGTGGAATCCCCATACGCAGTATACACAACGGGACTGGAGGCCGTACCTGCTACGGATGCAACCAACGACTCCCGCCATGTTTCACCATATTTAAATTTGATTGTATCACCAACAGAGAAAGCGTAACCATTAACCTTGCTTACGGTTTTCCAGGGGAGGGCAAGCGTACCCGCATTGGAATCATTACCCCCGGTCATATCCACATAGAATACGTGCTGTGGGGGTCCGGTAATCCGTTCGTATGCTCCAATGTCCGGGGCTATTCCCTGTGGTACAGTAGTACCGATAATATCCAATGTGAACCCCAAATCCGTACCAGCATTGAAACACGGGGAAACCGATTGGATATTATAATTGGATGCACTTACAAAGTCGGGGTTCTCATTCAAACCGCTGGCATTGTAACCGGCAGACGTGAAACCCGCATACGTTGTGATTCCTTCGTAACTGAAAATAGTCGAGGAACCCGAATTGTATATAAGGTTATGGGTAAACGTGTTGGAAGTACCACCACCATCATTACCTTCTATTTCTATTTTACTGGCGTAGGTAACTTCATTGTTGTATATAATATTGTTCTTTAATATCGCACCTTGAGCATACAATACAATCCCTCGTCCTGTATACCCCGTTCTTTGTCCGTTACCCGTAATTGTGCAGTTCTCAAGCGTGAATCCAACGGTATACGGGGGAGTACGATTTGTGTCTTCAACGAACACTCCAACCAAACCATTATCAGAAAAACGGGAATACGTTACCGTGAAATTGGTAATACTTCTACCGGTTTCCTGATCAAGAAATATACCTTGGTCCGTGTTGCTATCCGCTACACAATACCGCATTGTAACATTTTGTAAGTTTTTGGTATTGTATAATTCAGATACTTGGAAGTCAAAACCAGTATGATCATTATTATGAGAATGACAATTCTCAACAAGGATATCTCCGTAATCAGAAGAAGCCCCGTACGCTTGGCAAGCCAAACCATTCCATTCATTCAGGGTTGTTTCACAATTACGGAAAGTACAGCTATGAGCGGCTTTAAAGTTTAATCCATTACCACCCCCAGTAGCTGCATCTGCATGATGCACGTACAAACTATCACAAACCCAACCAGTGGGATTGCCTTCAACATTGATCGAATAATACGAACCGTATCCAGCATTTAAATTGAGGAGGGTCACATAGTTCTTACCATCGGAACTAATTGCGTAATCGTTTGCACCATTCGCGTTGATGTATGGTTTGGCCCCTGTTCCATAAGCCCCGTATACAATATTATTTCCAGAAGTACCACTGGAAGTTATTGTAAGCTTTCCTACCCACGTACTCCCCCGTTTAAAAAGAATGGAGTCCCCAGCAGAAAAAGCCCGGCCACTTATCTTTGCCAACGTTTCCCATGCTTGTGCATCGGAAAGTCCTGTATTTGAATCGTTTCCACCATTCTTTATATAGTAATTCGTACCATATCCAAGGGAAGGGGAAAACAACAAACTTACAAGGAGAAGCAGGAACCAACGCATATTTACCTCTTTTTACAAAAAAGTGGTGTAACGTCAATGTAATGTGAAAGAAGAGCACGGGGTCTATAAACAATTAGGTATTCTTGTGGGGAAACCGTCCCAGCAGTAGCAAACACTTTACGCTGCCATGAATCTATAACGGTAGGGTAAACTGTTTGGTTGAAAACGGTAGTACCATCCCGACCTGTCAATTTAATTGTTACCCCTGCGTATTGTGAACTTGTATCCGAACGAACATACACGATAAACGAATCAACCGGGGAAGCAGAATTTACGATGCCGGAAAGCCCAATACTATCAATGGTAGCCGTACCATTCCCCAACGAACGCACAAATATGGATGTATCAATTGCAGATGTTACGGCTGAATATTGGGTAATGTCCAGTGAGTCCGTGGTTGCAATCGTTGTATCCACACCAGTAGGTACCGGAATAACCCAGGTCAGTGGGGCTCGAAAATAACGAGCCAGCATCTGTATTGTGGCGTAGGAATTTTGTGAATGTGAATACATAACGCTGCAAGTAAGTCCGGTAAACGTACAAGCGAGAATGAGACCCACAATGTATTTATGGAACTTCATCATGAACCTCTTTCCGCTACATACCATTCATGATCGAACGTGCGATATGTTCCAGCAGTTTGCTGTACGGTAATCTTTACCCCGTAGTAGTTGGATAAATTACCAATGGCAATAGCCGGGATGGCTTGACCATCGTAATACGTTTCATTGCTTGTAAGTAAATACGTACCACCGCTCTTTATCTTCACATACGTTTTTACCGTAACAGCATCCCCGGTAGTCATGTTGGTTAAATCAATCCAGCCACCTCCGAATTGGAACACATACGTAGTGGAAGATTTCTCAAAGAGTGTTTGTTCAGAACCAGTCATCAACGTAGATGCTGATGCTGTATCCCTTTGCATAACCAAATTATCCACCTTGTAAATCAACATTGGTAATCTATGATCACTCATTGTCTATGAGCCCCCACTAATGCAACAATTGCCAACGTAGCCGCTGTACCACCAGCTTCACTTACAAAATACATACGCGCACGGTTGAGGATTCCCTCATAATGGAATCCATACGTACCATTTGCCGTGTATGTAAATGTCTCTTCCGCAGTAGCCAGATTAAAGAAATTCGTACCGTCAAGGGAACCCTCCACCCGTAGTACCACGTTTGTATCTATGGCTGCAACGGTAACGGCAAACGCTATGCTGTCGCAACCTGCCATACGTATTTCTTCCGAGGCACCAGGAGCGGAGAGGGAAGCAAGGGTAATCTCTTTTCCTTGTAAGGCATAATAATAACCGACATATTCAGCCATTTCCCTCTCCCTTTAATTAGACAGCAGCGATGGAAGCACCGCTTACATTGCGAACAAAAGTCATGGTAATCACCAACGAACCAGTCCCAGTAGTATTACCAGCAACTGCTTTGATACCAACCTTTTTACCGACCTGTAAAGGATACCCGATGTCAACGGAAACAAAACCGCTTGCAGCAAAGACCGCATTGGTAAGGGAAACGTTCAAAGGGTACGTAGCATCATCTGTATAGATGATGGCTCCACCCGTATTTCCACCGGTAACAGTGGAGTCATTCTGCAACGTCACCCGTTTCAAAATCAATTCGCCAGTGGTGGAAGCCGCAGTGAGAAGCAGGCCCCCGGTTACAATTGTGGTTTTGTCCGTAATGGCTTTTTTGATGGAAAATTCAGTTCCAGCAATCGTAGGAAGAGCATCAACCAAACCATCCACAACGGCAAGATTGGCTACAATTGTCGCATCGGAACTATGATCTAAATACCTCATGGTCTATTCGCTCCTTTCGGACCAAAAATCTTTGCTACAACGTCAATCGTAGCCGCTGTACCACCCGTTTCAGTTTCAAAATAGAAACGGATGAAATTTATTTCTCCGGTTCCTTCCCATCTCAATGCATACGTTCCATCAGCCGTGTAGTTGATAGCATCATCATCATTGGACAGATAGAACCAATTGATACCATCCAAAGAACCTTCAAGGATTATATCCACGCTGGTAGTCATACCAGCAATGGTAGCCACAAACAGGGCACTGCTCCAATACATGAGCCCATCATGTGACAACAATTCTATGTGATCGGTTCTTCCTGTAGCGGTCAATTGGGGAAACGTAATGATCGAATTGGAAGGAGCGTAATCCTGTGCTTTATACGGCATTGTCTACGTCCTCTTTATTGGGAATTGCTTTCACTACCCCTTTTTTCACAACCGGAGCTTGGGCTTTACCATTGGGGGCTTTATCAAAAAGGTGTTTGACTTTCGCCAAAAGGTATTTACCCAATTCATCCGGTACTTCATGGGGATTCATTTCATACCGAAAACGGTACTTTTGTCCATTCCAAACCATTGTATACGTTTGCTCGGCAGGTATGGGCTTGAAATTGAGGAACATGAAATGACCTTTCTGGTTTTATAAGGAGGAGCTTATATAATGCTCCCCCTTATTCACGAACCACCACGGATTAGTTTTCAGTGGTGGAAGCGAGGATCTGTACGTACTGATCACCTTTTTTGATGGTTGCACCGGTGGATGCTTCCAGAGCTTTTGCAAAGCCCTGCTCACCATCGGAAGTTCCCGCACCAGCGGACACAACAGCAACATCCGAACCGAGTTTGATACCATGTCCAATAGCAGCACCGGTATCATCACCACGAACGAGAACAATAGCCCCTTCCGTAGCAACCAGCACTTCACGAAGAACGGTATCAGTGGCAGCCCAACCAGTGGCAGGATCACCAATGGCTTGACAAGCAATCCCAACAATGGAAATGTCACCAGCAGAGCCGGTAGTCACGCCAGGAGCAACGAAGTTGACAGCATCACCGGGAACAATGGTAGTTCCGGTATTCGCCAGGAACGTACGCACGGGACCGATCACGGGACCAGTACCAACTGCAGCAGCATCACCAATACCGGTAATCAAATCGGTAGCGATAATGTAATCCACCAGAACAACAGCACCCGCACTTGCTCCTCTACGATGCACGAACCGGAAACCATCAACGTTATTCCGCTGCTCACCAGAGATATCCATGCACTGGAATTCCCAGGTAGTAGCAGTGGTATTGATGTTGAGGGCAATTTCATTACCCCACACGCCAGCGTTACGAATCTGGAACGTGTAGTTAGCCGCAGCAGTCCGAAGCGTGGTTGTATCATGGATGAACATGCAAACCCATCCGAATTCAGTCCAGTCTTCGCCTTGGGGTCTGTGGGCTTCATCCATCGTAAGCGTATCACCAGCGGTAGTAGTGGTATTTACGAGGGATACAGACCCATTACCTTCCCTGGCAGTACCGGAAGCAACACACGCAAAGTTGGTAGTACTACCAACATCCCAATCATCAATACCTTCACAGTTGGAAATGAGGTGAATGGTGCTTCCCTGCGTAGCCCAGCGAAGCCGTTTCAACTCATCCTTGGACGGGGAGCCCAAGCGATCCTGTTCAGCACGGGAAAGCCAAGTTTTGGTTTTAATTTGCGGAAACCCGCCTCCACTTGCCATATTGATATACTCCCTTTCTACAAATAATGAAAAATGAAATGTACAAAGAACGTAAGTGGGCTACATTTGTTATAACCCACTTATTAAATTACTTGGTAACGGCATACATCCAGCCAATCATCGGCTCGGTAGTCGTATTATACACGGACTTCCAAATACGTCTGGAAGTAGCGACCAGGTAGGAGACACCACGCTCGGGCTTGTCCACGCGCTGCATACGGAAGTCCCGCATGATACCACGCCAGAAACCGGGCTTGTAGACCAGAAGCATTTGAGTGGTATTGACCGTGGAACCATCGTAAATACCAGACGCATTCTGGTGCTCTTCCACATGAGCCGAAAGAACGATTTCAACACCATCAAAACTCTTGATCTCACCATTGAGAATGGTAGCCGCTCCACCAATTTTGTCCATCGTGAGAACTTCGGAGATGTTCTTCATCTTGGCGTACATATTGGTGTTCATGATATACATGAGATCGGAGGAGTTCAGACCGTAAATACCCATGTCCTCACGGATACCACGGATAAGACCGGTAGCAGTGGCAGCAGCCCAAGTGCTTCCACTCTGTTTCAGACCAGATTGGCACATATCACGGAGACCATCCCAAGCCCTACGAGGATCATCAGCGGCAACGGTGTAACCGGTATCAAGGTGAGTAGTCGTGGTATCACCGTTGATAATGGCATTGTCTTCCGCTTTCGCGTGTGCGCGAGCGATGGACCGTTTGAGCATGGGGAGAACAGGAACAATACTGTCTTCTTCCATTTCCTCGGTAATGACGTTACGGGAAATAAGCTTCTTGGCAGCGAAGGTAAGCTGTCCAGTGGTAGCCGTGGACGCTTTGTACATATCCGGAGTGTCCGTTGTGGGCTCCGTACCAATGTACGCTTCACCATCAGCAAGAAGCATCGGGAACGTATACGGGGAAGAAGGCATGGTGAACGACTGGAACTTGGAAGCTACAACGGCTTCCAACTGAACCAATTCGATCAACTGCGAGGAGAACCCTTCGGGAACCCAATCAGCACCAGCACCGGAGGTAACCGTATTGAGGGCTTTCGCCAATTCGGACCAACGCGCCTGATAATTGGAATAGGACTTGAGCTGAAACGGGGAAACGTTCAGGGCTTTGGTAAGGATGTGTATATCATCATTCCAATCCTGGAGTTTCTTGGCGACTTCGTCCTGTCCCGCAGGTTCGTACAACTTTTTCTCGATGTTGAAGATGTCCATCGGGGAAAGCTGCTCACCCCAGGGGGCTATACGACTGTTGGACTTGGCAATAAGATCTTTTACGGTATTATTGATGAGGGCTTTCATCGTGTTCTCATCCTTAATAAACCCGTATTGATCACGAAGAACTGCTCCCAACGCTTTTCCCAGTTCTTCCAGTTCAAGGGCAGAAAGATTTTTCATACCGAACGTGCTCCTTCTTTGTTTTATTTGATGTGGGGCTGTATTACTTCTTTTCGAGGATCTTGGAAACTGCTTCCGCAATTGCGTTGATCATGGTTTCGGACTGTTGGTTGTCTTTGTTTTCCGAAGTGGTCATAGCCGACTTCAACCCTTTGGCAATGTTGGCATTGATCTCTTCCGGAGTGAGCGTCTTTTTCGTACTCTCACCTTCGTGGTTCTGTTCATCCAATGCACCCGCACCTTCCAACAAATACGAAAGTGCTTGATGCATTGCACGAAGCTGCGCGGTAGTGGCAGAACTGAACTTGGCTCCAACCTTCGCAAGTTCTTCCTTGGTAGGTTCAAGCGCTTTGATACGGGCATCCTGGGAATCCAAACGGATAACCATATCATTCAAATGCTTTTCAATCTTTTCAAGTACTTCCTTCATTTCCGTACCCCCTTCATCGTTTTTGACCACAAGAAATTTTCGCATGTTTGCCGGAGTATCCACAACGGATACTTCGTGTGTATCAATATTAAACAAGCGTCGTTTAGCTTTCGAGTTTAATAGCATTGGATTTCCCCCTTATTGAATAACCATTGATTTGCTTTTCTTTAACCCCTTTCCATATTTCTTCATCAAGGAATAAAGTACTCATTAACCAACTACCCTTTTTGACGACTTCCCCGTTTATGGTCATATCCACGGGAGCAATGTACGATTCCACAATCTTCATCTTCGCACTGCCATACGTTTTATGCATCCAACCGTTACCCTGCCCGTAATAGTTGGACAAAAACGAATGAGCCGTCTTCCTAACTTCTTCTTCTGAAAAAATATCCCCTTGTCCGTCAACGGTTTCAGGTTCAAGAACGATTCCGGTTGCTATCCGAAGTTCTTCACCTTTTTTAATCGTTGTATCACCAATAACAAAATCATCCGGACTAATGTAAGATTCATGGGATAAAAATTTACCAACAACTTCAAAGTCCGCTTCATCATTCCCTTCTTCGTTGGTCTTCAAGGAATCAATACCCAAATCAATACGTTTTTCGGTTTTGCTTTGGAACATCCCATAACACTTACCCTGGGCTTGCTTCTTGTCCAAACCCTCCGCCTTCATAACATACGGGATACAACGAGCCATGTAGTCCTGCTCGGATTCACCGGACTTTACGGATGGCTTGGATATATCCGTTGTTATAATATTGATCTTGTTCACTTACCCCTCACTTTCAAATATTTCACCCGCACGTACACGGGAACCGGAAAACGCATATTTCAAATTGTCCAGGAATAGCAACCCTTGATTGAGACGGTACTTCTTTCGATTCTTACCCACAATAAACGAACCTTTTTCATCCGTATACAGTAACTTGTCTAATGAGAAAACCTCTATCATTTCGGGTACAACAATCCTGTCACCTTCATACAATTTGAACCGTGCAAACGTATGCACATTGCCATCACTATCAAGTCGTTTTATGTCCACATAATAAAAACGCACCGTGTCAATTCTCCGATTCATCAGCTATCATTTGTTCCAAAACTACAACACTTGTACCCGCAGGAGCAACGGCATATGCCAATTTGTTATCTGAAAATATTTCACTCAATGACTTATCCTGGTTCTTCATCAATACCAGAAGTTTACGAAGTACAATAGAATATTCATTTTCAGACAACAAACCCGAATCAAACAATACGGAATGTAATGCTTCAACGGTGGCTTTGTTGAATCCCTTTATGATCATTGAAATTTCTGGAGTAATCTTTTCCCCAGGTATTGGAGGGAATTGCGTATACCTATCAAACATGAATGGTTCATCTTTGAATGAATACCCATGATCAATAAGGGCTATTTTCCCATCCTTCGTAATGATAACATTACCTTCATTCCGATCACTGTTGCTAATAATGTAATCAAACAAAGTCAACTTTTGTCGTTCTGTTATGGGTAAACTGGTTAAATCTTCCCCGGAGCGGATACGGTTATTAATGAGATAGGAAATGAAATCATCCCCTTCTTCCCACTTTTGTGCACTACCGATCCTATCATCAATGGTTCTATGCACCGTTACAGGTACACGATTTATACCAAGGATTCTATCCACTTCGTAAGCAGCGACTTCTTTATTGTCAACATCCCCCATAATTGGGGATCTTGGCTTCCACACTGCTTTTTTACCCGAAGCCGTTATCATGATATGACCTTCGGTAGAACCCCCTTCCAATTTGGTGAATGAAGAAATTGATTCGTTTTTGAGAATATCCTCCATCACCAAATCCTCACCCGTCTTCATTGATACGCTACTTGGGGCTATTGTATCGGGGACTTCCTCAACCGTGGATTCGTAATAACTGGTATACGGTTTATTCAAATTACCAGCAGGTATTGTACTTTCAATGGGTTTACGTCCGATCACAGCAGCCACACCACAACGGCAATTCATAATATTATCGGGTTTCCCTTTGGCATCTCCTGGATAAAGTAATAATTCACCATGCACGAAAAACGAACCGATCAAAGGGCGTTCCTGTCCATTCACTACCAAGTGCCAAGGGCGAACATTCCCCATTAAATTGACTACCCACTTTTTCCCGGTGGCTACACCTGACTTTGCATACCCCATCAACGAACCATCATTGAATACCCGTGTAGCCATTGTGGCAGCGGCATTCCTTGCTCTACCACGGGATGTATCCTTCAACGCTTTCAATCGTTGAGTCAATGCAAGCGTATCCTCCCCGGCTTTCCTGGATTCTGATATGGTATTTGAAATTGTTTCGTATATACCACCAGCCATCTTCTTTGTTGGTTCAGCAACATGGTTAATGATGATCACGGATGGACCAGGTAACCCAACATGAAGCACATCCTTCAAACCCAAAGGACGGGAATTCTTCCCTTTCTCAATACCTTTAACGAATGGTAGCTTTTTACCATATTTCTGTTGCACTTCATTCATACCACGAAGCACACCCGCATAATAAGTATTCACAGTTAACTGTGTTGTAGTTTTACGTATTGCGTTTTCAATGAACGTTAGATCAGGTACACCCTTGATCTCAATTGCTTTTTCGTATATACGATTGAATGCAGTTACATAACCCTTGTACAAACGCTTATCGCTGATTACCCGTTTATTCCAATATGGTCTATATTCATTCATCGTATCATCGTTCCGGCCTGGGGAAGTAGTCACCTCTGCTACTCCCCCCGGACCTAATTGTTTCGATTAATCAATTACCTCGCTCCACCCCTACCCTTCCGAATGGACAGGCCGAAGTCGCCTGTGTGACTGGGGCAGTCACAATTTATACAACCGGGGGATTCTCCCCTTCCCCTTCGGCTACGCTTTTATCATCGTAATCCAATCCAGTTTCAAAACCACTCTGGAGAGCCCAAATCTTGGATTCGATGATTTCCTCGATGGAATCCCATTTGTCAGGGAGCTTGTCCTTGGCGTTATCGGTAACGAACATACCGCCTCTACGTCCAAGTTCAAACAACGTTTCTTCCTTGATCTGATCATTGATCAATTTAAGGAAAATGTCAATGGCAACATTCATAAGAATACTTTTGAACGGAGCAACGATTTCTTCCAATACCATGTTCTACCCCTTTGTTACGCTGCGAACAGCCATATCTCATCTTCAAGCAAAGCTTTATCATAATCCAACGGGGCTTTGCCTGTACACGTTACAACGGAATTACCATCCACGATTGCTTTTATACGTTCGATCTTTGAAGTGTTACCATCTCCTATTGCACGTAAGGTGCTTGTACCATGAATCTTGCTACGTACACGGACATGTACAACCAACGACTCCGGGGGTTTTGTGAATTCAGGAATAAGCGGCTTGCCATAATTCTTGGCTTGGCTTTCGGGCTCCAACGCATTATTTACGTCAACGATACTACCCGATATGGTACTTGTACCAGCAACACTACTACGTATATACGATGGTCCATTGAATTCCGTGGTGCTCGTACCCGTAACGGCAACTTGCAATACACCCTTACCAACAATGGTTGATGTAACGGATGAAGTACCAGAAATGTTGCTTTGTATTTGGGTAGCCCCAACTTGACACGTACCCGCTATGGTGGATGTATTGGTTATGGTGGCTTGTAGTTCACCCGCACCTTCCACATATCCATTTATCGTAGCAACATTACTTGAACTTCCATCTAATACACCAGCACCAACGGTTGTACCCGATACGGTTGCTACCCCGTTGATTGTAGCAGCTATGCTTTGCTCATCCCGAACAGTAGCACTTAATGCACCACTACCAGCAATGGCTGTTTGTAATTCACCCGCACCAACAAGATCATCTACTACGGAAACAGTACCCGCAATATCAACATTCAATACACCCTTACCAACAGCAAAGGGATTGATGGTGGAAGTACCCGCAATATCCGAATCCGCAACACCCTTACCAACAATATTGCTTGTTACTGTGGTGGATGCTGTAATGGCACTGGCGAGAATACCCTTTACCGTACTGGTAACGGTTAATGAACCACTACCCGCTATTGTGGTCCGTAATTCCCCAACGCCAATTGTATCAGCAGCGATTGTAGGAACGTTTGTGATCGAACTTACAATTACACCACTGGCTTCCAAATTGGATGTACTGGAAGCAACGGCTGTAACACTTGCAACAAGAACACCACTTGATTCCAAATTGGATGTTACGGTGGATGTTCCTGTAATGCTGGATTGTGATTCACCCGCACCAACAAGATCACTCGTTATTGTAGGAGTTGCTGTAACACTTGCAACAGCAACACCCTTTGCTTTCAAATCCGCAGTAATGGAAGCAACGTTTGTGATCGAACTACCAAGTATACCCTTACCAACGGTATTGGCTGTAATGGTGGAACTACCCGTAATTGCAGCTGCTATGCTGGGGTAATTCTCCGGTAAACCCCTATCGGGAATACCTCTACTTGGTAAACTTCTTTTCACATCCATTACGTGAGTGTCCTTGTCACGGCACTACGATTACCATTTGCATCCACGGTAAGAACCAATCTATCTGCATCGTCTGCAATATTCCGATACGTGATTGTAGACGTACCACCACCGGAAGCTTTGCCACATGCGAACGCGAGCAATGCACGGCATGCTTGAGCAATCGTAACCGTACCCTCCACGGCTCCAGCCATGATGGAAGAAACGGCGCTTGCGCCGATTGTTTTAGCATTAACGTCCAATGTACCGGATAGGTCCTGAGCGTCCGTTGAAAGCAGGATCTTGTGGTCAGTACCTTTTGCCGTTTCAATGATCAATTCCAAATTATCGGCAGCGGTTGCATCGGTACTTATCTGTACCATGTTGACTCCTAATTGAGCCGTGGTAGTGGATACCGCTGAACCGGCAATGTTTACCAAATTGGCATTTTGATTTGTGGTATTGATCAAAATTGTTTGTGTCAATGCTCCAGTGGTGGATGATTTTATCTGGATAACAATATAATCATGGTTCATTTCTGCTTGAGTAATGGACAGGTAGTATATACCCGTTGTCCCGATTTCCGTTGCTTCATTCGTGCAATCCGTGAATGTTGCTTGTGGGGCATTCCCATCATCCCAATAATTCAACTCGGAATCTAACCCGGCTGCGCTGGTTATGTACGTACCATCATTTTTCTGTATGGGAAACGTAACGTAAGTTGCTAAATTCTTTGTACGCCGTAATTCCATTTAGTAACTCCCTCGCATAACCCCATTCATAATACCACGCCTTGCAGAAGAATGTACCCATCCGGTACTTGCAGCATGATACGTTACTACCAATTTGGGAATGTACCCAACACCTTGCTCAGCAGTATAGCCTTGTGTGTAGCAATAACTACCACTTTTGTATGACGGGGTAGTTCCCCCCACATCATATTGAGTGTTTCTCCAACCAATCTTTGTAATCGTAGCACCATCAGTGGGGATAGCTGCTAAACCGGTTGCATTCAAAGCCCAATTATTAAATCCAGTGGTACTATAACTTGCATACGTTACGGCAGTATCACAATACGCAGTCGTACCATATGCATCATAATCTCCCATTGCTATAGTTGTATTCGAGGCGGGAGCCCAGGAGAAAATGTTGGACGCTGGATTGTTCTTCGTGGTTGTTTGATCATACTTGGCTTGTCCATATACGGAAACGGTTGCACTATCAATAATCATACCACTCAACGTGGCTGCTGTATTGAACGTTGCACCACCACGCCAAAGCTGACTGAACCGTGTAGTAGTAGTTCCACATTGGAAACCCCCGGTATGAAAATATATACTATCGGAATCCCCATATGTTCCAGCCCCTGCTAATAACGTAGCCCATGTGCTATTAGCAGCTTCATGCAATGTAAACCCATCTACACTACTTGTTTCTGCATGAGCATCCGGATTGAATGTATGGGGGGAATCCCCGATCATTACCGGAAATGTTGCATTAGCCCAACTACTCTTACTTATGAACTCTACATTCTTTGTAGTTGTATCAACGGGAAAACGATTATGACCAATGGATGAATCGTACGCATGTCCGAGTACCAATGGCATTGTTCCTGATGTTTGATACGCAATGTAACAATCCCATCTTACCGCTTGGGGGAATATCCATGTACCCCGTATTCTACCATTTACAATACGGATACGATGAGTACATACCGTTGAATACTGAAAGTCGATTACATTATCCGTCATATTGAAATTGGTAGGGTCAATGGAATAATGCGTATACCCCGTGCATTTTATCGGGGATGAATTCACATACAAAGTAGGAACAACGTGCAATTCATCACCCGCCAAACGTCCATCAGGTTGATCATTGAGACAGGATATATGCATCTCACCCGTATTTGTAACATACCCTTCAAACAGATTGTTCTTGATGTTGTATACACCATTTGACAATTGTTCGAAACCAGGCACAATCAATGTACCATCAGTTACCCTTGCTCCCGGTAATCCATTGATACATGCAATCTTGGTATTCGATTGCAGATCAGTGTACACCTTTGCAAAGGGTGCTGCTTTGTCATAATCCTTGGTGAATTCCACATAGGATGTATCAATACCCACATTGCTCAATTCATTTAACACAAGTGGGTCTGTTACCATCTTATCCGGGTCTGTTACGGGAAGAGCCATTTAATCCTCGGTAATTGACAAGTCACCTATGGCGAATTCAGGGCGTACATTCGTGGACACAGCCAAAGGAGTGGTAAGAGCACCTGAATAGATGATCTGTCCCGCACCAGTATCAGTCGTACCAACCGCTACATGGGTAATCGTTTCAGTACCACTTGCGGCAGTTGGGAATTGTATCAACGCAGCATTGGTAGCAGCATTACCTGTTACGGTCCATCCCGCAGCAGAACGTACAACCGCTTGCCGTGCGTACGAGCCGTACGTTGCTTCACTGGTAGTCTGACTACCGGCTTCCCCAGGATCGGCAGTATGCAATGATACATAAAAATTGGTCAACGGCAACCATGCAAATGCAGTTGTCTGAAACACAAACTTCATTACATCATTCTCAAATGTATTACCTTTACTCATTGTCCTCAACCTCCTTTATTTCTTTGATCAATCCGGTAACATTATCCCGAATAGGAATCTTTTTCATTCTCTTTACAGCAGGAACAATTACGTTTACTGTAGGGGTTTCCACATTGATTGGATTAGCAGGAACATTCACAGTAACCGTATATGGTTCTGTTGCGTTCATCCGTTTCACCGGTTCAAACAATTCAGGCATCTTGACCGGGGGTGCTGTTTCACCGGGGAATGGACCAAGTGTATTCTGTGGTTCTTCGGGCATCGGATTGAACATGTCCTCAACGGGAACCAGGGAAGACAACATAACATACGCTTCACCAAATTCATCTTCCTTAATATCTTCTTCTCCCAATTCCCCCAACACCTGATTACGGTTGTATATCCCATGTTCAAACAAGGATAGCAAACGTTCTGTTTTGGCTTTGGGGTCTTCTTCCAATGCAGCAATATGGTCCGTATCAAAACGAAATTCATACGTAGGTTTGACCTTACGCAACAATCCACGGATGATACCACCGGACAATGTTCTCAACTTGGGGGGAATGGCAACATTCCAGAATATCTTGATCTGCTCAACGGTATTGGCGTAATTGGCAAATTCAAATAACCCAACCAATGCCGGGGATACACCCGATGAACCAAGTACACGCTCACGTAGGGATTTCTCCAATTCCCTATAATGCATATCCTGTACTGCTTCGGTCAATGTGCTTATATCCAAACCATCACCAAGAATAACTGGCTTACGTGACTTACGTGGTCCTTGGAATGCTTCTTGCCATTTACGTTTGATACGCTCCGCATCCAGATCAGTCAAAGAACGCACACCCCTGGTAGGATCAGCATTGTGTTTCAATATCACATCGGGTCTTGCTTCATTCTCCAGAAATGACTTGGTGTACTGTTCCCGGTTCAATTCCGTGATCACCGTATTCTGTAATGCTTTGATGGTCCCTTGTCCATAAAACGGGGAAGAAGGATTGGCGTACTTGAAATGGATAATACGGGAAGGGTCATACGGTATCTTCTTCGCACCCGTACCAGGATCATAGATGTACTTTTCTATCTTCTTTTCCGGATGTGATACACAATACATCTTTTCCGATTCCAACACGTACAATCCAACAGGTATACCATCAGTCCCATCTTCGGACAATTCCCAATATGCATTTCCCGTGGTTTCCAAATAGATCATAGTCAATTCTATAATATCGGACCATGAATCAAATGGATTGGGATTCATGAGCAATTGGCGTAAGGGATGCTGAATATCTAATTCGGTTTCGGTATCCCCTTCTACTTCGTATATACTCCATGACAATGAAGACACGGATGTGGCAATATTCCAGAATGCGGTATATATCCACGGTACGGCTCCATACGTACGGATGAAAGAAGCATAATCTGCTTCATGCGGTACGTACCCCGTGCCTTTCAATTCTTCATTGATAGGTACCCAGGTTTGGGATTTTTCAATGGACTGGGAAGGAGTACCATCATATGAAATATATGGTACTTCATTAAAAGGGATATTGATTCCGTGGCTGTCCCCTATTTGTTTGACTATGTCGAGAAGTCCCATCCTCAATATCCCCTTTTATTCTTCCATCGCTTCCGTATCAAATGCACCATCATTATAATTGTTGCAATCCCCACACGTACGGTTTATACAATACTTACATGGGTTCTGTTTACATTCCTGAATGAACGCTTCCATGTATTCCTGTATATCGGGGGGAACCGGTTCATAATACATGGTTGTTTTATCCAAAGTATATTTTCATGTTGATCACGTTCATAAGGATATTGGCAAAAATAAAAGCCATAGTCAGAACGACTACAGCTATCATACCAATAATCCATGCAACACCATGATACCAAATCACCCTACCAATAAGATCAGCTTGCGGTGCTCTTTTACCCACAAAGCAAAAATACATCGTTGTCACGGTGAATACGGTATAAATCAATATGGCTATACTCAATAATAATTGTGAGAACATTTATTCCTGTGTCCTTATTACGATGATTATATCACGTTCATCAACGGTAACTTCCAAGTATTCCGGTGAATTGGGGTCTTCCCATACTTCATGATTCACCATATACATGTACATAATCTACATTCCCTATATCAAACGGATAAAACAATGAATCCCAATCTATCTCTACTACTTGGCTTCCACATACCGGACAGGTGGGTATTTCTGTTTCTTCGTGCTTACGTTCCCGTGTTGATAACCAACCACATTTATTTGATTCACAAAAGTAAATCTTTTCCATGTCAATCATACATCCTGGGGAATCGTTTTCTTTCGTACGCTGCTATGTCACTGATCAACGTATCATCAATTTCCAATTCTTGTTCAAAGCATTTATTCAATTCATCCAACGCAGCATCGTATTCTTCATCATTGTTTATCATAGGATCCTACCGGAGGAAGTATTCAACATTGCCACAACGCCACTGGTTGCATCCACTTGATCATCATGAGCGCCTTTGTCGAATTTACACATTTCATCAATGTAATCATCTACCCAAAGACCATTCTCAATATACAACTTACCAGTTTCACCCTTTGCTGCTACGGGTAATGCTCGTATCCGTTTATCCGTATTCACGGGAATACCCACAATACCCAAACCCGCTAAATCTTCATCCTTGTACATTTCCTGGACCATGCCCTTTTGTGTGCCTACCGATTCAATACCCACTAATGCACATTGTTCTGCTATTGTGGTTGTTTTAATCTTTTTACGCACATCAGGCCATTCCCAACGTCCACGAATCATGTCTTTCAGGAATATGTTTCCTTCACTGTCCTTTGCTGCTTTCAATGATGCTGTGTAATCCGCTGATACCTTTGTTGATGTTGCCAAATCCCAAAAACGGAAGTATGGTAAATGTTCAGGGGCTTTGGGAATAACTTGGAAATACGAACGCTTGAACAATGCTCCTTCCGGATCTATCGGTTCCCCTTGGTATAATGCGGAAAAATCATATGAGCCCAAATTTATCTTTTGAGCAAGGAGCATGTCTGCTGAAAACTTATCAGGCCATAATGCAATACCCGGTTCACGTCCTAATACATCATCCTCTTCTGCTAAACCGGCTAACTTGATATACCGGAATTTGGGGAATGCATGTTTCAACAAATAACCCGTTAAATCTTCTTCATGCCAACGAGTCATCATTACTATAACAATGGCGTCTTTGTGCAAACGGGTAGACAACGTTGTCTTCCATGCGTCAATTTGCTTTTCCCGTATAACGGATGATTCTGCTTCTTCCCGGTTTTTCAAAGGATCATCAATAATCAACAGATCTGATGGCTTACCGGTAATACGTCCCATTATACCGGCAGCATGGAATTCACCGGAATATGGATATGCTAATTCCCAATGCTCAACTGCTTTACTATCCCGTGCTAATTCAACCCCTGGGAATATATGCTTGTATTCCCGTGTATCAACGATATTCCTTACAAACCGGGAAAACGATTGAGCATGACTATCCCCATACGATACCTCAATAATATGCTTGTCCGGGAATTTACCACGATACCATGCCGGGAATATTTTAGAGCAGTAAAGGGACTTACCATGCTGGGGAGGTGCATGGAAAGCCAACCGGTTCCATCCAGATTCACCATTTACTGCTCTCTCCAAGCATTCACTTATGTACAAGTGATGCTGTGTGACTTCAAAGGAGGGATAAACATAACGGGCGAAATTCGCCAAATGCCTACGGCAAATTTCCCGTTCTGCTTTAACTGTCAGTGCTTGATTCTTTGTCACAGTTAGCAATGATTGCATTAAGCTCCTCGTCCGTACAATTACTTAAATCATACAGACTGTGATCAATATATCCTGTATGATTCATATCCACCGTTTGCTTATCCAAACCTTTCCATTTACCAATCAGTGTAAGTGTATTCAATTGTATTGACAATGCATCCACTTCACGTTCGTTAACTACTCTACCCTCATGTTGGAAAAATTTGGTTTCTTTGGCATTGAGTAGGTCTTTGGCTTTTTTGGCGAGACAATCCTCGGTGAGTCCTTGTCGCTCCAAAGCCTCTTGCATGGCTTGAATTACATGGGGCCTTTTTAATGTACGGTCAGCATTACGCTCCGTGCATTTCTCAATGTTCCCATTTTCCAAATATTCGTTCAAAGTTCTGCGCTCTTTTATTGTTAATTTCCGATTTACCATAGGACATACCTTTTGCTTACAATCCACCCGCTTTTGTACATATAAATGTAATACATTTATGGAAAAAAACAATATACGATTTTCTATAAACAATTTTATACAAACAAAAACCCCCAATTAAGGGGGTTTATTTACATTATTTCTTGTACATGCTTCGCTTACAGAATGGACAAAAATACAACTTAGCCCATTCATCTTCACCATATATCAGATTTGCTTCTTTTCCCCCGGCTACATCGGTAAGGAAATCCGCTTTTGCCAGGGTAATATCAAATACGTAATACCTTGCCAAATGGGGAGTGACATGGAATTCCTTTGCTATCGCTTGGAGACATTTGTTGTCCGTACGGTAATTGTGGCGTGTTTCCCAATACCGTAATTGCATACATAACCCTTGTAACTCCCGTGGTATAAACGTACCATGATCAACACGCTTCTCAATACGCTTCAATTCACATATGATGTATTCCACATCCCGGCATAATTCAAGAAGCTCTTTGTTCCTTTCTTCCGTGCGCTCATGAAAGTACGCTTCCCGTACGGATTGGTACCTACCACGATTTTCAAATTTTGATTTGTGGCATTCTTCCATTGTTATGCACCCTTGTCAAAACCATTCACTCCATTCATACGTTGGTACACCTTTACGTGTCACCCGTATCTTTATACGCAATTGTGTTTCACCACAGTACTTGCAATTGTGCGTTTGTGCGTTCATCGTAACCTCCGAGTCATCATACCAATCCTTACCCACATATATGCTATGGTACGGGACTGGCTCGGACCAGGTATGCTCATTAAACAAATGACAATTCAGATATCTACATACTGCGACTACTTTGTACCATATAAACCAAAACAGAAACATCAGAATATACCCCTTTCCATCGGAGAAAAACAATCGTGTACCCGTCCACATATATCCTTACTGCATCTCAAATTGAAATTGGGGTAACAATCTTTGTAACGGGAATACAAATCGAGCAATAACGATTCAATGTTCTCCCTGAACAAATCATCCGTTGATCTGATTGTATCGGGAAAATTGTATGGATGTACTTCGGTACAATGAAAGTACACCGTATCATACGTTTTCATATGAACCACCGCTTGCTCATACATCTTTTCCCAATCGAAACCACGATAACGGGTATATGCAACTGCATCCATCACAGTCCGATCACAAATAAGAATACTATCGTATGGACGTGTTCTTTTTGTGTAATCGTTTTCCCTGCGTATCTGCTCATTGAATATCCACCATTGGGAATCTTCCGTGGAATTGGTATTGATCGGGAATGGACTTTCCCGTGCGACTTCTGAAATGATGGATACAATACCAGATGGGTACTTCATCTTCATCTCATACGCCAACTTGTACATGGCTGTGGTTTTCCCGGTCCCTTGCGTACCACTGAATGCTATTTTCATTGTAAACCATTCCTCCTGTGTTCATCACAATAGTACTCTTCGTAGCAATTTTGAACCACGTTTGTGTTTACGTTCGTTGCGGGCTTACCACAAATACAACACGCTAAAATGAGTAAAGAGCACGCTTTACTTTTAGGTCGTTTCAAAATGGCACTACCAGCTTTTACGTAAACAAATTCTTCTTCACTCATTTAATCCTCCCAATTGATTATATCGTTGAATACCACTTTGTAATTGCTCGCAAGCATCAACGTGATTTTACGAGCCAACAGGTACATGTCTTCGGAGCAGCACTTCTTTGTACGCTCCTTTAATATGTGCCTCCATTCACGGAAATTATGGGTAACAACCATCTCCGATTTCAAACACAACGATAATGATTGACTGGATTCTTCCCCAGTCAAACCTTCTTCCAAACCATGCAGATACCCGCGCTCATTCTCCAATAAACAACGGATGAAATGGTTTTCTTGGTCCGTGTACAGCGTGGATTCTTTGAATGTGTAATAATTGTATTCCCCCGGTTCAATATTCTTACACCATGCCGGGATAATATACGTTACGCCATCCTTATACACGTTGTAACGTCTACTTTCAATGGAATATGCGGCTATACGGTGTCTGGTCCATTGCTGCTGTGTAATCCGGGAACACACCATATTAACTGTTATACTGGCATGCTCCAACGGGGATTCATGACCACGAACAATCAAATTCTGTATGAATAAATGACGTTCCAGCGGACCCTTTATCTTACCCCGTGATTGATAACATGTCCTACCCGCATACTCGATCAATTCCAAAGCATCCGGAGTTGCAGAAACGATTTTTGTACTACTTTCTATGAGTTGCATTTCCTCCCCCTTCATCAACGTACTTTATTATGTACAAGCAAAGACAAAAAATACCGAGAAGGATAAAAATAAGACCCGTGGTTAAATGATCATACGACAAAAGAAAACCCGTTATGTAACAAAACAACGTGGTAATCAGAAATAGTAATTTTTTCATCGTATCCTCAATGACAAACCAAACCCATAATACCAATACCCATAACCAACACAAACAGACCAAGAATCATCATGAAACAACCGGAAAACACCCGTAACAAAATCGTACCAATCTTTGAATTCATTGTAACCTCATTGTAAATTGTTTTTAATACCTGCCTTCGCAGTCAGGGATAAACCCCTCTGTTCATCGGCAGGTATCGCACCAGAGAGACCAGTGGAGTATTCCGCGCCCTCCACCAAGGCGCTTATTCGTTACTCCCCGTTTTGTGTTTCACCTTCAACCATTTCATCTATGTAATCAGCCATACGTTCTTCCAAGGCAAGCATTGCGATATGCTCATCTTCCCCTTTGTTCAAATCACGTTCCATACCAAGGTCAATACGAAGTGATTCATAATTTCCAAGGTTGACCGTGCGTCCCAAGACAACTTTGATTCGTGTACCAGCCATGATCAATAACCCTCACATAATTTCAATGCGTTGTAAAAAATACTATCATCCAATGCCATAGGCATCAGCCATTTCAAATTAGGAACCAACTCCTTACATTTCAATATACGATTGTACAATGTAAGTGTGGTGAACCCTTCATCCGTTTCAAACAAACCCATATCGAACGATTCAAAATGTTTACTCAAAACGTGACCAGGTAAAAATGCTTTGTAAAAGTATACGACATACCCAGTCCCATACATAACAGTAAACAACTTCCATTCCGTTGACGGAACTTCCAATCCGGTCTCTTCTTTGAATTCACGAGCCATCGCCATTTCATGCTGCTGGCTTACCCGTTCAGCATCTTCAACTTTACCACCTACCCCGTTGATGTATCCACCGCACCAACTTGGCTGCTTTCGTTTGATCAGAACAACACGTTCCCGATCAGCCGAAAAACAAAACCCACACACATATAACTTTTCATTCATTTCTATCATCGTTATCCGTACCTTCGGTATCATCCAAACATATCAACCTGGCAACCGGTTTTATGGATGAGGTAACACTTGGATTTACCAAATATTCACTAACCTTTGACAAATCCCGAACCTCCACCACAACCAACGTATACGGGGAATTACCCGAACGCAATACAACCACGGGAACCTTTTTCTCCCGCCTGGCTAATTCCTTCGTTCGCCTCCACAATTCAAATGCTGCATGACTCGCCCGTTTTTTCACTTCTATAAACAATTTAGGGTGTAATGTGTCCGAACGAGTCATCTTGGAATTACCACCGGACAACGGAGTACGTTCAGTTCCAAACATCCGGGATACCAAACGCTCATCCCCTTTCCAATTCGATTTATTCCCCATCGTTTTCAGTATCCTTTTCCTTGTGACCATCACACGTATATGTATTCATAGGGGAACTATATATCTTGAATGAGATCACATTCAAGTACTGGGTTATGTCCCGAATATACGCTATGTGTGCGTAAACTGCCAATACAAAAAGGGCAAATAGGATAATAAAAACAATGGATGCTATTATCAAAAACATCAACGCTCCTTTACTTTCCGTGGTACTGTTGAATAAACAGTTTTCCACACATTATATACTTCCTGTTCCAACACGCTTTCCAATTGGTTCTCCTCAATGAACTCAATGGCTTCTTCCATCGAATTGAACTTTTTATCAGCACCGGGAATAGTAAACCAAGCGCTTTTCTTTGTGGAATCACCACCCGTATTATCTTTCAACCATTGGATATTAGTACGGATGTTGTCAATACCATAATCAAAAATCAAAGAGAAATCCCCCGACCTGAACGGAGGGGCTATTTTGTTTTTCGTGACTTTAAAATGAACTTCAACACCAATGATCTTCTTGTTTTTGTTTTCAATATCCTTTTTCTTTTCCAACAAAACACGGGTAGATGCATAAAATTTTAATGCTTCACCACCGGAGACGGTGTACTTTGTACCCATCCCGATATTCATACGTGTTTGATCAACGAACAGCAACGCCAAATCACCATGTAATGAACCAATCAACTTCCGGAATCCCGCGCTCAATTTGATTGGACGGGAAGTTCCGTACGAAGCATCCCCCAAACTTGATTCTACTTCCTTCATCGCTGGGATTGATGATAAACTGTCAATACCCAATGCACACGGTTTACCAAGATCACTTGCACGTTCAATGGCTTTTTGGAACGCATAATCGAATAAATATTCAATGGTTATGGCATCGTATATCTTTGCTACTTCGGGTATTGGCTGATTTTCGTAAAAAAGTGAACGAACATCTACCCCAAACAATCCTGCTCTCCCAAAGTCGAACGTGCCTTCCTGATCAATCAATTGCGCGAATCCACCAGCACGCTGTGCAGCCCCCAATGGTTCCTGTAAAATTACGGACTTTGCAGAGGATTCCGGTCCATAAATGTGTGAAATCCTCCCGGCAGCGAAACCCCCTGGCAACCTATCGGCAATTGCCAAATCCAAAATAGTACAGCCCGTGGACAAATACGACTTAACAGGTTGGGAGTCAATCCCCAGGCCACCAGCAAAAGAATCGGATTCCTGTATTGCCATTGTTATCTCCTTTTCAAACTTGTAGCGTATTCTTTCACTGGGGTTTCCCCGGCATCAATAACTTTGTTCATGATCAAATCCGTAATGTTGTTCAGCATGGAACGTCTGTGTTCAAACGCATTCTTCAATGCTTCCACTTTATCAAGAAGCTTCTCTGCTTCAAACACACAGTCACCAATGGCTAACAATTCCACATCAGAACAAAGAAGATTATCAAGCGCCCCTTCGGACATTTTGACAATACCCGCTTTTTTGGGGTCCTTCCGGATGATCAACGATTTCTTACCTTTTTGCTCTTTTTCGTACTGCTTTACTTTTTTGACCAAAAAGTTTGCTCGAGCCCACAAATGGGAAACGACATAATAATGCTCTGAATGTGTTGCCAACTCACCATTTATATCCGTAATAACAATGCCGATATATTTTTCTTCGTTGGCAATCGTTTCCTTACAATCGTTGGCTAAATTTTCCAGCAGCAAATCAATGGTCTCTAATGTTATTTCCGGCATTGTAACGTGATTCTCCTACCCAAAAATCGAGGATCATAGGCAGGGGGTATGTTCGTACCCCCTACCCACATTTAACCGAAATTATTCATCCTGGGGAATAGCCCTTCTCCTGGTACGTACGGTTGTTTTTGCGGTCTCCCGTGCCTTATCCAGTGCTTCTTCTTCCGTTGTGGCAAACGGAGCTTGATCTTCCCCTGATTCGTTTTCCCCGTCATCTTCAATCGTTTCAAATTGACCATCCTCCACAACCGGTCTGGAAACACGGGCATTGGGTCCAACCGTCTTGGTTTCATTGCGAACCACGGGTTTACTGTTGGCGGCTGAAATACCGAGTGCTTTCTCCATTTCAACAGGATCAGGGTGAACGATAACTTCCTCGAATGAAGGAACGGATTCATAATACACATCGGGAATCTTCCGCTGCCAATCCTCCCGCTGGAAACCAAGGTACTCCGTGTTGTTCTGTCCCGTACCCTGGCGAGTGAACACCATTGTAAACCCTTCGTTCTTATCGGAAATGTCCAATATCTCCGAAGTACGGGGGTTTTCGGAAAGACCAATAATCCCCTTCATAATTGCAAAGGGGGCTTCGTACAACATCACCCCTTTCTTTATCGTTTCGGGAGACGCCATATTCAATACAAAGAACAAATACCGTGTACCAGGCCAGAACACTTTGGTAACTTCCCGTGGTTCTCCGGAATGCTCCAACTCCAAACGATAATTACAAATCGGGCATTCCTCACCCCACATACGGGAAGGGCACAAGTAATTACTGCGCTCCGAACCAATGTTGTTATGAACGAATGCTTCCAGGAAGAAATCTCCACCATCGGGCTGAGGAAGGAACGTCAAAAAGTTTTTCCCGGTTACACATTTGAATTGAGTGATACCCAGGGAATCCAAAACAGAAGTCGGCTGGAGGATGGAGGAAAATGTTCTCCGCTCACGGATGGCTTGATAACGGTCTTTTAAACTGCGTTTAGTATTCATTCGTCAATACTCCCTAATTCGTCAATGTTTCCTGGGGCATAATTTTTTGTAGACAATGTGGACAGACCACTTAAATCACGGCTCATTGATACCCGTGCATGTGCTCCATATAAGTCCAATATAAGTCCGGATTCCCCAGTATCGTAATAGTTATCACGGAATAAACAAGCAATAGCGTATATATCACCCGCATTTTTGCCGTTTTGCAAAAGAACACTTTTGAAATACCCGAGCATAGCCCTCCGGATTGCTTCGGGGTCCGTTTGTGGAATCGCTTTGTAAATGGTGCTTATTTCCTTCCAAGAAGCTCCACGAATCAATGCTCTGCATAAATCCAATACATCATTTTGAAGTTCTTCCCCACATATAACTTCTAATTGGTCCTCCTCTTTTTCCAAATTCAACACCTGTTCCAACAAAACCAATCCCCTACGGGGTGAACCGTTTGCTGCTTCAATCAACTTATCAAGAACATTATCGGACACGGCCTCCTGATCATGTCCGGATTTGTCAATTGTCGTGGTGAATAAATCCATCATTTCTTGATCACGTAAACATTGTACTTGGAAGGAAGTACAACGGTTACGCAACGTTAAAATGATTTTTTCCGGTTCAGTCGTACATAAAATGAAATACGTGGACGGGGGAGTATCCTCCGTGGATTTCAACAATGTTTCCTGTGACAGTTTGGGTAATTCGTGTGCTTCATCAATCAAAAACACACGGCAAGAACCATCCAATGGAGAATACTGTGCATCCGCAACAATTCCCCGAACTGCTTCCACACTCCTATCTTTGGCTGCATCCATTTCCGTAAAATCCAAATCAGAACAGCCAAACCCTTTCGCTACAATGCGTGCTAATGTGGTTTTTCCACAACCGGAAGGGCCATAAAACATAATCGCATGAGGGCGCTTGTCCGGTGCTTTCTTCACCATAGCGGAAAGTGATTTACACGTTGATTCATTACCGAAAACATCTTTAAACGTTTTCGGCCTCATATCTTGGTATAAACTCATTTTTTCTCCAGCCAAACAGAAAGTAGGTGAACACCACCGGCTACAATGGCTAACCCGCAAAGGATCATGATGGTATTACCTATAACGTAAACCGTGTATAGAAGATTCTGAAAATGGACATATAATGCCTCCATTATGCAACCTCTTTCATATCCAGCCAATTGGGGCCTTCCTGCCACTCAACTTCAAGTTCAGCCCCCTTATAAAAATTCCACCGGTATTTATCCCGTGAAATATTGTTTATAACTTCCTGTGCGTCCTCCCTTTCGGCTTTTACGGTATCAAGCACCATCGAGTCGTGAATCTGCAAAACCACCCGTGACTTCAACCCTTCCTTCTCCAACGCTTTGTTGACAAAAACCCGAATAAGTGAGTCCAACAAGCAATGGAACGTAGTTCCCTGTATTGGGGTATTCACCACTTGCATATATGTCAACGGTCCACGTCTCCGGAAACCCGTAGGTATTTCAACATACCCATTTTCCAAGTAAAATTTCCATTGATGTTCCTGCCATTTTTTCACACCCGAATACATCGTGTAAAACTCTTCTTCAACGGAAACAACATGCTTTTCCGGTAAACCCAATTGTGGAGCACATGACCGAGCGGACGCTCCATAAAACTCCGGGAACACAAATTTGTTTTTGGCAAGGAACCGTTGTAATTTGGTTACAGCACTTTCAGGAACCTGGAACAACCGGGAAGCCCAAAACCGATGAGAGTTGAAATGTTCGTTGATTTGTTGCAATAAATTGCGGTCCTGTGCAAGAATGGCCTGAACCGTAACTTCCGCACCTTTATAGTCCGCTTCCATGAACAAATCGAATTCAGGGACGAACATCCTCCGGAAATTCTTCATGTATTCATCCCGTTTCGGAGCATTCTGTAAATTCGGGGAATCACACGAAGAACGCAATGTCCTTGCAATATGTAAGTTGTATATGGCATGAAGTTTACCATCTTCACCAATATACTTCGGTATTGAATCCAGATACGTATTGGTCAATTTACCCAAACTCTTCTTGATCTGGATATTTTTTACAAGTTCCCCAATGTAATCTTCTCTTTGTTCGAGAACCTCAAACAATGCATCATTTACCTGGGGCTGCCCCTTGTCCGTTGTACTCAACGGTTTCAACTTCAACATATCAAAAAGGAGCCGCTGCATATCCAAATTTGATGAAACATTCGGGACTTCCCCGTAACGTTTCTTGAAACTACCCCATGTAGCATCTTCCGCAAAGAACGTATTCACTTCCTTGGATTTGTCAGCCACTTCATTCCGAAAACGGTTGTATTCCTCCATATCTATTTTCACACCGTTTTCTTCCAATTCTGCTAACGCTTTGCTCCCGTCCATAAGGAACTTCATACCATCGGAATAACCCAACTCCTGAATTTCTTCATTATGGATTATCTGAATGTGATACGGGAATATGGCATCCAATCCGGAATAATTTACCGCTTGATCGAAATTTTCAACCAATTCCTTTTTAAAGTCATCCTTGTTCACCGTTTGCTTGTATTCTTCCCCGGTTGTTTCAAACGTCAAGAATTCCAAGCTCTTCTTTTTCCTACGTTCATCAAGGATGTGTTTGGAAATCATTATATCCCAAACCCAGTTAGTAATACCAAAACCGAAAACGGCACGGGTACAGGAATCATCATACTTATGGCAATTGATCGGGTTATTCCGCAAAAACCAAGCAACCGATTTGAAAATATCCTCATCTTTCGGGTACAACGGAATAACGTATCCGACTTCACCATCAAAACACACGGACATAAGAAGCAACTCAAACCCTTTGGCATACGGATGTAAACCCGTTGTCTCATAATCCATACTTACATACGTATCGTATTTTTTATTCAGGATGGACAATGCGAGTTCTTTATCGCAATATATCCGTTTCGTTGTGTCAAGGATGGAGACCGGGAATTCATAATCCAGATATTTCAAACCCCGCTCAATATCATCAAAGAATACATCCGACATATCCGGATTACGCATTATAAATGCTGGATGGTAGTTCAAACTTACCCAGGCATTATACCTACGTATCGGGTAAACATCCCCGTGAATCGTTTTGAACCCTTCCGCTTTTCCACTTAACCCTGGAATCTGAATGTTTTCCGTTTCGATCAATCGCTTGGCTGCTCTTTGTCCGAACGCAAAAATAAGATAAGGATTGAACTCCTGGATTTGACGTTCCAAACGATGATAACAAAATTCCACTTTGGTTTCATCAAATTCATTGTTCTTCGGCCTACATTGGAGAACGTTTGTCCGGATACAATCCCTATCCAAATCAACGCCATACAAACCAAACGCTTCTTTTAAACGTTCCCCACTTTCACCAATGAACGGGATACCGGTATCATCTTCGTTTGCTCCAGGAGCTTCCCCCACAATCATTATTTTCTTTTTGCCTTCACCATACGGCTTGATCATGGGGGACTTCACACCTCGAAACATCCCGCAGTATGTACAGGAATTTTCATCCATCGGGTTATGTATAATTATCTTACCCGCAATTTCATTAGGATCAAAAAAGAAACCGTTTCCCATTATTTTTCATCCTTGATCGCTATAACCACTTCAAATTTATTGTCTTCGGATTCACTTGCACCATACAAAAGCGGGGTTTTCTCCGTGCAAAATGAAAACATATCGCAGGTGTTGAGCATGGCTACAAAGTGATACGGATTGACATTGAAGGGTTTATTGTACAACGTATTCCCGAAATTGAAGTACTCCTTGATCTCCGTGGTATCCCCTTCATACGACAACTTCAACGAATCCCCAAACTCAATTGTAACGGATTTCTTTTCAGATATTTCATCCGAAAAATCCCCGATACGTTTCAAACCCTCCACCAATTCAGAACCGGGGAATTCAACCAACTCCGGTGCTTTCGGGAAAAATTTGTTGGCTTGAATTTTGAACACCACTTGCATGTTTGCACCAAACACAATAACCTGTTTTCCCGTTTCAGGATCAACGGTATGTATGGCAATCGAGTTTGCTTCATCGGAGTAAAACGAATCAATTTCAGGGATACCCCGTAACCCCAAAATGAAATCCCTGGACAGAACCACCTGTCGGGTATCCGGGAATATCTTGGTTTTGAGTGTCATACGGGAAATCCGTTTACCATCCGTACTCAATACAATTTTGTCACTGAAATAAACACCCGATGAATCGAAATTCTCCACCGCTGAAAACATGCTGCATTTCCGCAAACCATCCAGGAAACCGGCAGGGGGAACAACGAACTTTTCTTTTTGTTCGTTCACTATGGTATTGATCACCGTGAATTCAGGGAACATACTTTTATCAAGTAAGCTGATGGAAACGGAAGCCCTGCCGGCTTTCAACTTCAAAACGGTATCGGTATTTTCCTCAACATCAACATTTTCCGCTCGAACGGACTTGACGAACGTATACAATTTCCCAAACGGTATCAACCCTTGTATCTCATTCCCCACACCCGTTACTTTCGTACCAACTGAACGGTTGTATGTAACTGCCGAATCGTTGGCAAACATAACACACTGCAATGCTGGTACTACGTCCCGTTTATCAACGGTATTTTTTACCGTTTCCAATACGGATAACAATGCTGCTGTATTCATCAATCCCTCTCTGGTATGTACGAATAATTGTAAAAACGACCTATCTCCAAATTCCTACCGATTACGCAGGATACCCCTTGTGCTTTATTCCGGTTGGCAAAACAACCGATAACTGCCTCGCCTTGTTCCTCCAATTCACGGGGTACAACTACAAAGAAACCTTTGTCCACTGTCCCTATTTTACGTATGTCTTCCGCTATATGTGTTGCATCAATTTTACCACAATGATATGCTTCTTTTAAACCTTCCCGGTTTATTTGCGACATTGTAATCATTACAAGTTGGCGTTCATCCGCAATTTGTTTCAGGTATTGGTAAATATCGTTTAAGTTATCCCGTCCTTCCTTATTGGCCTTCAATGGTTTCATCACATCAGCATAGTCATTTATAACAACGTCCGGATGAATACCCATAAATGATTCTATTTTGCCAAGGTATGAATTCAATTCCAACGGTGAACAACTACCCATAGGAAATTTCTTAATTATTAACTTACCCCCAAATTTTTTCACTTTTTTACGGTTTCTGATCACCAATTCACGATTGTATACGGTATCCCGTAATTCCACTTTTTCGTGTATTCTACCCCTTTCATCCATCCAACGTAGGGTTACCTCCGTTGGCTTTTCTTCATTTACCAAACCCCCGAACATCATATCATACCGTAAGCAGACTTCCTCAGCAGAGTTTTCATGGGATACATGAACTACGTTCAAACCCTTCATTAAAGATACTTTGGACAAATGATTTCCAAACCAGGATTTTCCACCTTTGTACGGACCAGCAATACAAATCAATTCACTTTTGCAAAAACCACCAATACTCCTATCGAGCAACGGGATACCTGTATCGGTTATATAATTGGGCTTATCGCCCCGAAGGGGCAGATCTGAATAATCATCTAAAAAATCTTCATACAACGGTGAATCATCAATTCCAGCTTTTAATGCATCTTGCATTAATAAAGTAGCTTTTTCAAATTGTTGCTGTTCCACCAACTCAGCAAATTCATATGTTACTTTCATCAGAGATGAACTTTTGATAAAAGAATCCAAACGGGAAATGATATAACTTTTATCAGGACAATTCATATTACGTATACCATAAAGGTACCTGGCAATACTCTCCTTTTCATCCGGGGATAAGTTAGCAGTAACTTTTAACATTTCATCATGGAAATGATCCTTTGGAGCTGTATTAAATTTCTTAAAATATTCAACTCCCGTTTTGAAACACAGTTGCGTAATTTCTGATGAAAACAATTCATACGGTACATGGATACAAAGTTTACAAAATTCAGTATCTGTAATTATTAAATATATAATACTGTTTTGTAAATGTTTTGAGAAGTCTTCCATCATTGATCCCTGTTAGGTTTTCGTTCCAACCACCCCATATATATATTATAGGCTAAAACGGGTATGTCCTCCCTAAAATTTTTGAAAGAAAATGAAAATTTTTTAAAATATTTTAATTTTCCCCATTTTCGTATATAATGTACCCGTGCATACGTGCGTGTACGCACCCGCGCACGGTAATTTTAATTATATTTTATAATTATATTTTATATTATAATTTATTATTAAATATAATTTATTTATTACCAGACCCCCAAAGGGGGTCTGGATAAATAATAATTATATATATCCCGCGCACACGCGCACCCCCGCACGTCATACGTGCGTACATTATATAGCGAACCCATATAGCACATAGTATATACCTTATAACAGGGTAGCAAAACCGCTATAACAGGGTAGCAAAATTGCTATGAAAAAAAATTCAATTATTTTTAAAAAAATGCCCGAGGACATACCCGTTTTAGCCTATAATATATATATATGGGGCATGATGATCACAAAAAAATAAAAATCCTTTAAAAAAATGGAACGTATTACTATTGGAAACGTGTAATATATATGGGGGAGGAACAAGATACCCCAATGACAATTACACAATCGTTTGAAAGGACATTACAATGGATGCTACTACTAACTCGAATGACTTTGTTGGTCTCGCCAACAAACTGATGGAAACGGGAACGCCCCTGACTGACTTCGTTGGAAAATGGGTTAAGGGTATTGATGGTGAAGGGAACGTGATCGAAGGCGAAGTGGTTTCCGTCAATGAAACCGAAGGAACCCTCACTTTCCGTGACAAAACCGGAAAGGGTTACACTGCCACTCCGGAGGATGTGGAAATCGTTGAAAAGCGTACCAAGAAATCCACCAAGAAAACCGAAGCGAAAGTGAAACCCCCGAAGGAACCGAAGGCCCCGAAGGAGCCGAAAGTGGCCAAACCGAAGAAAACCATTCAGGAGAAAATGCACGAAAAGTACTTTGACAAGTACATTATCGTGAAAGCCACCAAGGAGGAAGGGCTGGTTATCGGAGCAACCGAAGATGGAAAACTCGAAGTCGAGTTACCTGATTCCACTGCCGTGTTCGCTCCGGAGGAAGTCCGCATGAAGTCCACTCGGGTTCTCAAACCGAAAAAGGAGAAACCCCCGAAGGTGGAACGTGAAGTCAATTTCGAGTACCACCGTTCGCTCCTCAATCTGTTCAAAGCCGGGGGAGCCAAGAAAGACATCATGGCGAAAATGCTGGAAACGCACCCCGAACTCGGACGTGGAACCATCAGCGTTATGCTTTACGAATGTTCCAAATTCGCAGTTGCTGCCGGGATGATCACCATGACCCGGAAGGATATTACCCCCGTGGTGTAACCAGCGGGGTAGTGAACCAACCAGAAGGGGGTATCGGATGCCGTTCTACCGTGATTCTTATGCCCAAAATTCGATTATCGCCTATTAACCCCTATTCCGATGCCCCCTTACCAAAAACGTTGAAAAAATGGGGAATTCTCATAATGTTCACAATTGAAACCACATTTGTAATTTCCGCAGCCCACAAATTGAATCTTCCGTACAAATCGAAATGCTCTGAATTCCACGGGCATAATTGGACTATCACCGTAGGTCTTGCGGCTGAAAACACGAACCGGTATGGTATGATTGTTGACTTCGGGAAGATCAAGGAATTGCTCCACCACCTTGATCATAGCAACTTGAACACGTTCATTATCCAGCCCACTGCTGAAAACATTTCCGAATACATTTTTGATATTGTTGAAAGAGCGTGCATCAACGAGTACCCGAATGTAGCCATACCAGAAAGACCGTTCGTGCGCTTTGTCGATGTGGAGGAAAGTGAAGGTAACTGCGCTACATATTACCGGGAGTATTAAATGCATACATACCGGGTAAACAGCATTTTCAGAAGTTTCCAAGGGGAAGGATTATATACCGGATGCCGGACTGTTTTTGTCCGGTTTTCTGGTTGTAATTTGCAATGCCCGTTCTGTGATACCGCATATGATACATATACGGAAATGACTTCACAGGAAATATTCCTCGAAATAATGCATGTTAGTAATTACAATCCACCACCCCAGTTTGTGGTATTGACCGGGGGAGAACCATCATTGCAAGTTGATATGGAGTTGATGGAGAAACTTCGGACATACTACCAAGTTCATATGGAAACGAACGGGGAAATTGAAATTGATCAACGTATTGTGGATATGATCGAATGTTTGACTGTTTCCCCGAAAACATATACATTCAAACAACGGGAAGGGACCGTTCTCAAGTTATTATGGCATGGGGAGACATACCAGGAAATCCAATCGTACCTCGCCAATACGTGTTTTTCCGAGTTCTTTATCCAGCCGGATTCAACATATGTCCATATACCAGTAAATAACCAGATTGATTTGCATAAACTCGAGAATTACTTGTATGTCGCAAATATGTTGGACTTACGGTTGAGTTTACAAATTCATAAAATATTAGGGATTTCATAATATGGCGAATATATGGAATGATTATCAAGATGCTAAAAGGCACTTGGTATGTCTATTACAATACATCGGGGAAGACCCGTTGAGGGAAGGATTGATAGATACTCCTGAACGGATACTCCGATCATGGAAGGAATTGTTTTCCGGGTATCAAGCCAACCCGGATGATATATTAACGTGTTTTGAAGACGGTGCTTGTAATGAAATGATTGCCATTCGTGGTATTGAGTTCTTCTCAACGTGTGAACATCATTTCCTTCCGTTCTTTGGAACCGTTGATATTGGGTATATTCCGAATGGTCGAGTTATCGGATTGTCCAAACCCGCCCGATTGGTGGAAATATTTTCGAGACGGTTACAAATTCAAGAACGGTTGACAACGCAGATTGCTGATGCTCTTGTTGAGTATTTGCAACCAAAGGGAGTCATGGTTGTAGTGAAAGCGAAACACTTTTGTATGACTTGCCGTGGTGTAAAACAGCCCAACAGCACTGCCGTGACCAGTGCAATACGGGGAGTGTTCCAGGACCTGGATGCCCGTACCGAATTTATGAGGTTGACACAATGAGTAAAGCAATGGTTGTTTTTTCAGGTGGTCAAGATTCCACTACGTGCCTCGCATTAGCGCGGGAAGGAGTGAAAGATGGTGAGTACGAGGGTGTAATTGCCATTTCATTCATGTACGAGCAAAAGCATGCAACAGCCGAGTTGAATGCTGCTCGGCAAATTGTACGGGAATGGGATATTCCACACAAACTTGTATATTTGAATATCCCATCAGTATCCGCGCTCCTTACCAGAAATGGGAGGTACGTTGCTGATGTTAATGGACCACACCCGCAGCATCCCGATCTCCCGGCCTCGTTCGTTCCTGATCGGAATGCATATTTTTTGCTTATTGCTCACATGAATGCACAAGTGTATGGATGTGATACCATAATGGCTGGAATGAACCAAACGGATTACAGTGGTTATCCGGATTGCCGGGAGGAATTTCTCGTTCCATACATGAATGCTCTCAACATTGGGAGTGGAACCAACATAAAAGCGAAATTCCCATTGTTGCACAAATCGAAAGCAGAAATATGGAAAATGGCTTTTGACTTGGGAGTGTACCGTACCATCGTGTATGAAACCCATACGTGCTACAATGGGGAAACCACATCACTTCACGCTTGGGGCTTTGGTTGTGGTGAATGTCCCGCATGTGTGATCAGGCGGGAATCATGGGAACAATTCATGAAAGACATAGGAGGAGATATCAATGCCAAGATCCGAGGGTAAACGATTCAGACGGAAAAGCCCGTCTCACATCAAAGTGAATTTTTTGGAGACGATTCCGTTTGATTGTGTTACGCAAAAGATCGTAATCGAAACGAAGGAGTTCTCTGCTGTATGCCCGTTCTCCGGTCTTCCGGATATTGCCAAAGTGGTTATTGTATATTACCCAGTTGGCAAAAGGATCATTGAATTGAAATCGTTGAAGTACTACTTCATGTCGTTTCGGGACGTAGGAGTGTACCAGGAACAAGCCACCGCAATTATCTTTGAAGATTTGAGCAGAGTATTGGGTATTTCCGAGGAAGGCCTCCAGGTCATAACCACGTATAATACCCGTGGTGGAATGGACGTTGTTTGCCAAATGGGATGTAATATTTTATGAAGTACTTTTTCTCTTCACCGTCTTCCAGCTCCCTCCCGGTAATGAGGGAGCTGGGAGTTAATAATTATCTGTTCAGTTTCATGGTAGGCGGGAAAACATGGTATAAAGTTGTGCAACCAACGGAAACCGTATTGATGGATTCCGGAGCGTTTTCCGTATGGAACAGTGGGAAAACGATTGACATTGTGCAATACAAGAATTTCCTGAAAACGTTACCCGATCATTTTTTGAAGGTATCGTTGGATGTTATACCCAAAACCGGGAGTACCCCCAAAGAAATTGAGCATTGTTGTGAACAAGGAATTGAGAATTACAAGTTCCTGTGTGATGGAGTGAAAAACGTTATGCCCGTATATCATTACGGGGAACATGAACGGTTTCTCAAAACGTATATGGAATATACGGATTACATTGGAATCAGTCCCGCAAATGACACATCCGAAAAATGCAAACGTCAATTCTTTTCCCAAGTATTTTCCATATTGGGGAGTAAAATACGTACCCATGCTTTTGGCTATTCATCTTTTTCTGGATTGGTTTTATATCCCTTCACCTCGGTTGATAGCATTACTTACAACCGCTGGCAAAAACCAAGGGGAAAGAGAGGATGTATGTTTCGTGAGGATGATTATACCATCAAAAATATCCGAATCAATTCAACGTCATTGAACTATTTTTTATATGAACGAATTCGGGTATTCTTGGAATACGAAAAGTTCATAACCGAATTATGGGAAGGTCGGGGTATCTCATGGAGCACAACGTAATACCAATTGACCAATTATATACCCCTGAATGGTATTGTAAGCAAGACGTGGAATCAGCCGTTCGTTTCAAATTGACGAATTCAATAAAACGTTATGGATACGGAGTTATCATTGTAAATGTTAGTTTTAATGGTTGTTATGATATAATTGATGGTAACACCCGTGTTGACATTTTGAAAGAAATGGGGTACAAAGAAGTCCATTGTGAAATGCATAAACTTTCTGAATGGGAAGCCATCATATTTTCCTACAACCTCAACCGACATTGGAGTGAGGAGCACATAATTAAATTTTCACGGATATTGGTTGATAGGGTACTTCCTTATATCAGCCCCGTGGAAATGTCAAACTTCGTGCCCGAAAGTGTGGGGCAGATAAACAGTTTGATGAATTTGTGTACGTTTGAATGGGAGAAGCACTTGAAAACCGATAACAATTTATTTGATTGGATGGATGAATGATCATAAATATGTTATTCCATGAAGATGCTATCCTGAAACGCATCAATGATACTGCACTGTTTATTCGGGAGCGTTACCGTGTTACCGGGGGGAACAAAGAGATCGTTTTGGTTATACTGGCAAATGGGGGTTTACGTTTCGGAAGAAAATTGATCAAATTGTTGGAGTACTACAACGTACCGTTCATTTCCGAAATTGTACGAGCAAACTCATATGAAGGAACCGAACGGAAAGATGTACACATTCGGAAACGTAAACTTGATGTGACGGGTAAACTCGTTTTCGTGATTGATGATATTATTGATTCTGGTGAAACAATGCAATCCGTAACAACGTGGCTTGGTTCATACGCTCCACATCGGTTATATGTGATCACGTTGCTTACCCGTAAGCCTGGTACAGCGGACTTTGAGGGTTTTGATATTAGCGAGGAAAACCGTTTTGTGATCGGTTTCGGTATGGATTACAATGGTAATTTCCGTGGTGTAAACGACATTTACACATTGGTTTTATGATCAAAGAAATTAAACGAATCAATTACAAATCATTACCACGGGAGGAGTTTGAGTCGTGGCTCGATGGTTACATTACCTTCGAGCCATCGTTACTCACTCACCAGTTGGCTTCTGTGTGCTTTGCATTGGGGGAGGGGCTGACTCGGGTAATGTTTACAAACGATATTGGTACATGCAAAACATATACTTCTTTGGCGTTGTCCATGTGCTGGAAACCCAAAGGGCGAATATTGGTTGTATGCCCGAATACCGTTGTATACACCACATGGGAAAAGCAAGTAAAGAAGTATACCAATTACGACTTTGAGGTGTTGACGGGTACGAAGTTGGAACGTGAAAAAACCCTTTTCACAACCAACAAAGATATGTACATTATCAATTACGAAGGATTACGGGTACTGTTTTGGGATACAATCGAAAACAACAAAGGTACCAAGAAAGGTGTTGTGAATTTAGCAAGAATAAAACAAGCAGGTTTCGAGCAAATTATATTCGATGAAATGCACCACCTGAAAGACGAAACCACACAGCAAACGAAAATAGCCCGTGAGTTGTCCAAACGCGCTCGGTACGTGATCGGATTGACTGGTACTCCATTGGGTAAAAGTGTTTCCGATTTGTTTTCACAATATTTGGTTCTGGACAATGGTGCTACATTGGGGGATAACCGTTTCTTATTTGAACGGGAGTACTTTTATAAACCGAGCATAAAAGTTCCTTACAAAATGGAACCAAAACGGATATGTAGTATCTGTGGTGAACTGTATGATCACAAATTGAAACATTTGGAATTTCATAGAATATCCTTACCTGAATACCGTAAAAAGTTCCCGGTGGAAAAGACGGCTACCGATTTAATTTTAGATCGTGTGTCGTATTGTACATTACGGTACAGTAAGGAAGAATGTTTGGATTTACCAGACCAGATATATCAGGTGCGTACGGTTGAACCATCCGTTGAGCAAACGCAAGTTACTCAAGAAGTCGTTTTAGGAATTCACGTCAACTCTCTTACCGAAAGCAACGTTGAGTACCATACGCAAAAATTGGTACAAATCACCGGGGGTTTCTTACTGGATAAGGAAGGTAGTTGTGAAGTATACAAAACAAATCCGAAGTTGCAGGAATTGGGAGAAACCCTTTCACAAATATCTGGTAAGTGTATCATATATCATTATTACGTCAAAGAATCCGAATTGATCAGTGAGTACCTGAAAGATATGGGGTACTCGTTTGTTGTGGTAAATGGTAACGTAAGTAAAGCCGAACAGAAAAAGCAAATTGATTCATTTATCAACGGGAATGTACAAGTACTTCTCGCAAATCCAAATAGTGGAGGTGAAGGGATTGATGGTTTACAAGTATCATCCACCATCATATATTACAGCAGAAGTTATATGGGTAGTATATTGCGTCAACAATCGGAAGGGCGTATACACCGGCAGGGCCAAAAAAACAACTGCGTGTATATAGACTTGGTTATGCATAACACAATAGACGAAATACTTTTTGATAATATGTCCAATTGTTCAAAACAATTTAAGAGTGTACTTACGTATTTGCAAAAAAAGTATAAAAAAGGTTGACATATATACTATCATATGGTATATTATAATTGTGGGGGGAGGTGATACCGAACCCCATAAAAATAAGATGAAACCATATAACATACCGGACGTATAATATTATATGGGGGGGGAAGGGAAGCCACCAATTGAAAGGGAAGGACAATGAATATAAACACCACTGATACCACCCCAACGCCAAAGGATTATGATAATGCGTTGGATATTTTCTCACTGGAAAAACGGTATGACAAACATACCTACACCAAGGAAGAAAATATCGTGTTGTTCAATGCTATCCTGGCGTTCGTTATCCGTTACCGGGCTCACATCGAATATTACGGATTGGAAGAGTTCCTTACCAAGTTTGCTGAAACGTACGTTAAGGACGGATTGAATGCCGCTCTTGACAATGTTATCATGAAAGGGTAAGACAATGAAACGTTACATTGAAAAAACCACACCCGAGCAGGACGAAAAAAACGCCATACGTATTTTCCGTATTTACAAAATGGCCAGGAACGGTAATATTGTACTTGATAAAGTGTTGAGAGAAATCTCCCTGGATATTCGGGGGGCTTGCACTCCCGGCCAGAAGAAGCGTTTTTACACGCAAATTTCTGCTATGAAGGATGCCGGTCTGTTCGCTCCGGATGAAACGGATGAAGAGAACATCTTTTACATCTCCGCTGCTACTGAATTTGTCCTTCGTTACACAGATATCATTGATCAGTGCGGTCTGAATTATTTTATTGAGGACTTTTCCAGGTGGTACATTGAGCGGTCTAACAATGAATCCCATGCGGAGTATACCAATGAATCGTTTGGACCGGGAAACGGGCTCGATCCTGATGGAACCAAACCCGTGTATGACGCTTGGGCTGCCGGGGATACCAAACACAACCGTACTGACGAGGCGTAAAGCGCCGAAACGGGAGAATACTCTCTCCCGTATACGGTTAGCAGTACCAGCAACAAAGGAGGTTTATTATGTACGAAGTCACTTCCACAAGAAACGGTTATGTTCTGTGCTATGTCAATGTCCGGAGCATTGCGGATGCCAGACATATGGCAGAATGCCTTGAAAAGGAAGACCCGTCCATAAAGGTGATTATTTACCATGTTCATTACGTTTTGACCAAGGGTTCTTTTTGCAAGATTATCCGTGAAATTGAAAGATAATGGAACCACCCCGTAGGTCCAAACGTGTAATATATATGGGGGGATGGATAACGTACTCAACAAAAGGAGCAATACAATGGAAAAGAATAACAACTACAATCCGTCCAAGCACACGATGGAGACCGCGCTTCACATCTACAAAATGGTGAAATATGATAACATTGCGATGGAAGACGCAGTGAAGGAAATCGCTCTCACAATCGAAGAATGCCGGGAACACGAAAATCAGCATGACATTGCCGAAGTCATGGAAGTTCTGATGGAGAAGAAGAAGGAAATGGAATTGGAGGAAATGCTCAAAAATGTTTCGATTACGGCGTAGTTATCCTGACGAGTCGTGTAGCGACGAAACAGAGTGAACCCAATCCGTTCACTCTGTCGATAACAACCAAAAACCCATAACGAAAAGGAGCAACCAATGGATGAATTAATTCACTACTTTGGTTGCGGTATTTTTGAAGGTTTTGGAGTGGTATTATTCGTGTATATCAAAAATAAGTTTTTCAGCAAAGTGGAACAAAAGGAATCCGAATTGAAGGAAGCGTTTCCGAACTTCCATTTTCCGATTGAAGAAGGTGAGTTGTATGATTAGCATTATTGGTGTTGCAATCATTTGGGGAGCCGTTTACTACGTAATATGGAGGATGAACTAATGGAAACATTATTGACTCCTTTGGTCCAGGGACTGGTATTCGGATGTGGCACAGCGGTCACTTTCGGAATCGTTATGCTCGCTGAATGGTTGATCAAGGAAACGTTCAAGCACAGGGGAGGGGGTAATCCCCTCCTCCATTGGGGGATACAATGTTTTTACGCAATGCAGAAGAAGTACTCCATATATTGGAGCAAAACGCAATAATTCGTAACCGGGGAGAAGTGGTTGACATGCACATTGTACGGCAATTGTTCAGCCAATTTATGGTGGAGGATGTCGAAGATTTGGAAGATTCCCCTACATTCAAGGAATAAGACATGGCTCGATTGCCGTATTACAGCGTACACAAAATCAAGAAATTCCATGAAGAACACGGAGGTACGTTTTTTGATAAAAAACGTTTCGAGTTCAACCGATGGCATATGATTGACTTTGGGTACAAACGTTACAAGGGGGAAACATACCTATACAAAAAAGTTGGTAAACTGGTTGTATGGCGTTTGGATAAAGTCACCGGGGAATTAATCGAAACCTCGTTTAGTGACTTTGATCATTCCGTTGTTTTTTGCAGACCAGCAACACGGTGGAATTCACGGAGGAATAAGTAATGGCTATAAAATCAACAGAAATTGAATGTGTTGATGTATACGCTTATGGCCTCGCTGCCGAATATCGGTTTACCATGCGAGTCCCAAAAATGCCCGATTCCAAACAGCAGATCCTGCTGGCAATCAAGGACGCACAAACGTTAAACGAAGGAGATCTCTACCCACACCTGATCAACAATCCCATCCGGTATATTTCGTTACCGGGAGGCAAAAGTTATTTTGCCGTGAACAAAACAAAATGTGTTGGCTATTCATTCAGGGAAGTTATTGAAATCAGTAAAAAGGAGATGAAATATGAAGTTTGAAGTGGCAAAACGGGAGAGACCTTCCCATTACCGGAAAAACATGGACCCCACTGTCTGGTCTTTTTTGGAGGCCGTGGATGCATTGGAAAACCAAGATGGATTGTGTATTCTCGTCCCTTGGGAACCGAGTGATACAGGATTAACACTGAAAGCCAAGAAGCAAAGAATCCTTTCGTACCTACATCGGTACCTTTCAAACAAAAAATTCTCCGTTCTCAAAATGGATGAAGACAATACGTTGGGGATTTTCCGCAGGTCTGATACCCCAGTGGTGAAGGGTAAAATACACAACGTCAATAAAATGGAAAAAACATGTTGACATAACATATAATATGTATTATATTATATGTCTTGGTACAGGGGTGGGGCTTTTCACGGTAACGGTTCATCCACCCCCATCCCTGTACATAAATACAATTATGGAGGCACACAATGAAATTAGGTGAATTGGTTGACTTGTTGACCAGTTTGCTGGAAAACGGCTCAAGCAATCCGGATGATACCGTAATCGTGGAAGCGTACCCACACAGTTACGATATTGAAGATATTCAAATCGGGTACGAAAGTGGGGAGCATTTTGTTTCCATCGTTGCAAAGGAAGGGCGAGCATGGTAGGTACAGATCGTGAATTGGTCAAAAACAATTTCCGCACAACGGAAGATGCTGTTATGAACGTACCGCAGCCGGAGTTCACTAACACATGGAGGCCGTACGCACACAACATTATCATTGAAGGGCTCACCCGAGTGACCAGGGAAATGGGGCTTACGGTTGTTCACAAACAGTATTCCCTGAATGAGAAAGGTACGCAAATGTATGGGGCCTGGGGAATTGATACCGATATGAAAAAAGGGTCCGAAGGTCACCACATATATCAAGCCATCATATTTCGTAATTCGATTGACAAGGCGTTTTCTTTCGGCATTGCGGGAGGAACGGACACCTGGGTATGTGAGAACCTGGCTGTGTGGGGAAATTTCATTGAAATCCGGAAACACTCGAGTTCTTTGGACAGGACGGAATTGGTTTCGGCAATGTTCAAAGGAATCAAATCCCTCAAGCCCGAATTGGATAAAGTCATTGAATGGCATGATCTCATGAGGGAAATTCGGCTGGATACCAAGACGGTTGAAGCCCTGGCATATCAAGCCATCATGCAAGGGGTAATCAATCTGAAAAAGTTACCCGTGTTCCATCGGTTGCTTTTCGGTGAGGATCACCCGTACGATAACACTACGTTGTTTGGATTCCACGGGGCATGTACCGAGGTTTTGAGGGATGGTCAAATCAATTCAACGATGATCGAACGCCAGGAGAAGTTGAATACGTTGATCAAGATGGAATGTCCCGCACTGCATGAGGTGTATGGTCCTAACGACATATAAAGGGGTTTTATGCAAGGCACAACGTGTAAGGGTCCACGCGCACCCCCGATGGTAAACACATAAGTAATCAAGAAGTACCATACCTAAACCCAGGTCAAAAACCATAGGTAATAAAAACATAAGGGTACAGCAACGTAAATGTACATACGAGCACCCCCGATGGTAAACACATATAGTATATGAAGTCAAAATATGGTGAAAGGGGAGGCATGGGAAGCACTCCCCTTTTAAAACCAATTCGGAGCCAGCATATGAATGTCAAAAAAATACTCAATGCATTTGGAATCATGTACGAGGAAACGCATCCAGCGGTTTCCAAAAAGTGCGTTGGCATTGACTGCCCGTACTGCCATGATACCGGTAAGCATATGGGTATTTTTCTTGACACGGGGAAAGCGTTTTGTTGGAAATGTCAAAAAACCCGGTTCATATCCCAAGTACTTTACAAATTGAAAGGGGTAACACAGGAACAGTTTGAAGCGGTTTCCGGTATACGGGTACGAAATGATGATCAACCAAAGAACAATTTGGACCGGATATTCAAAAAAACGAATACCAATTATGTACAGGTGGAGGCAGATAACTCTGAAATCATAAAACACTTTTTATCATTTGAATCCATCAGCAGTAAACCGTATTTATCAGCAATCCATCATGTAATGTTGGATTATGTTACATCCCGTTTCACTTGGGATGAATTGAAGTTATACGGTGCTGGGTATGCTCTCAGCGGGCCTATGATGAATCGGCTTGTAATCCCGTACCCAGCACCGTTTATTGGACCACCAATAGGTTTTGTGGGGAGGGATTTTACCGGGATAGCCCAACGGAAATATTTTGTTACACCAGGGCTCTCACTACATTCACACGTATACCCAAATAGTGCATTTGGGGATAGACGAACGGATGTACTGGTTGTGGTAGAAGGCATTTTCGATTCATGGGCTATTACGGATTATTTGGCAGTGGCTTTATGCGGAAAAGCCATTTCAATCAAGCAGATTTCAAAAGTTATATCAATGTACCCAACAATGGATATGACCCTTGTAATCTGTTTGGATGGAGATACGTCAATCCGTGATCGGGGAAATGTACAACGTGAGTTAGGGGTATTTTTCAAAAATTCGGTTATGGTGAACTTACCGGAGTTATTGGACCCGTCAAGTATACCAACCAATGAATTATCGTATTACATTGACAAAGGAGTTGAGTCACATGGGAAAGATTAAAACGGATTTGAAGGAATTGAGTCCGAACGAATACAAAAAGAAGTGGTTGACCATCAGAGCATATTCGGAAAAATACGGATGGAACAAAGACACAATCTACAAATGGGTAAAGAAAGGGAAAATTGAAGCGCGGAAATTCGGAAAAATGATCCTCGTTCTCGATGCCAAATGATAATCTTCTTGGGGGTTAATTGTGGATACGGTAATTCATAAAACAATCGTTAAATTCTGTTATGAATTTAAAAAAAGGAACCCTCATATATTGGATGAAGTGGATGATCTGATCTGTGAAGCATACGTGCTACTTCCAAAAATTGAAAAAATGTACGACAAGGAACAACACGTTTTGTTTACCACATTCCTTTGGAATGGGTTATACAGATACTTTTTGGATATGGTTGAATCAGACCGTAGTGGGGTATTCACATCATTGGATGAATTAACGGAGTCCGAAGAATACCCCATTGAATTTCCATCCCAACGGATAACCTCATTTCCACCCGCCTTCCTGAACAGTTTATCCAACAATGCCCGTTTGTATGTTGAAACCATCTTGGACTTTCCGGAAGAGTTGGAAACGTTCATGAGTCGTAAAAACAAAAAGTACCCGTTCAAGTACCAGGTGGGTCAATATTTGGGATTCAATAAAACGGAGGTTCACCGTATTCAACAGGAAGTTTTGGAGAAGTACATTTATTAAAAAAGGAGTAAATCCATGTGTCTTAATATACGACTTGGTAAACGGATAATGAAAAAGGATACCACGATTTATAGAGTAGTAGAAGTACGTGATGGTTTATATTACTCTTGCCTTTTCGATAAGGATAGTGGTTTTCATCACGGAGTAAACCGTGCAGTAGTCTGTCCTGTTGTGTATATGACAAAAAAAGGTAGACGAATGTATCCATCCGGTTATCATTGTTTCACAAAACGTAGTGATGCAAAAATATATAAAGAAGAATTTTTGGAAGCGCTTTACAAGTGTCTTGACTTACCGTTACCATACTATAAAATTGTTGTGTTCACTATTCCACAAGGAGTAAAAACATATGCGGGATATACTAAATTAGAAAACACAGATAGAAAAATGTATACGTTGGTTTCCCCCATACTTGTTTTGAAATGAATGAAAGGGTAAACTATGTGTCTTGATATACGCCTTGGTAAACGGATAATGAAAAAGGCTACCACGGTTTACAAAGTGGTACGGGTTATTTACCTACGCGGTCAGGAGATTTATACACCATGCTTTTTCCCGTTGTCCCCTGTTTTTAAAAAAGGTGTTAATCATGCGGATGTGACTGCAATTTTGTATTCCACATATAGGGGCTACCATACATATCCATCGGGTTATCATTGTTTCCAGAAAGTGGGGGATGCCGAAGCATATATGAAGGAGTACTTGAATGGTGAGCTTGCACATGATGAATCCGTCAAAATTGTTGAATTCACCATCCCGCGAGGAGTGGAAGTATATGCGGGCTACACCTCGGTATTACCATCCACACATTTGAGGAATAGTCCAGTAGTTGGCAAACTGTATACGTTGGTTTCCCCAATTCTCATTTTGGAATAAACGAAAGGAATACACTTATGTGTTTAGATATCCGCCTGGGAGACAAAGTTCTAATGAGGGACACGGTTGTTTACAAAGTGGTAAGGTATTACAAACAAGGTGCAATGTCGTTTTTTGAACCGTGTTTCTTTGGAAGATACAGACATTTCAAAAAAGGTGTAAACTACGCAAGTGTACAACCAATTGAATATTATACATCGAAAGGGTTACGTACGTACCCGTCCGGGTATCATTGCTTTACGAGACGGGAAGCTGCAAAAATCTACATGGAAGAATTTTTTCAGGAGGAAGGTGCAACAATTTTGGAGTTTGTTATCCCAAAAGGTACCAAAGTATCCACCGGGTATACGGAAGTGTTTGATATAGTTGAACTTCGCAAATTGTATACGTTGGTTTCCCCGGTAATTGTGTGGAATAGAGAAGAAAGGTATGGTATATAATGATTCAGGATAGAATTAATGCATTATTGACGTGGTTAAAAACCCGATTTATCGAGGAAGAGCCCGCACCAAAACCATCTGAACCAATAAAGAAAAGTTGTATCAGTTGTAAATACGGATTACATGATATGGATAAACCACCATGTAAGGAATGTCAGGCTGTACAGCAAACAGACGGGTCTTTCATATTCACCAACTGGGAAAGGACATTGTAACATATGAACAGTCCATTATACATCAAAATACACTATGACAATGTAAACGTGAAGTTCACGCACGAAACGAATATCAAAGCATCAAAGGTCAATGATATTCTTTGGGATTACCTGGAGACCCAGCAAGGGAAGGGTAAAGACCTGCGAATGCCGAACAAGCAAGCGGTGTATGATATAACCATCAAACTTGATCTTACCGAAGATACGTTTTCCGTGTCCGACAATTGCGGAAATGATTCCCTTCGGGATGGTATCATAATGTACTTTACAAAAGGTAACAAAGAGGGTTCAGACGGGGAGGAGTAGTTATGCCGTTGGATGTGATCATAAGAGGAAAAACAATCCACATTGAAGATAGTGAACGTGTTCAATGTGAGATATGGACTCGGGTAATGGGTTATTACCGACCTGTAAGTGAGTTCAATATCGGGAAGGTCCAGGAATTCAAAGACCGTGTTTCCTTTATTGAAAGGGGAATAGATGGCAACACGTCATTACCATAATACCGGAATGAAATTGTATGTAAGTCGATTGAGTTCTTTTGTGACGGAGGCCAAGGACGTTCAAAAGAAGTACGATTCACAAATCGCTGAATTGACTCGGCAGGTTGTACGGGGTGAGAAAACCATTGAACGGTTGATCAATGCCCTTCCTAAAACGTGTTCTAATTGTCCACGGGAAAAGCATTGTAAACTTAATTCGTTGAATGGTGTACAACCAACAGCGGAAGATTGTTTTGAAGCAATAAAAGAGTGGGCTTATTCAGGAAGGAGCACACCAAGAAAACAATGGAAGAAAAACCCGTTTTGTGTAAGTGTGGTTGCGGAATGCCCGCCCCAATCTGTAAAGTGAACAACAAAGCAAAAGGGCTGGTTAAAGGCCAGCCCCGTGATTACATAAAAGGACATTATATAAAATTGTTAGATCGTGGAAAGAAACACCCTTGGAGAGTTTGGCATGAGTGAAGTATTAAAACGTTATGTTGAAAAAGAAGTTTTTGACAAAATAGAATGGAAGATTACCGTTACGGCAACCGTTGAAGGTGTTGAATACATACAAGGTGAAATCTTCCACGAAGGCAATTTGAAATTCATTATGATTGACAAGAGATCGTTTTTGGGTATGCATATTGAAAAAATTATGTCCACCATAAAAACAAGAATACTTGTGAAGAAAAACATCATTGTTTTTTAGCGTCCTTCAAAGCCGCACGTAAAGCAGCACCACCTAAACCAAGTAGTATATTTCCAACTACGGTGGAAACGTTAGGGGGGATAACACCGTACGCTTCGGCAACATTCACGGCAATGTATCCACCAGCACAAATGTACGTACGTTTGCCTTTCAACCAATTCCATATTTTTTCAGTCGTTTTCATAACATTCCTTTCATAAGCCCCCATTAATTTTATCGGGAGATAATGGGGGCTTTTTTGAGTATGGACCAGCCCATTAATCCATACTCATTTTCCGTATGTCCACCTGATCACAGGTCGATCTTTTTGTGTGTGTCTCATATCCAAGTGGATGAATGAATCGTCTACCCCAATTCCGGTAAATCCGTAATCAGGAGCCATTGCTACAATGAGTGACAAGTCCGCTTTGAATTGAATCCGATCATCATTTGTAATCGGTTTCACATCGGTAGCGAATATGAGGTGTTGGGAACTTTCCGCACCACCTACTTCTTTGTTATGCTTTTTACAACGGTATCCGGAAACGATACGAAGGCCAGACCCCAGTTCCACACGTAACCCTTCCAATGCAGCCATATGCTTGAAAAATTGGTCCGATATACGCAGGGTATCACAGCACTTACAACGTATCCATTCCTCATCATAATCAAAATGCTCCGTTATGGATTTGTTCACTTGTATAATGCTCATAATCAACTCTTCTTTCCAGGACCGTTTAATAAGTAATCCAGGATTTGCGCTTGGCCTGTTTTCAAATCATTCAACGAGGAAAGAACTTCATGACGGCAAGATGTTTGCCTATCCGAGCATCTCCCTTCACAAACCAAATGACTTATTTGCTCATCGTGACGGGTAAGGTGTTCATCGGTATTTTTCTTGTATTCCATGAACGTTCCTTTTACCATCCCGAAAACGATACCCACTCCAATTGCTGTTGAAAGTAGAGTTATGACTGTTTGTTCTGCAAGATTTACCATTGTACCACCTTTACTCGTTTGTGGCAATAACCAATCCTGCTGCTCCAGCTCCACCTGTTTCTCCCCCGGTTGCAGTTGTACCGACTCCACCCGCACCACCATTAGCGGTAACTTGCGTAAGGGCAACGGTCCCTTCCCTGTATCGGATGATCACCACACCTCCACCACCACCTCCACCACCACCCGCAACGCTTCCAGCGGTTGCAGCACTTCCTGCTCCCCCATTTGCGGAAATTAATGCACTTGTACCAAGGGTCACTGTACCAGCACACTCAATGTAAATGAATCCACCACCATTACCACCCGCCCCACTTGCGGCTACTCCATCCGATGCCCCACTACCACCACCCGCACCAAACGACTCAAACAAGGAATCTTTGTTGCCAAACATACGGGATATTTTTTTCCACAAGACGGTAGCCGTACCCGCTGCACCCGTATTTGATGCTGTGCCTACTCCACCAGCAGCTCCTGCTCCACCTCCATCTCCACCAAGGTTTGTATCATCACCACCACCCGCACCACCCGCACCACCAAGGCAATTCATCATTTCATCTTTTTTCGCTGAACCGAACGGGAAACCCCCTTGCGTTCCTGGATTCCCGGCAGCTGCAGTTGATACCGCAGCACCACCCGCTGCACCTTTACCATCCAATGATATTTTGGAACTTACCCCTAACGTGAGATCACCGGAGATCAAAAGGACCAATACACCATTGGTTGAATCGGAGCAACCCAACGTAAACAAGGTTGTGATTGTTAAGGAAGTGTACTCATAAATACCGGATGCAAGATTTTCATCTCCGGTTACGGACTTGGCTCCATCTTTACCGGAGCCCCCAAATGTCCAACTACCAAATGGATTTCCATTTACAAGATCGGTATTTGTATTTAATGCTGTTCCCAGCACGGCAGCAACTAACCCTGTGCTCATGTAAAATGTCCTTACGTTATGACTCTGGTAACGGCAGTACAGGTATTACCAGTCCATGTTAGTGTTTCGGTAACAGTCCGGGAAAGTCGGCTATACACGGAAACAATCGTTGTAGGTTTATTTCCAGACCATGTAATCGTAGTTGTGCAATCAATATCTGTTGTGGTACTGCCATCTGAATCCGCTACGGTAACAGTAGCCAACTTACCACTGGTGTACGACATAGTGAGATCAACGGTATGTAATGACTGCCCTTCCGCAGCTGCTTTCACTTCTGCTCGCAAATTATTGTATTGGGAAGCTTCAATATCGTTTACACCATCCACTACTTCTGTTGTACGTGCATACGCCATTACTTAACCTCAATTGTGGATTCAATCGTTAATGTTTTTGAGGATGTTTTCTCTTCATTTATCAAAGCGTGAATGATCATCGTACCGGAATCAATCAAGGATGTGGCTGATTCCCCAAATAATCCGTATTCCCGTAATGAACCATTCCCTTCCGCTGCAGTAAAATACACGGTAATTTTTACCAATGCACCTGATACGTTAATGGATGATACTGCTTTTCTGGATAGTTCAGCACCTAATGTGGTATCAGAATCAACCGGGGCTATGGCAAGTGTACCAACGGCTCCATATGTGATATTGCAAAAGTTCCCTTGTCCACCAAGACGCTGTGCAATCATATTTTTACATGAATTCACAACCAGGTTTTTGTATTCCTTTGTGGTAACTTCCCCGGTTTCAACATCGGTAAAAATGAATTTGTGCTTTCCAGTTAACCCAACATTGTTACCTTGTAACCGTTTCAACATTTGGGATACGGTAAGGCCAATTCTTTTTATCATAAGCTTTCACCCCACTTTGTGGATGAGCCCCACTTTTTGGAACCCCATTTGATACGTGTATCCAAGTTCAATAATATTTGGGTAACCTCTTCAATCGTTACTTCGCCATTCAACAGGTTCAAATTGTCAACCATTTCATCTTCACGGTACACCAAAGACTTCTTGTTGTTCTTTAACATATTCAACAGTAAATCTTTTAATTCGTACAACGTGGAAGCGAACGTGACTTGATACTGTATTACATCGGGAGCAAGTAGCCGTATCAATACCCGTTGAATTTGATAATTCCCAACATAACTTTCATATCCACTACACGCCACGGTTATGTATTGCCCTGATTTGAAGCCATGCTCATACGTAGTGAATGAACCAGTTACAAGGGCATCCCCAAATGTGTTTACTTCCACACGTGCTCTATCATGAGCCATTTCTTTGCTCATTATGGAATCATCCACAATGATATGCTCATAAACACCCGTACCACCTTCAACAGCTGCAATGGCAATTTGTGAAGCGTAGTTATCCGCACATACAAGGATTGGAATTTCATATTGATAATCTATATCTATCAAATCACCTTCGGCGGGAGTAGGGAAATCATTAGCACAACGGAAATACTTTTCTTCGTAGTTCCAAAAGAAATCAAACGTTCCATCATCTGCATTGATATAATCCACGGCAGAAGTATAACTATCCTGTCCACCATAATAATGAGTCAGTAATATGGAGGATACCGCATGGGGTTTATGAGCCAGCGGCCAAATACGTGTTCTTCCATCGGGAGCAAAGAATTCCCTGAATGTATCGGAGAGGTAATAACCCCCACGTACGTACACGCGATTACGTACTTGTGTAAAGTCGGGAGTCAATTGGAAATTATCAACTTTCGTGGCTAACACGGTATCATTGATTGTAAATGGGGCTGGTCTGGTTTCATATGCAAAGAAATGTATATCTTTGTTGTAATCAACATACCAGTCATATTTGGTCATTGTACAAAGTTGGGTAATTGCTTCCGAAGGACGAATGTAATTGAACGATACTTCTTTTATCGTTGGACCGGTAGCTACATTGTTTGTAGTGTACCCAATGGATAAATCCGTATAATTGGCAACAATGTCTTGTATGATTTCACCACATGTAATATCTTCGTATACGCATTTAACCAAGTACCTATCCAACATACGTTGGTAATCTGTGCAAACAATATCATATGAGTATAACCGATTTGCCGGGACACTACTGGGAGCTAACCGTCTTTTGTTCACGGATAAAATAGAACCACCAAACAAAATGTTGGTAATGGTATCCCGGTAAATCAAAACAGACATACCTGGTATAGGAACAACACTGGGATCTTCCATAGAAAACGAAGCCATATCAGGGGCATGGGTAAGCTCGTTTTCGATCACCAAATTTTTTGAGTTTACGATTGTGTTATTTACCAATACGTATATCACACTGAATCCCCTTAAAATGAAAGTGATTCACGTAAACGAATTTTACGGAGGATTTCATCACCGGCTATTCTACCAAGTTCACGAACATCCAATGCACTGTTGATATTATTACCGGATATGATTACGGTGAATCCAGCCCCTATGTTGTCTTTGTGCCTGGGGTCATTACGGGTTAAAACTTCTTCACCAGCCAATGCAACGATTTGTTTTTCCTGCCCGATCATACCGGGGATGATACCGCCTTGATGGAAGGTGCTACCGAATTTGTAATCAGAGCCCCAATACTCAACTTTTTGTTGTTTTATTCGTTCAAAAGCTTCAGAACGGCTTTCCCCAGTTTTGGCTCTCTCTGCATCAATTTCAGCCAGTATATTTTGTGGAAGAACGGAATTTGAAGTAAGCCCATTCCACATACCAACATTACCCAAAGCAGTACTGTAGCCAGAAGGTTTTGTACCGGAATTTATTTGTTTAGCCCAAGAACCCACTTTTGTAGTGTTCGCTAATAAAGAAGCTTTTTCTTGATCGGTTAAAAAATAAGCCCAAACTTCGGTAAGATGTTGGAAGGTTCGCATATTTAATTCATTTTGAGAAGCTCCCGCAGTAAACGCTTTTAGAGCAGTTCCCCCATTTTCTTGTATGAAAAGACTACCATGTTTTTTACGGGTTTCTTCGGACGTTCCCGTAACACCCTCAAACAAATCCATAAGGGCTTTACCACCAAAATACACGGCAGCTCCTACCGCACCCGCACCCGCAATTGTTCCAGCAGCTCCTAACGCTCCTCCAATGATTCCACCCGCACCACCACTACCACTGAACAATCCACTTATTGCAGACCCCAATTGTGATAGCAAACCACCTTCACCCGACATACCGGAAAACAGTGCAGCCCCCATTTGTTTACCGTAGTTTACAAGTTGACTCGTAATCCAATTGGAAAGAGCGGAGGACAATTTGCTGATCAGGTTTTCTTTGATCGAATCGAAGGCATTGGCAAAACCGGCCTTCATGTTTTCTATACCCTGATGAAACTTCCCGTGCAATACATCATTAACAAAACCATCCCCAACCTTTTGGAATGATTCATTTGCAATCACTCGCAATTCGTTGAAGTAGGTGTCAATGCGGACTTGCATACGAGCCCACGGACCCTTCTCGCTAATGATGTTATTGGCGTATGCCTCCCAATCCAGCCCCATCTCTTTCAGTCGTTCGTATGTGTTACGCTGCATCTCATTCATATGTCCAACGTACACATCTTTAATAGCGAACAAAGTTCCTTTTTGTGTAGCGGGATTTCCACTCTTGGAAGCCCCCAATGCCCGAGCGTACCCTTCCCAATCCAAACCCATTTGATTTAATTTCAAAACGGTTTCTTGTTCGGACTTGGTAAGTGTATCCTTGTACTTATTGAGAATGGCTTCTATTTGTGGGGTAACGATACCTTCAACATATGTCTTCCAATCAAGACCCATTGCGAACAATGTTCTGGCTTGAGCCATCTGTTCTTCGGACAAATACCGTTTGTATTGGTCCAAATATTGAGCGTTCTCTTTGTTACAGAGTTCAATGTATTCCTTATAATTTTTACCGGCTTTTTGGAGTTTTTCAATTTCCTTTAACTGTTGCTCGGTAAGGAATTCCCCGTACATTTTACGAAGTTCCGCAATGTGCTGCTCTTCGGTAGTTTTTTGTTTTGCAACAGATTCCTTTTTTACCTTCTCTGTAGCAGCAGCATTATCTTTCGTGTCTTGAAGTTGAATATCTAAACTATCAACATGGTTCTTTACTATTTTTTTATTTTCTAAATCATTTTTTATAGCATTCATTTCCATATGCAAAGCAAACTCATTTTTGAATGCTTCCCATTTATTGGAAACGGCGCTGGCTGCATTTTCCCCAGTTTCTTTGATCTTCCCGAATATATCACTCAACTCAGGAAGTTCCACTCCCAACTTATCCAACATCCACCGGAATGCATTGTACATTTTACTGATCACTGCAGTGGCTTTATCCCATACCCACGTAAATACCTTGTCAACTACTTGCCAAATCGTATTAAATCCCTGTATAAAGAAATCTATTACAGGCATAAGAGCTTTACCTATACCAGTAAGTACTTCTCTTACTTTGTGATCAATCCAATTCCAAGTATCTTTTACTGCTCCCCACACAGTATTGAAAGCAGTAACAAGGGCGTTTGTTACAGGAACAGCAACTTGGTTGTAAAAAGTAAGCATAGCAGCGGAAACCACATCCCAATGTTTTGCGATTTCATACAAAGCAATAGCAACAGCGGCAAGGGCTAATCCGAATGGACCAGTCCCGGCTAAAAGTGAGCTCATCTTTGTGAACAAACCAATCAGAGCAGGAAGTCCGGTTGAGGCCACAAGCAAACCACCAACAGCAGTGAGAATCAATCCCAATGCGGTAGCCACCCCACCTAATATTTGTGCAAACCGTTCATGTTCCCGAAGGAAGTCAACTACTTTGGCCGCTAAATCGGTAATCGCTTCAATCACGGGGGTAATCGCTGGGAGCAGGGTATACCCGAATTGACGGGCTACACCCGCAATAGCCATCTTCATGGTATCAAACGAATCATTGAATTCACCCGCTTGCTTTGCCGTAAGTGAATCAATGGTCATACCGTACTTTTCCGCATCCTTCATCAATTTACGGATACCCTCACCACCTAATTCAAACACGGGTAAAAGGTCCGTTCCTGAACGTCCAAAGATCTTTTGAGCCAAAGCTGCTTTCATGGTTTCGTCTTCCATGTCAGCAGTTTTATCCGCAAAGTCGATCATAACATCAACAGCATCACGAAGTGAACCATCAGAATTCTTTATGGAAATACCAAGTTGATTAAAAGCTTCTTGTGCTTGTTTGGAACCATTTGCGGCTTCATACAAGTTCCGTTGAGCGCGTTTTATTGAGGTTTCCAGGGTATCCATTGAACCACCGGACGTCTCGACAGCCAAAGCCAATGCGGAAAGCTTTTCCGTTGAGACCCCCGTCCGGGAGCTCATTTCATCCATTTCATCACCAAAGTTGGCTGCAGATGTTACGGCAAGAGCCAAAGAACCGGTAATAGCCGCACCAATACCGGCAATGACAGTACCTGCCTTCCGAAGCTGTTCTTTATGATCTTCGATTTTATCCGAAACACTTTTAATTCCAGCAGAAGTCTTTTCCATCTCCTGCTGGAATCCTTCCATCATGGCCTTGATTCGGACTGCTAATGTCGCTGCAAGAATATCACTCATCTAAACTTTCCTGTTTTGCGTAACTTGCTTGAACCCGTTCTTGTAACGCTTTAACGGAAGCGAAACCTTCATCCTGCCGTTGTTTGACGAATGTATTGCTCTTGAGCTCACCGCGTTCCATTTGGGAAGCCCGAGTCATTATTGCTGCATCGAAATCCAAAGCCATTATTTCTGTTGGATCTATACCCATCAATGCCGAAGGTCGGGTATGATACCGTTGAGCGATTGTATCCAAAATAAAGACGTATCCGTCATTATTTACGAAAGGGCTCAGCCACCAAACTCTGTGCAGCCATGACCGCACCAAATACGGCAATAAGATCTTCATCCGGAATATCATTTACATGGATTTCATCTTCTGAACAGTTAGGGTCTTCGGAAACTTTTGGTGAGATAACGGTAACGGCTGCAATCTTCCGAACCACCCGCATAAACAACGTAAAATCCTCTTGGTTGATTCCATCCCAGCCATTGGGGTCTTTTGTCATTTTATCGGATGTAACCATTACCGATTGAAACAAGTTGAGAGGGATGTAGCCGGAGGCAATACAATCCATAATACGCAGATGTCGGTATTCGATCACCGTACCGGAAGGTAAGGCAAGAAAATACGTTTTCATACTTTTCTGTTTCCAGTCGGAAGCAGACGAAACTTTATTAATGGGCTGTTTCTTGTTCATTGCAAATCTCCTTTAAGTCTTATCTCCCGTTAAGACGTAGCGGTGGAATCTCCCATGAGGAATAACTGTTTTCCAGCGGCCTTGGTTGTGTCAGCCAACGCATGGAATTCAACTTGGACAACACGCTCCCCATTACGGTTATACGTTTTATTCAACTGGATATGGGGCATGGCTTTGTAGATGGTAAGCTTCTGGTTGGTATCCGTGGTAAGCGTTCCAGAACCATCCGTAGTAGGAGTAACAATAACCTGATAAGCTTGAGACGAGGTGACCTGCTTACCACCAACCTCAATCTTCTTTTTCACACCACCCGTATCCAGGGTGTACGTTCCCATAGCCATAACGTTTTTGAGTGTACCCAAATCCGTTTCCAACATGGGAACCGTGAGGACCGCACGTTCATCCACAACCTTCTGATCAAGCAACATGGAACTCTGATCAGCGGTGAGGTCAAACCACGATACATCATAACGGAAAGTTACCCCACCTTTGAAGAAGCCAAGGTCAACAGCATTGAACGTGACTTGGCAAGGACCAAATTCGATATTTCCAGCGGTTCCTGTCATAGTAGACATTATAATTCCACTCCTATTCTTTTTGCCAATTGGATAATTGCTTCGTTAAGCCGATTGTTCATCTCATCCGCAGATTCCTGTAATGCTTTGGTCAAATACGGTTTAGGATAAACACCAACAGTTCTATGGAATTTACCATCTTCCCCTTTGTATACCCACGGGGTTTTTCTTCCCCGGCCATTTTCGGCATACAAGCCAGTTCCGAAATGGACAAACGTAGCATAAGGAAGATCAGTACCAACAGTTACTTCCATTGAATCAGCACCAATCTCAACCTTTCCAGATTTGGTATGTCCATAAAGACCACTCGTTCGTTTACGGACATACCACGTATGGGGCTCATCGTACACCATGCTTTGAAGATTCTTTTTGGCTTCCTCAACTACCATTTCCGCACATGCCTCCATCGCTTCTCGCATTTCAGGCGTGTTCGCTATATCACTCAACCGTTCAAAGTATTTGACCACTGGAGTGAAATCAACGTCCAACGTTATAGATGTGGAAGCGTCAGCCATTACCGTGCCCTCAATATCATGGAATACATTACTTGGTAATAATACAATGCATTGTTAGCACCGTAAATTCGATCAGGACCACTATTCCGATTTGACAAACAACATTCAACCTCGGAATTAAAATTGTGAACTACTAATTTATCAAGGATGGTATCCAGATTTTGGGTAAGGGTAAACGCCGCTTCAAGATCAATTGACCGCACCAATATACGCACACCAATGGGCATCAATTGGGGAACACTTTCATGTACCCCCGGCAATTCCGCAAACACGGAAAGGGCATATGCAGCACCATCATCTGGAAACGATTGCCTATATAATGGTACGGTGTAATTCCCATTGCCAACCAATGTAGCCATATTGGTAGTCAAATAATCTATTACGGCTTTTTCAGCGTCCAAAATCATGATAGCTCCTTACGAAACTTTCTTGTAAACAACCACGGCAGTAAGCCCGGTAATGTCCGTAGGGGAGCCGGTAGCAACGTATTCCAACTGGACTTGCTCCGAAGAAAGAATACGTCTGAACGCTTCCGGTATTGTTCCCATATCGTACAAGTAACCTTTGGTCAAAGACAGACCATCGGAATTCGGACCCTGGATATACGCATCAACCAGCGTAGCCGTATTGTCCGTAACCTTTACCCGCATGAACGCAGTGGAAGACATTGTGGTATACGTGGAAGCAGTTCCAAGATATACCTTGTAAATGTCAACATCACAATGGGGTTTGAAGATGACGGAATTTTTGGTTGCACTGTCAGCCGCTGCAATAGTCCCGACATTGCACACCTGATAGTAGTATTGATCGGGGGAATTGCCAGTCATCTTACCATTGAGATCAATACGGAATGTTTCCACTCCGCGCTCTTTCACAACCAGATGATCCTTGGCATCTACGTTTGTCGTTTTGATCACGGCAGCCGTACCAATATCATCCATAATACGGATAATGTTGTCTGTGGTTTCCCCAACAGTTGCAGTCGGCTGATCAATGGTGTACGTGAACGATACAACTACACCACTCAACGCAACACCTGAACCGGTTTTTGCAAACCGAAGAGACAATGTATCCCCGGCTTTCAACGAAGCGGCAGCAGCGGTAATGGTAAAATCACGGGGAACTTTGGCAGTGAATCCCGTGGAAGCCGTGGTGAGTGTTCCCAGGTCCGTGGTGGAGCCGGTCTGCTCAAGATAAATGGTCTGATAATTGCTTGCGTTTGCAGCGGCAGTGGTATCA
>Ga0074195_1000594_pt1 | contig 66297 bp, 78 predicted proteins | sample EPASupsiteHSE623_FD_64525 | JGI IMG/M metagenome (GOLD analysis project Ga0074195, IMG submission 64525) | Bioremediated contaminated groundwater from EPA Superfund site, New Mexico - Sample HSE6-23 | ecosystem: Environmental > Aquatic > Deep subsurface > Groundwater > Contaminated ...
GAGTCAGAAAGATTTGGAAAAAAAGTCAAGCAAAAAGTTATTCTTTATTTAGGCACAGCAGAAACTGTGCTAAATAAATTAAAGAGTTCTAAAAAAAATTAATTGAATTTAGACGCAAAGTCTGTGAAATTTCTTTATTAAGTTAATTGGGCTTATCCTATTTTAAGTAGATAAATTTTTAAGTTTATCTTTATTTAATGATACATGAAAATAAAAACTTGGAAAGAAGCAACAAAACCATTTAGAGAAGCTGTTAAAAAATCTGGATTTTCAAAAAAGGATTTGAACAAGTTAATAAAAGAAAATAAAAGTTAATTTATTTCCAACTAACCTCAACTTCATCTGTTCGTTGTCTAGGTTTAATATCTATTTTATCTAATTCTTTATAAGAAAAAACATTTGCTTTTGCTTTAAACATTATCTCTCCTAAAAAAGCAATCATCGCTGCGTTGTCAACGAGCAAACTTCTATCAGGAACAAAAAATTCTGTTTTTTCTACTCTCTGCTCACACATTTTTTTACACATCTCTTGCAATCTAGAATTACAAGCAACTCCTCCTCCTAATAAAAGTTCTTTCTTCTCTGTATGAGCAAGAGCTCTCTCACTAGTCTCAACTAACATAGCAAAAACAGTTTCTTGCAAAGAATAAGCTAAATCTTCTAATTTATATTTTTTTGATTCTAACATTTGTTTTAATTTTGTTTGAATTCCAGCAAATGAAACATCCATTCCTTTAACAGAATAAGGCAACTCTAAATAATTCTTGCTTTCTAGAGCTAACTTCTGAATTACAGGTCCTCCTGGAAAACCAATTCCAGCAAATCTAGCAAAAGTATCAATAAAATTTCCAACACCCAAATCTAAAGTCTCTCCAAATATTCTATATTTTCCAGAGGCATAAGCAATTATCTGAGTATTTGCTCCAGAAGCATAAAGCATAACAGGATTCTTAGCACCTGTTAGTTTTCCTATTTCAAGATGAGCAATACAATGATTAACTCCTACAACAGGCTTTTTTAATTTACAAGATAATTCTTTAGCAAACTTCATTCCTTCAATTAAACAAGGAGCTAATCCAGGAGCCTGTGAAAAAGCAATTACATCAATATCTTCTTCTTTAACTCCACCCTCATCTAAAGCTTCAAAATAAAGTTCATGTTTACAATTACAATGATGTTTTGCACTTTCATTAGGAATTATTCCTCCAGAATCAGTAGTATACATTTTTTTCTTATTTGCAATTACTTTTCCATTTTTAACAATTCCAATTCCAAAAGTATGTGCTGTTGATTCAATACCTAAAACAATTACCATAAAATTACAAAACACTCACATTTTTAAATAATACTAAAAAACAATTTAAATGGTATCAAAACTAGAAAAGCAGATTAAAAGATTAGACAAAAAGAAAATTCCTTTTACTCTAGCAGTTGAAGAAATATCTTCTAAATTAGATGCAAATTATAACACAGTTTGGAGATATTTATATGCTATAAGAGAAGGAGTTACAAATGCAAAATGCCAAAAAAGATATCAAAAAAGAAGAAAAAAAGCTCAAACACCATTTGAAGAATCAATTGAATTAAAAGAACCAGAATATTTCTTATCAATTACAGATGAAAAAAATGATTTCGCTGAATCAGAACAATCAAAATATCTAGAAGTTTGTTTAAGTCAATTACCAGGAGTTTACAGAAAAACCTTAGAAATGAGATTCTTTAGAGATTTAACTCTTATGCAAGTTGCAGAAATAGAAAGAGTAACTTATGAAGCAATACAACAAAGAGAGAAAAAAGCAAAAACCTTATTAAAAGAAATCTGGGATGAATATAGCTAAAAGATATGATGAGACTTATCATATTGGGTATATGCAACTTACACTAACTCAGCGAGAAACCCGAAGGGTTATTTTCACATTAACAATTTTTTCAAAAACATATTTATTATCTCCAAAGAACTCCGCTAGGTTGGTATTATTACATATAACTATCTTTATCTCACCTGCAAATAACATTAATCTAACTTAAAAATCATCTACACAATAATAATAATAATAATATATTCTCCAAAGCATTCCAGCGAAGCAGAATGTGATAACCATTAAACCCCTCACCCAAACATAAAAAAATATATAAAAAATAAAAACAAAAAGAAAAACTTTACATAGAAATTAAAAAGATTTTATAGTCTTTTCTTTTTCTTTGCGCCTTTCTTTTTTCCGCCTCTAGCCATCTTAGCCTCACAGACATTTCCTTTACCATCTACATAGTAAAGATATCCAGACTTTCTCTTAACAACGTTTTTTGCAATAACTGATCCCATTTAATTCCCTCCTTTTTAATTTTGTATTCTAGAAAGTATATTTAAGTTTATAAATGTTTTGTGTTATCGTCGAGAAGATGAATTACTCGAGAATTTTTTTTATTTATTGGAATTTCTATTAATTTAACAAATTTTTTCTTAGGCAAAACAAAAGGATTCCAAGGATTAATAACTCTTTTTTCAATGATTTTACCCTCGCTGTCTAACCAAACAGCCAAAAAAGGAAAAAATACAAAAAAAGAATGAATAGAAATTCCAGTGAGTTTATTAAAATCAAAAAGCAGAATATTTGCACTCTCCTTTTGACTAAACATTAAACCAATTATTCTCTCAATAAAGTTACATCTATAACATTCTAAATTAATTTTTTTGTTTTTGTGTTTAAAACCAATTTTTTCCAACATTTTCTAAGCTTAAAACCCATCCTCCCCCAATTTTCTTAAAACATCCTTAATTTCTTCAATTGTTTTTTGTTGAGTCTTTTTATCTGACATTCTTACAAATTTTATTATTAAATTTTTCAAAGAGTCCAAATCAAGAACTTTAATTTTAAAACCATCTGTGATAAAATAAAATCTAAAAGAATTATATCTTAATTCTTTAATAACTATTCCAGAAACTTGCCCAACAATTTTTCCTTTTTTAGGATTTTCTTCTAAAGAGTAAAGCAATTTAAAAATCTCAACAGATTCTCCCTTAAATTTCTGATTAATCTCCTCTTCTAATTCTCCGGAAAAAATTACTTCTGCCATTTTTTCTTTGCTCTCTCAAGAGCATCCTTCGCACTAACACATCCATCATTATTCATCAAAATATCCTGTAATAATCTCTGATTTGCACTTTTCAAAAGTCTCTCAAGTATATCTGAAAAAGTCTCTCCTCTCATACCAAATTCATTTATTTTATCTCTTACTTCTTTAGTAACAGCAATAGTAGTTGTTTCCATTTTATATTATTTATATTTAATATAATGGATATAATCTATATAGTTTATAAACTTTTCTTAAAACCAATTTTTTCCAACATTTTCTTTTATCCTTTTTTTATTAATGTAAGTTTTATACATTAAATCAACATTTTCTTCAGTAACAACATCATGATGCTTAAATCCTCCTCCAAATGTTTTAGGAATATGCATTAATTCGTGAATAACAACTTTAACTTTATCCTCTTCACTAAGTTTCTCAAATCTTTCAACTAAGAATTCAAGAACATAAAATGCATCTATTCCAATTGCTTTTTGCATTATCTTTCCTAAAGCATGACACCTTGCAATTGTTCCTCGTGTAGAAGTTCCATAACTTCTAAAGCATCTAATTCTAGAGATATTTACATGAGGAAAAAGTACAGCTGAAATTTCTTCAGCATGTTTTTGTAAGTCTTCTGCAAATTCATATTTCATCTTCTTCCTCTTCTTCATCTTCACATTCCAAAACAACATGCTCTCCTTTTTCAAAGACATTTTGAATATAATCTTCTATATCTTGAATATTTTTAAAAATATATTTCTCCACATAATCTTTATTATTAAAAGTACAATCTTCATTATCATAATCTCTGCAAATTTGAGGCCGAAATTCATAACTTTTACATTTATTATCTTCTCCTAAATGCTCACAAGGAGTCAAAAATTCTAAATTCCATTGATAATCTTCATCAACAAATACATTAACATTTTTATGACAAACATACCATTTAATATCTTCAAAGTCTTCTAAACTTTCTGGATTATCTATTTCTATAGCTACATGCTTACAACATTTTGCATCACATCCCTCACAACCTTTATTCATATAACCTCCACAGTTTTATTTTTTGATGAAAATCCAGACATAATCTTTACTGGTTTTCCAAAATACTTTTTTAGAACCTTAATGATTTCTTCATTTGCCTTGCCTTCAATTGCTCTTTTTTTAACCCAAATCTCTAATCCCTCTCCGATTTCTTTAACTTCTTCTTTAGAACTACCTGCATGCACCTTTATCTTTTTTATCATAACAAGATTAATAAATAACAGATTATAAAGATACTTATGGAAAAAATAACAATAAAAGGAGCTGAACAATTAACAGAAGAGGAAAAACAAATTACTAATAAACTTCTAGAAGAAGCATATTCAAAAATACAAAGAATGCTAAAAAATGATGTTTTTTTACAATTAATAATAAAAGAACATAATAAAGAAGGACAGAGAAAAAGATACTCTCTAACTTTAGATCTCCGTTCTGAAACAATTCATTTCAAAGCAGAAGCAGATGACTGGGATTTTGCAAGAACTTTACATAAAATAATAAATAAGGTAAAAGAAGAAATCGAACATAAGTTTCATGTAAGTGAACAGAAATAAAAGTATTTATTGTTTATAATTTCTAGCAAATTCTCTTAATCTTGTACTTCTAGTTACAAGAACAGCAGGTTGAGAATTATTTAATCCACGATAATCATCAATATACCCTACAATTTCACCAAAATTTTCTTGAGAGTCAGTTACTACACCAACTATAGTATTGACTCTTTGTCTAATACTAAATGATCTATTTTTCACATTATAGCCTGCTCTTTTTAATGCTGTAATTAAATCTCTTGTTCTTCCTTTATAAGAATATACTTCTTCTTCAAATTTCATATAAAAATCTATTTTTTCATATTTTTAAGTATTTATATTCCAGAAATAATCATCTATTCTTAGGCTTCTTCCATTTCCTTCCTAAAGCAGAATAAATTTCTATTTTTTAGAATATTTATTTAATTCAACAGCTAATTTAACCAATTTATTCATAAAATAAATAAAATAAAGAACTTAATAAAATTATCCTCAAAGATAATAATCTGAACATTCCTCATCTAAAATTTTAATTTCATTCTCAAGTCTTTTATTCATATGACGATTATAAAAAGCTACACCTAGAGCTAAAGAAGATATTAAAAAACCTGTTAAAAAATTCCCAAAAATATATCCTTGAACTGCTCCCCCAAAAAAAACACCCTCAGATAATTCAAAAGAAATCTTGTAATTTTCTCCTCTTTTCATTTTCGCTTGAATAGTTTTCCATTTAGCTTGAACATCAAAAAGTTCATAAACTCCTGTTTCAGGATTTAATTTCAAATTGAGTATATCTCTATCTAAAGAGCCCATTAAACTCCAGCAAAAAAGATATTTATAAATTTACCGAAATAAAGTAATAAAAAACTTTATAAATCAATTCAATGCTAAAATAATATGGAAACAGCAGAGTTTACAACAGAAAGCATAAAATATGACTTATTAGGAATGCATGAAACATTAACAGCCAGGGGTTTCAATAGAAATCAGGTTTACTCTCAAATTAGAACTCAATTAAATACTCAAGGATATGATATTTCTCAAGAAGATTTAGAATCAACAGTTTTAGAAACTAGAAATCAACTAAAAAGATATCAAAATCACATAAGAGAGATGTTTGAATATCAAGACTGGTTTTTAACTCATTTTGAAAAAGCAAAAAAAGTGGAAAAAACAAAAGAAGATGCATTATTTGTTGTTCAAAGAGATTTTAGAAGAGCAACAGGATATGATTTGAAAATAAAAGAACTAGAATATGCTTTAACTCATGAAAAACCAGAAACTATTGAAGAACCAATAAAAGGAAAAGAATTTGCAATTTGGAAAGCACGAGAAAAAGAAAAAAAATCTATAACTGAAATTTCTTTAAGCTATCAAATTGACCCACTTTATGTAAAAGAAGCAGTAAAATACTGGAAAAGAAATCCTACAGAAAAACCAGTAGAATATAAAGAAGAGGTTAAATGGTATTCTCCATCAAGAGAAAGTAAAAGATTAACAATAAATGTTAAATCAAAACCAAAAGTAATTAGTGAAACAAAAGTAGAATCTTCTACACCTATAAAAATTCCAGATAAACCAATGCCAATTCCAAATACAAACTTCTCTCAAAAAGAGAGTTTCTTAGAAAGAACAGCTAGAAAATTATCTGAAGGATTAAACAGAACAATTGGATTTTTTATTACTCAACCAGTTTATGTTAGATGTTAGAAACAAAACATTTTTGGATAAAAATATAAACACAATTTAAGTTAATAAATTATGAAAAAAACAGAGGTATATAAATTAAATTGGAGTACATTATTCAAATTCGATTCTTCTACAATTATTCTTATTACTTCTAATATAATAACCATCTTTATAGCATTAATACAAAATTGGGAACCAATTCAGATTATGCTTGTTTACTGGATTCAAAGTGTAATAATTGGATTTTTTACTTTTATTAAGATAATTTCTTTAAAAGAATTTTCAACAAAGAATTTCAAAACAAATAATAAAAATGTAGAACCAAATTCAGGAACAAAATACTCAACTGCATTTTTTTTCTTAGTTCATTATGGCGGTTTTCATGCAGGATATCTTCTAATCTTAATACTAGAATTTCAACTAAAACTAAATACTCTCCTTTTATTAATTCCAAGTATCCTATTTTTTATTAATCATCTTTATTCCTTTGTTTACAATTATAAAGCAGATTCAGAAAAAGTAAGAAACATAGGGAGTATAATGTTTTTTCCATACGCGAGAATAATCCCGATGCATTTAACAATTATTTTTGGAAGTTTTTTAGCTGCAAATCAATTTACTTTGATTTTATTTTTAGGATTAAAAACAATTGCAGATGTTATCATGCACTTAATAGAACACTCTAAAGAAGAATAATTATTTAAATCTTAAATCATAAAATCTTAAAGTTACTTTTGCACCTTTTAATACATTAACTCCATTATTTCTTTTGTAAATAGGACACTCAGAATAATTCTTACCATGATATACACAATTATGATAATTTCTAGGACAAGTAGCAATTAACATATATCCCACTAATCTACAATTACCTTTTACTATATTATGTTCGCATTTAGTATCTATTGTTTTTTTCATCTACACACAATCTCCATTGCATCCCTATTTTTCAATTTGTAGTCCTTACCTTTTGCTTGTTTTGTTCTTGCATCAATTGCTTTAATAAAATTCTTTCCAAAATCAGTATGAAGATAAAATGCAAAATCCAGAGCAGTTGAACCAGGAGGAAGTAAAAAACAATCTGGAAGTACATTTCCTTTTGAATCTTTAAGTTTAGTTGCAGAGGCAGGGAAAATTGCAAGATATTTTAATAAATCAAACACAGCCAGATTTAATATTTCCTGAACTCCTGTTCCACCATAAACTTCTAAAACATTTTTCTTAATTTTTTCTAAAGCTTCTTTTTGTCTTTCACTTAATTCAATTTTTATTTTAAAATCCTTTTCTCCAGGAGTATAATCAATCATTCCTGCTTTAGCTGCCTGTCTTAAAGCTAATTCAGAATCAGCTGAACAAGGATAAATTAAATAACCTGGAAATTCATTTTCTAATTTTTTTATGTTTTCCTGAGCATCTGGGTGATCACATTTATTTGCAGCAATAATCATTGGTTTTGATTTTTTTCTTAATTCAGAAGCAAAATTCATAATTTGTTGATTAGTCCAAACAGTTGCTTTTTCAGGAAGATTTGATTCTCTTAAAACTTCTTTAACTTGTTCTTCATCTACTTTTAATCCTGAAAATTGTTTTGCAACAGCTTCAGAAAACTTTGATTTTTCCATTTCAATTTTTCTTGCAAAAGTTTTCCAGGCTTTCATAAAAATATTATAATACCATAAATCCAGTTCTTTGTCTAACATTAAAACATCTTTGCAAGGATTATGTCCCTCTGTTTGTTTCCCCTCTAAATCTGTTGTTCCAGAAGCATCAACAATATGAATAAATACATCTGCCTGTCTCAAATCATCTAAAAACTGATTTCCTAAACCTTTTCCTTCAGAAGCTCCTTCAACAAGTCCAGCAACATCCATTAAATCAACAGGAACAAATCTTTTATGATTAATGCAAAACCCATGATTTGGATTGCATTGAGTATTAAATTCTTTATCAATACAATCAATTTTAACATATCCTACTCCATGATTTGGTTTTATTGTAGTAAAAGGATATGAAGCAATTTCAACCTCTGCTAGTGTCGCAGCTTTGAAAAAAGTAGATTTTCCACATGATGGCTTTCCAACAAGTCCGAGTAACATAGTAATTATATCAAATAAATCTTTAAAAGGTTAATGATAATTTACTTGTGAACCATTTACACATTACTAAATGATTTCCGCGGAAAATCTCAACAAAGCAAGATTTGAAGCAATTGGTAATGATTAAAGAACTCCGATGAAGTTTGTCTTACTTGCAATAACCATTAATATAACTTTTTGAAAAAGAGTTAACAAGAATTTAACTCATGTTTCCTTACAGGAAAAAGATTGTTATATACTCTTAAATTTTTATATTTCCTATTTGCCAGTCTTTTATAATTAATCTAGCTGTTTTATCTTCATTGACTTCTCCGCCTTTTTTTAAAAATCCCATTTTTTTACCTAATTTTTCTATAAATAGTTCTGAATCTCCCTCTGAATCTACTTTATAAAAACTTTCAATTTCTTTGAGATAATCTTTCATTAAATCAGAAACAACTATTTCTGGATCTCTTACCTGACTATAAGACCTTCCACCTACTTTAGTATGTCTTGAAATTGCATCTTTATTATCTGAAGAATATTCTGATTGAGGTATAACTCCTGGACTATCTAGCAAAGTTAAATTTCCTGTTAATTTTAATTTTTGTATTCCTTTTGTAAATCCTGCATCTGCACCTGTTCCAGCAGAGTTTCTACCAATTAAGATATTAATCAAAGAGCTTTTTCCTGTATTTGGATAACCTATAACTCCAACAATTATTTTTCCTTCTTTATTTATTTTCTTAGCCATAATTTTGATTTGTTCTCTTATTTGCTTAATTCCTTTTCTTTTTCTGCACGAGACATAAATCATTGGAGAAAAAGACTGCTCTGGTCTTTTTGTTGCTAAATCTGCTTTATTTAATACATAGATAATTTTTTTGTTTTTAGCTAAAATTCTTTTTTCTACTTCTAAATTTCTTGTTTCTTCTGGATATCTCGCATCTAATACTTCTATGATTATATCTGATTCAGTTATTACCTGACTCATTAAATCAGGAAATTTTTCTTTTGAAGCACTAGCTGTTCTATCTCTTGCTCTTCTTGTATGTCTTGATGAAAACGAATATCTTACTCGCATAATTTAATTAAGAAAAAGATGTTTATAAGTTCAACTCTTTGAGGGGCATTTGTATTCATATTTACCCCATTTGACTTTTTTCCAAGCTCTTTCATGTATAAAAAATAAAACCATTTTAACAAGAGTCATACCTAAAGTAAATTTTATTGAAAGACTTAAGTTTCCATAAATCCAATAAACTGCAATTAAGGTAAGTACAAATGAGATAGTTTCCCAAACAATTCCTTTTACTAAACTTCTTTTATATGTTGATGGCATGTTATTAGTTTTTAAGATTATTAATGATTTCCTCATCTAGATTTGTTTGATATATCTCCATGCTAGATGGTGGACCTGGCCAAACATCAGAAATAATGTAAAATTTATCTTCACAACCATATATTTTCATTGATTCATGATTTAAATTTACAATCACATGTTGATAATTAAATTCCCATAATAAGTTACATTTTGTAAAAATTTTATTATAATCATAGTTACCAGTTCCATTATATACTAAAATACCTTTATTATTCTCAAGCATTTTAAGTTTACTTAAATTATTATCATCTATATCTGTAGAATCAAAACAAAATTGGCTATAGCCTGCATCTAAAGCTTTTTCTCTTGGATTAAATTTAGAATATCCTTGACATTTCTCAAGATTTTCAATCCAACTTGAAATAAATATAATTGGCTTTTCTTTAGTTGAGTCATATTTTTCTTCAGATAAATTTTTAGAATAAAAAATAATTACTATTAAAATAACTACTCCAATAATTATTACTCCGAGAATTAATCTCTTTTTCATAATTAATTAATATAAAAGAACTTTTTAAACTTATTTCCAACTATTTCTAAAAGTTTCCCAAAAATTATGTTTAATATTTTTGCATTCTTGTTTAATATCTTTAAAAGATGTTTTGCAATTATCTTTTGTTTCCTTGTAAGAATCTCTGCATTCTGTTCTTTCTTGTTTAGTCATATTCTCTGTAGATTTGCATTCTGTTTCAATATCTTTTATTTGAGAATAACACTCTGTTCTGGTTTTTGCTCCTTCTGATACACACGAACCATAAGTCATATTTGAAGAGTTTTTTGCTGCTTGAATTGCAGTTTTAAGTGCTTCATGTCTTTCTTTTATTTTATCTTTTCTTTCATTTAATCTATCTCTTATTTTTTCTCTAGGAGTAAGCTCATTATTTGCTCCAGGATTACCAGAAATTAAATTAATAGATTTATTATCTGAATCCTCATTATTATCATTGTTATTATCTGAATTTCCATTTTCAGCTAGAGCAAAACTCATTGTAAATAAAACAAATGAGACAAACAAAAATGCAAACACTTCTTTTTTATTTAAACTTAACATGATAAAATGAAGATAAGGAGATATATAAATGTTTTTAAAGAAAAACGCACCTGTCCTACTCCCAACATTAATTTTTAACTTTTATATTTCCTTTCGAAATTATTTGAAATGAGCCTACACAGATTTGAACTGTGGACCCCCGCCTCTCTTAGAGTTTTTTCCAGAGAGAATGTAATTCTAATGAATTACCCTCGTATAAGAGCGGTGCTCTAACCAGGCTGAGCTATAGGCTCGTAAGTATCTGAGCCAAGATACCTCTATTTATAACTCAGATGGTTTTAAGCCAAAAGTATATTGGCGACATAACCAGGCTGAGCTATAGGCTCGAAATTGATAAAATAAGAACAATTAAAGCATATTTAAAATTATTCATTATTAGTTACTTTTAAAAACCAGTTTAATCTTTTTTATTTGAGCCCCGTTAGTACAGAGGCCAAGTATGCGGCCCTTTCAAGGCCGAGACCCGAGTTCGAATCTCGGACGGGGCGTTATATTCTTTTGTGTATTTCTAGATGATTATATTTTTTTAATTACAAGAATTTTTTGCAAAATTAAGACAACCCTACACGAATTCTTACACCTTACCAACCTTCCATCTTCTTCAACAAATTTAAAAATACCAAAAACATATAATCTTATGCATGAATATAAAAAAAGAGGGATTGTATTTCATAAAGTAAACAAATTAGGAGTAATATCTTTATTATCAAACATAAGTATTGCAATTGTAACAACTGTTTGGGCTATTTATTTAGAATCAATTTTAAAAAATATTTCTTATGTAGGATTTTTAACTGGATTTTTTACATTTATAGGAATATTTGCATCTATATTTTTTGTCCCAATTATAGAAAAAAACAATAAAGCAAAAATATTTTCTATTTCAATATTAATTTTTGTACTATCTTATTTACTTTTTTCAGTAACTTCGAGTGTTTGGATAGTTATTGTTTTAGGATTGTTAATAACAATAAACAGTGTAATAAGAGTAACTTCTTTTGGAATAATTTTAAGAGACAATTCAAATGATGTTTCTGTATCAAAAAATTTAGGATTGGTTTACACTTTTTTTAATATTGCCTGGTTTATTGGTCCTTTAATAGCAGGATTTGTAGCAGAAAAATATGAATTAAATAGTGTATTTCTCTTAGCAGCAGGCATAATGTTTTTAGCATTAATACTTTTTAATTTATTTAAAATTAAAGATAATAGAATATCTAAAAAAATAGATTTAAACTTATTCAAATTAGTTCGTGATTTTTTAAAAGATAAAAATAGATTAACAATCTATTTCTTAGGAGGAGGAATAACTTTTTGGAATACTCTAATTTATGTTTATATGCCGATTCATATAGTAAATTTATCTAATAGCGATTTATTAGTAGGATATTTTTTATCTGCTTCAATTATCCCTTTAATATTCTTAGAATACTTTTTTGGAAGATTAACAGGAAAAGTTGGATTTAAAAAAATATTTTTTATAGGATATTTAATCTTGAGTATTGCTACAATAATCGCCTTTTTTATCTCAAATCTCTATGTAGTTTTAGCAGTAATTATTATTGGAAGTGTAGGGATATCAATGTTAGAATCAACAACAGAGTCATATTTTTTTGATATTGTAAAAAGAGATGAAAGAGATAAATTCTATGGTCCATATAATACTACTATTGAAGTAAATAGCTTAATTGCTTCAGTATCTATAGCAGGAATATTATTAATTCTTCCCTTTAAGTTTGTGTTCTTATTTGTTGGAATTGTTATGTTTATTCTTGCCTTAGTTTCTTTAAGAATTAAGAATGTTGTGGAAGCAAAGAGACATTAAATTCTCTTAATCATATACTCGCCTTGCTTTTCTAAATTATATCCTAATTTTCTATAATACTCTCTAACTCCAACTCCACTAATTATTCTAATGATTTTGCATTTATTTTTAATACAAATTTTCTCTGCTTCTAACATAAGCCATTTTCCTAATCCAGTATGTTGTCCAATCTCTCCTTTATCTCCTAAAACTAAAGATTTTCCATAAACATGAAGCTCCCTAATAATACAATTTTCTTTGCTTATTCTTAATCTTAATAACCCAAATAAAATATTATCAGAATTAATTATTTCTAAAAAATATTCTTGTCCTCCAGAAGCTTTGTATTTTGTAATTTTTAATTTCAAATCTTTTTTTATGTTTTCTCCTGCAAATCCTATTTCACTCATTTGACCACACTTGGGCGAATGAGTGAGGTTGAATCCAACCTCTCTATATCTTATCTCTTTTAGTTTAAGTTTATTTTTTCTCATTTCATTTTCAATCTCTCTTCTTAAGTCAATTCTAGTTGTTCCTGCAACAAGATATTCTGGAGGAATCTCTCTCATTACTCTCATTACTCTGCAATATTTCGGAACAACTTTAAGCATAGAAATTAAAAGTTTTTCTATTTGTTCTTTTGAAGAAGGTTTGTATTTCCCTTTAAAATACCAATTTTCTAACTCACTTTTAGGAATTACCTGACAAGGATAAATTTTAATTTGGTCTGGTTTAAAATTACTATCTGAAAATACTTTTTTGAATAATTGCAAATCTTTTTTAGTATTACTTCCAGGAAGTCCAGGCATTAGATGATAACCAACTTTAAATCCTGCATTTTTCAAATCTTTAGTTGCTTTAATAACATCTTTTACAGAGTGTCCTCTTTGGATTAATTTGTAAATTTTATCATCTATTATTTGAACTCCTAATTCAACTCTTGTACAACCAAACTCACGCATTCGATTAATAAACTTAGAACAAACATCTGGACGAGTTTCAATGCAAAGAGCAACACATCTACGCTTTGCATTTTCATTTAACTTTTTTGCTTCAGTTAGAGTTTTTGAATTTTTTTCATTTAAACCATCATAAATTCTCTTAACAAATTCATACTGAAATTTTTTAGGATATTGTAAAAAAGTTCCACCCATAATTATAATTTCAATTTTGTCTGTTGGATGATTCATTGCTTCAAATGCCTTTATTCTTGCAATTACTTGCTTATAAGAATCATAATTAACCTCTCTTGCTCTCATAACAACAGGACTTTTAGGAGTATAACTCTGAGGAACATCTAAATTAGGACAATAAACACAACATCCGTGTTTGCACTTTCTTGGAGGAAGCATAACTGCTACAGGAGTTATACCTGAAATTGTTTTTGTAGGCTTTCTAATTTCATTTTTTTCTGGAGGTTTCATTTTCTCTATAAAAAAAGATATTGGTAGTTTTTCTATCTATTATTCTAACTTTATCTGCCTTTTTAAGCAGTACTCCAGAAGCACATTTTTCAAAGTAACAAATTTCTACTTCTTTTCCTTTTCTTTTTATTCTTTTTAACAATTCAGTAAAATCTCCATCACCACTAATTAAAATAATCTTATCAAACAGATTATTATAACAATCTTCAATCATATCTAATGCTAAAAAAATATCCTCTCCTTTGATTGTATGGTACTCTTCTCCAAGGATATTTAATCTAGACTTTCTTGTGCATAAGCTCACCTTACACTTAGGAATTTTATGGAGCCTATCAAAGAACCTCTTTTGTTTTTCCCAAACTTTTTGATTAACTTTCTTTTTAATTAAAGCATTATAATAATTAATACTCACTAATTGATTATCTCCAACCAAAAAATTAATATACTTTTCAATATCAAATTTTTCATCAGTATATCTTGGATTAATCGAAGTTAAACCACCATAAAAATTAGCACCATCAATATAAACACAAATTCTTTTTATCATATAAAAATACCCAGTGTTCAACACAACTGGGATACATTGCGGGATGTCCGAAGACTTAAGGCATTCCCTGATACCTTACTTTTCTTAAGTATAGAAATTATTTAAATGTTTGTATTTTGATAGATTATAATTACTTCTCATTTAAATGAACTATAATTGTAATAACAAAAAAAGATATTTTCAATAAACACAATTAATAGTTATAAAAGTTCTTAATTCAAAGAAATAGCTCCATGCTTACAAGCACCAATACATGCTCCACAACTAATGCAAACATCTTTGTCAACTTCTAGTTTCTTTCCTCTTTTTAATGCTTGAACAGGACAAATCTCAACACAACCATTACAAGCTCCTCCACAAGTACAAGAAGCACATTTACCATTTTTCCAACAACATTTTTTATAATCAATTTTTATTACCATGAAATTTTATTTTAATTTTAGTTTATATATTTTGCTAAGTATACTTCTAAATGTAATAATACTTATAAAAGAAATCTATTTAGTATTTTTATGAGATTAAATGATTATCTAAAAAGAAAAATTGATGAGTATAAAAAAGCACAAGATCAAGATTTAGTTCAAAGAGCGTATGACTTAAGTATGTCGGCTGTATCAAGTTTACCCAAATTAACAGGAGGTATAGATTTATCTGAGAGTGCAGTAAAAAGATTAACAGAGAGTGCATTAAGTCATCCAGATTTCTATATTCAAGTTGCTTCAATCCAAAGAGATCAAGAAAGAGGATTGCCTGGAGCACTAAAGGATTTAGGTTATGCTCTTTTAGAATTAGCTTGTGTACCTCTTACATTAAGAAGACCTTCTGAACAAGTACAAGCATAATTATCCTTGTAATTGTTTTGTTAATAACAAATTCTATTAGAAATATTTATAAACTATAGTCATTCTATAGAATAATGATAACAACAATACAACTTAATGAACAGGTAAAAAATCAGCTTGATTGCCTAAAAACTAATAAAGAAACATATGAAGAAGTTATCCTCTTACTACTAAAGATTGCAGAGAAATTTAATAGAAGAAAAAAAGAACTACTTATTGAAGGACATAAAGAAATGGCTTCTGAAAATCTAAAAATAACAAAAGAGTTTGAGGGTGTAGAGGATTTAACCAAATGGGAATGGTAAGAAGAGGGGATGTTTTTCTTGCTAATTTAGAACCAGTTAAAGGAAGTGAACAGGGAGGAATAAGACCAGTTTTAATTCTTCAGAATGATATCTCAAATGAATATTCTCCTGTGGTAATTGTTTCTGCTATAACTTCTAAAATTTTTAGTAAAGAATATCCCACAAATGTTTTTGTTTCTAAAAAAGATTCAAAACTTCCAAAAGATTCTACAATCTTATTAAATCAGATTAGAACAATTGATAAAACAAGATTAACTAAAAAAATAAGTTTTCTATCTATCTTTCTGATGCAGAAAGTTGATTTAGCTTTAAAAATAAGTTTAGGATTAGAAGAAGTTGAGTAAAACATTTCTATAATCTTTTACCTCAATAATCCTTATAAAATCATTTAATTAGAAAATGAGATGTCCATCTTAATTAAAAATGTAATTTTAAATGAAAAAGAAACAGATATTTTAATTCAAGGAAACACTATATCCAAAATTCAACCAAATATTCAAGATAAAGCAGACAAAATAATTAATGGAAAAGACAAAGCAGTAATACCTTCTTTTATGAACTCTCATACTCATGCAGCAATGAACTTACTTAGAGGATATGCAGATGACATGGAGCTTCATGACTGGCTTCAAAACAAAATTTGGCCATTAGAAGCAAAACTAACAAATGAAGAATTATACTGGGGAACAAAATTAGCTTGCTTAGAAATGATAAAATCAGGTATAACTTTTTTTAATGATATGTATTTTTTTAAGCCAGAACAACCAGGTAAAAATGCAATAACTGCTGCAATAGAATCTGGAATAAGAATGTGTGCAGGACATGTTCTTTTGGATTTTAATCCAGAAAATAGAAAAAAAGAATTTGAACTTCAGAAACAATTAATATCTTATGTAAAAGAACTAAACAATCCATTAATTTCAGTAGCTGTTAATCCTCACTCAATTTATGCTTGTTCTAAACAAGCTTTATTAGAATGTAAAAAAATTGCAGATGAAAATAATCTAAATATACATATTCATTTGTCTGAAACAGAAAAAGAAGTAAAAGATTGTTTAAAACAAAACAAGCTTCGTCCAGTAGAATATCTTGAAAAAATAGGATTTTTCAAAGGAAAAATAGGGAATATAATTGCTGCGCATGTAATTCATGTAAATGATAATGAAATAAAAATATTAAAAAAATATCAAGTTAAAATTGCTCACACTCCTGTTTCAAATATGAAACTATGCTCTGGTATGTTGCCCTATGCAAAATTAAAGAAAAGTGGATTAACAATTAATCTTGGAACAGATGGATGCGCTTCAAATAATAACTTAGATATGCTTGAAGAAATGAAATTTGCAACACTTTTGCAAAAAATAAATTACAAGAATCCTACATTAATGCCTGCAAAAGAAGCTTTTGAATTATTAACAATAAATCCAGCAAAAACATTTGAATTAAATTGTGGAGAAATTAAAGAAGGTAATCTAGCTGATTTGTTATTAATTGATTTGAAGAATATTAATCTAAACCCAAGGCATAATTTAATATCTAATTTAGTTTATTCAGCTAATCGTTCTTGCATTGATACAACAATTTGCAACGGAAAAATACTAATGTTAAATAAAAAAGTTCCTGGAGAAAAAGAGATAATTGAAAAAGCAAATGAAGTTGCTATGAAGTTAGTGGGAAGATAGATATTTAATCTAATTTCTTGTATTTAAATTATGGACTCCCAAATTCAAAACCAACAAGAACTCTGGAATTCAATTGCACCAGAATGGCATAAGCATAAAGAAATCCCCTCTCAATTATCAATAGAATTCTTAAAAAAACAAACAGGAAATATTTTAGACTTAGGTTCTGGTTCTGGTAGACATTTAACTAAAATAAAAAAAGGTAAAATGTATCTTGTAGATTTTTCAGAACAAATGATTAAACTTGCTAAAAAAAGAGCAAAAGAAAAGAAAATTCCATTTGAGGGATTTGTTTCAGATATGAAAAAAATTCCATTTGAGGACAATTTCTTTGATTCAGCAATTTGTATTTCTGCTTTGCATTGCACTCCAAAAAAAGAACACAATAAAATAATAAAAGAATTATATAGAGTTCTAAAACCAAAAGCTCAAGCATTAATTGGAGTTTGGAATTTTAATTCAAAAAGATTTAATCAAAAAAAAGGAAAAGAGAAACTTGTTGGCTGGACAGATAAAGGAAAAAGATATTATTATTTATTTGATGAAACTGAAGTTCATAAATTGTTTAAAGATGCTGGTTTTAAGATTATTTCAACACATAATTCAGAAATGATGATAAACTTTATTGTTCAGAAATAGTCATCATCTTTTAATTTAACAAACCACACCAACTCAACATTAAACCCAAAGGGTTATTTTACATTACCAACCTTTATTATCACCTCACAAATTTCTTACACATTACTAGATATCTTAAAAAATATACAAAACTAATCACAACAATCCTTAAAAATAAATTTTCTTATATTCTTTTATGTCTATTAAAGTAAAAACAATTCTTGATGAAATAGAAGGAAGGAATATAACTGGAACATGGGAATTTAGAGATGGAGATGGGTTTACTAGATATCTCGCAGAAGACTATCAAATTTCAGGACGTCTAAACCCCAAAGAACCAGAATCAACAACAGATTCTGTACATATAATCTATCAAGGAAATTCAGATAATACTCGATTAAGCAATGCTCTTAGAAGAAGATTAGCTATAATTAAAAAAGTAGAACTAACTAAACAAACTTATGGAGATTTTGAAGCAACTGCAAGAACAGATGAAGAATTTCCTGATTTACTCACAAGATTAGAAAATGCTGAAACAGAATATAGAACAATAATAGAAGAACTTGCAGAAGGATTAATAGAAGAATTTTCCAATCATCACTAATTTTATAAATACCCTTTCTTTAAAAGAAATATGAAGATACTTTCATTACATACAGATTATATTAAGTTCAAGCCATTAAAAAAAGCAATAAAAGGAATAGAAGAACTTTCAGATATAGAAAAAGAAGAAAGAACAGTAGAAAATGCATTAACAATAATGACTGCTGTTGAAAAACATGATACAAATGTAACTGAAGTTGTTGAAAAATTAGTCAAAGAAATTCTAGATATTGCAAAACAAGTAAATGCTTCAAATATTGTTCTTTATCCTTATGCACACTTGTCTTCAAATCTAGCTGCTCCAAATATTGCTCAAGAAGTTTTAATAGGAACTGAAAAAGCATTAAACTTAATCAAAGGGTTGAACATAACAAGAGCTCCTTTTGGATATTACAAGGAATTTGAAATGAAAGTAAAAGGACATCCTTTAAGTGAGTTAAGCAGAGAAATTAACCAAGAAGCAGTTGGAAAAATAATAAAAGGAACAGATGAAACTTATGATGCTAAATTTTTGTTAAATGAAATTTCTAAATCAAAATTAGATAGAACAAAGCTAAAAGAAAATGACCATAGAATTTTAGGTATGCAAATGGATTTGTATTCTTTTAGTGAAACTGCTCCTGGAATGGTTTTCTGGCATAATAATGGTTTAATAATTAGAAATGAACTAATTAATTTCTGGAGAGAATTACATAAAAACAGAAATTACCAGGAAATTAAAACTCCTCAAATTTTAGATAAAAGATTATGGCAGATTTCAGGGCACTGGGAAAAGTATAAAGAAAATATATTTTTAACCAAATATGAAGATAGAGAATTTGCAGTAAAACCAATGAATTGTCCAGGCGGAATGTTAGTTTATAAAAACTCTCCAAAGAGTTACAAAGAATTTCCTCTTCGTGTTGCTGAACTAGGAGAAGTCCATAGACAAGAGCTATCTGGTGTTTTAGGAGGATTATTTAGAGTAATTCAGTTTACTCAAGATGATGCACACATTTTCTGCACAGAAAAACAAATTGAAGAAGAAATCTTTGGAATAATGGATTTAATTGATTTGGTTTATAAAAAATTTGGGTTTAATTATAGAGTTGAACTCTCTACTCGTCCTGAAAAAAGAATAGGAGATGAAAAACTTTGGGATATGGCAGAAGCAGCTTTGCAAAAAGTACTTGAAAAAAGAAAAATTAAATTTAAAATTAATAAAGGAGATGGAGCATTTTACGGTCCTAAAATTGATTTCCATTTAACAGACTCTTTAGGAAGAGAGTGGCAGTGTGGAACAATTCAATTAGATATGGCTATGCCAGAAAGATTTGAATTAGAATACACTGACAGTGATAATACAAGAAAAAGACCAGTTATGTTACATAGAACAGTTTATGGAAGCTTAGAAAGATTTATTGGAATTTTAATAGAGCATTTTAATGGAAGACTTCCAACTTGGTTAGCTCCTATTCAGGTTAGAATTTTAAGTTTCACAGATAGAAACATTGATTTTTCTAAAAAAGTATTAGCTGAAATAAAAAAATCAATTCCAAATTCAAGAATAGATTCTGATTTTAATCAAACAACTATTCAATCTAAAGTTAAATCTGCTGAAGAAATGAAAGTTCCTTATATAATTACTCTTGGAGATAAAGAAGAAAAAAGCAATAACCTAGCAATTAGAACTAGAGGAAAAAAAGAATTAGAACAAATGTCTTTAAAGGATTTTATCTCTAAATTAAAAGAAGAAATTGAATCTAGGCACTAGATGATCTATTAGAATCTTCCTCTCCTCTTACACTTTGCATTCTATATTCTGCTAATAATTTTATATCTTCAATATTAAGAAATGCTTTATGAATATCATAACCTCTAACATTGACTTCTAATCCAGGACAAATTCTTTCTGAACGAACTATTCTGCATTTTAATCTCTCAGAAAGAATTATTATTTCTTCGTCTGTTAAATCCGGGTCTCTAATATAAAAGTTCACTTTAAGATTATAAAGAGTTTATTCTTATAAAGATTATTGCACTAAATCTTATAAACTCTAATTCTCACTTATTTTTATGAACTTTCAATTTTATGTAGAAAAGCTTTTTGATTCAGATGTTTTTCAAAAATTCATCAAAGAAAACAAAGATGCCTATCCTTGTGGAGGATTTTTTGTAATTGATTTAGAAAATCTCAAAAATCCAGATAATAAAAACCAGATTGATTATTTTGTTCCTTCTATAAATAAAATGTTTAGCTTTCAACTAGAACAAGGAGTTAAAATAACCCCTGTTGAAAATTTAGGAGAAACTCCTAAAAAAATTGCTATGAATTATAACATAGAATTTGAAGATATTGAAGAATTAATACTAACTAAAATGAAAGAGGAAAAAATTAATAAAAATATTCAAAAAATACTCTTATCTATTCAAAACAAAGATAATAAAGACTTTTTTGTAGGAACAGTATTTACCTCGGGTATGAACATGTTAAAGATTATTCTAGATATTTCTGAAAAAAAGATAACTGAATTTGCAAATCACTCTTTCTTAGATATGATGAAAGTTTTAAAGAGATAAAATTATTTGTAAATTTTATCATGATGATCAAAATCCGAAAAAAAGATTAAATTATTCAGCTTATCAAATTTAAACACTACAACAAAATGTCCAACATGGGCTCGTTTAAAATCTTTTAAGTCATATTTTAAATTTTTATAATGTTCAACATCAGCAATATTCCTAATTTCTTCTATTTTGTTTAAAAGTTGTTCATAAAGAGATTTATCTTTTTTCTGAAGTTTTATAAGAACTCTGTCAAACTCTTTACTTGTCTTATATTGTCTTGACATTTTTACCTTTTTTCTATCTTTTTCCTTAGTTGTTCGATAGAATCAAAGGTCTCACCGTAGCCTTCTTCTTCAATTTTTTTCAACTTTTCTATGTATTCTGGTCTTAACTCAGGTTCTAGAATATTATTCCCACATTCAACAACTATCTTAGCTATTGCCTCACTTTTTGTCTTAAGATTATATCTAGCTTTCACTATGTTTAAGATTTGATTTACTTCAGAAGGTATTTCTATCATTGCTTGAACCATATATACCACATATATACCAAGTATATAAATATTTCTATATTAATCTAGATAACAATAATTTTCCCCTATTTTTCCCATCACCCCAACCATGGGCGATTTTGTTCACTAAGTTACTAAGTACACATAAATAAAGGAAAAATACAAGAAAAATAACTACTCGAAACTATTTAACTCACAAAAAACTAAAATTTCATTTTTTCTCTAATTTCTTTAGAACTATAAATTTTTCCAGGTTCAAAACCATATTTTCTAGCAATTCCAGTATCATTTCTTTCCTCTAATGCTTTTATTTCTTCTAATTTAAAAGCATCTCCAAGAAACCTTTTAATCGGAAGAGGTTTGTTATCTTCATCAAAGCACTTTCTTTTTAGATTACATTTATGACAGATAAAATCCGGAGTTCCAGAGACAACTAAAAACTGCTGTTCAGGATTTGCAAAAAGCTGTTGTGGATATTCATAAGAAAACCTTACAAAGGGGTCGTCTTTACTAACAGCATAATTATAATGTAATAGCTCTTCAGCATGTTCTGCAAAAGTACCTCTAAGTATACTTGCTATAGCTTCTAAATGATGCCCTCTTAATTCAATTGGTGTTTCCATATTAGTTTAAAAGCCCAAGAGTTTATAAATCTTATTATTGTTACCCCTTATAAAGAACAACAAAAGAAAGCTTTAAATAGTTCAAAAACCTAGAAAGAATATGAAAACAATAGAGGATAAACAAACAAGAGCTTTACTATTAGCTCACCCGAGTGTAGGAAGAAGAGAGACTAGAAGTTTAACTCCTAAAGAAGAGAATAAATTTGCTAGAGTATCTTATGAACATATAGCAAATCTATTACAATTCTTAAAACAAGGAGAAGCAGTTACTATTGAAAGCATAGATCCTATAACAGGAAAGGTAATTTTTATAGATGGAGTTAATGGAAGAAAAGTAGAACCTCTAACAAGTTTAGATTATGAATTAAGAGATTCAGAAGGAAGATTAGATGAAACTTCACAAAATGAAGTTTATGTTAAAAGAAGTAAATCAATATATGCTCAAGCATATCAGTAATCAAAATGACAAGACAAAACAACTCAAAAGCAATATCTGCTATTGAAACAGCACTAGTAATTGGAAGTCTTGCAATGATTTTAGAAATGAATAAATTCACAAATATTCAAACAGATGAAATTAATAAACACCAACCTTTAATTGAACAAGTACAAGCTCAAAGAACAAAATATCTAGAATCAAGACACACTAATTTAAACAAAGATTCTAAACAAAGAGCAAAGTTTAATAGAACATATTCAGAACATTTAAATGATGTTTATGGAGAAGATTAAAATGAAAAAACTTTTAACAACTTTAGCATTAATGAGTACATTAGTAAATCCAGCTTTAGCTGGAGATGTTTCTAAAGAAGGAATTAGTCTAATAAAACAATATGAAGGATTTAGAAGTGAAGCTTATAAATGCCCTGCAGGTGTCTGGACAATTGGATATGGAACTACAAAAGGAGTAAAACAAGGAGATACAATTACTTCAGAACAAGCAGAAAAAAGATTAGAAGATTATCTAAATCAAAATGTTGAACCAGTAATAGATAAGAATGTAACAGTTTCTTTAACTCAAAATCAATATGATGCTTTAGGAAGCTTTATTTACAATCTAGGTGAAACAAATTTCAAAAATAGCACTTTATTAAAAAAACTTAATTCAGGAGATTATGATGGAGCTGCAAAAGAATTTCCAAGATGGAATAAAGCAGCTGGAAAAACTTTAGAAGGACTAACAAAAAGAAGAGCTCAAGAATATAAATTATTCCAGAAAAAATAATTCTAAAATGCCAACCTTAAAAAATACAGCCTTAGCAGCAATCGTAAAAGATGAAATACAAAATCCTGCTGGAGGAATAGTAAGATGGTTGGATTCTACTCTACCTTATGTTGAACAGGCAGTTATTGTATATACTGGTTCAATAGACGGTACAAGAGAAGTTTTAGAAGAATATGCAGGAAAATATTCTCATTTGCAGGTTCATGACCATAAATGGAAAGGATTTGGAGATGCAAGAAATTTTTCTTTAAGCAAAGCAAAAGCTGAGAAAGTTTTAGTTTTAGATGCAGACGAATTAGTTACAAATCAAGAAAGAAACACTGAAAAAGCATTTCATGAATTAATTGATTTTGTAGAAAGAGAAGAATATGAAGGATATAATTTTGATTTTTTTCATGTTCCTTTCCCAGGAGAAATATTTGGTAAAGTAGGAGAACACAATCCAAGATTATTCCAAAGAAAAGGAGCAAAATATACAGGCAAAGTAGGAGAAGTTTTAATAAATGAATTAGGAAAAATTAAAGTTGGCCCATCAGTTTATCTAGCTCATTTTCTTCCACCGAGAGAAGCTAAAGATAAAAAAACAATGGGATGGTATGCAACAGAGGAGTTCTTAACTCACTCTCCTTCAGAATCAGCAAGAGAATTTGGCTGGAAAGAATTTAATAAAAGAAGAAATGAGTTTAGTTAATATCTCTTAAAAAAGTTATTATCTCCTAAGAATTCTTATGAAGTTTATCTTTATTGCAATAATAATTAATTTAACTTGACTTCAAAAAGAGGTGATAATTAGTTCTTCAACAAAAACTTATCCAAAACTTTCTTAGCTTCTATTTTTTTCTTTTGATGTTCTTTTAGAAATAAATTTATTTTATCAATTAATATTTTCTTTAGCTCTCCTGTTAATAACTCTCCACTTTTATAACTCTTTTCAATTTCTTTTAATTTTTTATCATCTTCTTCAAATAAGAATTTCAAATACTGGAATGAAACATCAATCTCAGTATTACCACCTTTTTTTCTATGCTCTTCTAAAGTAGCTTGCCCTCCTGAAAAAGCATATTTATTAATTTTATTTTTAACTGTTTTATCATCATCAGCAAGATAAATTACATTATTTCCATTATCAGAAGAACTCATTTTTGCCTCTCCATATAAAGAAGGCAAGAACTTAGCATGTAAAGCACATGGTTTTTCAAAATCAAAATCTTGACTTACAGCAATATCTCTTGTTAATCTTATAAAAGGGTCCTGGTCAATTCCAACAGGAACAACAGATAAGTGTTTTCCTCTATAAAATTGTGGAAATAAAATATGTGCTGCCTGCATAGCAGGATAAAAACTCCAACCAATATTTTGATCAGGAGTTAATCCAAAACTTGCTTTAGCAGTGGAATAATTAATTTTCTTTGCAATTCTTGCTGCATATTTGTAAATATCAGTATAAACAAAGTCCTGAAAAATAAAAGTTTTTCCAGGTTTAAAACCCAAAGCAATTAAATCTAAAATATTATCCTCTCCAAATTTTAAAGCATCTTCAAAACTTAGTTTATCTTTAACATAAAACTTCTCATCATCTGAAATAGGAATAAAAACTTCACAATTAAAAATATCTTGCAAAGATTTAGCAACTAAAAAAGGAACTAAATGTCCCAGATGCATTTTTTCAGAAGGTCCTCTTCCAGTTATTACAGAAACTTTTTTTCCTTTTTCATAAGCCTCAATCCATTTGTCAAAATCTCTATGTGAAAAATAAAGCTCTCTTCTAATCAAAGGATGAGCTTTTTCTAACTTTTTTTTGATTTTATTATCAATTAAACTAGTTCCAAATTCTTTTACAAGTTTATCATAATTAACCTCTCCTTTAACTTCCCAAGGAGTCACCGCGTTTTTATTCATCTAAAACTCAAGCAAACCTTATTTTTAAAACTTATTAAAAACACACCAAATGTTTATAAATATAAAATCACTAATTTATAAGACTAAAAGGGGACAAAGTCTCATGAAAAAAATAATAATTTCAATTACATTAATGCTTTTGCTTACAAGTTTTATTGCAGCAACAGATATTATAATAACACAACAACCAGATACTTTCTACAATTTAGGAGATGTAATTAAAGTACCTATGAAAATAAGTTCTGCAAAAACAATTTCAAGTTTTTTAAGAACAAATTTAATTTGCAATGGAATTGACACAGAAGTATACAAAGAGTATATTGTTTTATCAATGGGAGAAGAACAAGAGTCAAATGTTAAGATTCCTTTAATTAGTGGATTTACAGGAAATGCAGCAGGAAGTTGTGTGATAAAAGCAATTTTAGGAGAAGATTATGTTTTAACAAATGAGTTTAAAATTTCAAATATAATTAATACTGAACTAACAAACCAACCAACTGAAATTTCTCCAGGACAAAACTTATACCTAGCTGGAACAGCTAAAAAAGAAAATGGAAAAAATGTAGAAGGATTTGTAGATTTACTAATGACTCTTGAAGGAAAAGAAATTCAAGCTTCAAATACAGTAAGAAATGGATATTTCGAACTAAATGTTTCAATTCCAGATAATACTAAAGCAGGACAATATTTAATCAAAGTAGATGTGTATGAAACAGATATAGAAAACAAAATTACAAATAAAGGATTTGTAAACTATAATTTACTAGTAAATCAAGTTCCAACTAATTTAGAAATTGCTTTTGAAAATAAAGAAGTAGAACCAAGTTCATCTGTTAAAATTAAAGCAATACTTCATGACCAAACAGGAGAAAAAATATCTTCAACAGCAAAAATAACAATTAAAGATAACTTAGGAACAATAATAGAAGAAAAAGAAATTCCTTGTGATGAATATTTAGAATATCCTATTAAGTATAATCAACCATCAGCAGAATGGATTGTTTCTGCAGTTTCTGGAAGTTTAAGTTCAGAGACAAAATTCAAAATAATTGAACTTGAAAAAGCAGAAGTTACAATTCTAAATAAAACACTAATAATAAAAAATATAGGAAATGTTCCTTATAATAAAACAGTATTAGTAAAAATAGGAGATAGTCCAATGAATATTCAAGCATCATTAGGAGTAGATGAGGAACAAAAATACATTTTAAGTGCTCCAGATGGAGAATATCAAGTAGAAATAATGGGTAAGACACAAACAGTAGCTTTGACAGGAGGAGCAATTGGAATAAAAAAGTCAGGAATAATGAATGCTCTTAATTTTACTTTTGTCTGGATATTTATTATTGGAATTCTTGGATTTGTTAGTTATATGTTTTTTAAAAAAGGATGGAATCAAGCATTCTTTGGTTATATAACAAGAAAAAGAAATAATAAAAAAGAAATACCTCTAACAAGAAATTGTCTAACTACTACAAAAAATAAAGCAGAACTTTCACTATCAATTAAAGGAACTAAACAAAATATCAGCTTAGTATGTTTAAAGATAAAAAATCTAAAAGAAATAGAATCAAAAGAAGGAGAAGTAGAAAAAACAATACAACAAATAGTAACAACAGCAGAAGATAGTAAAGCATTAACTTATGAAAACACAGATTGTATTTTCTTTTTATTTGTTCCTGCAAGAACAAAGACTTTCAAAAATGAAAAATTAGCTATTAAAACAGCAGAGCATATTAAAAGAATATTAGACCATGGAAATAAATTATTCAAAGACAAAATAAGTTATGGTATTGGGCTTAATTATGGAGCAATAATCGGAAAACAAGATGAAAATTCATTTAAGTTTATGAGTTTAGGAACATTAATGAATAATTCTAGAAAAATAGCAAATGAAGCAAAAGAAGACATTTTAATGAGTGAATCAATGAAAGAACAATCTGCTACAGATGTTAAATCAGAGAAATCAGAAGCTCATGAAGAAGGTAAAACTAAGAGTTATAAAATAAAAGAAGTTAAAGAAGACAACGCAGATAATCAGAAGTTTATAGCTAATTTTGTAAAGAGATTAGAAACACATAAATGAGTTAGGATAATACCTCCTTCCCCATTACATTTTTTCTAAAACACCAAACTTTTATAACCTTATCTTAATTATTCTAATCATGTGCAAATTGTGCTTGATTAAACCAGTTTACGAATTTAATAATAAAAGAAAGATTTGTAGTAGTTGTTTTATTAATTGGTTTCAGAAGAAATTTCTTTATACTTTAAGGGTATTTAACATGGTTAAATCAGGAGATGTTATTAGTTATAAAAAAGGAAATAGCTTTAGAGAGGTTGTTCTTGAAGATGTTTTAAAGATGTATGCTGAAAAAGGACATGTGAGATTAGTTACAAAGGGTAAATCATCTAAATTTGCAGTTTCAAATACATCAGATACAGAAACTCATGAAGTTATTAATGAAATGTTCAATAATAAAATAAAAGAGCATAAACCCGTAAATAAACAGATAATTAGTCCATTATATTTATTCTTAGACAAGGAAGTTAAGTTATATGCTAAACTAAGAGGATTAAAATTTAAGGAAATTAAAAACAAAAAGAAAGATAATTTAGTTAGTTTTGTTAATGAGCTTGAATTAAAACATCCTGAACTAAAGCAAGCTGTTGTTAGCGGAATGTTAAAGATGAAATAATATTTGTGATTAGAAATTATCACAATTAACTTAGAATAACCATCAACCCCACATGAATTCTTGATACATTAACAACCTTCTTCCAAGGCAGTTATTATCAAATAAGAACTCCGATGAAGTTTATATTATCAAGTATATGCAACTTAAATTAACCCTACTTGAAAAAGAGGTGATAACTTTTCTTTATTTCCCCTTCTTCTTTGGTTCTTCCTTGCCTTTATTAAAGAACTCGCTTATTTTCATACCAACTGAAAACATCTTCCATAAAATACCTAGAACAATCAAAACTATTCCTAAAATTAAACATTTAATAAAAACAGAAGATGCTTGTGTAAACATAAATGTAAAAAACTGAAGATATTCTTTTTGAGCAAACATTCCTAAAACCCAATTAAGTTTAGCAAAAGGTAATCCACTTAAAATAACTAATGCTCCAGATATAATAAAAGCATTGGATCTTTCTTCAGTAAACAAAAACATTAAACCAAATAAAACCAAACTAATGAACATAATCAGGTAAAATTTAGATTTAAAATAATCATGAGTATGTTTTGAAACTAAGAAAAATGGAGTCTCTCCATATTTTTTAAAGCAATCAAAAAAACCACAATCATATTCTTTGTAATAAATTGAGTTAACAGAAGAATCAATCATACCATTAACAACAGCTTCTTTTCCTAATTTTACAGTTTCACAAGTAACTACAAAAGTCATTCCACCCTCGCCCATAGTAAAATCAGAATTATTCTGACAATAAGCCAACATTAAAGGATAACTTGTATCAATAACCTGAGATAAATTCATTGAACTATCTGCAAAATTCATTACAACAGGAATAAGTTCTGTTTTAATATTATTAAATTCTAAAGAATTACCCAAAGTCCAAAAAACATTTAAACTTATCATAGAAACTAAAAACAAAACACTTACAACAACTAATGCTCCACCCCTTATAATTCCCATAATTAATAAAAGAAATTGGGATTTATAAAACTAAGGTTTTATAAAATAAGGGGTTCTAATTTAATTATAAAATGGCAGATATTCAAACAACAGAACAAATTGTAAAATGGACAATTAATGGGATTACAATATTTCTTATGATTTTAGCAGCATATTTAGCTATAAAAAGAAAAAATAATATTTGCTTAGGTATCGCAATTTTAGGAAACCTACTTGTGTTTTATTTTACTCAATCTCCATTAATATGCTGGATAGTTTCAGTTGTTTGTATTATCTGGGCTTCAAAAACAAAAATACCTAATCAAGATAAACAAACTTTAAAAACTTCAGAATCTTTTGTAAATAAGAAAGAAAAAATGACAAAACCAGGACCAATTATAGGACTTATCTTAGGAATAGGATTAGTGGTTTTTCCAATAATTGGTTTTATGATAGGAGAAGCTTCTTTAAGTGATTCAAAAGGCAAAATGATTGGATTTGGATTTATAATATTTGGAGCAATTATGGTTATTATCAATATAATTGTGCTAGTCACAGGAAAAGAAAATTTACTTGCTTCATCAGATGAAACAACAACTACAATTCATAACTCTCCAATAACCCATAAAGAACAACTCCAAGAAGAAAAAGGAGACAAAATAAGATGTCGTTATTGTGGAAAACAATATGATTCAGATTATAACGGTTGTCCTCATTGTAAAAAGAGATAAACCTAATTACCTTTTCTTTTAAACTCTCTTTTAGAATACTCTCTCATAAATTTATGAATCTGCTCCCATCTTGCTTTTTCTTGTTTATTCCAATATGTTTCAAATTCTGTTAAAGCAGCCTCTCTCTTTCCCTCTCTAAATTTATGAAGAGTTCCTTTTAAATAAATCCAAGTATTATCAAATCTAAAATCACTATTAATATACATTCCGAATATTGTTTGATAATCTGGGTCTCCAGTAATTACTTCGCTAACACCATTTAAGATTCTCTTTTCCAAGTTTATATCATTTGGAACAACTCTCCAACTTCCCCAATTTCTAAATCTTTCTTGAATTCCAAAAATCTCTCCTAAAGCAAATCCAAAAGCCTCTTCAACAGAAAATTGTCCAGGTATATAAAAATCTCCCCTATAATCTCTACCTAAAGAATTATTTGGATTATAACCTAAGACTAAAGCATCACAAACTCTATCTGTTCTCTCTTCAAAATCTTTACTCATAAATAAAAAATTACTCTATAATTTAAAAGCATTATGTAGAATTACTAACTAAATCAAATATTTACATCCTTTCCAAATTTGCTATTCTACTATCTATTGGCGGATGAGTTGAAGTCAAATTTTTTAAAGGATTTGCAAAAAACAAAGGAGCAACTGCTTTACTTACTTTCTTTTCAGGTTCTGAATTATCTCCTTTAATTTTTTTCAAAGCTCCAATTAAACCCGCAGGATATCTTGTAAATTTAACTGCATTTGCATCAGAAGCATACTCTCTTTTTCTTGAAATAGCAAGTTGAACTAGCTGAACAACAATAGGAGCAAGAATAGCAAGTATAACTCCAATTAAAATATAAAATCCTTTTCCTTTATCATTACCTCCACCTGAATTTGAATGCAAACTTCTTAAAAATATTTCAGATATAATTGCAATCATTCCTACCATAACAGCTACTAAAGTCATATATCGAATATCATAATTTGCAACATGACTTAATTCATGAGCTAAAACACCTTCTAACTCTCTTTTGTCTAATTTATTCAAAGCTCCTTCAGTAACACAAACAACAGCATGTTTTGGGTCTCTTCCAGAAGCAAAAGCATTAATCTGATTAGATTGCATAATATAAAGCTCAGGCATAGGCAAACCAGAAGCAATTGTTAATCCCTCAACAAGCCTATAATACTCTTTGTACTCATTTCTATCTGCTCTTTGAGCTCCAACACTAGCAACAGATATTTTTCCAGAATTATAATAACTAATTAAAATATAACTCATTGAAATAATAATAGAAATAATCAAAATAAAAAATATATCCATTCCTCCCCAAGCCATTCCAATAACATAAATCAAAGAAGCTAAAACTAAAAAAACTAATATAACTAAAAAAAAGCTCTTCCATTTATTACTTGAAATTTCATCTCTAAAATCAATTCTATGATATTCAGGCATGAAAAACTTAAGCAATAACAGAATTTAAAGGTTTTGAATACGCATTTTTACTAAATTATTTAATCCTCGTTCTACACCCAAATTAATCATCTTTTCATAAACTAATTGATTCAGTTTAGGATATAAAGCAAATAACCTCTGACTATCCTCTCCCAACACAAAAATATTATTTAAAGCAGCTGCAAGAGCAGCACTTCTTCCCTCTCCATATCTGCAATGAACCATTAATTCCAAACACTCTTTTCTCTTTTCTTCAAAATCCGAAATTATTAATCTAGCATCTTCTAAATCAAAGATTTTAAAGCCTTTTTTATCTTCATCTATAAAATTAGGGTCATCAATATCATCAAATTTGTAATTTCTAACAACCTTATAATTTTTAGAATATCTTAATAATCCATAATCTTCATTTTCTTCTGGGCAACCAGAGAATATTCTAATTGCATAAGTTGGAACTAAAGGTGTATATTTCTTTGCTTGTTCTAAACTTTTTATTTTAATTTCCATTGTTTCTTCTTTTAGCTTCTTCATAAGCCATTTGCAGTTTTTCATCTGCAGCTCTTCTAACCTCATTTGGATGATATTTACATTTAGGACAATAATCTTTAGAGTAAAAATTACTCATTTGAGAAAAAGAAGTTGCACAAACAGAATAAGTTTCATCTTCTATACTAAAACTTCTTATTTCAATATTAGGTAAGCTTGCAGGACAGCTTAAATCAGGTAATACTGTTTTTTGCTTAGCTTTTTCTTCCTCAATTCTCTCTCTTAATCTACTTACCTTTACTCTTCTAGGTAAAAATGCTAATAAAAAATCATTAAGCCTCATTTGAAAATATATCTCTTTGAAGTTTTAAAACTTATGCAAAAATTTAAATACCTCTTCTAAAGTATATATTACACAATAAGTTTTGCTTTATTGCTACTTCTGAAGAACAGGTGAAAAATAATTTATCAAAAATGACAAAAATAACTAATGCAAAACAATCAAGTAAATCAGAAATAGTTGAAACTCTTCATCCTTATGTAAAAGAGTGGTTTTTTTCTAAGTTTGAGGACTTTTCTCTTCCTCAAAAATATGGAGTTTTAAATATTCATAACAAAAAAGATATACTTATCTCAGCTCCAACAGGAGGAACAAAAACTTTAACAGCATTTTTAGCAATTTTAAATAAATTAGTAATCCTTGCAGACAAAAACTTATTAGAAAACAAAACATATGCAGTTTATATCTCTCCATTAAAAGCTCTTTCAAATGATATCTCAAAGAACTTAATAGAACCTCTAAATGAAATAAGAGATATTGCTTCTTTACACGGAAAAAAGTTACAAGATATAAGAGTTAATCTTAGAACAGGAGATACATCTAAAAAAGAAAAAGCAAAAATGACAAGATATGCTCCTCATATTTTAATCACAACTCCAGAATCACTTGCAATTGTTCTAACCTCAAAGAGATTAATAGAACATATGAGTCAAACAGAATATTGTGTTGTTGATGAAATCCACTCTTTAGGAAACAAAAGAGGAGTTTATCTAAGTTTAAGTCTAGAGAGACTAAATGAAATCTCTAAAACCTGGCCAACAAAAATAGGTTTATCAGCCACAATTGAACCTTTAGAAGAAGTAGCTAAGTTTTTAGTTGGAATAGATAAAAATAGAGAGGTTCAAATTGCAAAAGTTCCATTTAACAAAGAAATAGATATAGATGTTTTAACACCAGTAGAAAACCTAATATCTGAAAAAAATCCTTATATTCCTTTAAATAATACAATTCACAAGTTAATTCAAGAGCATAAAACAACTCTAGTTTTTACAAATACTCGTGCAGCAACAGAAAGACTAGTAAGTCATTTAAAAGAAAAATTCCCTTCAGATTATAACTCTTCAAATACAGCAGCACATCACTCATCTTTAAGCAAAGATCATAGATTTCAAATAGAAGAAGATTTAAGAAATGGAAAATTAAAAGTCGTAGTTTGTTCAACTTCCTTAGAATTAGGTATTGATATTGGTTTTGTTGATTTAGTAATTTTAATGGGCTCTCCAAAAGCCTCTTCAAGAGCTTTGCAAAGAATAGGAAGAGCGGGGCATAAACTTAAAGGAATTGCAAAAGGAAGATTCTTAGTTTTAGATAGAGATGATTTATTAGAATGTGCAGTAATTCAAAAAGAAATGATTGAAGGAAGAATAGACAAGATACATTTTCCAAGAAATGCATTAGATGTTTTAGCTCAACAAATTTATGGAATGAGTATAAACAGACCCTGGAAAATAGATGAATTATTAGATACAATAAGAAAATCTTATTGTTATTCTGAATTATCTAAAAACGACTTTCTAGACACAATTAGCTATCTTACAGGAGAGTATGATTTAGAAAAATCAAGAGTCTATGCAAAAATATGGTATGATAAAGAAGAAAAAACAATTGGTAAAAGAGGGAAAATGGCAAGAGTAATTTATATGACCAATATAGGAACAATTCCAGAAGAATCATTTGTAACAGTTAAGCTTTCAACAGGAGAAGAAGTTGGAATGGTAGATGAATCTTTTATGAATAGAATGAAAAAAGGAGATGTTTTTGTTTTAGGAGGAAACAAATACCAATACAGATACACTAGAGGAATGAATCTTTATGTTGCTCCTAGTCCAGAGCGTTCTCCAACTGTTCCATCTTGGTTTTCAGAAATGCTTCCTCTAAGTTTTGAATCTGCTTTAGAAATAAATGAATTTAGAAAATTAATAAAAGAAAAACTAGATAAAAAACAAACACAAGAAAAAATAATTAAATTTATTAGAGATTATCTTTATGTAAGTGAAAAAGTCGCTCTAGAAATTTATGATTATTTTAAACAACAATCTGATTTTTCTATAATTCCTCATACAAATAATATAACCATAGAAAAATACACAGATGAAAGAGACAATAAAAAATATCTTTTAGTAAATTCAATGTATGGTAGAAGAGTAAATGATGCTTTATCAAGAGCTTTAGCATATTTAATGGGATTAAAAGGAAATAGAGATATAGAACTAGGAATATCAGACAGAGGATTTTATTTTTCAGGAGAAAACATGAATATAGAAAAAGCATTTGAGAAATTAAACTCAGAAAATATAAGCGATATTTTAAAAGAAGCAATTGAAAAAACAGATATTTTAGCAAGAAGATTTAGACATTGTGCAACTAGAAGTTTAATGATTTTAAGAACTTACAAAGGACAGAGAAAATCAGTTAGAAAACAACAAATGAAATCACATTTCTTAATCGCAGCTGTTAAAAAAATATCTGCTGAATTCCCTATTCTTAATGAAGCAAAAAGAGAAGTTTTAGAAGATTTAATGGACATTGAAAGTGCTAAAAAAGTTTTAGATTTAATTAAATCAGAAGAGGTAAAACTCTCTTATGATGTTGTAAGAATTCCCTCTCCTTTTGCCCTAGGTCTCTTGTTACAAGGACATATGGATTTAATGAGAATAGAAGATAAGCAAGAGTTTCTTCAAAGAATGCATCAAGTTTATATTAATGAAATTGCAAACAAAAACAAAATGAATTATTTTGGAGATACAGGAGAGGTTAGTTATGCGGAGGAATGAAAATTGTTAAAGACTCTACATGTAATCTACTCACTTCTTTCTTTAAACCAAAAGAAACCAGCAACTAGACCAAGAGCAAATAAAAATCCACCAATATTTATAGAAGTTGAATTCGATAAATTACCAATTGCATTTCCTGTTATGTTATTTGATAAAAAAAATAGTCCACCGAGAACCCCAATTATTGAGGTGGTTGCAAGAGAAGTTGCCTCTAAAGAAGATGGTCTCGTTCCATATCTACCTTTAACTCTTTCAGCTAATTGAAGTACTTTATCTTTCAAGGCAGGATTATATTCTATTCGATTTGCTAAACGATATGCTCTTCTTTGAATTGCCTCTGCATATTTTACTTTTGTATCTGGAGTTAAATTAAGACTCGGTAAACGCACTTCACGATTCATTTTACTCGGCTTTTTCTCCGAAGATTGATTCACAAGGTACGAAGCATGTTTTAACTGTTCAAAAGCACGAGAATAATTTCTAGAAACAGCGGCATGATCTGAAATTGCAATAGCTTTTGTAACTACCCTGGCACCCGTATCAAAGTTTCTGATGGAGTCACTCTTAGCATAGATATCTGAGTCACTTTTAGCATAGATCTCTCCAGAAGGATAACTATCCTTCAACCCATTACGTGCCTCATACACTATTTTTCTCATAGAATTATTCTTTCTCTTTTTATTCATATATAATTTACCATTCTTTTGTTTAAAAATCTTTTCTTTTAAAATCCCCCTCACTTCCTTCTAAACCTTTTCTCCAAACCTCTTTTATACTCAACAGCATGAATTATCAAAACTTTATTATCTTTAGGACAAGTTGCAATTGAAAAATAAATATTATTACTTAATCTATAGAATAATTCATATCCAATATCTCCATGTTTTAATTTGTCTTTTTCAATTTCAAAAACCTTATCAAACTGAGGAAAAACTTTCAAAACAGAATCATGCTCAATATCCTTTTTTAATAACCCGAATTTATAATAATTAGTAAAAATTAATCTTTTTCCCTTAATTTTTTCAAGAATAATATTATTTATCTCTTTCTTATCTGTGATAAGAATAGTCATCTTAAAAGAATAGGTGTTTTGACAGATTGGATATTATAAGGAATTCTCTCTACCCTATCCTCTGTTTTTAATACAAAATATATTAGATAACCATCTCTGCAAGTGTTAATAATTAAATTGGCCTCTTTTAGATTATTCAAAATATCTGGATTAACCTTAAGAGATTTTAAAAAATTAGATGCTTTTTTTAATTCAACATTTAAAATTTTATTTGTAGAACCAATATCAATATTTAAATTAAGAAACTTGATACTTCCAGTAACTTTTTCTCCTGATTTTTTACATGAAATTAAAAGTCTATCAGAAAAGTCATCATACATAAAATCACATTTACTTTCCATTATTAAATAATGTCCCTAAACCTTAAAAACCTTTCTTAATCTTATTCTTTTATGAAACCAAACTATCTTCTCCTTAACAAATCTCTTTTCCTTCCAGAACAAGGAATTCTTGTAATTGGAGATTTACATCTAGGATATGAATCAATGCTTTTACAAAGTGGAATAGAAATCCCATTTAATCAATTAAAAGATACTGAAAAAGAAATGAATTTAATAATTCAAGAAATAAAATCAAAAAATCTAGAACTTAAAAAAATAATTCTTTTAGGAGATATTAAACATTATTTTAAATTTGATAAATCAGAAAAATTCGAAATAAGAGATTTCCTCAAATTTTTAGAACAATATCTTCCTCAAAATAAAATTATCTTAATAAAAGGAAATCACGAAAGATTTGAACTAGACAACAGAGAATACAAAGACTTTTACATAGAAGATAAAATCGCTTTTACTCATGGAGATAAACTTTATCCAGAAATATTAGACAAAAACATAAAAACAATTGTAATCTCTCATCTTCATCCAGCAATAACTCTAGAAGAAGGAGTTAAAAGAGAGAAATACAAATGTTACCTCATAGGAAAGTACCAAAACAAATCTATATTTATACTTCCGAGTTTTATTCCTATGATAGCAGGAACAGAGATTAATGAAGATTACAAAAACATAAAAGACTTTTCTATTATAAGCAAGTCAGATATGAAAAAACTTAAGGTTTTTGTTATTGGTGATAATGGAAAAGTGTTTGAGTTTGGAAGAAGAAGTTAGTAATAAATAAAGAATTCGTGTTGGGTTTATCTTAATTATAATATATTATGTGAACTACAAGACAATTATCACAATAATCCTTATTAACCAAATTTAAAGAATAGTTTTATGGGGAAAACTCTTCCAGAAAAATTGGTTGAAGAACATTTGAAAGATTATTCAGAAAAGATATTTATTCCTAAAAGAAAAGAGTTTTATTTCCCAATTTTTGCTGATCAACCTAGTTTATTTCAAGAAGATATTTTTTATCAAAAAGAAATTCCAGCAAATGCAATTAGAGGAATACTTGGTTTATGGGGGAATTACTTTGGAATACATTTTTAGGTGGAAGCTTGCACAAAAATAATATTTATGAAAAAAATGGTTCTACTCCTTCTCCAGATTTTGAATTATGTCAACCAGATATTTCTGCTCCAGAAAATTTGTTTGTGGAATCAAAAATGGTTTCATGTGCTCATGAATTAAAACTTCCATCGCATCAAATCCAAAGATATGAATGGCTTCAACTAGATCCTATTAATAACAGAAATGTTAAGGTAAAATTTGTAATCTCTCGTCATAATATTCGTGGATTAGAATCAAAGGTAAAAGGAATGAATCAAGAAGAGAGAGTTGAATTATTTGCTAATGCAATTTGTTATTCTCTTGTTCTTCCATTTAGCATAATTCATAATTGGTATCACTCTCCAGAAGGAGATTTCATTAATAAAAAGTGGAATCCTTCAGATGAAGCAATAATGACATATAAAAGAGCATTTCTTCCTATGCAAAGAATTAGTTCGAGAGCTCTTAATGAGATGTTTGCAAATCCAGAAGAAACTCTAAAAAAAATGGGAATTTCATTAGAAGATTATATCTTAAGTAAACAAACTTTTCAAGGAGATGTAAAAGTAAAAACCCATAATTATCATAGAATAAAATCATTTCCTATTTTATTTGTAGAAGAAAAAAACTCGACTAAACTTTTAGAACAATTTAGACAAGAACATACACAAGAACATGAAGAATATCTAAAAGCTTTAGAACAAGAAAGATTAGATGCAGAAAGACAACTGGCAGAATTTAGTTTAAAACACGAAGAAAAAGAAGGAGCACCTTTTTAAAAACTCACCTTAACATTTTTTCTCTCAGCTTCAGCAATTTTCAAGTATTCCCTTTCTTTTTTACCAAACATTCCAGCAAACATTACTCCTGGGAAAGTCTTACATAGATTATTGTAATCTAATATTGAATCATTATAAAATTGTCTTGAATAAGCAACTTTATCTTCAGTAGAAGTCAGCTCTCTTTGTAGTTCTAAGAAATTTGTATTAGCCTTTAAATCAGGATAAGCTTCTGCAATTGCAAATAATCTTCCTAAAGCACTATCTAATGTTTTATCTGCTTTAATTTTTCCAACAATATCTTTTGCACCCACTAAAGCTTTTCTAGCATCACTAACAGCTTTTATTGCTGCTGTCTCGTGTTTAGCATAACCCTTAACAGTCTCAATTAAATTAGGAATTAAATCAGCTCTTCTCTTTAGCTGAACATCTATCTGACTAAGAGAATTATCAATTCTATTTCCTAAAAGAGCAAATCTATTGAAATAATAGAAAATAACAACTAAAACTAATACTACAAGAATAACTAACATCCATATTAAACTTAACATATCTAAAATAAACAAAAAGGATTTATAAAACTATCTAGATTAGATAAAACATGCATAAAGAATACACTGGAACACTTGCAAAAGGATGTCAATACTGTTTAAAGGGAGAAAAACTAGTTTTATTTGTAACAGGAATCTGTCCTAGAAACTGCGTTTATTGTCCTCTTTCAAAAGAAAAAAAGAACAATGATGTAATTCACGCAAATGAACTAAAAACTAAGAATATTAAAAAAATTTTAGAAGAAGCAAAATTAAGTGGAGCTAAAGGAGCAGGAATAACAGGAGGAGACCCTCTTTCTAAAATTAACAGAACAATTAAATTTATTAAAGCATTAAAAAAAGAATTTGGGAAAAAATTCCATATTCACCTTTATACTTCTTTAGATTTGCTTAATAAAAACAATATCTCCAAACTAAAACAAGTAGGTTTAGATGAAATAAGATTTCACCCAGATTTATATAACTCAAAAAACTGGAACAAAATAAACTTAGTATCAAAAAAATTTAAAGAAGTTGGAGTAGAGATTCCAATAATTCCTCATTCAGAAAAAAAAGTAATAGAGCTAATTAATTATTTCAAAAACAAAGTTGATTTCTTTAATCTTAATCAACTTGAATATGCAACATTACATGAAAAAGAATACAAAAAAAATAAATGGATAGTAAATGAGGATTATTCAGTAAAAGGAAGTGAAAAAACAGCATTAAACATTCTAAGCCATTTCAAAAAAACAAAAGAAAAAATAAGAATACATTATTGCAGTTCGAAATTTAAAGACGCAACTCAATTTAGCCAGAGAATTAAACTAAGAGCAAAACAAGTTGCTAAAAAGTTTGACAAAATAAACTCAGAAGGTTTACTTATAAGAGGAGCAATTTATTCAGATAAAAAATCATTAAAAAAAATACAAAAACAAATATCTAAACTAACAAAATACTCTGAAATAGACAAAAAGAAATCCCGGATTATTTTCAACTATAAAGACGCAATTAAAATATCCCATTTCTTTCCCAAAACAGCAATAGTTGAGGAATACCCCACAATAGATCAGTTAGAAACAGAAGTGAATTGGTTGAGTTGAAGAAAAAGCAATTATTATCTCTTAAGAACTCTAATGAAGTTTATCTTATCAATTATTTGCAACTCCCACCAACCCCACAAGAAACCCGAAGGGTTATTTTCACATTATCAATATTCTCAAAAGCAGTTATTATCTCCTCAGAACTCCGATAAGTTGTGATAATTACAGGTTATGTATTAATATACTTTGCAAAAAAGATAAACCCTCCAAGAATTCTCCACACATTATTAAACAATTATTTCTTCTACAATAATTTTCTTTTTTTTCTTAATCTTTTCAGGAACATCTAAATAATTTTCTTCAGAAACAACAGATTTTCCTATTTTATGTTCTGCTTCTTTTCTTGCATTACCAGCAACTTCTCCACCTTGTCTTGCTGCAATAGAACATTCATCAAACCCTTTTACATTTTTATTAATTGTAATCTCAGATGTAACTTTTTCTCCTAGCATACCAAATATTAACTCCAATTCATCCATATGATCTCTCAAGTTTTCTCTTTTCAATTTTTTGAATTCCTTGTATTCTTCAACTGTTTTTCCAAAAGTTGCTTTGCTTATCTCATTAGTTAAAATAGCAAATTCAATTTCCTCTTTTACTCCTCTATTTTTCCATTCATCTGTTAATTCTTGCCTTATAGCTATTCCTCTTAATCTTTTTTCAATCCATTCTTTAGAATAACCTTTTAATTCATAAAGTTTCTTCATTCTTTCCTGTGCAAGTTCAGGATTTTCTATTTCTTGAACTCTTTCATAACCAACTTTAGCCAACCATCTTTTGAAAGGTTCTGCTTTTTTAGAAGGAATTGACTGGATTATCCTAAATATGCCCTCTGTATCTGCACAATCTGTCTCTCTCAACTTTCCATCTTCTGCTATTAATTTCAACTGTCGACAAAATGTCGATAGTTCAATTTCACTAGTTTCGCTCTCTCTTTGTTTGAGTCTATACCAATAATCATTGGAATCTTTACTCTCAGTTAAAGCTCCAACAACATCAACAACAGAAAAAAACCATTTATTCTCAATTAGCTTTCTTCTTATAGTATTTCCATTAAAAATAGCTATATGTGTTTCTTCTGCATTTTCTTCAATCATGTTTTAATTAATTAGTTCAAGTTTAAAATTGTTTCTTACTATTTTTAAGTTAAATAAAAAATATTAGTAATAACTAGAGAATTACGCAGAGCCGATATGAGTAAACTTAAATTATAATAAATTAACTTTGTAACTCACACCAACCCAACAAGAGTTCTCTACACATTACTAACTACTTCAAATTTTGCTTCGCTGAAATTTTCCGCTTCAAATGTTATTATTCAGTAAAAGGTTTTCTAAATAAATTAATATTAATTATAAGTTTTAAAAAAGATTTAAGACTAACTCATATTTCCTTATAGGAAAAAGAGGTGATACTTAAAATTCCCAAGCAGTTGTTATCGCCTAAGAACTCCGCTAGATTGTGAGAATTACAGCTAGTTATGATAATTTACGAGAAAGACATTTACACCTTACCAAATATTTTTCTTAAGAGCATTCTGCTGAAGGCGAATGCAATAAGTATTAAACAGAGATAATTACACATTATCAGTAAAATATTTAAACTTCCACCTCTAACATCAATTCATGGTAAAAGTAGATACAAACAAATGCATTGGATGTGGATTGTGTGCTTCAATTTGTCCAGAAGGATTTGAAATGAAAAATGGAAAAGCTCATGCAAAAAAGAAAGTTGCGTGTTCTAAAGAAGCAATTAATTCTTGTCCAGTAGAAGCAATATCTGAATAATTAAGTTTTTAAAAAAGAGTGAATTTTATTTTCTTCTTCTCATTAAGAAAACTCCAGAAACCAGACTAATAAATAACAATCCAACACCAATTAAATTAGAACTTTGACTTTCTAGATTACCAATTGCATTTCCTGTTAAATTCGAACTAAGAAAAAACAAACTAACTCCTAAACTTCCAATTCCAATAATTGCAGATACTTTTTGTTCAATATTTCTATACTTACGACTTTGTATTCTACTAATTCTTCTCTGGTTTAATTCATCTACTCTAGAGGAAAGATCTCTTTGCGTCCAATCTAACTTATTAATATCATCCTCTTTTTCATGAATGTATCTCATTCTCTGTATAGGACTATCTTCTTCCTTTTCCTCTCTTTTTTTAATTAATCTTTTTGTTGTATTTGAAGCAATTCCTACCATTGCAGAAGTCATAGAATAAACTTTTTGAGCTAGAGCGTAATTTTGACTTTTTTCAAGATCTTCTCCAAGAGTTTTTCCAAGGTAAATAGAATGATGAATAGAATCTTGGTCCTTTTCATAAGCAGGACCATCTTTAAAATCTTTTTTAAAACTTTTAAAACGATTAATAAAATCCTGATAATCTTCTATTAAAACTCTTTTATTCTTTGGACTCCCTTTCATGTATTATAATCGAAATAAATATATTTAAATGTATCCACCTTGAATCATAAAAACTCTTCGAAATAATCAAACACCCATTTTTTGTTAAGACAAAAAACTTTATTAACTTATAAAAGTTATACTCTTCATGGAAAAGAGAGGTAAAGAATTAGTCGAAGATAAAAAGAATTTAGTAAAATGGTTTTCTGAGATACATAAAGATTCTGTAAGATTTGCAGGAGGAAAAGGTGCTAATTTAGGAGAGATGTATAATTTAGGAATTCCTGTTCCACCAGGATTTGTTGTAACAGCTCAAGCTTATGATTATTTTATGACAGAAGCAGGAATAAAAGAAAAAATACATGAATTATTAGGAAGAATAGATTACGAAGACACAAAACAATTAGATGAAATAACTAAACAAATAAGAGCATTTATTGTAGACTCAGAACTTCCTAGAGATTTAAATGAAGAAATAATAGAAGCATATGAGAATTTAGACGCTGAAGAAATAAATTCAAACGCAACAAAGTCAGTAATGGATATTTTAAAAGCAAGTTCAGAACCAGTTTTTGTAGCAGTTAGAAGTTCAGCAACAGCAGAAGATTTAGCAGATGCAAGTTTTGCAGGACAACAAGATACTTTCTTAAATATAAAAGGCAAAACAAATGTATTAAGAGCAATAAAAGAATGTTTTGCTTCTTTATTTACTTCAAGAGCAACTTACTACAGAAACAAAAAAGGATTTAAGCACGAAGAAACAAGTTTAGCAGTTGTTGTTCAAAAAATGGTTGATTCTGAAAAATCAGGAGTTATATTTTCAAAAGATCCTTCGTATAATAATGAAAACATGATTATAGAAGCTGTTTGGGGACTAGGAGAGGGAATTGTTTCAGGAAGAATAACTCCGGATAAATATGTTTTGTCAAAAGATTTAGAAGTATTAGACAAAGTAATTACAAACAAAAGAATTGCTTTAACCAGAGATTCATCAGGAGAAAAACTAACAGTAAAACTAAAAGATGAAATAGCAAATGCACAAGTACTAAAAGAACACGAACTAAAAAGATTAGGAGATTTAGCATTAAAATTAGAGGATCATTATAAAAAACCACAAGATATTGAATTTGCAATTGAAGGAAGAGAAGTTTATATTGTACAAACAAGAGCAATAACAACAATAGCAAATAGAATTAATGCTAGTGATATAAAAGAAATCAAAGGAGAGATAATCTTAACTGGATTAGCTGCATCTCCTGGAATTGCTTCTGGAAAAATAAAAATAGTAGATGATTTAGCAGATTTAGACAAAGTAAAAACAGGAGATGTTTTAGTAACAAAGATGACAAATCCAGATATGGTTGTTACAATGCAAAAATGCTCAGCAATAGTAACAGACGAAGGAGGATTAACAGCTCATGCAGCAATTGTTTCAAGAGAAATGGGAATACCCTGTGTTGTTGGAACTCAAGAAGCAACAACTAGATTAAAAGAAGGAGAAATAATTACTGTAGATGGATTTACAGGAAAAATTTACAAAGGAAAAACAGCAGAAACAGTTAAAAAAGAAATTCTTCCAGTCACAGCTAAAACAAAAACTCAAATAAAAGTAATTGTAGACTTACCTCATTTTGCAGAAAGAGCAGCTAAAACAGGAATAAAAAAAGTAGGACTAACAAGAATAGAAGGCATCATTGCTGAATCAGGAAAACACCCACAATATTTCTTAGACAAAAATCAAGTAAAAGATTATGAAGAAATAATTTTCAAAGGAATATCTGGAATTGCTAAACCATTTGAAGAAGTATGGGTAAGAACTTCAGATATTAGAACAGATGAGTTTGCAGATTTAGAAGGAGCTCCAAAACAAAAAGAAGCAAATCCTATGCTTGGACTTCATGGAATAAGATATAGTCTAGAAAAACCAGAGATACTAAAAGCAGAAATAAATGCAATGAGCAGAGTAGCAAACCAAGGAAAAACAATTGGGATAATGATGCCTCAAGTAATTTTAGTAGATGAATTAAGACAAGTTAAAAAAATAATGCAAGAGATGAATGTTACTAATTTAAAATTAGGAGTTATGATTGAAACACCTGCAGCAGTTCAGATAATCAAAGAATTATGTGATGAAGGAATAAAGTTTATTTCTTTTGGAACAAATGATTTAACACAATATATGTTAGCAATAGACAGAGGAAATGCAGATGTTCAGAAATTATATGATGAAATGAATCCTGCTGTTTTATATCAATTAAGTTATGTAATCAGAGTATGCAAAAGAAATAATGTAGAATCAAGCATCTGCGGACAATCTGGAAGTAAAAAAGAAATGGTAAAATATTTAGTAGAACAAGGAATAGACAGCATAAGTGTTAATGCAGATATGGCAAAAGAAATTTCAGATTATATATTAGAAATAGAATCTCAATTAGTAAAAGGAACAGATAAAGAACCAAGAGAATATGAGCAAAAAAAGCAAGAAGAAAAAATTGAACTAGAAAATAAAAAAGAACCAGAAGAAATTTCTGATAGTACAACTTTAGAAGCAGAATTACCTAAAGAAGAAAATTTTGTAGAACAAATACAAGAAACAATAGAAAATTTAGGAAATGAAGCAGAAGAAATAGTTGAGGAAATTGTAGAAGAAATCAGCCCAGAAAAAGATGAAGAACTTTACACTTCAGAATTAAAAGAACCAAAAGATTATACTGAAGAAGAACTTCCAAGAATTAATGGAGTAGATTATATTAAAAAAGAAGAATCTGATAAAAAGTCAGAAGAAAAAGAAGACAATTTTTTAGATATCTTTTAATCAATTAAGTAAATAGCCATTTCTAAATAATCTTATTTAACTAACTATAATTTTTATAACTAATCACCAACAAATTTAATTATTAAATAACTAACATTTATCTTCAAACAATTAACTACTAATTACTTCGCGAATTTAATTAACAATTACTAAAGATAATACGACTAAAAGGAGTAGTAGATATATGTTTTAAGAAGTATTAAGTTAAATAATCTATTTTATAATAGACCAACAAAACCCCCAACCAAAGAATTTTTAAACAACTTTAACATATATATAGCATGGCTAAAAAAAAAGGACAGACAAAAATAATAGAAAAAACAACAGTAAAAAGCTTTGTTAATAATCCAAAACCAAAAAAGAAAAGAACAAATAATCCAGAAAAAGGAAGTAAAATTGATAAAGCATTAATAGAAAATTTTGTAGCTCTTCAAAAAGTTTTAACAAATCTTTCTATCAAATTAGATAATGTAGCAAATCAAACATCAAGACTTTTAGATATTTTTGAAAAATCAGCAGAAGCTTTATCTAATAGAGAATTTGGAGCAGAAGTTCAAGAGACAGGAAGAATTTTAGAGGGATTAAGAAATCTATCTGAACAAAATAAAGTTATTGCAAGAGGATTAACTGCTATGCACGAACAAAAACCAATAACAACTCCTCAACAAGAATATCAAGAAACAATTATGCCTACTACTCCAACACAAAAAAAATCAATGGAACTTGAAGATTATGAAAAGACAATTTCATCTAAGTTGAAAAGACTTCAGCCAGTTTCTTAGAGGTAAAATGCTTTTACAAACAACTCCGGAATTCAGAACATATTTTTTATTAGAATTTACAAAAGAACTAATAAAAGCTTCAAGAAAAAAAACAATTCTCCAGACAGAAAAACAAAATATAGTATTATCCAAAAAACAATTTTATCAACAATCTAGATTTAATATTAAACCTATGCCTTTCAATAGAAACTATCCTCAAAATATAACACCTCAGTTAATTCCTCAAAAAAGAATAATGTCTACTCAAACTAGACAAATAATTTCTCAATCTCAAATAACTAATCCAACTCTTCCTCCAAGATTACAATATATAAAACCTATTCCAACAGATATAGAAATAAATTTAGGAAAGCTAAATGAATTATTAAGAGATTCATTAGTTCTAGCAGTAGAATGCGATGGTCCAGGAAAAAATATAATAGTTAATTTACCCTCTCCAAAATCAACAGGAGTAATTCTAACTCAAGAAGAAATTGAGAGAATAATAAAAGAATTTTCAGATAAAGCTAAAATACCTATAGAACAAGGAATTTTCAAAGTAGCTGTAGGAAAATTAATACTTTTAGCAGCAATATCTGAATTAGTAAGTACGAAATTTATTATCAAAAAAATAATAACTCCCCCTCAATATCCTCCACAAATAAATACTTTTTCAGCTTAAATCTTCTTTCTAACTTTTTCTCTAATTTTTTCAATCTCTAATTTAGCTTCTTTTTTTCTTTGTTCAAGTTCTTTTTTAACAGAATCTAAAAATCTTTCATGTCTTCCCTCTTTAGTAAAGTTATCATGAATAATCTTTTTTGATTTTCTACTAATTTCTTTCTTAGTATTAGAAATTTTTTCAGATATATATCTTTTCTCACTATTAATTGATCTAGCAAGATTTTCTTCATTCTCTTTTATACCCTCTTTTAAATTAGTTATCTGTTTTTTAGTGGAATTAATTAATTTATGCTCTTGTTCTTTGATATTTTCTTTAACCTCACCAACCTTTTTCTTAACAGAATTAATTAATTTATGCTCTTTCTCTTTTAGATTATCCTCAACATTAATAATTTCCTTTTTAATATTACTAAACAAAACATATTTTTTTTCAACTTCTTTCGGAGCCATAGGAACTTGTCGTAATCTTATTTTTTCTTTTTCTTTGTGTTTAAAGAAATTAACTACAGACTGTTCAAGTATCTTTTCTTGAGGAGAGCCAAATTTAGCACTAGAAACAAATCCTCTCAATAAAGATCTAGTGCCCTCTCCAGCAATAATTACATTTCTAAATTCAAATATTAAAACAAATATAAAAAATAAAATAAACATACTCCAAGAAGAATAAACAGTTGCAGGAAGCCAATTTGAAAAAGTTTTTGCTTCTAAACAAGAAGGACAAGACTCTCCTCCACAATCAATAGATTCTTCATCAAAATCTTTAACTCCATCAAAACAATAATCACAATAACCGGTAAAACTAGTAGTTATTAAAGAAATATCTAATCTTTCTAAATTTGATTCTTTAAGTAATTCATTTCTTTTAGTTCTACTTAACAAATTCTCTTTTTTCTCATCATAAATACTAACATATTCCTCTCCACACCATTGTGTTTTTTCTGCACTAATTGGAACTTTTAATTGACATGAAATTTCTTCTATTTTTTCAGGTTTACATTGAAGAGTATCAGTACATGTTCTTTTTTGAACTCCATGTGCAAAACCAGAACCTTCTAATACATCGCTAATATCATATTTTGCACTACACTCTCCGAACTCTCCACACTCCCAGTTAGTATGACACTCACAGAATTTTGATTCTGGTTTATCTGTAGTTACACCACAATTGTTCAAATCTTCACAATCATAAGGACTAGAAAGAGAATCTCCACTTTTACAATCAGACCATTTACAAACCCAATTTGACTCACAATCTACTTTTGCTGTTTCATTTATTTTTACATTCCATAAAAATGCTTGCATTTCTTTATTAACCAAAACATAAGCATAAACTTCTGCATCCTTATCAAAGTTTTTGCTGAATGAACTTGTTAAGCTTCCTGTTCCAGAATCTTCTCTTTGAAATTCAGTTCCAATAAACCATCTAATAACTATTTCAGCAGTTTCTGCTAAATCTACTGATTCTATTCTAAAATCAGAACCTTTTCCAACTGCACTAATTAAACTTTTTTTAGAGGGGAAAGAATCAATTTTAATACCCTCAATACAAGATTGAGTTATATTTGGTTTGGTTGTTTCTGTTTCACAAATATTTAAATCAGAACAAACTCTTGTCTGTAATCCTTTACTACAAGCCCCCCAATCCTGACAAACCCAATTTTCAACACAAGCCATACAAGAACCATCTAAACATTTTTGTTTATCCTTACAACTAACACTGCTCCACTCTCCGAATTTCAAACATCCACTTGAATCAGAACAAGTTCGGGATTTATAAGAATCAGCTAAAACACACTCTTTTTGCTCTTGCCCTAAAATACAATCACTAACACAAGGAGTAATACATTTTCCATTAGTACAAGTTTGACTAATTAAACAGCTTCCACAACTTCCTCCACAACCATCACTCCCACAGGTTTTTCCAGAACAATCAGGAGTGCAAATTATAGGAGGTTCAGTTATTGTTGTAATTGTAGTAGTATCTCCTCCATCATCTCCTCCTCCACCTCCACTATCACAAGATTGTGTTTCAGATTGAGAACATCCAGTACTATCAATTCTAGTTCTATATTGACTTCCAGCATCACACGCACTCCAAGAACTCCAATCACTCCAACCAGTATTACTACAACCAAGAGTAATATTTGTAGAATTCACCCAAAATATTTCACTAGACAAACTATAATTTTGAGTTAATTCATAAATACATGTTATATTAAAATCAGCAACAAGTGTAAAATTAGTAGCATTATGCAAAGGAGAAGTTCCATTATTAATTAAAGTTCCATTATTATATAATAAAATTCTCTCTCCAAAATCTCCATTAACTAAACTACAATTTAAATCAATAATAGTACCATTCATAATTGTAATATTTCCTTTAGTATTATTCAAAGTTAAATTAACTTCTGATGTTGTTCTATTAATTTCTAATTTTAATAAATCATGGAAACCAGTATAATTCTGAGTTGTAGAAATAGAATAATTTACAACCCAATTTCCAGCACCCCAAGTGTAATTAAATCCAGCATTAACAACACTTTCATTTATTTTAATTAATAATGTTGTTGCATTTGTTCCATTATAAGAAGCATTAATTTGTTGAGGATAAATTACTGATAAGTTTGCATTATTTCCATTTAATAAAACAATAATACTTTGAGCAATAGGATTAACACTATAACTTCCATTTTGAGAATTATTTTTATTTCCTAATGTATCATTAACATACCAAGAATAATTATACACATCTGCTCCTAAATTAATTGGTAAAGTAACATTATAGATATTACTTATATTTGAAGCAGTATAATTAATTCCATTAAACTCTAACTTCGCTACACTTATTGAACTTGTATCAATTGCAGTTATATTAAATTCATAAATTCCTAAACCAGTTAAAGAATAACTTGCTGGATCTGTTGGAGATTCTGTTAATAGTGTAACAGAAGGAGCAATCGAATCCACAGCAGTTACATTTACCCAAAATATTTCAGAATATCCAGAATAATTTTGTGAATTTAAATAAAAACAACTAATATTATACATTCCATCTATTGTAAAATTAGTTGAATTGTATAATGGAGAGGTTCCATTATTAATTAAAGTTCCATTGTTATACAAATTAATTCTAATTCCTGCATCTCCATAAACCAAAGAACAATTCAAATTAATAACGGTATTTTGAGGAATAGTAATATTAAATTGAGTATTATTTAAAGTTAGATTAACAGAAGTACTTGAATTCTTTAAAAGAGTATACATATAGAGTTGCGAAGCATTAGGATTATGACTTGTTCCATTTCCTTTTCCCCACCACTGATATGTAAAGTTTCCAGCTTCAATATTTACAAGAGTTACATTAAACCTATTTCCAGATAAATTAGTTGCAGTATAATTCACATTATTAAACTGCAATCCCGCTGTTCCATTAGTTGAATTAATTGAAATATTAAATTCATATTTTGCATTTGGATAATACTGACTTCCATTTGCAGGTGTTTCAACAGGAGAAAAGAATAAAGGATATTCTGCATCTACTGCACCTCCACTAGTATAAGTCACATTGAGATAAGGAAGTTTTCCACTTTCATTTTTATTTTCTCCATCTTCAAATCTGTAAAGAGTATAAGAACCACTATCTGAAAAACCAATTTGAAGATTAGAATTAATATACTGAATAATTGAAACCAAATTATCTGGATCTTCAAATCTAATAGTAAAGTTTTTATTACCATTTAAAAAAGATTGTTGAAGCTGTGAAGTAACATTAAAACATGCCCAAGTATTTTTATCACTGCTTGATAAAGTAGTATTAGTATTATTTAAACGAGATTGTGCAGCTAAAGCTTCATATTCAGTTAAATCAGTCCAATCTTGATCATTTATATACCAAACACTAACATCATCATCTAAAGCTGTATCTACTAATTTTTCTACAACATAAAAACATAAAGTTCCATCAGAGATATTAGCACCAGATTCAATTGTACTAATATTAAATTTAATTTGAGAACCATAATTATATCCGTCCATACCCCAAAAATTTGCATATCCTAAATCTGCAAGATTATCACTTCCATTAAGAGTAATTTTTTGAGTAATAGTATCTTTTGTAAAAGTTATTCTAGTAGAATTCAAATTATTTAAAGAATTATTACAATAAAGAGTCCAGTTATTTTGTCCTTCAACCGAAGTTATTAAAGTAAAATTAATTCCTGCTACAACAGAAGTAGAATTAGTAACTCCCATATCTGTAGAATACCAACAATAACCAGAGCTAGAATCTGAGTAAGTATAATTCAAATTAGAAATATTAACAGAATAGGTAGTAGCATTTACTGGATAAGTTATATTTAAATTAGGAGCAGTTGTATCTGAAGTACTACCATAGCTAATGTTAATATATGGAGCATTTCCAGTTTCATTAGTATTTTCTCCATCTTCAAATCTATATAAAGAATAAGAACCACTAGCTAAAAATCCTATCTCTAAAGCATTATTAATCCCATCAAAAGTTGTAACTCTATTATCTCCATCTTCAAATCTAATAGAAAGATTTTTATCTCCTTTAGAAAGAGATTCTTTAAGTTGGTTAGTAATATTAAAACACCCCCAAGTATTTTTAGCACTACTTGAAAAAGTAGTGTTAGTATTATTAGTAATAACTTGTGCATCAAGTGTAGCTGCACTAGAAGCTTCAGTCCAATCTTGATCACTTATATACCAAACACTAACATCATCATCTAACCCCATATCTTCAAGTTTTTCAACAATATACAAACATAAACTTGCCTGTGAGATGTTTACACCAGTTCCTAATTGAGTGATATTAAATTTAACTTGAGAACCATAATCATATCCCATTCCCCAATTATATTTATATCCTACATCAGAGGCAAGATCTTCTAAAGTTAAATCAATTGGTGCAGGCACACTTGTTACATTCAAATAAGGATAATTTCCAGTTCCTCCGAAGTTTTCATTATCCTCAAATCCCCGAGTTGCATAAATTCCTCCTCCTTCATCTCCTCCAATAGTCAAACTTTGGGTGTCTAAAAGATTACTTGCTGTTCCAACCATAAAACTAGGATGTTCGAATCTTATACTAAATAATCCAGTTTGGTTTATATGAGCCATGCCAACAATTTCAGTAACATTAAAACATGTCCAGCTTAAAACTCCTGCAGAAAGAGTAGTATTTGTTGCATTTAAACCAGTCATAGCATTTAATTGAGTAGCACTAATGCTCTCAGCCCAAGTGTTATTATTAATAAACCAGTAAGTTACCCTATTATCTAATGCCCCTTCTGCAGTATATTCATATAAACAAACCTGAGCATGTGTAACAGTATTCGTATCAGGAATACTTGAGATATTAAACATCATCTGATTACCATAACTTTGTGCAGCATTAAAATACAAAACATCTGCAATTAAATCAGTATCATTTAATTTTGTAACAGGATCAACAATATAATCATACTCAACATCTCCAACAGAACGCAAATCAAATGTATCTTGACTATAATCCTCAGATAAATTAGTTAAAAGTATTTGATATTTTTTATCCTCAATTATATTTTCAAATCTAGCAATCTCCACATCTAAGTCTTTCTCATAAACTAGAACAGAACTTCCATTTCCTCTAGCATAAATAGTAATATCATTTTTATTTGTAAGATTTTGCTTAAAACTAACTCTTACATAATGCTCTTTTGGAATTAAAGAATAATTATTATCTCTTAATTCAACTAAAGGAAAAATATTTTCAATAAAAACTCTATTTTCATCTAAATGCTGTGCATCTGAAATCTCAATTATTAATTCATAAGTCTGATTACTTAAATGAGGAACAATCCACTCAATATAATCCAAAATTCCATTATTATCTAAATCATAAGCATCAAAATTTACAGAAAGAGAATTTTCATTTTTCCAAAGAAGTTTTATTGAAGATTCATCTTTTATTCCATAATCTTCACTAATCAAAGTATAAGCTAATATTTCAGTATAATTTAATTCATCAGCAGCAGAAATAGTTATTTCTTTTCCATTTGGTTTTTCAGTTTCAATTGCTTGAGGAGCTTCTGTATAATATTCAATTGCAATTTCTTCAACATTTTCTTCAGATACAACATTAGAAACATCTACAATAGTGTTATCAGCAGTTTCAGTTATATCATTAGAGATTTCTTCTTCTGAAATTGCATTTCCTGTTAAACTTAAACTTCTAAACCAAACTAAAATTTTATTAAATAATCCTAAATTATTCTTAATATCTGAAGAAACAAATCCAGTAATTCCTCCAGAAACAATATCTTGTCTATCTGAATTTTCAACTAAATTTTCATACTCTCCAACTTGTTCTAATGCACTAGCAATTTCATCTCCTGTTTTAATTGTAATATTCTCTGCTTGTTTTGGAAGTTCAACTAAAGAATCTTCAGATGAATTAATGGTTATTGTTTTTATCCATTTTACTGGTTTTCCAATAACTGCTTTAAATTGTTTTGTTGTTTCATTTTGTTGAGTATTTTCAGTTTCATTAATTATCGGAACAATAATACTATCTGTAGTTTTATTAGAAACAATAGTTTCATTCGTTTCTGAAGCAGTAGTATTTATGCTTTCATTATTAACAGGAACATCACTATTATTAGTATCAAAAGAGGAGATATTATTTTTTTGTGTTTCTTCTGTGATTGTCTCATTTACTTCAGTTTCTTCTTCTGAAGTTGTATTATTAGAAAGCTCTCCAGATATTGATTCTTCTGTGATTGTTTCGTTTACTTCAGTTTGTGTTTCTTCACTTGTTTCATTAATCTCTTCTTGAGTTTCTTCAGCAGGAATTTCAGTTTCTTCTTCAGAAGTTTCTGTTGTTGTTTCTTCAACAGGTATTTCTTCTAAAGTTATACTCTCAGAAGTCTCTTCTTCTACTGAATTTTCTTCAGGAGCTACTACTTCTTCAGAAGATATTTCAGTTTCTTCTTCACTTGCTTCTTCAGAATTTATATCACTGCTACTTTCACTAGAATCAGAATCATCAGAAATTTCTCCTTCTTCAGTTGCAAATCCAATAAATTTTAGAATAGAATTTCCCAAATTTTTAACTTGTTCTTGTGGAATAACTTTTGCAGAATTACTTATTCCATTTAGAGATTTAGAATTTATTGTAAAATTAAAAGATTCTTTAGGGGTTAACTGAACTACAGCAAGAATAATTATTAAAGAAATTAAAAAAATCATTCCACCAAGAATAAAATGTCTTCTTTTTTTTAAGGAATTACCATGATAATCAGAGACAACTTTTCCATCTACTCTATGACTATGATAAACATAAGGACCATAGGTTTTTCCATCTTTTACTATATATTTTTTATAAACCACTTTTCACCACTTTTTGTTGTAAGTAACTAAAAATTTTAGTTAACTTTATAATTATAATTATACCAAAACAGCTTTTTAAATTTACTTACACAATAGAAAGAAAGATAGAATTGTAAGTAAATAACTACTTTTTCTTTATATCTCTTGCATACCCTATCATTGCTCTTAAATTAGTAGATACTGCAATAGTAGACACACCATCAACAACACCAGAAGTGATATAATGAACATTATCTAAAGTATTTCTATCTTGATAAGGTTTATCAAAAATTTGCATTGGAAAACTTCCAGAAGGAGTTTGAAGCCAAATAAATGGAGTACCATAATCAGAACAAGCCATTCCAACTGGTTTCAGTGAAAAATTATCAGAACTCTTTAAACTAGCATAAGTCGTAGAATAATTATCCATAACAGAGTGATTTTTTCTGCAATCAGATAAAACAACTTCATCAGTATTAATTGGAAGAATATCCAAAGATAAAAATTTATATTCGGGTTTAGAATCTGTACCTCCTCCTAAAACAATTCTTTTCTGTCCTTGAGTAGAAAAATCAGAAATATTTCTAAAGAAAACATTAGGAATAAAAATTCCAGAACTAGATAAAACACATCCAGAAGTATCTTTTTCTTCACACTCCGGATAGCTTCCCACAAGAGAAGATTTTAAATCATTTAATCGAACTTCTCCATTTGTATCTCTAGATAATCTTGCAACTCTAAGTCTACTTCTATACTCACTAAATAAAATTTCATCTAATCCTTTTTCATCTGGAGAAACATCCAAAGCAAGAATATCTCCTCCACTTAACTTTAAATTAGTTTTTTCTCTTCTAAGACTTCCATCTGAATTAAAAGTGTATATCTCTAAATTATCCTCTGAAGTCATCCACTTTTTAGTAACTGGAATAGCAACAATAGAGTAAGCATCTGAGTCTAATAATTTACCAACACAAAAAGTTGCAAAAGGTCTATTTGTTTTTTTACAATCTTTTTCTTCCCAATTTCTAGAATTTTTATTAAACTTATAAATTTCAATATATTTTGATATGCCTAATCTACCAGTATGCTCTTGTTGATTTGAAGAAAAAACTAAATAACTATCTAAATCAGAAGTTTTATTTTTTCCTTTTTCTAAAGGAACATAAGCAAATGCCATTTTACTAATGCAAGATAGATTAAATTCCTCTTTATGTTTAAATTTAAACGAATTAGAATAAGTATCCCAAGGCATTCCCATTATCTCTTTTTCTTCAGTTACTATTTTTGCAGGAGATTTATCTTCTTTAAACACAGGTTGAATCTCAAAAGGACAAGTAGATGCTTCTTCTATAAGTTTTTTTTCTAATTTACTTTGATTAGGTTCAAAAATTCTTTTTGAAGATTCAACTAAAGGTTTGTACAAACCAGATACACCTAAACAAACAGCTGCAACTACTCCTATGCCTAAAGCAGAACTAATAGAAATTCTAGAATTTTTTTTAGAATTAATCTTATCTAAACTCTTAGGAGTTTTTACAGGAATAACTCCTTCTACACAAGACTCTCCAAATTCAAAATACTCTCCAAAATCAAAGGGAATTACAGAATTACCTTGTCTTAAAACCTCTTTAACACAATCATATCCAATTAAAGGAGCAGTAGAATTTTCCATTAATAATTGAGTAGCTGCTAAAACTCTAACTTCTTTAGGATTTAAACCTTCAATTACCGGTGTTTCTCCCTTTAACATTACTTTTCTAGATAAAGTATTTCCTTCAGAATCCTCTCCTAAATACTTAAAAGAAACTACTCCTCTTTTTTGAACATTATCTAGATAATCTCCAGAATCAACACAAACATTAAATTCCTGAACTATTCTATCGACTAATTCCTTTTGAGTTCCATTAAATCCATTTAACCCAGAAATAAAATTTATTACTTTTTTAGTTGAAGGAATTAACTCTGGTTTAGAAGAATATGCCTCTGACAAAGCTCTTTCTAATGAATTTAAAGGGGTAACTTTTCTCTTAAAATTTTGAATAAGCTGTTTTACAAATTTCATAGAGTATTTTAAAATGTAATGATTATAAATGTTACTATTAAGTGAAAACATTTAAAAGCAAATAGATTATAAAATAAATATGGAAAATATAATAACTAAAGAAAAACTAGAGAAATACTTTAGTTTAACTTCTAAAGCATTAGAAGAAGTCAAAAAAAGTATAATTAAAGAAAAAGAAAACTATGCAAAAGAGATAATAGAGATGGTTGAAAATTACATTTCAGATGCAAAACATTTCCAAAAGCAAAATGATTTTGTTAATTCTTTTGCAGCTTTAAATTATGCTCATGGCTGGCTTGATTCAGGAGTGAGATTAGATATCTTTGATGTAAAAGATGATAAGCTGTTTACAATAAAATGATACAAGAAATTTCTCAATTAGAAAATAAAATTCTTGAAACCCCTCAAGAACAAAAAAAAGAAAGAAGTTTAGCTTATAGAATTAAAAGAGGACTAGCAATAGTTTCTGCAACAGCTTTAGGAGCTTTAGCATGGAATTATAATCTAGGAAATTGTGCTTATTTGACTAAAAGATACACAAATGCATTAATAACAGAAAATAAATCATTTATTAGTGCTCATCCAATAACTACTGGAATCTGTGGTAAAAGCAGTATACAAATATTTGATGAATATGCTGAAAAAAGTCTATTTAGATGTCCTGGAGAAAATTCAGGAGCAATAGATAGTTTTCCTTTTGGAGAGGCAATTGATGTAATGATAAGAGTAGAAGATGGAATAACTCAAGCTAAATTTTTATTAGATGAAAAGCAATTTTTAGAGTATAAGTTAGGATATATCAGAGAAAAATTAGGAAAAGAATATATAAGTAGAATGTCTTCAGAAATAGAAGAGGGAGAATATCAATATCCACCAGTACTAGATTTTTTTAATGGAGAAAAAAATATTCTGGACTTAACTTTTCCATTAATCTTAAATGAAGATAATAACAAAAATAATTATTTATATTATTTATTTATAAGTTCAATAGCAACTCCAGATGAACCTGAAACCCATATATTTAATTTACTAATTAATACTGAAGCTATGGGAAAACCAGGATTTCATAAAATGAGTGTAGAGTATATTAATGAAAAGGGGAGAAAGAAAAAATTAGAAAGAAAAATACTTTTAGAGGGTTCTACTGTTTTAGATTACAGAAGAAAATTTACTCAGAGAGTAGCTGCACAGCAAGCCAGAGGAGGAATATTTTTTGAAAATGGACCTTTAGATTTTGTTTCAGGACATTTTCCAAGAGGAGGAGATTATGTATTAAAATTTCATCAAGGTAAAAAAAATTGTTCTTCTACTTACAAGATAAAAGGTAATGCAGACTCGGGATTTAGAAGTCCAAAAGACTGGTAACAAATTTTTTCAAACCAATTATTATCTCCTTAAAACTCTAATGAAGTTTATCATATTCAGTATATGCAACTAAGATTAACCAAGCAAGAAACCCGAAGGGTTATTTTCACATTAACAATCTTCTCAGAAAAAGAGGTGATAACTATTTGTTTTCAAAGACAAGTTAATAATGCCTAAGAACTCTGCGAGATTATGATTATTACAGATAGCTATGATATTTTACTTAAAGAACCTTTTACACCTTACCAAACATTTTCTTCAGAGCATTCTGCTGAAAGCGAATGCGACTTCTCCTCACCGAGCAATTTAAAAATATCATTGTATTCTATTAATCATGCAAAAAAGAGTGATTGTCCTAAGCTTAGGTGGAAGTCTAATAATTCCAGAGAATATTGATGTCAAATTTCTTAAAAAATTCAAACAAGTTATTTTAAAAAATACTAAAAAATATAAATTTATTATAGTGTGTGGTGGAGGAAGCATTGCAAGAAAATATATTTCTGCTCTAAGAGAAATCCATTGCGACGAAGAAAAACAAAGTTATGCTGGAATTTCAGCAACAAGAATGAATGCGAGATTTATGAGTTATTTTTTTGGATTTGACTCTAAAGAAGGAATTCCTCATACAACAAAAACCCTAGAAGAATACTCAAAAAAACAAGATATTATTTTTTGTGGAGCATTAGAATACAAACCTCATCAAACATCTGACTCAACTTCAGCTGAAATTGCAAAACATTTTAATACAATTTTTATAAATTTAACAAATGTTCAAGGACTTCATGATAAAAATCCAAAAGAACACAAAGATGCAAAGTTTATTCCAGAAATTTCCTGGAAAGATTTTGATAAAATGGCAAATAAACTATCATTCAAACCAGGACAGCATTTTGTCTTAGACCAAACAGCTTCTTCAATTATTATGAAAAACAAAATAACAACATACATCCTTGGTGCAGATATGAAACAATTAGACAATCTTTTACACAACAAGAAGTTCAAAGGAACAATTATTTCTGATTAAGAATTTAGGGTTGCTCGACACAATAAAGTCTATTATTTGTAAAAGCACATATGTTATTTTGGTCAGCAATAACAGACATAGTAGGAATATTTGCATATCCAGAATAACCATAAACTACTCCAGAATTAGATGTCCAAGAATTACAATTATTACTCGAAGCAACAGCTCCATTAGTAGGATTTAATCCTGTCCATTGATAAGTATTACCTGTTGAAATAGAATTATCCAAGTTAGGAGTAAAAGTAAACCAAGCATTGCTATTAGTTTTATCAATTAAATATCCATCAGGTCTATAATAATTAGTATCTGGTTTTAAAACCCAATCTGCTAATATAGGGAAAGTACTTGCTTGTCTAGTTGAAGTTCCGATCAAAGCTTTAAAATTTCTAGAATATCCTTTAGAGACTGCTTCTGATTTACATGTTGCATCTGCTCCAGCAACTCCGAAATTTCCCCCATTAGACATAGGAGAACTAGTTACAAAAATTCTTAATACTTGCATACAATTTCCAGATATACAAACCTGTTCTATTCCACAAGTTCCACAATTTAAACTTCCACCACAACCATCATCAACACTTCCACAAGTTTTACCTAATTGAACACAAGTTTGAGGAACACAAACACAATTTCCATTAGTACAAGTTTGTGTTACTAAACAACCAGGAGCACAAACTCCTCCGCATCCATTATCTCCACATTCTTTTCCAGCACAATTAGGAACACAATTAGAACTACTAACACTAAAACTTTTTGTTGAAGGACAAATAAACTCTTTTCCAGATTTATCTAAAATATATGCACTTATCTCTACTTTACTAGCTAAACCAGTTGTTCCAGAACTAAGATTAGTTAAAGTTTTTGTTGTTAATGGTTCAAAATTAAACTTTTCAGTTATAATATCTCCAGAAGCACCATTTGTATCTTTAAATGCTATTTTAACTCCATCAATAACTCCTCCTCCTGCTTTTCTTTTTAATGTTACTGAACATACTTTTTCTACACACTTTGCACTTGTCGAAGATATATCTAATTTAAGACAAGCTTCATTACTAGAAACACTAGAAGAATTATTTGAAATTAAATTACTAATAACTACCCAAACAATACCAATAGCAATTAATGCTAAAGAGACAAATATTACTGTTGTAATAACTGCAGACATACCTCTTAAATTCATAAGAATAATTAAGATTTATAGTTTATAAAATTATTCAAAAATTCAAATGAAATTAAATTTCAGAATAAATTAAAATCAAGGTTGCTCTGCTCCCAACCCTGATTTCTAAATTTTATTTTTACTTTCAGAATCAATTGAAATCAAGGTTGCTCGACACAGAGAAGCCTTGCAGGATTAGGACAAGCCAAACTAGTTACAATAATCGCCCCATTATTAGTAAGAGTAGGATTCCCAGTATAAGAGAAACCCACAGTAGTTGTCCAATTATCACAATTGTGTCCAGTCGTAAGTGCCCCAAGAGAGTTTATTCCAGTCCAGTAATTACCAGACATAGTTGAAACAGAATGATTTAAGGGAATAATTAACCAACCAGAATCTCCAGTACTGCCAATTAAAGTGTTATCACCTCTGTAATATTTTACATTAGGTTTTAAAACCCAATCTGCTAAGATAGGAATAGTATTTGCTTGTCTAATTGAAGTTCCAATTAATGCTTTCCAAGTTCTTGTTCCAGCAGGTTTGCCATAAGAGGAAGAGTTACACTTAAAATCTGCTCCTGTTAATCCTCCAAGATTGTTTCCAGCAAATGCAACAGAAGTTACATACATTCTCAGATTGTTAATACAATTTCCGTTGTAACAAAATTGTCCACTTTCACAATTTCCACAATCTATTATTTCTCCACAAAAAGTATGTTCCCCACAATTTCCTATTTCACAAGTTTGAGGACATTCACAGATTCCTTCAAGAGTACACTCCATTCCATCTGAACATGTTCCACAATCCAAAACATTTCCACAATCATCTTCAATCTCTCCACATTCAAAGCTTTCACTTTCACAATTAGTTGTCGGTGTGCAAGACATATCTCTTTTAAGCTCCCAAACATCTTTTACTTCAGAAGTTCCAGATTCTAATAAAGGCGCAACTGAAACTTTTATAACATCCAAGGGTTTAAACTTAGTTAAAGTTAAAGAAAACTTTTCAGAATCAAACTCTCTTAGTTCTATCTCTTTTTCAATTATTTCTTCTTTATCTTCACTTCGAATAATAAATTTCACTCCAGTTAAATCTCCCTTACCTTTTCCTCTTTCTACATTAACAATAAGATTATCTCCCTCAGCATAAACTTTTAAAATATTCAAACTAGTCTCTATTCTACCCAAACTAATTTCTTCAGTATTATCTTTAACTAAATTACTAATCGTAGCCCAAACAATTACAGTAATAACCATTACTAGTGCAAGAATTAAAACAGTAGAAATAACAGTGGAAATCCCCTTTTGATTCATCTAACCTAAAGCAATCAAACATTTATAAATATTCTTAACTTAATCATTAGATGATAATCTCAGAAAAAACATTTGAAAAATCAAGAAAGAAAGTTCAAGAGACTAAAGAAAAACCAGTAATCTTCTCTAGTGAAGATGATGAACTAAATAGAAAAATATTAGAAAAATTAAAAATAGATATTCTTTTATTAAATCAAAAAGATAAAACGGACTTTCAAAAACAAAGAAATTCTGGTTTAAACCAGGTTTTAGCAAAAATTGCAAAGCAAAATAATATAATAATTGGAATTAATTTAGATGAATTATTAAATTCACAAGAAAAAGAAAAATCAAGAATTTTAGCAAGAATAAAACAAAATATTCGGCTTTGCAATAAAAACAAGTTAAAAATGAAGTTTATCTCTCCTTCAAACAAACCAATAAATTCTTATGATTCAAAATCACTTGGTTTGGTTTTAGGAATGCCAACTTGGATGACAAAGGAATTGTAGTTGGCATGGTTCTAGTTATGTAATCTAAAAAGCAATTGTTATCTAATAAGAACTCTGCGAGATTATGATTATTACAGATAGTTATGATAATTTATTTTGCAAGTAAGTTGAATATAACTTGAATTTGATGAGGTGATAATTATTTCTAAAATAAAATTAGTAATGTAAAAATAACCCTTCGGGTTTCTCGCTTGGTTGGTGTGAATTACATATATTAGATAAGATAACCTCGCAAGAATTCTACCCCCATTACCAACTTAAAAGATCAACTTACTAAAAACTTCTTCTAAATCCAATTCAAATAATGCTACAGGCATTTTAATTTTCCAGTTCTTTAATATTCTAGGATGTATCTCTCCTAACTCCCCAATAATCTTTTCGTCTAAGAAAATATTTGCAGTTCTTCCTTCAATAAACTCTTTTCTTGGATTTTCTGCTTCTTGTAATCTAATATTTAATCCTAACATCCTTCCTAAATACTCTATTATTTGTTTTATTTCTGTAAAATTTCCAGGAGTAATAGCACAAGATAATTTTTCTTTTTCAGTTATTTTGTTTTCTTTTAATTCAAACACTCTTCCAGATTCAAATATTCTTTGAGGATACTCTGAATCAACATTCTCAGATAATATCTTTAAACAATAATGAGATAAATCTCTTCTTAGAATATTATAATCTGTTTTTGATTCTTCTAATTCAACTACTCCTTTATAATCTTGTTCTGAAACACCCATTTTTTCAAACTGGTCTATTGCTTTAGTTAAATGGTAATTAGAAGTTTCTAAAAGTCCTAATCCAGATAAAATTTCAGAGATTTTTCTTTTAATTGTTTCTTTTGGATTTTCCTCTCCAATTGTAGATATTTCTGGAATTTCTGGAATAAACACATCATAACCAAATGCAATTGCTACTTCTTCAATCAAATCAACTTCATGTAAAATGTCTGTTCTCCAAGCAGGACTCTCCACCTCTCCCTTATTATAAGAATGTCCCATTTTTTCAATTAGAATTTTTAACTCTTTTTCATTTAAATTTAATCCAAGAAGTTTATTAGTATTCTCTAAAGAGAGGTTATTTTTTTCTGGACTTAAATCAGGAGTTATTGCCTTTACTCCTCCTTTTATTTCCATCTGATAAATTTTTCCATCCATATCTCCTAAAATTGTAACAAGAATATTAATACACTTCTTACAAGTTTCAAAATCAAATCCAGAACATTCAATAAAAACTTCTTTTGTTTCTTCTGTTATCTTTCCTGTATTATGAGAATTGATTATAGGCGGCATACTCATTATATTATTTTTTCCATCAACAAAAATAGGGAACTTTGATTTTCCTGCTAATAAATGAGCATAATCTCTTCCTGCTGAAAGTCTTTGAAGAATTTGTAAACCAGACATTTCTTTTGGTGCTTCTAATGGCTGAAATTTTATCTGATCTGGCTCTAAAGCTTTAAAAGTAATTGGTAAGGATATTTTTTCAAGAGGATAAATTCCTATTGCTACTTTTTTTCTTTTTCTTCCTATAGTGTTATGTAACTTTTCTTGGATATCAATTATTTCTTTTATTTTATCATTATCTAATTTTAATCCTTTAACAATTGCACAAGCAGTATAAGGACGAATTTCTTTTACAGAAGAGTCAATTGTTACAACATAATCTTTTTCAGGAGGATTAATTTTATATTTTTTTAATCCAGGGAATTTTCCTAAGAATGATAAAAAACTTCTTTTAAATCCTTGATAAGAAAGCAAATCAGGACGATTTGGAGTTACATCTATTTCTATAGTATCCTCATTAATTGATTCAATTGGAGTTCCAAACATAGGAATTTTTTCTTGCATTTTTTCATCTAGTTTTCCTATTTCTTTTTCAAATAGTTTTCTTAGAAATTTTGTTGTTGCCATTTTATCTTTTATTTATATCCTCAATAGTATTTAATAAAGCATCTTCTAAATTTATCTTGTTTTGATGAGCTAAAAATATTAAAAGCATTAGAGATTCAGATATTTCTTCTCCTAAATTTTTAAAATTAATTGCTTTTCTTTTTAAAGTCTGATTATTTAATTGTAAAGCAATCTCTCCTACCTCTTCTGTTATATGATTTAATACAATTGAAGAAGTTGGAACTACATTTACTTTTTTGTATCTATTTTCTACACATATTCTAGACATATCTTGTATTTCTTCAAATTCCATTTTATTTAAATAATGCATAAATTCCAGTTGCTGTTAATGTTGTTATAAACAACCAAAAGATTATATCTTTAATTTTTTCGTTTATCATTTTTATTTAATAAGGATTTAATATCTTTTTGGATGTTTTCTAATTGATTTTTCATTTTTTCAAAGCTTACTGCTGTTTTTTTATCTTTTTCGAAGATTGTCTTCCAAATTAAGATTTCTGAACTTGCTACAAACAATGCAACTGCTATTATTGCACCGGATTCTGTTGGTGAACCATGAAGCATCCAAAACGCTACTGCTATTGTTAATGCAATCAATATCCAAAAGGCAATGTTTTCTAATCTCATTTTATTTCATCCAAAATTTAATTTTTCTTAATTGAGTTAAATCATTTTTGTAAAGCTCTCTTAAATCTTTTATTTTGTAATAATCCATCAAGGTTCTATCAAATCCAGGACCCCAAGCTAAAACAGGTATATGTTTTCCTAAAAGAGCAGTTGTTACTTCTGGACGAAATATTCCTGCTCCCCCTAATTCTAACCAGATTTTTCTTTCTGGATGCCAAGCATCTATTTCAACTGAAGGTTCAGTATAAGGGAAATATGAAGGACGGAATCTTATTTTTTCAAATCCCATTTTTTTAAAGAATTGTTTTAAATAACCTAAAAGATTTCTAAAATTTGCATTTGGATCTATTACAATTCCTTCTGTTTGATTAAACTCAAATCCATGACTCCAGTCAATTGTCTCATTTCTAAAACATTTTCCTAATGCAAAGAATTTTGCGGGTAAATCTTTTTCTTTTAACTTAGCAAGAGTTTGAGAGGACAAACAAGTTGTATGAGTTCTTATAAGCATTTTTTTTGCTTCTTCTTCATTCCATTTATATCCCCATCCCTTGCTTCCCATAACTCCTCCTTCATGTGATTTCCTTACTGCTTCTACTAATTTTTTATCAGGTAAATCTGATTTTTTATTAATAAAGAATGTATCTTGCATTTCTCTTACTGGATGATCTTGTGCAGTGAATAAAGCATCAAAATTCCAGAAACTTGATACAATCATATCTCCAGTCATCTCTTTAAAACCCATGTCTGTCCAAATTTTTCTTCCATAATCAATTGCCTGATTAACAAAATGTCTTTTTCCTCCAGAAACAAAAGGAACAGGAGAGCTAACATCATATCTTCTAAATTTTTTACCTTTCCAACTTTTTTCATTTTTTAGTATTTCAATTGTTATTCCTTCAATTAAACCAGAATCTTTTACTCCTGATTTCATTAATTGTTTTCCTAACTCAGTTAGCTTAATAGTAATTGTTTTATCTTCGATTATCTCTACTATATTTTTTCTTTTAAGAAGAGTTTGTAAAGCAAATTTTTGTTCTGGTGTTAAACTATCGTATTCTAAAGGAAGAGATTCTATGAATAATTCTTCTAGTGATTTTTTTGCTATTTCTTCTTTTTTTGCATTTAGAATTATTTTTCCATTTTTTAATTCAATCATTACTTTTTGTTTTAATGCACCTAAAGATGCTTTAAATTCATCTTCTGATAGTCCTGACTGTTTTTGAGCATCTTGCAAAGAAATTATTCTAGATTCATTAACTAAATGTAAAAGTCTTCTTTCTGGAAGTCCTTTTTTCTTATACAAAGCACCATTAACTCCTATTTCAATTATCTTTTTTTTAGTTGTCTGCAACTCAACTATATTTTTATTTTGTAAATATTCTAAACATCTTAAAACAGAAACTTTATCAAGATTAGACTTCTTACATATATCATTTATATTCTCATTTAAATAAGGGATTATCTTTCGTTCATTTGGACTTAAAGAGTCAATTAATTTCTGAATATTCATAGTTTCTAGAGAAAAACAGATTTTATAATGTTTTTGATTTTAGATTAGTTAAATATCCTCTGGAAACACCATCAACCCCTAGAATTCTCACACATTACTAACATTCTCCAAGGCAGTTAATATCTTATAAGAACTCCGCCAGTTTATTATATTTTTGCAATAACAATTAATATAATTTGAAAAAGAATTAACAGGAAATTAACTCGTGTTTCCTTACAGGAAAAAGAGGCGATAATAAATTTGATAAAAAAAGAAATTTAAATTCTCTTTATTGCTGCATCAGTAGTATACTCTCCCTCTCGAACCTTAGCCACAATTTCCTCAGAATTTTGATAATAAACATTTCTTAAAAGAACTTTTAATCCAGGTCCAACAAACCAATATGCAGGTTTAAAACCATATTTCTCTTGTTTAAAACTAACCTCACATTTTTCTAAAGGAGTATTTGGAGAAACAATAGGAACTTTAACTCCATACTGAATAACTCCATTAAAAACTCTATCTGGACAAATTAGTTCACATGGAACATCTACCCATTTTTCTAATCCTTTTGTATCTCCTTTAGTAGTAAACTGAGAAGCAATAACTTTTTGAACTAATTTATTAATTATTTTAAGCATCTAATTAAATAAAATAAGAGTTTTATAAACATTTATAGAATATATTAGTAACATCTAACTCTGATGAAGTTTATCTTATTAAGTACATGCAACTCACATCAACCCAACAAGAATTCTCTATCAATTACTAATTTTTTCTCTAAAACAAATTATTATCCCCTCATTAAATACTCTATTATTTATCTCACTTGCAATTGATATTAACCAATCTTAAGAGCCATTTACATCATACTAGATATTTTGAGTGAAACATTCCAGCGAAGCAGAATGTGAAGCAATTTATTATCTCATAAGAACTCCGCTAGTTTATGATTGTCACAAATAAATATTTTTATCTCAGTTGCAATTACTATCAGTCTAATTCTT